>Ga0105235_100327_pt1 | contig 17627 bp, 9 predicted proteins | sample Virmet3819_2500_FD_90059 | JGI IMG/M metagenome (GOLD analysis project Ga0105235, IMG submission 90059) | Marine viral communities from the Southern Atlantic ocean transect to study dissolved organic matter and carbon cycling - metaG 3819_2500 | ecosystem: Environmental > Aquatic > Marine >... | reverse complement strand
GGCTATATTAAGAAGGAATAGCTCCTAAAAGTCAGCGAGATACAAGGTGATCCGTTTGGCTGATATTGGATAAGCAGTTCCCAACTGTTGGGCGAATAAAGAAACCCTTAACTCCTCTATCATCCAGCGCACATCAAGCAGGTCTTGAGGTACTTTACCTTTCGGATATTTCGCACACGCCTTTTCCCACTCTTTAATCGACTTTTCTACCGTAGCCTGGTGCATTCTGTCTTTGTTCGGATCAATAGGTAATTTCTCAAGACGGCGAGCAAGTCCTTTAATATATCGGTTCCAGTCATCGAGCCTTGACTCACCAATCTCTGAAACAAAACCAGGGAAAACTAACGATGCCAAGTGCGCTTTACAATCACCTAACGCATTAATCATGGTTAAAGGCACATTACCTTTCATTTGCTTTTGACATTGGTGAGCAAGGGTTAACCCTTGTTCAACCTGTTGTGCTATCTCTAATACTTTGTCGTTGATATTCGCACGTGCAATGTCTAAACATGCTTCAAAATCAGCTTTATTGCGGATATCTGTATTATTAGCTTTGCTATACTCGGTCACTATGGAATCAATGCCAGCAAAAATACAGTCATCGATTAACGCTTTTATCTGGCCAAACGGATTAAAATACAGGCCGAGTTTAGCTTTATTGGGGAGCTTGCTTTGCAGGTAGTTAAGTGGCGATGGCATGGCATTTTTAATCAACACATTAACGCCCTGTTTGTGCAGTACTTGAGCCTTGTCTGCCTCTTCAATTAGAGCAATGTCGACCTTTTCACCTTTTTGAACCAATGCAGGGAAAGCTTGCACTTCAAATCCACCGACTTTTTGAACGAACGTTTCAGGTAAGCTTTCAAAATCCCATTGCTCTATGTTGCTACGCTCTAATTCTGGGGTCGCGGCCTTCTCAAAAGTTTGCTTCACCTGACCTGCGCACTGCTGTTTGAGTGCATGAAGATCATCGCCTTTGGCAATATCGTCACCGCTGTCATTGACCACGGCGAAGTGCATTTTTAAATGCTTATCAAGCTGTGACAGGTTCCACTCTTCGCTTTCAATAACGACTCCTGTCATTTTGCGCAATTTATCGGTAACGGCATCAAGTATAGGTATGGGGCGGTTGTTCTTGTCTGTCTCGCTTATATCAGCTAGGCACGCCTCTGCAAAGTTGGGGGCCGGAACAAAATTGCGGCGAAGGCGTTTCGGCAAGGTTTTAATTAAACCAACGATTAGATCGTGCCTCAACCCCGGCACCAACCAGTCGAATCCGACGTTATCTACTTGGTTAAGCACAGGCAGGGGAATAACTACGGTAACACCATCATCTTCAGCGTTGGGCTCAAAGTTGTAGCGCAGCGGTAAAGTAATGTTGCCTTGACGCCATACATCCGGAAAAGCATTGGCTACCGATTGACCTGGCTGCTGACGGTAAACGTCTTCTTCTTTAAAAGTTAAGCCGTCATTGCTACCGTGCTGTCTGAACCATTTTTTAAACGCAGCATCGTTGTTCGCTTCAACAGGAATACGCTTAGCGTAAAAACTAACTAGTTCCTCGTCATCAACAATGAGGTCGCGCCGACGGGTCTTTTGTTCAAACTCATCCGCTTGTTCAAGTAACGCCTGATTATCTTGCAAAAAGCTATAATTTAGCTTGGTATTACCTTCAACCAAGGCCTCTCGAATAAACAACTCGTGACAGATTGCCGGGTCGATGAGACTGTATACCTTGGCCCGCTTCATCACGATTGGCAGGCCAAACAGCGTAACTTTTTCAAAAGCGATAACCGCTCCGCGCTTTTTCGACCAGTGCGGTTCAGAATAACTTCTTTGCACCACGTGTTCGGCTAAGGGCTCAACCCATGCGGGATCTATTTTCGCCACTACTCGGGCAAAGAGCTTAGACGTTTCAACGAGTTCGGCCGCCATCACCCATTTTGGCTGGGACTTTGATAAGCCAGAACCAGGAAAAATGAGGAAGCGAGAATTGCGCGACCCCATGTATTCGCGCTCTTTGTCTTTAAAGCCCATGTGTGACAACAAACCGCTGGCAATGGCCTGGTGAATAGCCTGATAGTCTGCTTCTTGCTTGGAAATACCAAAACCTAGCTCAGCGATTGATTTTTTAAGCTGGCTCACAATGTCCTGCCATTCACGCATGCGCAGATAGTTAATAAAGTTCTGCTTACACCATTTACGTAATTGGTTTTGACTAAGCGAATTTTGTTGCTCTCTGAACGCTACCCACAAGTTGTAAAGACTTATAAAGTCAGAGTCTTTGTCGTGGTATTCACTGTGTTTCTCGTCCGCTTGCTGGCGTTTTTCCTGCGGGCGCTCTCGAGGGTCTTGGATAGAAAGTCCCGCCGCTATCACCATCACTTCACTTAATGCGTTAGTGCGCTCGGCCTCAATCACCATACGTGCATAGCGCGGGTCGATAGGCAATCGTGCCACTTGGCGCCCTAACGAAGTAAGCTGCATTTTGCCTTGCTGCTTGCCCTTCCCTTTAGTTATTGCCTGAATTTCTTCAAGCAGGCGAAAGCCATCGTTAATATTGCGATTGTCCGGTGGCTGAACAAAAGGAAAAGCGGCAATATCGCCTAAGCCCAAGGCGAGCATTTGCAAAATAACCGATGCTAAGTTGGTACGCAGAATTTCAGGGGCGGTAAATTCTGGACGCCCTAAATAGTCGTCTTCACTGTATAAACGAATACAAATACCGTCTGAAACACGGCCGCATCGTCCTGCCCGCTGATTTGCTGATGCTTGTGATATTGGCTCAATAGGTAGGCGCTGCACTTTGCTTCTGGCACTGTATCGTGAGATACGCGCAAAGCCTGGGTCTATAACGTATTTGATACCAGGCACAGTTAATGAGGTTTCTGCTACGTTGGTAGCAAGCACGATTCGTCTGCCGCTGTGTGACTGGAAAATACGGTTTTGCTCTGCAGCCGATAGCCTCGCGTAAAGGGGCACGATTTCAGTATTGCGATAATGCTGCTTGCTGAGCGCATCCTGCGTGTCCCTGATTTCACGCTCGCCGCTTAAAAACACTAAAATATCACCTGGTGCCTCGCGCATAAGTTCGTCAACGGCATGGACGATAGCATCGCTTTGGTCCATGTCCTCATCAAGATCTTCAGGGGCGTGATAGCGAATTTCTACCGGATAAGTACGGCCGCTTACTTCGATAATTGGCGCATTATTGAAGTGTTTTGAAAAGCGTTCAGGGTCGATAGTAGCAGACGTTATAATAAGCTTTAACTCAGGGCGCTTATCTAAAAGCTGACGCAAATACCCCAGCAAGAAGTCGATATTAAGGCTACGCTCGTGAGCTTCATCGATTATGATAGTATCGTACTGATTTAAGAAACGATCTTGCTGCATTTCAGCAAGCAGCATACCGTCAGTCATCAGTTTTACGTAGCTTCGCTCACTGACCTGATCGCTAAAGCGAATTTTAAAACCTACCTTCTCACCTAAAGGTGTGTTTAGCTCTTCGGCAATGCGGGTAGCAACACTTCGCGCCGCCAATCGTCTAGGCTGGGTATGGGCAATCATGCCGCTAACACCACGGCCTAATTCCAAGCAAATTTTTGGCAACTGGGTGGTTTTACCTGAACCGGTTTCACCAGCAACAATCACTACCTGATTATTAGCAATGGCCTCTTTGATATCTTCTTTCTTATCGCTTACCGGCAGCGGTGGGTACTCTATCTTGGGTAAATTTGCCTTCCGCCAACTGCGCTTTTCTATCGATGCTTCAATATCGGCGTTTAGCTTTTCAAACTGCGCCCGTAAACTGTCTTCGTTAAGCACACTCTCGTTTTGTGATCCTTCACTGGCAGGCTTAAGCGTGCTTTTATTTACCGAACCGCCGTTTTTGGCTTGCTCTTTATTACCTAAAGACGCGCCATTTGCTTTTTGCATAAGTTCCATTATGCGGCGCTTTAGACGAAATTTATCGGCGCTTAAGCAGTCATCAAGTTTGTTATAGAGAGGTTTTATTGCAAGTGGTGAAGACAAAGTTGCATCCTACAGAGTTTTTCTATACGTCAATAAATTTCGGGCGGTGATCCTAGAAGATACCGCCCTAAAAAGCTAGTGTGTTAAGCGTTACGTGATTTTAAGCGCTTTGGGTTAGTTCATCGTCTTGTGGAGTTTTAAAACGGGGGAATCCAAACCAAATAGCCGCTACGCCAAACACAAATATGAGCATGGGGTACCAGCAGTAAGGCGTGATGGCTAAAGGTGAAATCCCCACTACCGCAGCAGCACTTAATAGCTGCGCACCGTAGGGCACTAAACCTTGAAAACTGCATGAAAAGATATCCAGCAATGATGCGGTACGACGAGGGTCAACGCCGTACTTTTCATTCAAATCTTTAGCAATCGGACCTGCGGTAACAATCGCGATAGTATTGTTTGCGGTGGTAATATCTAGAAAGCTGACTAAACCAGCAATACTAAACTCTGCACCCTTTTTAGACGTCACTCTGCGAGTTAAACGTTCAATTAACCAGGCAATGCCACCATTAGCGTGCATAAGCGCTACAATGCCGCCTATGGTAATAGCAATCATCGCCAAGTCTTGCATCCAGCCCATCCCCTTTTGAATGCTTCGCATCATCGAAAGCATGGTAAAGCTTTCTTGCACCAATCCAACAACACAGGCACTAGCAATACCAACCGCCAAAACGCTGATAACATTAAATCCGGTAAGCGCGAAAGCAATGATGCACAAATAAGGAACTATGCGCCAGAAATCATAGCTGCCACCCTCAACGATACCTGATGTGTCTACATCGACCATAAGCAGTAACCCCATGGTGACGATGCAGGCTGGCACGGCAACCATTAAGTTCGCCCTAAACTTATCTTTAAGCTGCACTCCTTGGGTACGCGTTGCAGCAATGGTGGTATCTGACACGAACGACAAGTTATCACCAAACATAGCGCCACCTACTACAATACCTAGCGCCATTTCCACCGGCAGACCTAAGCTTGTGGCAAGGCCCGCGCCTATAGGAGATAACGCGGTAATGGTGCCCATCGACGTGCCCATAGAGAATGATATAAAACAGCAAATCAAAAACAGGCCTGGCAATATCAGTGCCGAGGGCACAAATTGCAGCGCCATATTCACCGTGGCATCTCGTGCACCAATATCAATGGTTACCGCATAAAACGCGCCAGCCAATAGGAATATGAGCACCAAGAGAATAATATTTTTATCACCGCCCCCTTTACAAAAAGTCTGAACTTTTTCAGAGAAGCTAATCTTTTTTCCTTTCGGATTTAAACACAAGCCATACCCAGCGCTTATAAAAAACGCCACTAGAATTGGCATTGCTGTAATGTCGTTCGTTGTGATCCCCGTAACGACGACAAGAACCACGAAAAGGAGTATTGGCGTTAGGCCCATCGCATTGGGCAAAACAGACGGTGGTGCAGTAGCGTTATTTTCGCGCACAGGAAAACTCTCTTTTGATTTTATGACTTATCTACAAATGATTAGCGACAACGGTGCCGTCTTGGATTTGGCCTTTCTGAATCGCAAATAAACAGACAATCTAAGCACTAAAGACCTTTACACGCATGGTTTGCTGCAGCCTTAGCGGATTTTACATCAATTTTTACGTCAATTTTTTACGTCAATTTTTTACGTCAATTTTTTACGTCAATTTTTTACGTCAATAATGTCGCGCAATGAACATTGCGTCTTTCATAATTTAAGAACGTAAAAAAACATAAGCGGGAGAGGATAAAAGTTTTTAGCGCTATTGAAAAGGGAATTACTCGGGTTTACACAAGTTACGTGTTTAAGAGTCTTAGCTCACTCGGGGTTTTGCCCGTTAGCCGCTTAATTGTGCGGCGAAAATTAGGTAAATCGTTGATACCCATTTTACTGGCCGCCTCTTCGTTATTGGCTTTATATACAGACAGCAAAATCAATGCGTAGTTGCGCCAGACTTCTTCTGATAATTGACGATAGCTGGTATTGAACTCTTTCAACTTGCGCTTGAGTGTAGCTGGGCTAATGGTTAACTTTTCGGCAAGCTCGGGCAGAGCACTTCCCGAATGCCCCGCTCTTATCGATTGGTAGACATGACTTCTTACATAGTCAGGAAGTGAGATAAGTGGGGAAAGTGTGAGGCCAGCATGCGTTGCTAATGCAGGCTCATTGGTCATATCCGATGCACTATCAATAGACGCTGACAGTGATTCATGTAACGCGCTTTTTTCAAAACTAATGCTGCTGACTGGACAATTAAAGGTAAGTTTAAGCCCTAAATGGGTTTCAAAATCAGCGATATTTTTTGGCCGAGGGCAGGTAAAAGAAAAAGAAGCCGGAACGCGTTGTTTACCGATGCCTTTTAAAAGTGCAATTAAGGTGGCAAATCCTATTTCGCTCACAAACTGTGCCATTTTCACATTGGCCGGGGTGAACAGAGGGACCAAAATTACCTTACCGTGAATATCAAAGCGCTGATATTGACATAAGGGCATACTGCTCCATCGAAATGCCTGATGCTGTACAAGGTGAGTCAGCAGTTCCTGCAGCGTATCGCAGGTTTGCAAAACGTGTAAAGGGCTGCGCAACCACTGAGAGGCTAACGCATTGCCCAATAGAAAGCTGACGTCCGCGCCTCGAGTTTGACTTTGAACATTGGCAAGTAGTGACTGGTATTGTTTGATACTGATCAACGAATTAGGCTGCAGCGTGTCTTCAAAAATACCTGTGCCCCTGAACAACTTGTTTTTGTTCGCGCCACGGGTAATTGAAACGTCAAGTACAGCCTTAACCAGCCAATAACCCGCAATGACCTTATCGTGAATTGACTGCACAACATCAGAACTAGCAAAGACATCTACGCAAAATGCATCGACATCATCTTTTGTAGTGTTTTTTACTGAGTCTTTTGCTGTGTTTTTTGCAGAGCCCCCCATACCAGCATTGCGTTTTACGTCAACATCCATTGAAGCTAGCTCAGACGAACGCTTCTTGTTCTCACAATGTGTATCGCTGCCGTCATCGAGTAATGACGGTGTCGCTTCTACGGTAAAACTTGGTACGCTCAATTCCATCTGGTCTTTACTGCGCTAAATTTCGTTTTTTTATTCATTATATTGTCGATTACGCGGCGCTTTTTTGGGGCCGTTCAAGTTCAAAAAGCATTGCGTTTAAGACTGCGGAAAGCTTCTGATTGGGCAACAGCGTTACGCGTGTACTTCGGGCCGTCGTATAAATCGCATTAGCGTTTAAATTGTGTCTGAAAGCGAGATGCTGAATACTGACCTTTATCTCATTAATAATGATATCGGCCTGTGTCGACGACACATCCGGTAAAAGAATAGCAAAGCGATCGCCAGCATAGCGGCAGGCTAGGTCATGTTGACGCAAGTTCATTACCACTAGCTGGGCAATCTCGTGGAGATACCGGTCTCCTTCCGCGTATCCATATTGCTGATTAAACACGGAGAAATTGTTGATATCTATGATGGCGAGCACAGCGGTTTTATTCACTTGCTGGAGCTTGTGAATTTGTTCTTTCCAGTATTCTGCTCGATAAAGCTGGGTTATCGGGTCAATTTTGTCATGATCGCGATAGTCCCATTCACGGCGTCTTAGCTGCAAATTGAGTGCTCTTTGCTCAAGATGCCATTGGTAAAGGGCAGCTGTCATCACCACCATTCCAACGGCTGCAGGATAAGACTCAATCATGCTTATCCAATGTGCATTTTCAGGATAATGTAAAAACTCATCCAAAAAATCTAACGTAGCCGAGAACAAGAAGAAGCCCAGCCCAAAAACAAGAAGGCTTGTAACTTTACCGGGCGGTCGGCTGGCAAGTGCTGCGAGTATCCAAGCAAGCGTAAGTAAGACAATACTTCCCTCCCCAACGATATCTAACCCTGAAATGTCAGCACTTTGTTTAGCGTTACCGACAGAAAATGATAAACACATAGCAAATGCGATAACGCTAACGGTAAACGCGAGCCACAATTTATGATGTCCAAACTGGGTGGTATTGGTAAAGGTAAACATAATGCCTCTTGGTATCTCTTAATATTTTGCACAATGCAAACTGTTCTACTGTTGATAAGCGCGCTAGGTTGCGTAGACCTTGTTAGTCAAGCACAGAAAAATCGTTATCAAATGCCGCCACGAAGCGTTGACTTTTCAAGGTTGAAGCGTGGAGTCTTGCCTAAATAAGTTCGCAGTGTCGAGGGTCAGTTTGGCTCATCAATGTGACATCTTCATGGCAAATATTTCTACCCCTGTCTTTATTTCGCAAAAAAACCATTAAAATCAAAATCATAAGAAAGGGTCAATTTAGCTCAAAAAATTCTTGTCGCTAGGGTTTTAACCGGTACGTCTTTTTACAAACATCAAATCGTCATATAACTGTCATGCGGGATTCTTAGGGTACTCTCTCGTTAACTTAGCACTTACTAAACACTCCTTTTGACTGCTTAATTGATTGGAAAACAAATGAAAATTAAAACCGCGTACTCTTCTCTTGCACTTGCTTGCGTTACGGCACTAGGCCTAAGCATTGCTTCACCTGCTATGGCGGCTGATGGTGTTATTATTGGCTCAGTAAAAGATGCCGCTAAGGCTCGAAGCTATGCCGGCGCACGAATTAAACTTATTGAGCTAGGCCTTACCACTGAAGCAGGAAGAGACGGCACATTTCGCTTCCCTTCTATTCCTGAAGGCACTTACACCTTAGAAATCTCTTATCTTGGTGAAGATACCGTCACGCAAACGATTAACGTGACAAACAACGGTATTGCCCGCGCTGCCGTCGAATTTGGTAGCGGCGATACCATTGATGAGATTCTGGTACGAGGTCAACGAAGCGGACAAGCAAGCGCCATCAACCAGCAGCGCGTATCTGACCGTATCTCATCTATTGTTTCGGCAGACGCTATCGGTCAATTTCCTGACCAAAATGCTGCTGAATCCCTACAACGTCTGCCCGGGCTCTCTATAGAACGTGACCAAGGCGAAGGTCGCTTTGTAGGAATTCGCGGTATCGACCCCAACCTTAATAACGTAACCATCAACGGTTTGAATATTCCTTCTCCAGAGTCTGGCGTGCGCTCTGTTGCCCTTGACGTTATTCCATCTGAACTCATTCAAACATTAGAAGTATCGAAATCTGTTACACCAGATATGGACGGCGACGCCATTGGTGGCTCGGTGGCGGTTAAAAGCGTAAGCGCCTTTGATAAAGCCCGTGATACTGCAAGCGTTACCGTTCAAGCAAGTCAAAACGATTTAGTGGATAAAACCAGCCCAAAGCTGTCTGGAACCTTTACTAAAAAGCTTTCATCTGAATGGGGTGTGGCCGGCGCTATCTCTTACTTTGACAGAGACTTTGGTTCGGATAACGTTGAAAGCAATGGTGATGACGAGCTTGAGCAACGCGACTACACAATCACTCGCGAACGTTTAGGTAGTGCGCTGAACATTGATTTTCGTCCCGACTTCAACAACCAGTATTTCCTTCGCACACTATATAGTGAATTTTCTGATGACGAATACCGTCAGGGCAACATTTTCACTTTTGACGGTGAAGACTCGGAAATAGAAAGAGAAAGTAAAGATCGTTACGAAAGCCAAAGTATCTTTACTGTGGCACTAGGTGGTGAGCATCAGTTAGAGACGTGGAGAGCAAACTGGCAACTTGGCTATGCAAAGTCTGATGAAGACGAACCAGACGCTTTGTACTATGTATTTAAAACAGAAAACGACAGCATTAACGCTGATTTAAACACCATGCGCCCAACAGTGTCGCAAAACGCTGATGCCATGGACTTATCTACCTATGAGGTAGATGAAATCAGTTTTGAAGACAACTACACCAAAGATACCGAAACCAGTATTAAATTTGACGCATCACGCCCTGTTAACTTGGGCGGATACATTGGTGAATTCAAATTCGGTTCAAAATATCGCAGCCGAGAAAAAGACAGAGACAGCAGCATCACAATTTTTGATGGCGACTTTGACGGGCTAGATGCCTCTCAGTTTGGCACTGCTAGCCCAGAGTATGCACTCGGTGACTTCGGCCCTGGGCTTAATCGCGGCGTAATGCGCAGCTACTTTAACGATAACCGCTCAAGCCTTGAAGTAGATAGCCTTAATTCAGAAGTTGAATCTCGCGGTGCCACGTATGTAAATGAAGAAGATATTTTTGCCGCCTACGTAATGGGCAGCGTTGATATTGAAAAGCTTCACTTGGTCGCCGGTGTTCGCTATGAGCGTACCGACTTTTCAACGTCAGGCATGCGCGTAGAGCTTGTTGAAAACGAACAAACCGATGTAGAAGAAGTGGTCAACACACCATGGGAAGCTGAACGCAACTATGACTACTGGCTACCGAGTGTAAACGCCAGATATACGTTTTCTGATAAGCTACAGCTTCGTGCCGCCTACACTCAAACCATTTCACGTCCAAAATTTGAAGATGTGGCTGCGTTTCAAATTATCGAAAGTAAAACCGAAGAAGATGATGGCGTATTCGTTACGGAACGTGAGGCAGAAGTGGGCAACCCAGAGCTTCAGCCTTATGAAGCACAAAACGTTGATTTGTCACTTGAATACTACCCTGGTGACATTGGCGTAATTTCGGCAGGTTTGTTCTATAAGAACATTGACAACTTTGTTGTGTATGCAGATGTTGCAGGTACCACCGGCTGGGAAGGCTTTGAAGAAGTTATTCAGCCAATTAATGGCGACTCTGCTGACTTAACTGGTTTGGAACTTTCTTGGGTCAAAGCCTTCAATAACGGGTTTATTGTATCTGCCAACGCAACGTTCACCGACTCTGAGGCCACCACATTCTTAGATGGCGAAACGTTCGAAACTCAGTTACCAAACCAATCAGATCGCATTGGTAACTTAACCATTGGTTACGAAGCGAATGATTTCAGCGTACGTCTTGCCACCACGTATAAAAGTGAAAACTTTGAAGAAATTGATGGTGATATGTTGAGATTTGAAGATGACCACGTACAGATTGATTTCATGGCCCGTTATTACATTAACGACAGCATGCAGGTGTATTTCAACGGCATTAACCTAGGTGACGAGCCTTTCTATAACTACTTTGATACGCGTAGTCAAAACGCGCAGTACGAAGAGTATGGCCGTACCTTCGAGCTAGGTTTTACTTGGCAGCTTAACTAGTCACTTTTATTTGTTGTTAATGTTCAGATGTTCGCAAGCTTCCATCATGGGATTTGCGTCATCTGCTTTTGAGAGTCTTTCATGCACGGTTTACCCACATTTCTCCCTACCACAAAGCCAACATTCGCAACCTTGTTTGCGGTTGCGTTTTGTTTCACTTGCAGCCTTACTTCAGAGTTTGTAAAGGCAGAGCAAACAAGCCCCGCTCATTCCGCGGCAAAAACTAACGGTGCTATTAATAATGCGAAGGCTACCAACGAGCAGTATTCACATAGTTACTATGCGCACACCACGATTGAAGGTTTATCGGTACCGGATGACGCGATTTCTTTTTTAACGTTAGGTGACTGGGGCCGCAACGGTCACTTTTATCAAAAACACGTTGCTAAATGGCTAGATATTGCAAGCTACCAATTAGATGCCGAATTTATCGCAACCACCGGCGATAACTTCTACGATAATGGCATTGCGTCAATTGACGACCCTTACTGGCTGTCTTCTTACGAAAACATTTATCATCAACCTCACCTATTCATCGACTGGTACCCTGTGCTGGGTAACCATGACTATCGAGGTAACTGGCAGGCGCAAATAGATTACAGCACTAAGAGTCGACGTTGGGAAATGCCGGCGCGGTATTACAGTAAGACGTTAAAGCTTGACGATGGAAGCTCAGCACTCTTGTTATTTATCGATACGTCTCCGCTAAACCCCGACTATGCAGATGAAACTAAATATCAAAAAGCGTATTCACAAGGGGCATCCGAGCAGCTTGCTTGGATAAATACTATGTTGGCTAAAGAGCAATACACCTGGAAAGTTGTCATTGGACATCATCCACTTTATTCAAGTGGTAAACGCTATGGCAAAACAGAAGCTATCAAAGACGTATTAGAGCCCATTTTTCACAACCATGGCGTGAACCTTTATATTGCGGGGCACGAGCACGATCTTCAGCACAATCAATTACCCGGGGATGACCTGGTACACGTTGTATCCGGTGGCGGCTCAGAAGTGCGCCCGGTTGATAATTACGACTTTACACAATTCGCAAAATCGACCGGCGGCTTCGTCAGTGTGAGCGTTACAGCTAAAAACATCTTCCTTAATTACATCGATCACAATGGGAAGACGATTTACACCCACACAATGAATAAAGCCAGTAAGGCGTCTTCGACGACCACGATTCAGGATCAATAAAGACAATGGATAATCAAAAAACAAAAGCGCTACACCGCGCATTAGCAAAGACCGCAGTTTTTACCGGCGCTCTAACCACACTCTTTAGCTGTGCAGCGCAAGATACGACAGCCTCGAAGACTGAAGTCGCGTCCACAGGTACTGTACTTACGCTTACACACCTTAAAAAAGGTTTTGAGCAAACGCTTTATTACCAAAGCAATGTTCATACTTATAAAGACACCCAGGCTAACAGCACAAAAACCTCAGAGCCTGAGTCACGAACTTACAATGACACCCATGGCAACGACACGCTTGAAGTAAAGCCATCAGAAAAAAGTCATTCTTACGAAGACACCCAAGCTATTAACCTTCAAATAAACGAGTATGAAGGCATTTCGCTAACTAACCGCCTAGGTAAAACTCAATTTATCGAGGGCAGCTTTGCGCTTGCACACGCCGAAGTAATTACCTCAGAAAATAAGCAATGGGTGTCTTTGGTAGTGTTTAATAACAACACGCAACATATAGAAGTTTATCGCTTGTCTGTTGATACACTAGATAAGGAACAACGACTTAGCCAACTGACTAAAGGCTCAGAAGCACTATGCGCAGCCACTAGTGCTAGCGGAACGCCCCATATCGTCAATGTTGATGCCACTGGCACCCTCAACCAGTATGAACTGCACAATGACCAGTTTTTACCGCTTCGTAATTTTGCCATAGGCCCAGGAATCAAAAGCTGTAGTGTCGATCTTAAGACGCAAAACATCTATTTGGCGGATGAGTTTGCTGGGGTTTGGAAGATTGATGCTCACATTGAAAGTGAGTTAGAAAAAACGCTTATTTTTCATGACGCAGATACGCCGGTTGAAGGCGTGAGCACTGTGTCGAACAACATCTCACATTTAAACAGTAGCCTTGTTGGCTGGGTTAGCCCAGATAAAAGCGGAGTATGGCTACAAAATCAATGTCATGCTGAGTTCATAACTTTGATGCAAGACACAAATGGAATAGCTGAAACCATTGAGCCTGAATTTATTCACTTGGCAGTATCTTCACATGGGATAGAGCCACGTATTTCGCTAATCGTAGACGATGACGCATCGGGTAACGTTTATGCGGCAGAACTGCCTAGTAAGTTGTCTGACGCTTATTTTAACGATGGGTGTCTTTCTAAAGAAAACGAAACAGCTACAAGCAATAATGGTGACTTTTCCAAGCATTCTACAGCCAATGTTTTCCCATCAGCTGAAACGCAGCCGGTGCAAAACTACGGAGATGCGGCTGACGACCCTGCTATTTGGGTGAATGCACTGGCCCCTTCGCAAAGCCGCATAGTGGGCACTAATAAAAAAGGCGCGTTGAATACCTATGATCTTTCGGGTAAGCAACATCAAAGCCTAGCCGTGGGACGAGTCAATAACGTGGACGTTGAGTATAAGGTTGCCGTAAACAGTGTGAACACCGGTGGCCATAAAAAGTTGACCGACATTGCTGTTGCTTCAAACCGCACACACAACAGTTTGTCTGTTTTCGATATAGATAAAGACGGCAATCTTGCCCATTTAGGCGAGATCAAAACAACGCTTAGCGACATTTACGGGATGTGCCTTTACGTGGATGACGGTATAGCCCATGTGTTTGCGAACGACACCAGTGGTCGCTTCGAGCGATACAAATTATTAATCAACGAAAATAAGGTAGTGGAAGGAAAGTTAAGCCAGTCATTTTCTCTTCCATCACAGCCTGAAGGTTGCGTGGTAGATACGCAAACCAATACCGCTTACCTCGGTGAGGAAGCTGCTGGTGTTTGGGCGCTAGATATCAGCTCTACTGATAATACACCTACATTTATTGCAGCAATTACACCGCCAGTTGAAGCGGATATTGAGGGGTTGGCGCTATTTACCGTTGATGAACAAAAATATCTGATCGCATCTAGCCAGGGGAATAACAGCTATGCAATCTACGCGATTGACACAGAAAACACCGGCCAACTGACATATACAGGGCTTATACAAATCACTGCCGATGTAAATAATGGGATTGATGGCGTATCCGAAACCGATGGGCTGGAAGCTACCAACGCCAACTTAGGTGGTATTTACAGCGAAGGTCTGTGGGTAGTGCAAGACGGCAGAAACGTTATGCCATCAGAAACACAAAACTTTAAACTTGTCTCTGGGGCGACCTTAAAAGAAGCGATAAGACGCTTAGCAAACAATACAAACGAACTGAATAACTAATACGCGCAACTAACGTAGACAAGAACGAGTACACTCGTTCTTGTCTACATTTTGACATCTCTTATCAGCCTGCGCGACGATATCCATCATTTAGCTGAACATCTATAGCCCGCAGCACCGCCGTTCGGTTTATACAGCCTAAAAGTACGCCATCGTCATCAACTACAGGGTAAACCCGGGGCTTTTCTTTTAACAACAACTGCGCTAGTTCAATTACCGACATGTAAGGCTTTACAGAAACCACAGGAGTTTTCATGATTTCCCCCACCCTACAGATTTGCTCGCGGTAATAACTCGATGCAATCATCTGAGCAATGCAATCTTGCTCAGACAGGAAACCAACGACTTTACCTTTGTTATCTATTACCGGGCCACCACTCTGACCGCTGGCTAATAAAGCTTCAACGGCCTGCGCGACAGGCATATCAACGTTGAGCTTTACTGGGTGAGTGTTCATATAATCACTGACTTGCAACGATTCCATTTTCATTCTCCAGCCGCGGCGCCTACTGTGACCGATACTGCTAACTATTGGCGATACGGCACTTTAATTATTTTAAGTATACGTGAAAGCAATTTCCCCCACACCTAAAGACTAGTCCTTTACTGAGCGACAAGCCAGCACATTTAACATTAAAATAACAACTAGTCTTTATAGATAGACACGCTTATGTTTCCCTCGGTATCTATGCTAGCGCGGTACATACCTGCTGAGTTAAATGGCATAGCAATATTACCTTTGCCGTCAATAGCAATAACCCCACCGTCACCACCGGCTTCAACTAACACATCATGCACAACCGCGTTGGCCGCCTGCTCTAGCGTTATTTCTTGATATTTCATGCGAGCACAAATATCAGCTGCCACATGATAACGAATAAAATACTCCCCATGCCCAGTGGCAGAGACAGCGCAGCTCTCGTTATCAGCGTAGGTGCCTGCGCCAATTATCGGTGAGTCCCCTATTCTTCCATAGCGCTTTGCCGTCATTCCGCCGGTAGAGGTTCCAGCGACAATGTTGCCGCCACTGTCCAATACAACAGCGCCAACCGTTCCAAAGCGTTCGTTACCTTGTTGTGAGCCATAACCATTAGAGGCTTGCTCCATTCGCGCCTTCACTCTATCAAGCGCTTCTTTGCGAAACTCTGTATCAAAAATAGAATTGTCGACTTGCTCAAGGCCATTTTCTTTTGCGTATTCTTCAGCCCCTTTCCCAGATAGCATTACATGGGGTGACTCGTTCATTACCAGTAACGCAGCTTCAATGGGGCTTCGAATGGTTTTAACACCCGCCACCGCACCTGCATTTTTGCTTCCGCCGTGCATGATCGAGGCGTCAAGCTCGTGTTCACCGTCAAAGGTATACACCGCTCCAATGCCCGCATTGAATAAGGGGGAACTTTCGAGTATTTTGATGGTTTCCACCACGGCAACCTCACCTTTTTCACCCTGTTGCAAAAGCGTATACCCATGCTTTACCGCTTTAGACAATATCTCTTTGTACGCCGCCTCTTTTTCCGTCGTCATCGACGATTTCAAGATAGTGCCGGCACCACCGTGTATAGCAATCGCAACCTTAGACGACCGTTGGCCTCCCTTTTCGGCGAAAGCATTTCCACTCAACGCAACCGTCGTAACGGCTACTGCGCCTATGGCTAAAACAGTTTTGCAAAGTCTTTTAACTGGCACGAAACAATGAGTTTTTTTCAACGTGTGTACTCCTAAAAAAGGTTTCTGAATTTATTACCTTTAATACCAATCTGCATAGATAATCTTACGTTTATGATAATAATGCTTTGAAAATAGTGACGTAATAACATGGCACAATAATAGAAGACAAGCTAGACCACTTCATGGTTAAAGATAAAGGTTAAGGTGAGTGCGTATATAATTTTTACAGCGCTGTCGAGAAGATAAACGTGCGTGACAAGTGTGTTTGATATTCTTTAACACCACTTATCTTTAAAAGAATTGGCTATATAATCGTCAGCATTTGGTATTGTATTTTACGCAGTGTACACTGCCTTCAATATTTCACTTAAAACACACTGGTGGTTATGCATACACCTACATTTTTGTGGCACGACTTTGAAACCTTTGGCACGAGCCCACAAAAAGATCTCCCTTGCCAATTCGCCGCGGTTAGAACGGATATGGATCTAAACGTTATAGGCAAGCCTATCAATATTATAAGCGCTATCGCCAACGATTACTTGCCTCATCCAGAAGCGTGTTTGGTGACGGGAATAACTCCTCAACAGACAATAAGAGACGGCTCAAATGAGGCGGATTTCGCTGCAAAGATTTATCAAGAAATGTCTACACCCAATACCTGTTGCGTCGGTTTCAACAGTATTCGTTTCGATGATGAAGTAGCGCGCTATTTGTTTTATCGAAACTTCTACGACCCGTATTCACGAGAATGGCGAAACGGCAATAGCCGCTGGGATATTATTGACGTAGCGAGAGCTTGTTATGCACTGCGGCCAGAGGGAATAAACTGGCCACTGCGAGAAGATGGCGCACCGAGCTTTAAACTTGAAGCTCTAACCGCTGCAAATAATATTGGACACGACAACGCTCACGATGCGTTAAACGATGTATATGCCACAATATCGCTAGCTAAGCTTATAAAAGAAAAGCAGCCACGTTTATTTGACTATGCGTTGTCGTTACGCAACAAACATACGGTTATGCAGCAAATTGATTTGAGCAAACCTTCCGTCTTATTGCACATCTCTTCAAAACTACCCGCTTCTCAAGGTTGTTGTACTTGGGTGATGCCCATTGCTAAACACCCTACAAATTCAAACGCATTTATAGTTGTTGATTTATCCCATGATATCGAAAGCTTAATCAACGATTCGCCAGATGAGATTAAACAATCGCTCTATGCACCTTCAGATACGTTTGACGACCCTCGAGAGCGTCCGGGCATTAAACTCATTCACGTGAACCGCTCTCCTTTCATTACGACTGCAAAAGCGATG
>Ga0105235_100325_pt1 | contig 17733 bp, 18 predicted proteins | sample Virmet3819_2500_FD_90059 | JGI IMG/M metagenome (GOLD analysis project Ga0105235, IMG submission 90059) | Marine viral communities from the Southern Atlantic ocean transect to study dissolved organic matter and carbon cycling - metaG 3819_2500 | ecosystem: Environmental > Aquatic > Marine >... | reverse complement strand
CCAACTTTTACTTATTCCTTAATTGGAAGTCTACATTGCGGAAGTGGTGGAATTGGTAGACACGCTGGATTTAGGTTCCAGTGCTTCACGGCGTGAGAGTTCAAGTCTCTCCTTCCGCACCAAATTGGGGTATAGCCAAGTTGGTAAGGCAGCGGGTTTTGATCCCGCCATTCATAGGTTCGAGTCCTGTTACCCCAGCCATATTCTTGAAGAAGCCGCTCTATTGAGCGGTTTTTTTGTTGGTGATTCCCGTTTTTAAACAGTGACGATAGATTTAAGATTTGAATCTCAACGCCCTTCCCTCCTAAATGAATAAATTTGCTATAAGTGAGCATAAAACGTCATAGTTTCAGGTCGTTTTCATTGTCCAATCATTTAATTGTCGTGCTAGTATTGTGTCTTTATCGATATAGCTCGGCATACTCAACGTTTTAGCAAACCCCGTTTTGCATAAACCTTACGTTCGGTCTGACAACACACCTGTCATGTTCAGTTCATTTTTGCACGTCGAGCCACCATTAAAACAATAACGAAGGAAAGTGCGTGATAAACGAATTCGTTTCATTAGTTAACAATATTCTATGGGGTGACGGCCAGGTACTGATTATCATGCTGCTGGCATGTGGTATTTGGTTTACCGTAAAACTCGGGGGCGTTCAGCTGCGACACTTCGGCCATATGTTTAGCTTGCTAAAAGGCAGCACAACAGCGAGTAAAGATGGCATCAGTTCTTTTCAGGCCTTGTGTACCAGCTTATCTGCTCGGGTAGGCACAGGAAACTTAGCAGGTGTTGCAGTAGCTATATCGTTAGGTGGCTCTGGTGCTATCTTTTGGATGTGGATGATTGCCCTTTTGGGTATGGCTACGGGCTTTGCTGAGAGTGTATTGGGCCAGCTTTATAAAGTACGCGACGAAAACGGTGAGTTCCGTGGTGGTCCGGCCTACTATATCAAACAAGGTCTTAACAAAACTTGGCTAGCCGTCGCGTTCTCACTGTGTTTGTTTTTTGGTTACGGATTTGTCTTTAGTGCCGTTCAAGCCAACACTATTACCGATGCATTAAACAATGCTTACTCTTTTCCAAGTGAGTATGTAGGTTTAGCCATTATTGCACTGGCAGCCTTGATTGTGGTGGGCGGCCTTAAGAGCATTGCACGCTTTGCCGAGTTTGTGGTGCCATTTATGGGAATAGGCTACGTGCTTGTGGCATTGGCCATTACCTTTATCAATATTTCAGAACTGCCTGCTATGCTGCTTGATATTGTAAAGTCGGCATTCGGTTTACAGGAAGCTGGCGCTGGCGCGCTAGGTGCGGCCATTAAAAACGGTATTCAGCGTGGGCTTTACTCAAACGAAGCGGGCAGCGGCTCTGTACCGCACGCTGCGGCCAGTGCGGTTCCAAATCCAAACCATCCTGTATCGCAAGGTTATATTCAAATGCTGGGGGTTTTCTTAGATACTCTCGTACTGTGTACGTCTACTGCCTTCATCATTTTACTTGCTGGCGGTTCAAGCTCTGACCAAATGGAAGGCATACGCCTAACCCAAGACGCGATGAGCAGTCACCTAGGCGAAGGCGGTACTGACTTTGTGGCAGCCGCCATCAGCTTATTTGCATTCACGTCTGTAGTGGCAAACTATGCCTATGGCGAAAGTAACCTGCACATGTTCAAGCTAGATAATAAAATAGGCCGTGCGGCTTATACCATAGGTTATCTAGGCATGATTTATTGGGGCGCTCAGGCAGCACTACCTCAGGTATGGGCTATGGCTGATATGGCGTTAGGTTTAATGACCGTTATTAACATCATCGCTATTGTATGGATGACACCAACTATTGTGTCTATCAGCAAAGACTACTTTAAGAAAAAAGACAGTGGCCAAACAGTAGAGTACAAGGTTGGTGACTGTGAGATACAAGGCAAGTCGGAAGATGGTGTGTGGGATTAACCTTACGCCTTCATTTGGTTAATTAGTACAAGAAAGGCTAACCCTCGCGTTAGCCTTTTCGCTTCTAGTAATTCATTACACGCAATTGTTTAGCCATATCCACTCAAGAAAGAACGCTTAATTTTATAAATGAAGCTATGACAGCCTACAACGCCACAGGCAAATGCCCTGTCTTAACCCAAATCACCGTTTCTTCATCAACAAACGGATGATGCTGGCTCATATGTGGGCTTCTAATCCAGGTACCTTTGGGGTAATCACCGTGCTCGTCTTTAAATGTACCCGACAGCACGAAAATTTCTTCTCCGCCAAAATGTTTGTGAGGTTTAAAAACTTCTCCAACTGGCCACTTAACTAAGGCTACGTGTTCGTGTTCAAAGTTATGTAAGGGCATCACTTTTAAACCACCCTGCCCTTGTAGCCATTCTGCTGTATTTGTATTTACCCTCACCTCAGCCAAATCGCGCTTATCAAACTGATTCAGTTTGACCAAGATCACACAACCTTCTTTACTGAACGGGCTGTGTTTACTGCCTGGAGGATTACGCAGGTATGTCCCTGCCGGATAGTCTCCGTGCTCGTCGGAAAAAACGCCCTCTAACACAAAGATTTCTTCACCATAAGGGTGGCCGTGCTCTTTAAAGCTGGCGCCCGGCTCGTACCTCACAACGCTAGTCGTGTGTCCCGACTCCTTTGCTTCTCGTTCCAATGGCTTGCGCCAAACCGTGGCGGACGGCGACGGCTGCCATTCTTGTGTTTGTGTATTAATGGCTAAGCGTTCATCAAAGTTCATATTTAACATTCTGATCACCGATTGATATTCGAGCTTTATCGCTATTTTGCAACAGACCGTTACTCAGGTCTTAGCATTTCAAAGAAGTTTTGCTGAGAGATGGTGTAGTAATCGCCTCTCCCGCCCCCGCGACTTACAGGTGCGCTTTTTAGCGTACTGTAAACGCCATTTTCAATCAGCGATTTATCGATGTGCACACCTACCACTTCGCCCATGATAAACCAGCTATTCACCTCATCGCCTGAGGCTGACTTTAGCTGCACAACGTCGGTAAGCTTACACTCCATGCTCACCTTACTCGCTTTTACACGGGGAACCCGCACTATCTCACTGTCTACGGTCTGCAGACCAGCATGGTCGAACTCGCTTTCCTCTGGTGCTAAAGGCTTACTTGTTGAATTCATTGCGTCAACCAAATCTTCCGATACCAGATTCCAGCAAAACTCTCCGGTTTGCTGCACGTTTACCAAAGAATCTTTTTTACTGCCCACTACAGAAAAGCCAATAATAGGCGGTGTATAGTTCAACGCGTTAAAGAAGCTGTAAGGAGCAAGGTTTAACACGCCCGCTTTCGACTGAGTAGATATCCATCCAATTGGTCGAGGCGCAATAATGGCGTTAAACGGGTCGTGAGCCAGACCATGACCTTCTTTTGGTTGATAAAAATGCGTTTGTGACAAAACCATTCCTTATTTTTTATGGTAGGGTGAAACTAATACTGATATGAACGCTTAAATGGCTCTTTTCAAGTGCTAAAAATTAAAGGTTGTTTATGACTGCACGTAGTGTTGCGTTTTCAAGAACAAGACTCACTGAGTTAATGGTGCCTTCTTTCGCTAACTTTGGCGGAAAGGTGCATGGTGGTGTTATTTTATCCCTAATGGATAAAGTTGCGTACGCGTGTGCAAGTAAGCACGCTGGCGCTTATTGCGTGACCGTCACGGTTGATGGGGTTGAGTTCTTACAGCCTGTTGAGGTTGGCGATTTACTTCATCTAGATGCAACGGTTCATTACGTGGGTAATACATCGTTGGTTGTGGGAATAAAAGTCACAACGGAAAACATTAAAACGAATGAAGTTAAGCACACCAACAATAGCTTTTTTACCATGGTAGCCAAAGATGACAGCGGCACGCCGGTTACTGTGCCTGAACTAGAGCTCACGAACCACCACGAGATGCGAAACTTTGTGACCGCTATTCGCCGAAGTAAAATTCGCAAAGAAGCACAGGTCAAGCTTCAACGTGATTACGACGCTTTCATTCCCAAAGGGGATTTTGCGCTTGTAGATGCCCATCGATGTACAATTAGTTTTGAAAGAGATAGCGCTTTTGATAAAACCAATTCTCAATGTGATGGAAAGTAAAGAGATAACTCGGGCGCCCGTTTAGGTAAGTTACATAGCCGTTAAAAGGCATATAAGAACACGGGCGAGTTACTACTTAGGCATTAATAGCGTTATATCTTGCGGGCGGAAGTCGTTAGTCAATCCATTTCAGTTTTTCCAGAGGGTACCCTAAGTACCACTTAGTACGCTCTAGCACTGGACGGATAACAATTCGGTTTATCCCCAAATTTGGATCGTCAGATAAACTGTCACACATTTGCTTAAGTGCGTTGTAGTTAGGGAAACAGGTGAATGAAATATAATCAACATCACCGCTCATTCTTAAGCAGTCCATAAATTCAGGAATGCCTTGCAATGCGTTTTCAAACTGTCGCCGCTGCTGCGCTGTATTGCTTTTAAGATAAAACTCTACGTATGCCAACACATGCTCACAGATACGATCTAAATCCATCTCAGTATGAAAATTAAAAAAGTACCCTGCTTCCTGCAGTGCTTTCTTTCGTTGAAAGCATGCGCTTGCCGACAAGCCAACACGATCTGCTAATTCTTGATTAGAAATATCTGCGTATTTATGAATGGTAGCTAGAATTTTTTTATTGTACTCATCTAGCTTAATGGTCTTTTTGGCGATGCGATGTCTCCTACCAAATTTATCTTTTGTTTTGCGACTGTACTTAAAAAGAAAGTTTTTGAAAAGCGCTAAACATCCGTCAGAAATTCACTGTTAACTCACTTACACTAGGTTTTCTTTTCATCTGAGCAGAAGATATGGAACCACCATACGACACATCACAACAAGACATTGAAGGCGACGCATTAGTTTCATGGCCAAGAGTTGCTGCCGTGTCAGCTATGGTGTCATTTTCAATACCGACATTTATGACTGGCATAGAGTTATTCGCATTACTTTCTTGGCAACAAACTATAATAACACTGCTTATAGGAGGTTTGCTGCTCACCCTTGTTGGCGGGTTAATGGGTTCTATCGGCGTTATAACGCGTAAAAACTCTTACATGCTTGTTCGGGTAGCCTTTGGCAGTTTGGGGGCTCAAATCCTCAATTTACTTTTTGCCGTTTCACTGGTGGGCTGGTTTGGCTTAAATTTAGACTTATTTTCATCGTCTGTTGCCGCCATTTTAAAGTACGACACTTCAGAGCTCCCCCTTACCATAGGCACGGAAGCTATTGTTGGCATACTGATGATACTTACCACCATGTATGGATTTAACGTCATCAACCGTTTGTCGGTAGTTCTGGTGCCTATCATGATGGCCGTAAGTGCCATTCTTTTGTATCAGTCTCTTACAATTACCTCTTTTGAACACTTTACCAATGATATGAGCCAAGCCCAAAGCTCTATTAGTCAAGGGGTCAGCCTTATTGTCGGAGTGATTATTATTGGTGCCATTATATTGCCTGATATTACTCGCTTTAGTCGTCAGCGTAGAGGCGGTGTATATACCGCATTTTGGTCATATTTAATTGCTCAAAGCGCCGTAATTGTTATTGCCGGCTTCGCCGCTTATGCGCTTGAAGCGAACAATATACTTGATGTATTGCTGGCTCTAGGAATAGGCAGCTGGTCACTGCTTATCATTGTCGCAGGCAGCTGGATTTTAAATGCGCTGAACCTTTACAGCGCGGAGCTTGCAGTCAATGCAAGCTTGCCCCGCTTAAAACAAAATCTTGTGGCTATTGGTTTAGGTGTGGTGGGCATGTTCGCCGCTTTTGCTAATATTCTCGAAATATTCGTGTTGTTCTTATCCGTTCTAACAGCCGTGTTTATTCCTGTGGCCGGTATAATCGCCGTAGACTTTTTTGTGCTAAATAAAAGCGCGTATTTTGTGAAACTAAATTCTGAGTCACACCATTCTACCTCTCTTTCTTCTGAACAAATGTCATCCGATGCGCAAAACCTTAATCATTCCAGCCACAAAAGCGCGTTAATAGCTTGGGCAGTAGGTGCGGGAATTGCCGGCTATGACTTGTTCGAGCCGATCTCCCTTGTTACAGGGATTGCCGCGTTAGACGCAATTTTAGTCAGTGCGATATTACACTTTGTCGTTTGTTCAGGCTTACGCTTGCTTGCAGTTAGACGAGTTCAAATATGAATTTAGATGACATAACACAACCTGTAATTATCTGCTTTCTTACTACTTCATCTTACCATTTTGAGGCACACTTATGCGTATAGGCATTGATGTTGGCGGTACACATACTGATGCTGTACTACTCGACAATGAGACGATTTTAGCCACTAACAAGTCATTAACGACTGCAGACGTGGCAAGCGGAATTATAGATAGCCTTAACGCCCTCCTTAACAAGGCATCGGTATCTGCAAACAGTATTAATGCGGTAATGATTGGTACAACGCAATTTACTAACGCTATCGTAGAACGTCGCCAGTTATCTAATGTTGCTGTTATTCGCTTAGCCCTTCCTAGCGGAAAAGGCTGCCCCCCTATGATTGAGTGGCCAGAAGATTTGGTCAACGCCATAAACCCCAGTATTTACGAATGTCATGGTGGCTACTTGTACGACGGCTACCCTGTTGCAGATATCAATATTCAAGAAATAGAAGCCGTCATTGCTGATATTAAACAAAAAGCGATTAAGTCGGTTGCGATTGCCTCCGCATTTTCAACCATGAATGCTGAGCCCGAATTGCTGGTAGCTAACCTTATACGCACGGAGATTCCCAACTGTGAAATCACTTTGTCTCACCAAATTGGTAGCATTGGCCTGCTTGAACGAGAAAATGCCGCCATCTTAAATGCGACGTTACGCCCATTTGCTCAATCTGTGGTTAAAGCATTTGAGAGCGCATTAAAGCTACAAGCCTTTAACTGCCCGTTTTTTATAAGCCAGAACGACGGAACACTCATGAATGCCGACTTCGTGCGAGCGTATCCGGCCCTTACTTTTGCATCTGGGCCCACAAACTCACTCAGAGGCGCCTACAAACTTACCGGCAAAGAAAACGCTATCGTCGTAGATATTGGCGGCACCACATCAGATATTGGTGTTCTACAAAACGGGTTCCCGAGGGAGTCAAACCGAATTATAAAAGTAGGCGGGGTGCGAACGAATTTTCGCATGCCTGATATTAATGCTGTTGGACTTGGTGGTGGGAGTATTGTACGTGATGAAGGCAAGCGCATTGGGCCAGATTCCTGTGGGCACAAGTTGGTAGACGAGGCATTGATATTTAACGGCAACACCTTAACTACCACAGACATTATTGTTGCCAGTGGCCATGCAGACATTGGTGATAGTGAGAAAGTGAAGCATGTATCCAGTGACGTCATCCAAAGCGCCATAACAACCATGCGTGATACCTTGAATTACCACATTGAAATGATGAAGCCCGACGACAAACCAGTACCGGTAATTTTAGTGGGTGGAGGAGCCGTGTTGATACAAGGCGACTTACCTGCTGCCAGCGAAGTTATTCGGCCCGTAAACGCTGGTGTAGCTAATGCCATCGGCGCTGCTATTGCGCAAATTGGCGGGGAAGCTGAAAGCATGTTGTCGTACCGCGCGATGTCACGCGACGACGCGATAAAAGGTGTAACTCAGCCTGCCATAGACAAAGCCGTTACCGCTGGTGCCGACAAAACCACAGTACGTACTATCGATATAGAAGAAATAGAGGTGCCTTACATGGAAGGTGATATGCGACGTGTAAGAGTGAAAGTGGTGGGTGACATCGCCACTGTTAAACCAAGTGCCAAAACCTCTGAACGACAGACAGGAGCCTACTAACATGCAGCGCAATTCATACGTAACGATAGACGATTTAGAGGCGCTAAGTATGGGCTCAGTTTTTCTGGCAACGGGTGGCGGTGGTGACCCCTACTTGCCCATGCTCTTAGCTAAGCAAGCTTTATTAGAATACGGCCCGGTGGCCCTTGTCGCGCCTGATAAGTTAAACAGCGAAGACTACGTGGTAGCACTTGGCGCCGTTGGTGCGCCCACGGTCAGTCTAGAGCTTCTACCCTCTATTGATGAGGCTGGCGATACACTTCTAGCATTTGAAAAACACACGGGCAAAAAAGTAGATGCCATTGCATCGTTTGAAATTGGCGGTGGTAACTCGCTTTTACCTTTAGTGGCCGCTGCCGGTGCTGGTATACCCATGATAGATGGCGATGGCATGGGCCGCGCTTTACCCGAAGCGCAAATGATGACCTATGCTATTGCTGGCGCAAAGCCGACCCCCGCGGTAGCACGAGATTACGCAGGAAACACAGCTGCGTTTTCGACATCAGATACAACAACTTATGAGCGACATATAAGAAGTTTTGCTATGGCGGCTGGCGGCATGATTACGACAGCGGAACACCCAATGTCGGGAGACTTCATTAAAACCGCTATCATCCCACATACGGTGTCGTTCGCCATTAGTTTAGGTAAGGTGCTTATGCAACACCGCGGTCACGTTCGACAAATGATGCCACATTTAAAAGCGTGTTTTAAGAACTCAGTTTACGGACAGTGCGAACTGCTATTTGAAGGTAAAATAACCGATAAAAGCGTAGCTATTGTTGGAGGGTACGACGTTGGTGAGCTTACTGTAGCGGGCTTTAATGGCGAACCTCCCGTGACCGTAAACATCAAAAATGAATATCTGATTGCAAAACAAAGCGACAAGGTGTTAGCAAGTGTACCCGACTTGATCGTACTTGTAGATATTGAAACTAGCGAACCTATTAATGCTGAACGCATAAAATACGGACAACGGGTAGCAATTATTGCCGTAGAATGCCCAGCGTTTTACAAATCGGAACGAGCCCTTGCGGCGGTTTCGCCCAGGGCCTTCGGTTTTGATTTTGACTATGTTGCGTTGTCTGAAAAATAAACGTTTTAAGTATTGATACAACAAGCCCCTGATAGATGATGTATCCACCTATCAGGGGCTTTTTCATTGCAGTTTACTTCTTTTTTAAGCCGTATTGTTACGCCTTAATTAAAAGCTATAAGACACTTTTCCGTAAACAAAACGGCCAGTAAAACCGTAAGGCGAGAAGCCAGAATATGAGAATAAGCGAGAGAATGTAGTTACATCATCCACCAAATCTCGGGTTGGTTCTGGGTATACATCAAAGATATTGTTAGCACCTACAGAAACAGTAAGCCCTTCTGTTAGCGCAATGCGAACGTCCAGATCTGTGATCCATTCTGAAGGAATAATTTCGTTGCGTGCTTCAATAGATGACGGGTCTTCCACTTCACCGTAACGCGTGGTACGTAATGTTGTTGTGTAACGGTCGTAATTCCACGTAACACCTAAGTTCAGTTTGCTGTCAGGTGAAGCTGTTTCAAAACGACGAAGCTCCACATCACTGAACAGGTTGTCTTGGTCGAACCCAGCGTTTTGCAGCACGTCAGGAGCATCAATGATATTTGTTACTTCGTTATCATTAAAGTTAGCGCCAGCGTTAAAGTTAAACGCACCGTAATCTGCAGTATTTAGCGTATAGGTAGAAACAATATCCACACCCTGTGTACGTGAATCAATCGCATTTAAGAAGAAACGTGCTTGGTTAGCCCCGGTGCCCTCTAGCAAGGTTTCAATCGCGTCACCAGATAGGTTATTTGACAACACAATACGATCGTCGATATCAATGCGGTAGAAATCTACGGTCAAGTTGAAGTCGGCATTTGGTGAGTAAGTGAAACCTGCGCTGTAGTTATTAGACTCTTCCGCATCTAGCCCTGGGCTACCTAAGGCTTGCGCTACATCGCTTGATGGTGCGAACGTACCGGTTTCTGTCGGTTCTCCATCAACAAAAACAGTGGCAATAGACGTAAAGAACTGCTGCTGCAATGACGGCGCTCTAAAGCCTGTTGATACCGACGCACGAAGTGCAAAAGTATCACTTAGCGTTACACGGTGCGACATTTTCCAGTTAAACGTGCTGCCAAAGTCAGAATAATCCTCAAAGCGCCCAGCAACAGCCACGTTCCAGTTTTCAACGACATCAGCTTCTAAATCAACATAAAAGCTGTAGTTGTGACGGCTATTGTCACCTGCAGATTCTGGTGTAAAACCTGGGAACACTTGCGAGCCAGCGGCGCCAAACGGGCCGTTAACCGGATCAGTTACAACACCACCTGGACCAAAGGAACCTTGGATATAAGAATTTTCTTCACCCGCAGTAATTTCATATCCCTCGTGGCGATATTCTGCGCCCATTGCAAAGTTCATTTCGCTGTAAAACAGCCCTGTATCGACAAGACGAGACGCGTCTGCGTTGATTATAGTCGTGTCGTATTCAAGGGTACCCGCGTCGAATTCGGTCTGGCTTGTTGGGCCAAGTGACGTATTTAGTGTGTTTACTACGCCGTATTCTAGTTCGTTACCACCGTGAGTTAACGATAGGTCGTAATTCCAGACATCGCCGTAGCCTTTAATTCCGGCTATAAGCGACATATCTGTTATATCGGTTTGAATGGCAGGTAAGAAACCATCTGGGTATATTTCGACAATGTTGCGCGAGTCTTGTGCACGGCGATAAAAGCCACTACCCAGAGAGTCTCGCGTGCTATAGCCTGCTGTAGTGTAAAACTCTACGCTATCGGTAAGCGCTTTACCTGCATTTATAAATAATGCGTAGTCTTCTACTTCACCGTTGCCGTAAACGTGGTTGTAACGGTTAACGGTAAGTTCACGAGGATCTAAGTTACCGTCGGCGTCCCGTGCATAGTTTTCACGCTGGTCGTAGTCTGCACGATTTGCTTGACCGCGGTCGCGATATTCACCAGAAACATTTATAAAGCCATCGTCGCCCCATTCAAAACCCACGTTGCCTCGAAGGGTAAGAGTTTGACCATCGGTTAACTCTCTGTCACTGCCCTCTTCAAATGCTAAATTACCATCGGTACCAATGCCTACGCTCTCAAGATTCGGCACACCGTCCATGGTGGTAACGTTGGCACCGTACGTTGCCGATACTTCACCGCCTTCTGCGGCATCTTTAAGAACAATGTTAATCACACCGGCAATAGCGTCAGAACCGTATTGAGCCGCTGCACCGTCACGCAATACTTCAATTCTTTTTATAGCGTTTGCTGGAATTGCATTTAAATCTACTGCAGAAGAACCGCGCCCCACTGAGCCGTTAAGGTTAAGTAGCGCCGAAGTATGACGACGCTTACCGTTTACCAGCACCAGCGTGTGATCTGGCGCTAGACCGCGAAGTTGGGCCGGACGAACGTGATCTGTACCGTCAGTAATCGAAGGCTGCGGGAAGTTAAAGCTAGGCAGTAACTGATTTAAAATCATGTTGGTTTCAGTAAGGCCCGTCGCTTCAATAGAAGAAGCGTCGATAATATCGATAGGTACTGGAGAATCATTGATAGTCCGGCCTACACGGCGAGAACCTACGATTTGAATTTGTTCAACATCCTGCTCATCAACTGCAGTTTGTTCTTGTGCAAGTGTTGAAGTAGAAAAGTGCATGCCTGCTATTGCAGAAGCAATTAGAGAAAGTTTGAAAACAGAAGCGTTAAATTTTGCCTGTTGCATTGTGATGTTCCTGAATTTTATGTGTTTAATGCATTGAAAACTGTGCTTCTTACTCTACCGAGAAGAAAAAAGACCTACAGATACATTTTCTTTTTCTGTTGTTGGGGTACTGCTAAACGCCGAATTGTCTGACTAGACTTATAATTATTAGAAGTGGTAAGCAAATATGCTGTGGGGTGAGTAAATCACAAAAATATTCCACCGCACAATACTAAAGTTGTAATAATTTAGAAATATCGATGACAGGTGGGATTTAAGGGACAAAGTATTGAACAAGGTTTTCTGCTTTTGCAATGAAAAAAAGTGGCCGTAGCCACCTTCTCAAGCATTACATAGCGTTATGCTTTTTTAAGCTTTTTCTTAAGCTTTTTTAGTTTGCTTTCTTGCTTAGCGATTTTTGCTTTAGCTACTTTCATCTCTTTTTTGATTTCTTTTTTCTTAGCCATTTTTTATATCCTTAATATTTTCTGTAGTGTTTTGCTGTCTGCCAGCATCTATTTTTCATTGTGTTCTTCAATGAATTCACGAATAAAGCGCCTTACTTCACGAGCCGCAGACGTATCCAAAGAATCGCAAAGCGCAATAAACTGCGCTCTTTCTTCGTCATTAATTCGAATAATCATCTGACTATTCTTTTTCTTCTTTTTGTTGTTATTTTCAGACATCTCGACTGCTTTAAAAGGTAAGAAACACCAATCCGAACAACAAAGGTATATCTAATGTATATACATTTCAAGGATGATAGTGAACTTTTCTTGATTTTTTTCATAAAAAAGTCACATAAACGTCACACGAGTGACTTGAGTATTCGACAAAGTTTCACTGTCAACGAAACACAATGAGAAGTATATGACACAAGCACAATCAACAACTCACCTTTCTTGTTTCATTGAAGCCATCGCGCTTGCTAAGCACACCAAATGTGTATCACGCGATGACTTACAAGCCCTGCTTCAACAAAAAGGTTATGAAGAAATAGTTGCTCTTAATACTGCTGAAGAGTTAGAGCCACAGTTGCCAATCGCTTCATAAATCAGCTGGTTAAAATGACCCGTTTTATACCCCATGGTGAAGTGCGTGTTCACCGAGAAGGTCGCATATTCGTTCTGGAAGGACATGGCCCTTGGAATGTTGAGGCACTTCAACATTCAACTGACAAGGCACAACCTATACTACAAGAACTTAGCGGCGCCCCTTGGGGAGTTATGGCAAGCATTTATGGTGAACCCATTCATGTGCCCGATGCAGAGGCACATCTGATTCAGCTTGTGAAAAAAGATATAGAAAACGGTAGAGTCGGTACGGCGCTCATTGTCGAAAAGTCAAACTCGCCCAGTTTCGCTACGCAACATTTCAGCAGTATTTATCAACAAGCTGGAGATAACGTTGAAGTGTTTAACGACACAATTGCAGCAAAACGTTGGTTAATCAACACCATTCAGCTAGCGCAGTCAAACTTGGAAAAATGCAGTAGAGGAAAAAACGATGCTGTCTGCAATTCTAATTTATGTATTTTTTAGTGCAGGGTTACTCGCTGCCTTGCAATGCCTGTACTTGTATAAAAAGTAGTGTTCGTACACGCATAAAAAGAAACAAGAGGCGTACTCTTGTTTCTTTATCATTAATTCTTTTTATTTGGGTGACCACTCAAATTTTTTGAAAGGCTCATCCACCGGTGTATCAGCGAGATGGTTGGTGTAATTACTCATCACCTTTTGCGCCAGAATTAGTATGATCTCCAAAAGTTGCTGATGCTTATATCCAGCTTCGTAGAAAGCATCTAGCTGAACTTGTTCAATATTGCCTCGACCACGGGTAATCGCTAGTACTGTTTCTTTCAGCGTATTTAATTTACTGTCAGACAATGTTTCATCATTGCGCAATTCTTCAATCAAATCATCACGCACCTTCATACTTTTCGCTATACCGGTGTGGGCTGGTACACAATAGTGGCAAGCGTGTTCGACGTTCACCGCTTGCCAGACCACCGTTAACTCTTCCGCATTGAACGAGGTTTCTTGAGCCAGCTTGTGCAGTACTTGATAGCCGTCAAGTAACGTTGGCGCTTCTGCCATTACCGCGTGTAGGTTAGGAATCATGCCAAACGCTGCTTGTGAATTGTCAAGCAAAGGCTTTGCGGCTTCTGGTGCTGTGTTTTTTGTATGTAATTTGAAATCGCTCATATCACTCTCCTGTTGATGTGACTAGAAATTCAAGTAACCCCTTTGATTACCCTTATCTCTGTAGTGTGTGAACAATAATAGGTTTACTTGAACGATTGTTCAAGTGATAATTGAACGCGTGTTCAAAACATTCACGTATAAGGTATGCTGCGATGAAATATGACCATGATGACATTATTGAAAAAGCCACCACACTTTTTTGGCAACGAGGCTTTCATGCAGCGGGTATGCGTGATATCCAACAAGCATTGGATATGCGCCCAGGCAGTATCTATGCTCGCTTTCAAAGTAAAGAAGGTTTATTCAAGCTTGTTGTAGAACACTATGCACAAAATAGCGCAGTCCGTTTAAAGCAAGTAGCAGAGGCCGAATCGCCTTTAAATGCGCTTTACAACTTTTTTGAAACGGCATTAACTGGCCCTGATGAACAGCGCTATATGCGTCAGTGCTTACTGGTAAAGTCTATTGCTGAATTAGAACTTATTGGTGATATTGCCAGAAAAGCAGTGATCGAAAGTATGCAAACTCTCAAGGCTGGTTTTAAAGACATAATAGAAGCTTGTATAGAAAAAGGTGAGCTGCCTGAACATACGCCAACGAAACTGGCCGCAGAGTGGCTTCAAAACCAGTTCGTGGGTTTACGAGCGTTCGCCCTTATGCAAGATGAAAACACAGCAACCATTCAAATGATCGGCAAAGTAATGGCCGATTTAAAAGGGCAATGGCCGCAAGAAACACATTGATGCGTTGTGGTTAAGAGAACAGCAACCGCAACAATTGCGCTATGAGTAAAATACCCATTAACGGCCAAATCCACTTGGCCCATTTGGCCGCATCTTCATTACTTATACGCATTTTAGAGCGCTCGATTAGCGGCACTATCAGTGCCAGAGCACCGAACAACACCGCAAGCAAAATTAACACTTCCATTACCGTATCCCTATCGCATATTTAAGTACTTCTTGTTTGGCAGGCTCTATGCGCTGCGCCACAGAAAGTAGCTGATTTCTTATCCATTTTATGGGGGCAACGTCATTGCTAAACAAGGTATAAAACCCGTCCATTGCCGTCATCATCATCAAATTGTCTCGCTTTCGCGGCCTTTCATAGCTGCTGATAAGCTTTTGCGAAAATACTTTATCGGTTATCGACAATGGGCTGTCGTTACCACTAGGCTTGAATGCTGCACTTACAGAAAGAAACGTTTCTACGTCTTTAAAACCCAAGTTAACGCCCTGCCCGGCAAGCGGATTTATAGTGTGTGCGGCATCACCAACTAGCGCGCAACAGCCTTTTACATAATGGTTAGCATGAGAACGCGTGAGTGGGAAAATTGCTTTATCAATAATCGAAAAGCTATTGTTATTTTTAGTCAGTTCATCTGGGAACGTTTTAAGGATTTCACTTTCAAGTTGGCTCGCTTTTAAACTTTTCAGACGTTTAAGTTCGTCAGGCGAGTCGTACCACACAAGCGACGCGTAGTTGTCGAACATAGGCAAAAACGCTTTTGGGCCGCTTGAGGTAAACTGCTGCCAGGTTACAGGATCGACGGGCTCGTCCATTTTAATGGTGATACCCATTGCCTGTTGTGCATACTGCCAACCTGTGGTGCCAATACCAATAGCGTTTCTTACCTGAGAGTTCGCACCATCTGCGCCAATTAGCCACTTTGCCTTTATTGCTCTGCCGTTCGATAGTGTAACCGTAGCAGTAGTATCCAGATTGATGCCCTGCACCGTTTGACCACTGATAAGCTCTACATTGTCAAACTGCATTAGTGCCTGATGACATCCCAGCTGTAGTAGTCGATTTTCCACAAAAAAACCCAGTTGCGGCATACCGATGCTTTGTGCAGTAAAGTCTGTTCTATGAGCTGGGTCGTCCCACACGCTAAGCCCGGTATAAGGTTTAGCGCGCATAGCAGCAATGTATTCCCACGCGCCAAGTGCTTTCAAAAGAGTAACTGAGGCATCGCTTATTGCGGAAACCCTTAAATCCGGACCATCTGTCTGGCTAAAAGGTTTTGGCAAATGCGGCTCTACAACTACTACTTTGTATTGCTGCTGTGCTAGCCCTAATGCCAGCGCAGCACCCACCATTCCGCCACCGTTTATACAAAAATCAATCATTTACTTTCCTTAAAACACGCATTTGCATTATGTCGCAAAATGCGAAGTCATGTGAAGTGAAACGTATAAATACATAGCGCTAGATCAAATATAAATGAATCGTCGTAATACACTGGGAATATGGTTGTATAACAGGTAAAATATGCGGCTATTTTGAACATCTTCTTGTAACTGACATTTCCCGTGTTTCTACATGTGGGCGGTTTAAACGCAGCGTGTAAATTCACTTTACGGTAGACACCTTAATTACACCGAGGTGAGTCTACTTTCACTTACAGGAACACTAACAGGTTATCGAATAGTTGTTATGACTAAAAAGCTGTATATCAAAACCTGGGGCTGCCAAATGAACGAGTATGACTCGGAGAAAATGGCAGACTTACTAGACTCAACGCATGGCTACAGTGCTGCAGAAAGCGCTGAAGAAGCCGATATTATTTTGCTTAACACGTGCTCTATTCGCGAAAAAGCACAAGAAAAAGTCTTCCACCAGCTTGGTCGGTGGAAAAACCTTAAGCAAGATAAACCTGAACTTATTATTGGCGTTGGAGGCTGTGTGGCCTCTCAAGAAGGCGATACTATTCGTCAGCGCGCGCCATTTGTTGACTTGGTTTTCGGCCCGCAAACACTGCATCGTTTGCCTGAAATGATTAATCAACTTCAAGGCGGTGCAAAGTCAGTGATTGACGTAAGCTTCCCTGAAATTGAAAAGTTTGATCGCTTGCCAGAGCCACGTGCGGAAGGTCCAACGGCGTTCGTTTCAATTATGGAAGGCTGTTCAAAATATTGTACGTTCTGCGTAGTACCTTACACCCGTGGTGAAGAAGTAAGCCGCCCTGTTGACGACGTGCTGCTTGAAATTGCGCAACTTGCAGGTCAAGGTGTACGAGAAGTCAACCTGCTCGGTCAGAACGTAAATGCATACCGCGGTGAAAATTACGACGGTACAGTATGTCGTTTTTCTGAGTTACTTGAACTCGTTGCAGCAATAGATGGTATTGACCGCATTCGCTACACTACATCACACCCAGTTGAATTCACTGACGACATCATAGATGCGTACGCATCTATCCCTGAGTTGGTAGACCACCTGCATTTACCTGTTCAAAGTGGCTCTGATCGTATCTTGAATCTAATGAAGCGTGGTCATACGGCGTTAGAGTACAAATCTAAAATGCGTAAGCTGAAAAAGATTCGCCCTAACATTAGTTTGTCTAGCGACTTTATCATTGGCTTTCCGGGTGAAACCGATGCTGACTTTGAAGCCACAATGGATTTGATTCAGGCCGTAGATTACGACTTAAGCTTCAGCTTCATTTATAGTGCTCGCCCGGGTACACCAGCTGCTGATGCGGTAGATGATGTAAGTGAAGAAACCAAAAAACAACGCCTTCACCTACTCCAACAGCGTATTACGCAACAAGCACTTCGTATTGCTCGCCACATGGTCGGTACAGAGCAACGAATTTTGGTTGAAGGCCCATCAAAGAAAAACCCAATGGAACTTTCAGGGCGTACTGAAAATAACCGTGTGGTGAATTTTGAGGGTACCCCAGATATGATTGGCGAGTTCGTTGATGTAAATATCACAGATGTGTTTACCAACTCACTTCGTGGTGAAGTTGTGCGCAGAGAAAGTGAAATGGGCTTGCGTGTTGCCGTTTCGCCCCAATCTATCATGGCAAAGCATCAGGCAGATCTGCCTGATGAACTTGGCGTGGGTCAATTTAACCCAGCCTAAATACATTTTAAAGCGAGGAAAAAAGTAGCTTGAGTACATTGGTTAGTAACGAAT
>Ga0105235_100323_pt1 | contig 18023 bp, 18 predicted proteins | sample Virmet3819_2500_FD_90059 | JGI IMG/M metagenome (GOLD analysis project Ga0105235, IMG submission 90059) | Marine viral communities from the Southern Atlantic ocean transect to study dissolved organic matter and carbon cycling - metaG 3819_2500 | ecosystem: Environmental > Aquatic > Marine >... | reverse complement strand
TTTACCTTGCGCGCCGCGGCCTATCATTACGCCATCTGCACCGGTGTAATTCAGCACCTCTTGTGCTTTCTCTGGGGAAGTAATGTCACCATTTGCAATAACAGGAATTGATATTGCCGCCTTTATCTGACGTATGGTGTCGTATTCTGCTTCCCCTCTATACATACAAGCTCGAGTTCTGCCGTGAACCGCAAGCGACTGTATGCCGTTTTGCTCTGCAATGCGGGCAATGTCTACCCCATTGCGATTTTCTGGGTTCCAGCCGGTACGAATTTTCAGTGTCACGGGTACGTCCACAGCATTAACTACTGCTTTAATAATCGCTTCCACTGTGTCTGGGTATTGAAGCAACGCAGAACCTGCAAGCTTCTTGTTGACCTTCTTGGCAGGACAACCCATGTTGATATCGATGATTTGCGCACCGTTCTCAACATTAAATTGTGCTGCTTGAGCCATAAGCTCAGGATCAGCCCCAGCAATCTGTACAGAGCGAATGCCTTCTTCACCCTCATGGTTCATGCGCGCTTGTGATTTTGCCGTATTCCAAACTTTCGGATTACTTGAAAGCATCTCAGAAACAACAAGCCCAGCGCCCAAGCGCTTACAGAGTTGACGAAACGGTCTATCTGTTACGCCAGCCATAGGGGCCAACATCAAATTGTTTTCTAACTCGTAAGGTCCAATTCGCATCGTAAAATGTATAGCTCGCCATCTAAAACTGCACAGAAATTATACACCCGGCTAAAACGGGGCGCTAAGTGTACGTGTTTTCGCAATGCTTGAAAAGGCTAAAAATCACACAAAATTTCACTTCCTGGTATTGACAGTGAAAAAAAACTGTCACATTAGTAAGCTAGCACTACTTTTTAGTATGATTATTGTACGAAAGTCTTACAGGCCCCGTGTTAAAAGGGCTGTATTGTGAAAAATTTTAACATTTATTTAGAGGGCTACTTGTCGAGTGCACGTTTCTTTATCAGCTTTGTGCACTAGACAAGCAGAATATTTTGCATGCCTAGCCGGTTAATTCGTCAACTTAGCGTTTTCTACCGGAAACTCTCGCCCACTCACCATCAATAGCACTTGGTTCAAGTTCTATGTCTTTCGAATACGCTTCTTCTATTCGGGTGACTTGTTCAGCAAGAATGCCGGAAAGGACTAACAAACCGTCTGATTTGCAGTAGTCTGTGATAACGCTTTGAAGTTCTAATAAAGGGCCTGACAATATATTCGCCATTACCACATCAGCTTCAAGTTCAGGTTGATCTTCAGGAAGGTACACATCTAAGCGGTCTTCAACACCGTTGCGGCGCGCATTTTCTTTTGTCGCTTGAAGTGCTTGCGGATCGATATCAATACCGATAACGCGCGTAGCGCCAAGCTTTAATGCAGCCAATGCTAAAATCCCTGAGCCACAGCCAAAATCGACGACGGTTTTATCCGTCATATCTATGCCGTCTAGCCAGCGTAAACATAGCGCTGTAGTTGGGTGAGTCCCTGTTCCGAAGGCAAGACCTGGATCTAGCATGACATTAACGGCGTTCGGGTCTGGAACATCGCGCCAGCTTGGGCAAATCCACAAGCGCTCCCCAAACTGCATAGGATGAAAGTTGTCCATCCACTCCCGCTCCCAGTCTTTGTCTTCAAGTGGTTCAAGCTTGTATTTAAAATTTTCCCCCAACACCTTAGCTTTACCTAACCGCTTTAGGATGCTTTTCATGTCGGCATCAGCTTCAAATAACCCTACCACTTGTGTATCTGGCCACAGCAGTACCTCACCAGGTTTCGGTTCGTACATAGGAGTATCTTTCGCATCAACGTATGTGACGGCCTGAGAGCCGTTAGCGGTAAGCATATCGCCAATAGATTCAGCGTGTTCAGAAGATGTGTCGATTCGAAGTTGTAGCCAAGCCATATTTATCATTCGTTGTGGTCTTTGTACGTATTGTACCTTTCGTTGGCGTGAAACAAAATGAAGACAAACGAAAAGCCACAGTATTAAACCTTGTGAGTTTGAATGTTACCGGCTTACTTTAATATAAAAAAGCAATTAAAATATTAACCTTTTGTCGACTGGTGCGATTTAGAGAAACGCTTATAGTAGACGTTGGTTGTTTGTTTTTTAATCTAACAGAGGCCTTATGCGCTTTTTTTCCCTTGTTTTGAGCTTTTTGTTGTTACCTTTTTCAGCTTCATCTGAGGAAATTGACGTTGTAGTAGGGTGGAATAAGCCACCTTATGTTATTTCACAAGAGAACTCTGGCTTTGAAGTGGATGTAGCGCGCGCTATTTTGGCAGATATGGGGCATGATTTATCGCCTATTTACGTGCCATTTGGGCGAACAGCAAGATTACTAGAAGATAACTTGATTGACCTTGGTTTGACGCAAAATTCAGCTCACGTCCTTGATTCAGCTATCTTGTCGGACCCTTATGTTGTCTATCAAAACGTTGCGGTGACTCGCGCTGAAAGTAAGTTTGAAATTAATAGTATTGAAGATTTACGTGGCAAAAGCATTATTGCGTTTCAAACGGCTGATGCGGTGTTAGGTGAAGCATTCCGCCAAATCGTTACGGACCAGGCCACATATATGGAGATGGCAAGGCAAGATAGACAGGTTGATATGTTGATGCTCGGCCATGTAGATGTGGTTATACTCGACAGGAATATTTTCAACTATTTTAAGTCAAATAATACGGCTTACTCGGGCGATGAAATTGTCTTCCATGAGCTATTCCCTATTTCGCCATACAGTGCAGCTATTCCCGACCCTGAATTAAGAGTGACGTTTAATAATAAGCTTCGCACGTTTATTGAAAATGGGCGTTATCAGCAGCTGCTAGATAAATACAAACTCGAGAGTCTCCTTCACCTGCTGCCACATGCAACAACACCATAAATACAGATTTTAATGTATAGACAGTGAACTATTTCTGATACAAGGTATATGAAACTATCAGTACTTTGACGTCTGAAACTTGCCGCTTTTATAAAGCGGTAATGCTAGACACTGGAATTATCTGTTAAGGAAAGATTTATGTTGAAGCAGTGGTCTTTTTTATTGGTCACGGTGGTTGTTTGCTCGGCCTGTGTGTCTCATTCAACCCCTTCGGAAGCACTACAAGAAAATACGCTTGAGCGTTACTTGGACATGCCTGCTTACCAGCAAGCCCAAGCGATTGCCAACGGAGAGATTACATCGGCGGCGCTGGTTAAAGGCTATTTATCACGTGTTGAAAAGCTAGACAATCAAGTAAACAGCGTTCTTGCGTTAAACCCAAATATATTAAACGAAGCACAGGCAGTCGATAGACAAATAGCCAATAAGCAAGCGCTCGGCCCTTTAGCCGGTATCCCTGTATTGTTAAAAGATAATATTGAAAGTGATGAAATGCCTACAACAGCAGGTTCGATGGCGCTTCTTAACAATAATACAGGTCGCAATGCGCCCATTGTGGCGAAGCTAAAAGCTGCTGGAGCCATTGTCCTAGGTAAAACTAACTTGTCTGAGTGGGCTAACTTTCGTTCAGAGTCTTCAATCAGCGGATGGAGCGCCGTCGGTGGGCTTACTCGCAATCCTCATATACTAGCGCGAAGCGCGTGTGGTTCGTCGTCAGGCTCAGGCGCAGCAATGTCACTTCGTTTGGCATCGCTCGCTGTAGGAACTGAAACTAACGGTTCAATTATCTGCCCAGCTTCGATAAACGGTGTGGTTGGCTTTAAGCCTACGGTAGGCCTTCTGTCTCGAACGCATATTGTGCCGATTTCGTTTAGCCAAGATACGGCAGGGCCAATGACAGCGAATGTGCACGATGCATGGTTGATGACCGCAATCATGGCGGGTGTTGATGAAGAAGATAACGCAACAAAAGATGCCCAATCCCATATTCCAAAGCTACCTTCCGCCTCAATGCTCGCAACAGACTTAAAAGGTAAGAGAATAGGCGTGGTAAGGTACAGACAAGGAGATAATCCACACGTCCTCGCCGTTTACGAAAAAGCGTTAGCGCAGCTTAAAGCATCGGGAGCAACCTTGGTGGATATCAGTGACTTTTCTCAGCCGGATTCTTTCTGGGCCGATTCTTACAATGTCTTACTTAGTGAATTCCATCACAGCATCAACGACTATTTAGCTGGCTCTCCGGCAGAGCTACCTGCAAGGAACCTTGATGAACTTATTGCGTTCAATAAGAAAACCGAGCGAGAGCTATCACTCTTTGATCAGAACATTTTTGAAAAGTCTTTGGCTTCAGCGACAATTGAAAGCGACGAATACAAAAAAGCACTTAGCCTTATTAAAGATACTGCGGGCAAAAATGGCATTGATGCACTGATGGCAAAGCATAACGTTGAGGTACTCGTGGCACCATCAAATAGCCCATCCTTTCTTATAGATGGCGTATATGGAGACCACTCTCCGGTAGGCTTTATTGGTATTGGGTATTTAGCGGCAATAGCTGGCTATCCTCATCTGACGGTACCGGCTGGGCAAGTGAAAGACCTTCCTGTTGGCATCAGCTTTATTGGGGGTAAGTGGCAAGATGAAGAAGTGCTTGGAGTCGGGCGTATATTTGAAGCTAAACATGGCTTTTATATCAAGCCGGGATTGCTGCCCACACGCTTTGACAACCCAAAGTTCAAGGGAATTGAAAAAGGACTAGATGCCGCGCTATAACAGGCTCAACAAAAAAGCCCTCGATTTCAAATCAAGGGCTTTAACTTTCTCAAAACGCTCGTTGCGAAATACAACATTAACCAGGCTTTTTAACCCAAGCGCTACACCAGCCGTCAGCATTAACCAGTTTGTTAGGGAAAATGTTACAAGGGCGGTATTGCTCGCCATCGGCGCCCTGCACGTACATGCAGTTAGCACATTTTGCACCTTCAACCGTTGAAGACGGTGTGTAGTTTAATGCTTTTGCTGTTGGGTCGTCGGCGCTAAGCTGCTCTTGAGCTTGTGCACGTAACGCAACTCCGCCTAGCGTAAGACCGATAACTGTAGAGCCCGATAGCTTTAAGAAGTCACGGCGATTTACAGATTTCATAACATTCTCCTTAAGAGATAGAAACGATAATGATTCTTTTTTATTCAGTGCCTTAAACGCAAAAACCTGCCCCAAGAGGCAGGTTTTGTTTCATATCTAGATACTATCTCTTTTTGAAAAAAGATCGACTGAATTTTCGAATTTTCGCTTGATCCAGATTAAATAAACTTCACAGTACCATGTCTGTCAGACACACAATGACACTGTAGATTCACTTTTTTGTTAGTGCAACATCTGGCTTAGCGTATGAGAACTGCGCTATTCGCTTTGTACTGTGATAGCTGTCTAAACCTGAAATACAAGCCGTCTTCGCTTGCTCAATGTCGACATACCCATCTTCATCAACAATGTCTTCTGGCATATAAAGTTCTTGAATCTCGCCAATTACCATTTCAGTCTCATTTAGTAAGGTAAAGTGCTGAGCAACCTTGAGCCCCATTTTAATATCGCTTTCTGCCACATAAGGGGCACTAAATGATCCGCTGAATTGCGGCGTTAAGCCTACGGCATCAAATTCGCTTTCATCTGGTGCATAGCGCGCTGATGTTTGATGCGCCTTGTCTACCCAATCGGTGGAAACGTGATTCAATGTGTAGAACCCTTGCTGTTTGATATTACCAAGGGTATCGCGCGTCACAGTATGTGGGCGCATGATCATACCAATTAGTGGAGGATTTGCACCCACATGGACAATAGAACTAACGATTGCAAGATTGTTTGTCTTGCCGTCGGTCGTGCCCACTAAAGTGGCCGACTTAAACCCAGATAGGCTATTGATTAAATTAGCGCGATATCGCTGTGCAAGGGCGTCAATATCGGCCCGAGTAAATTGTTTAGTCATTCTCTCTTTCAGCCTCAATCTGTATGTCGTCACCATGTTGATAGGTCGTCAGTTCAATAGGTTGGCAGCACACTTGGCAATCAAGTACCTGAACTTGCCCTACATCATTGACTTCATCTATCTCTACGTCGTTCGGTGCCATACAGTATGGGCATGAAAAGTCCATAGAACGGGTTAAGCTCATAAAAGTTCGCCTTCGTAATCACAATTGCTGTTTGTTACGTAATGTAAAGAAGACTGGATTTACCCATTGTTGAAAGAAGCAAAAGCTAAGAGACAAGATTTGGTTGGGCCAAAATAAACAGACATAAAGGTTGAGAAGTGACAAATAAAGTAGGCGAATGCCCTTGCTGCAAAAGAGACACACGCCTTACGTTTCATCATTTGATCCCACGAAAAATGCACCGTCGTAACTTCTTTAAAAAGCATTTCACCAAATCAGAATTGCAAACCGGTATTTATATTTGTAGGCAATGTCATAGTGGCATCCATCGATTTTATGATGAGATGACGTTAGCTAAACACTTTTATACTTTGCCGCTTTTGCTTGAAGACGAGCAGCTAGCCACGTTTTTTCGTTGGGTCGCGAAGCAGAGAGTACGAGTTTAAAGTGCGGATGGGAGAAGCAGAACCTTGTGTAGGCGCTGTATTTAATTTGATTAAATGGGCTGTATAAATATACACTATCAAAGATTTTACAGCCAAAGATGCACCATGCGAAAAGATTTACCGCCCCGTTATTATCTAACACACTTTCACGAATTCCTTGGGTTCTTCGAGGGAGCAAACCGTGCGCTGTTAAGCGATGAGGCTACTGGCTTTATAGAACGCTTCAGGGCATTGGATGACGACAAGCAATGCATTGTGGTGAGAGCTGCCAATCGCAAGTACGCGGTAATAGATAGAAGTCAGTTTAATTACAGCGAAGTTAGCACGCCGCAGGAGCAGATAGACTGGTTAAAGGTAAATGGTTGGTTTGGTGACCTGTCTCATGCTTCGTTAAATGATATTGCGGGTGTATTAACAAAAGACGCACTGCTTGCGTTACTCGCCGAGTATGGCAGTACACAGGGTCTTTCTTCATTGACCAAACCAAAGTTGGTCACAAGACTTAAAGAGCACATTTCAACCCACGGTTGGCCTGAGCAGTTATCACTTGAAAATTATTTAGTGTGTCTCTTTGATAGTGCGCTTCGCTTTCTACTTTTTATATATTTCGGCAACACAAAAAGCCGCCTGAATCAATTTTCTATGCGCGATCTTGGCGTAATGAGAACGCGCTCTGATTCTGTTACCGACACGGCCCGTTTTGATACCAAGGAAGACGCTCTAGCAGCATGGTTCTACGCTAACCACTACAGCCAGTTGGCGTTTTATAACGATGACATGCTTCTTGCAACCGCAGAGGCAGACTTTCCAGAAACAGAAGGCGTATCGGCAAGTTTTTATCGCGATCAATGTCTTTACGCGCTTGGACTTAAACTATTGGGAATAGACCGCCAAAAAGGGTTAGCTGTTCTGCAACAGGCACAAAGCGACAAAGCAAAGGAAAAGTGGTTAAGGGAAAGTTACAAAGACGGTAACCAGGATGGCGTAAAGCAGGTGCTTGAAGACATCATAGATAATCCCCAGTCGGATACACTGCTGGCTTTTGCTGAAGATTTTTATGCTCGCAAATATCATAAAAAGCGCACTAGTACGGTGACTGACATGCTCAGAAACGCAAGCCGAACGCTTGATATTGATGTAAGTCAAAATCAGCAGGTAGAGCGAGGTGTTTTAGCCCACTACGCAAGGCAAGGAATTGAGGGCTGGCGCACAGAGAATCGGTTGTGGCGTAGTTTGTTTGGCCTTACGTTCTGGAAGCAGCTTTACGAAGAGGATACGCTGGTTACTGAATTTGATCGCAGGCCACTTTCGCTAAAGCAAAACAACTTTTATGCAAAGTTTGAACTTAGTATTGAAGACCTACTGCGCAAGCTCGATACTAAAGAAAAGTTGCGATTCCACCTTCATAAAATGGCGACCAAGCATTATGGCAAAGTAAACAGTTTGTTTATGTGGTCAAGCTATTTGCTAACGCCGATTGAAGCACTGATAAAGCATGGTTCACTTGAGGTGATTTACACCTTACTACGAATGATGTGTAAAGACTTCGCCAACCTGCGAGACGGATTCCCCGACATTATGGTGTTTGATAACACCCTTCGCTTTGAAGAGATAAAGGCCCCTGGCGATCAGCTTCGACGTAACCAACTTGTGTCTATCCAGCGTTTGCAGCAAGCGGGGTTTGATGTAGCCGTTACGACTGTTAATTGGATACGGGATCCTGAACAACCTTATGTTGTCGTAGACATCGAAACAACAGGTGGCAATAACAGTTACAACCGCATTACGGAAATAGGTATGGTGAAGCTTGTGGCTGGACAGGAGGTAGACAGGTTTCAAACCCTTCTTAATCCTCAGCGCCGTATCCCCAGCAATATTACCAAGCTTACCGGTATTTCAGACGACATGGTGGCCGACGCGCCGCTGTTTTCTGAAGTCGCGGATCATATCGCAAGTTTTACTCAGGATGCCGTGTTTGTTGCACATAACGTTAACTTTGATTATGGATTCATTAAACAAGAGTTTGCTCGATTAGAACAATCGTTTAGAAGACCTAAAATGTGTACTGTGCGCGAGATGCGTCGAACTTACCCTGGCCTACCGTCCTATTCGCTAGCCAACTTGACTAAACATTTCCATATCGAAATGGAGCGGCATCACCGGGCACTGAGTGATGCCGTAGCAGCAGCAGAGCTTTTAAAGCTAGCGTTTGAAAAAGACGATGAGGCTATTATTGCTAACGTTAGCGAGTAATTTAGCGAGTAAGTTAGCAACACGGAATTTATGGTTTTTACTGAACGAAATCGTTCCCTATAGAGTAAATATTGAAGTTAAAAAAGTACTTATTGAGATGTTTGAGATGGCACTTACTGAAGAGCAAGAATCACGAGTCATAGAAATGGCATGGGAAGACCGCACCCCATTTGAAGCTATTGAGCGTTTGTTTGGACTACCCGAGAAAGACGTAATAAAGCTCATGCGTAAAAACCTTAAACAAAAAACCTTCAAAAACTGGCGTGAGAGAGTATCGGGTAGGAAGACAAAGCATGCGAGCTTGCGACCAGAAGGCGTGGATAGAGGTTACTGCCCTTCTCAGTACAAATATAAAGGTGCTAACAAGTAAATATCAACAATCATATCGTCACCCACCGCTCGGGTCATGGTGGGCTGAGCGGCAATCAGCGCATGTAATTAAGGCTCTTGGGTCACTTCTTAGGCGGTGATATTGCAGAAATTGGCAAGAGAAAAGCAGTGAGCTGTTGTCGCAATGGCGTTGGAAATACGAAGGTGTTGTCTGATAACAAAATGCTTTTAGCGTGGTGGACTTGGCGAAGGAGATTTGAATAGGTGTCGTTGTTATTTTGAATGTCCTCCACTTTTGTCATCATAAGTTCAATAAACTCTCCAGGCGTTAAGTTATCTTGTTTCTTTATCTCAAGGGCTAACGCTTTTACGACATAGGTTTCCCATTCTTTTCGGTAGCTCTCATTTAACCGTTCCGGGTAAAGAGCTAAGTCGGCTATGTCTTGAGCGAGGTCGACAATGTCGAGTGGATCATCAAATAACACTCTAAACGCGAGGAGCGTTTCATCTGAAAGACGAGAAATTGGTAGTTGTTCTTTAAATTGGGCGTAACGACTAGACACAAACACACCTTGATATTTCTTCAGGGCAAATAATGAGTACATCGATAAGAAAGAATAAGCTCTCTTATTGGTCTAAAGTCTAATAAATCTGCCGAGGACTTTAAAGCGTCTGAAATTAAAAATAAGTAATTAAGCATAACTGAACTCCTAGCAGTCTACCCCCGTAATCTATTATGCACTGTTAAAGTGTGTACGCGTTCTTGCTGTTTGGCCCATCGTTTGATGGGCCTTTTTTTGAATGGCGTTGTGCTTGGCTGTCAGCCCTCGAAAGACAGCTTGATACCTGCTAACAGTCGGCTTACGCTTTCAACAACGTCTGTTCTCACAAACCATTCAACATCATGTTTTTTCGAAAGAACACCACTGAATTCCAACGAACCTCCATGGCCTGTACCTAAAAAGTCTTCTATGAGTTCGGCACGCTCGCCGAAACGACTATCTATGTAAGAGTAATATGCAAAATATTCGATAGGATAAGAAGTGTTAAGAACGCCTGTTGCAAGCTCACCACTTGTCCCAACTACAAACTTAGCAGCGCTTTCGTCAGTTCGCTGAACAAGTTCTACAAAAGCGGTATCTTCATCATTGATTCGAAAGCGATATTCAGCCCGTACAAACGTTCCATTGAGCATTTTTTCAAAACTTGCTTCATAACTGTGACGCTGCCCCATTTTTGCCGAGTACTCAATTTCAAAATAATCGTCTTCTTCGCCAATATTGAATGCTTCATTCGCCTGTGCATTTACTAATTGCCCCACCACTATTTCAATGGCCGTATCGTTTTTGAGCTGTCGGACGTGTCGAACCCCCGTTATCCAGCCATCTTTAGAAAGTCCTGTAGATGAAACCCTGCCTTTGTAGGTTGGAATAACGCCAACCTCAGTCTTACCGAAGTCATTTTTGTGTCTTACATATAAACGCCGTGGATAAAGGTAATCTGTGGTATCGCTACCGAATGTATTATGGCTAGAAGAAAAGTCCTCTCCGGTAACAATAAAGCTATGAACAGACAGAGATGGCGAGAGTGCGATAGAGGGATAGTAACGCAAACGGTATTGCTCTCTGCTAGGCCTGTTGGAGCGATCGTCATAGCGTATCTGTACATCAAGTTTATGTGAAAAAGATGGGGAAAACCCATTCGCATAAGCATTGGTTAACGCGCAAGACAAAAGCGGTGTGATAAGCAGTATAAAAAAACGCACTCGTAAACTCTTAAGCAGTGAATTTATCTACGTTTATACATTAAATCCTGTTAATTGGGTAACGAGTTGGTATTGATGAAAAATAAAAAAAGCCGACAGGGATGCCGGCACAAGTGGAGTGGGACTCCAATTAAACACACAAAATTTCAAAACCTAGGGAGATGTCTTAAAACTTGTACCTAGTTTAAATTGGTGTGTTGAATAGTAAAATCGTTAAAATTTGATTGTGCTAATCGTAAAATTAGAAGACGCTGAATAGCGAATAGCGAATAGCGAATAGCGAATAGCGAATAGCGAATAGCGAATAGCGAATAGCGAATAGCGAATAGCGAATAGCGAATAGCGAATAGCGAATAGCGAAAAGAAAATTGGGCTACACAAAAAACACCGTGTAGCCCAAAGGGGGGATTAGGCTAGGCCTAGCTTCTTCTCAAGGTAGTGGATGTTGGTTCCACCTGCGAAGAAGTTTTCATCAGCCATAATGGCACGCTGAAGCGGGATATTCGTTTTAATTCCTTCAACTACAATCTCTTCAAGCGCGTGACGCATACGAGCGATCGCTTCGTCTCGGCTTTCGCCATAAGTGATAAGCTTACCGATCATAGAGTCGTAGTAAGGCGGTACGTGGTAGCCCGCGTAAATGTGCGACTCCCAGCGAATACCTAAGCCACCTGGCGCGTGGAACATGGTGATAGGACCAGGGCTTGGAATGAAGGTTTTTGGATCTTCTGCATTAATTCGGCATTCAATGGCGTGGCCACGAATTTGAATTTGCGACTGGTCGATAGACAGTGGCTGACCAGCAGCAATGCGAAGCTGTTCTTTAATGAGATCAACGCCAGTAATCATTTCAGATACAGGGTGCTCTACCTGAATACGAGTATTCATTTCAATGAAATAGAATTCGCCGTTTTCATACAAGAACTCGAACGTACCTGCGCCGCGGTAGCCAATTTCAACACAGGCTCTGCGGCAGCGATCGCCAATTTTGGTGCGCATTTGCTCAGAGATACCTGGTGCCGGAGCTTCTTCAACGACCTTCTGGTGACGACGCTGCATTGAACAGTCGCGCTCACCTAAGTGGATGGCGTTGCCTTGTCCATCGGCTAGTACCTGAATTTCAACGTGACGTGGGTTCTCAAGGAATTTTTCCATGTAAACCGTTGAGTTACCAAAGGCAGCGCCAGCTTCAGCCTGCGTTGTTTCAATGGCTTTAATCAATTCAGCTTCGCTGCGAACCACGCGCATACCACGACCACCGCCGCCGCCCGCAGCTTTAACGATGATAGGGTAGCCAATGCGCTTAGCAATGGCTTTGTTGCGCTCTACGTCATCCGTTAGCGGGCCGTCAGAGCCTGGCACACAGGGTACCCCGGCTTTTTTCATTGCATTAATAGCTGAAACTTTGTCACCCATTAGGTTAATAGTTTCGGGTTTAGGGCCAATGAAAATAAAGCCGCTTTTTTCTACCGCCTCAGCAAAGTCTGCGTTTTCCGCTAGGAAACCGTAACCTGGGTGAATAGCGATTGAATTTGTGACCTCGGCGGCAGCGATGATGCGCGGTATATTAAGGTAGCTTTCGGTTGCCGATGCTTTACCAATACAAATTGATTCATCAGCTAGCAACACGTGCTTCAAGTTTTTATCCGCAGTAGAGTGCACGGCTACGGTTTTGATGCCTAGTTCTTTACAGGCTCTCAAAATACGTAGGGCAATCTCGCCACGGTTAGCAATTAGTACTTTATCTAGCATAGTTAAGCACTCGCTTATTCAATGATGAACATTGGCTGGTCGAATTCGACAGGGTCTTGGTTTTCCACCAAGATTGCCTTAACCACACCTGCTTTATCTGCTTCAATTTGGTTCATCATCTTCATGGCTTCAACGATACAAAGCGTGTCGCCAACTTTTACTTGCTGACCCACTTCTGCAAAGGCTTTTGCAGTAGGAGAAGATGCACGGTAGAAAGTACCTACCATAGGAGACTTAACAACGTGACCTTCTGGCTGTGCAGGCTCCGCTGGCGCTTCTGATGCGGTGGTGGCTGCCGCTGCTGGAGCAGGAGCCATTTGCGGTGCTGCAGGCGCTGCAAAACTGTAGTTCATTGGCGCTTGAACACCTGTAGGTCCACGGTGGATGCGTACAGACTCTTCGCCTTCAGTGATCTCTAGCTCGGCAATGCCAGATTCTTCCACTAATTCGATGAGTTTTTTAATCTTTCTAATATCCATGTTCTGTCTCTGCGTTATTTTAACGATTTCGGTAAATTGATTGCTGCAGTTAGCGCGAGCGAATAACCCATGGCACCAAGGCCAACAATGACGCCAGCTGCAACATCAGAAAAATAAGAATGGTGACGAAACGGTTCGCGGGCATGAACGTTCGACAAATGCACTTCAATAAACGGAATACTGACACTCAACAATGCATCGCGAAGGGCGACGCTGGTGTGCGTGAAAGCAGCAGGATTAATAATAATGGCATCAACTGTACCCATAGCAGCGTGCACGCGTTCAATCAGTTCAAACTCTGCGTTCGACTGAAAATGCGTTAAGGTCACGTCGCTCGAGGCAGCCTGCGCCTGCAAATCATCAACGATGTCTTGCAAGGTTTGTGTGCCGTACTTTTCGGGTTCTCGTTGGCCTAACATATTTAAGTTAGGGCCGTTCAGTAACAAAATGTTCATCTAGTTTGCTGCTATCTTCGGGAAAAAATCACTGTTTTCGTCATTTCAACAAATTTTTGTGACAGTTGCACGAAAAAACGCCAATTTATTTTCTCATTTATTGTGTTAACTAATGATTATAGTGATAGATAAAGTTTTCGCAGCAAAATACTGGTCTAATCAGGTGTTTTCGCCGCAAAGTTTAAGTGGTAATTTTGGGCGTGAACCCGCAGCACGCTGTGTGATTCAATGGTATTGGTTACACGAGTTAGAGAGAGGTGCCGCCAAGAGAAAAGGGAACGCTAACGTATTTACCGTGAAACTTAGCCACATAAACAGCGAAGTGGAGGTGGGGTAAGGAAGAGAATCCCGTGTTGCCGGTATAGCCGATTAGTTGTCCCCGCTGCACGGTTTGCCCTCGTGTTACTGCCGCTCCTTTGTGCTTAAGATGATAGTATTCACCGGTTGTGCCGTCACTATGAAGAACAACAACATAATTAGCATATTTAGCAAGTTCGGGCGATGGCCCGCCTTTATCGCCATCGTCTTTGGTGTCTATGACCACACCCTCGCGCGCTGCTAGAACAGGAGTGCCCACAGGCGCGGCAAAGTCGAGCGCAAATCTCGATGCTCCAGAATGGGTAAAGGTACCATTGAAACCCTGAACAATACTGTATTTACTGGCAGGCTGCAGGGGAGAAAGGTAGGTATAAGTATCGTCATGCTTCGCATCTATTCGCCCCACCGTCCATTTAACGCGCATGGTTTCCCAAAATGTTTCAGGTTCTTCTATTACACCTAAAGGTATAGCGTTGTCTGTATTCAAAAACGCGTTGGCATGAAATAGTGGCTTTCGTGACTTTTCTTGAGACGGTATTTGTAACAGTTCATCGGAATACAGCGTGAGCGCTACGGGAAAAGAGACTTTTCGTTGAACAGAGACAAGATAAAGGGAAGTCGATGAAGGGGTGAGTTCGAAGCAAAACCGCTTATTATCAAAACAGCCTGTCGTTTTCGCTAAGACAGGCGAGGAAAGCAAACAACAAAAACTAACAATGATTACAATTAAGAGTAGCCATATGAGGCGACCCTTAACAAAATTGATAAGGGCCGTGCTTCCTGTAGGGAAATCCGATGATTTAGTCAGGGCTAATATTCCCACGGCTACTGTCATCGAGTGTTTGGTTTAGCCATTCATCAGCATGACTAGCAAAGGCTTTTGCTTTCATAAACCCGGTTACGCGAGCTTTTTCTATTTCATTACCATTTTTATCAAAGAATAAAATAGTAGGGAGACCAAGGACGTTGAAGGTATCGAAAATCTCCTGGCGTTCTGGTGTGTTATCGGTAAGGTCCATTTGCATCCACACCGTGTTGCTAAGCGCTGTAACCACTTTCTGGTCTGGAAAGGTGTATTTTTCGAATTCCTTACAGGCCACACACCAGTCTGCGTAAAGGTCAACCATTACGGTTTTTCCATTGGCGTTGGCGGCATCTATTTTATTGCGTAAATCCGCTAAATCTCTTGCAATAACAAAGTCTGGGTGACCCACATGTTTACCGTCGGTACTTTCGCCCCACAACCCAGTGTTAAGCCCCGCTTGATAGGTAAGACCTGCGCTGCCCATGATACCTACTGCAACCAACACAGCGCGCAGTAGCTTCATCAACGAATTTTTACTAGCGCGATTAAGTGCCCAGTAATAACCAAATAGACCAAAGCCTAACAAGCCCCAAAGAAAGCCAGTGGCAGGGCTGTTGTAGAGACGCTCAATAAACACAATAGCCACCGCAAGCATCATAAAGCCGAAGGTTACTTTGACCACATTCATCCAGTTACCAGCTTTTGGAAGCAGTTTTCCGCCAGTCATACCAAAGAGAATGAGCGGAACGCCCATGCCTATACTTAACAGATAAAGGGAAATAAAGCCGAGCGTCATATCACCCGTTTGGGCAATAAATAATAAAATACCGGTGAGCGGTGCAGTAGTGCAGGGCGATGCAATAAGGCCAGACAATACGCCCATAACAAACACACCTGCGAAACTGCCGGGTGTTTGGTTGTTACTCATGTGAGTTAGCTTTTCTTGATACTTTGCGGGAAGCTGAATTTCAAAACCACCAAATAGGGCAACGGCAAGCGCCACAAACAGTACAATGAACACGCCCAGCACCACAGGATGTTGCAACGCAGCCTGAAACTGGGCACCTGCCACAGCAACCACCAAACCAAGCAATGAGTACGTGATCGCCATACCCTGAACGTAAACAAAGGTTAACCAGAACGAATGCGATGCGGTTTTAGGCTTGCCCCGACCAATAACGATACCCGAGACGATGGGGTACATAGGAAACACACAAGGGGTAAAAGCCAGTCCTACACCCAGAGCGAAAAATAAAGCAAGCGTAAGGGCAATATTATCTTTATCGATAAGCTGTTGGGCTAGGTCAAACTGTTCGCTTTGCGAAGAGGTTGAGGTGTTATTTGATCCCGACGCCGCATCTGTACTAGCCAGCGCGCTGCGTCCTACTTCATTTAGGTATACAACTTTAACCGTAGGGGGGTAACAAAGCCCGGCGTCAGCGCAGCCCTGATACCGAACTTTAACTACGCCGTTACTGCCCGCCGATTCGATAGGCAAAGTAATAGATACGCCGTCGTAAAATACTTCAGACTCGCCAAAAAACTCATCTTCAATCATTACCCCGCTTGGGAATGCGGGTTCGCCAATTTCAGCTTCTTTAGCCACGAACTTGAATTGCTTTCGGTACAGATAATAGTCGTCTGCAATATCGAAGGTGAGCCTTAACGTGTTCTCTTTTTGATTAAAGTCGAAAGCAAACGCTTGTTCTACATCTAAAAATTGTGGTTCGTCTGCAAAGGGATCATCGAATGCACTGGGTACCTGCGCAAAAGAAACTGCACTAAACATCGACATTAAACAAAGCACTAAAATGACATGTGCTGTAAACCGGCGGTACAGTGGCGCTACTGGCAGATTTGTGGACATGAGAAACGTAGTCATAAGGTCAAATTTCATTATTATCTATTTTTCTTTTTGATTATTTTTGTTCAGTTAACGTTGCAGAGTAGCTTGTAACCAATGCCCGTAAGCGCTGCTTGCTTCGGCATTAAGTTCTAACCACTCAGGAACATCGTACGGATGAAGTTCGCTTACCCTATCAAATGCCTGAAGAACATTTTGTGTGTTGGTTTTGATGAGAAGCTGGCATTCCCTGTCGCTTTCTATCTTTCCCTGCCATTCATACACTGACTCGATCCCCTTAATAATATTTACGCAGGCGGCGAGTTTTTCTTCAACAAGTGCGCGAGCAATTAACTGTGCCGTCGAATCATCTGGCGCAGTGCACAATACAAGCTTAATTGTCATGGCATCTTCTACCTATATGCATGTTTTACGTGGTCGTTATGGCGTAGCTAAACAGACCTAAATAGGGCCATCATTCTTTCACAAACAAAGTATATCACGGTCGCAATCGGTCGCTTTAAGTGACTATTTAAGCGAAATGATGGGCACCTTTTCTTGTTATTACGTACAAAGTCACTATAACGGGTTATGAATACATGAAAGAGGAAAAGTTTTGCGGGTTTTATTTTTATTGTTTGCCCTATTACCTATTTTAGAGATTGCGCTGCTAATTAATGTGGGAAGCGTGATTGGCGGTTGGAATACCGTAGGCTTGGTTATTTCGTCAGCATTTATCGGTGCGTACTTTGTTAAACGCGAAGGTGTAAGTACGTTGCAGACTGCACAAGAAAAAATGCAGCGAAACGAAGTGCCTGGAAAGGAACTCGTTGAAGGTCTTATGCTTGTTGTCGCCGGTATTTTATTAGTCACGCCGGGATTTATCACGGATATTTTTGGTTTCTTGTTAGCCATGCCGGGCTCCCGTCATTTCTTTGCGGCACAAGTTAGCAAGCACATGAAAATGCGCGTCGTTACGCCAAGCATGGGGCCTGGTTTTGGGCAAGGCCAATCACCTTTCGGGCAGAGTCCGTTTGGCGAGAGACCCGGACAACGTCAAAGCGGTGACGATATCATCGAAGGCGAATACACCGATCATACCACTAACGACCCTGATAAACGATTGAAATAGGCTTTTCTTACTGCCAACGTGTTTGATTTATTTCACTTGTACGCCGTTTAGCACAATAAACGGCGTTTATATTTTGCCTTCCAAGTAAAATCTTCTTAGAAAAATAAATATTTAGCGAAAAAACCAATTTTTTTACATTTTTTTGCTTAAAAACCCTTGAAGTTATCTGGGTACTACCCCATCTATCCGTGCAGAAACGATTTTAACTGCTCAGCAATGAGCAACCCAAGCACACAACATTCAGACAGTCTGGGTGTTGGTAACTACATAACTTTGAATAGTGGAATTTTCAGGAGACTTGAAAATGGCAATTCGTCCTTTACACGACCGCGTAATCCTTAAGCGCGCAGAGCAAGAAAGCAAATCTGCAGGCGGTATCGTTCTGACTGGTTCTG
>Ga0105235_100319_pt1 | contig 18162 bp, 13 predicted proteins | sample Virmet3819_2500_FD_90059 | JGI IMG/M metagenome (GOLD analysis project Ga0105235, IMG submission 90059) | Marine viral communities from the Southern Atlantic ocean transect to study dissolved organic matter and carbon cycling - metaG 3819_2500 | ecosystem: Environmental > Aquatic > Marine >... | reverse complement strand
TGTCTAAAATGCGTAAAACCAAGCATGTACAAGGCTTCGGTAAATTTACAGGCGCAAACACCCTAGAAGTAAAAAATGGTGACGACGTTACTACTATTACTTTTGAAAAGGCGATTATTGCTGCAGGTTCTGAGCCGGTAAGCCTACCGTTCATTCCAGAAGATGATCGTGTAATCGACTCAACTGGCGCACTGGAAATGAAAGATATTCCAGAAAAAATGCTAGTACTAGGCGGTGGTATCATCGGCCTTGAAATGGGTACTGTGTACGAAGCACTTGGCTCAAAAATTGATGTAGTTGAATTCTTAGACCAGCTAATTCCAGCAGCTGACAAAGACATCATGAAAGTATTCATGAAGGACTACAAAGAAAAATTCAACATTATGCTAGAAACCAAAGTAACTGCGGTTGAAGCAAAAGACGACGGTCTTTATGTAACTTTTGAAGGCAAGAATGCACCTTCAGAACAAGTTCGTTACGATAAAGTATTGGTTGCTGTTGGCCGTAAGCCAAACGGTAAACTAGTTGGTGCAGACGCTGCTGGCGTTAATGTTGACGAGCGTGGCTTTATTAATGTTGATAAGCAAATGCGTACTAACGTTGACCACATTTTCGCAATCGGTGACCTTGTAGGTCAGCCAATGCTTGCCCACAAAGCAGTGCATGAAGGTCACGTTGCAGCAGAAGTTATCGCTGGACAGAAGCATTACTTCGACCCGCGCGGCATTCCTTCAGTAGCTTACACTGAGCCAGAAGTTGCTTGGGTTGGTGTTACTGAGAAAGAAGCGAAAGAGCAAGGCTTAAGCTACGAAACAGCGACGTTCCCATGGGCTGCGTCTGGCCGTGCCATTGCCTCTGATGCCACTAACGGTATGACCAAGATGATTTTCGACAAAGAAACGGGTCGAGTTATTGGTGGTGCAATGGTGGGTACTAATGCAGGCGAAATGCTAGGTGAGATTGGCCTTGCACTAGAAATGGGTGCTGATGCAGAAGACGTAGCACTTACTATTCACGCTCACCCAACGCTTAACGAGTCTATCGGTCTTGCGTCTGAAATCTTCGAAGGAAGCATTACTGACCTGCCAAACCCGAAAGCGAAGAAAAAGAAGTAAAATAACTTCTTTCGATAAACTATAAAAAACCGCTCATATGAGCGGTTTTTTTATTTCTACATTCGAACAGATTGCGTCGTCGTTAAAATGACTCAGTAATACTAGTCCGCATAGATAATCAAGCCGTTTCTTTTCCAACCACCATCTTGCTGAGTTCTTCGTCCATTTCATCATTGCTGGGCGTTTGCAAATGAGCCGGCGTAAACTCTTCGCAGTTCATATTGCGCTGTTCCATAAAGCGTTTAACGGTGTCTGCGCAGTACGCTTTACGGCAGCACTGAGACAACAGCATTTCATGACGCTGTACACGCTCGCGAATAAACTTAACCACTAAGCCTCTAAGCCATTGTAAACCGGCATCTTGGTCTTGACGTTTATGCCACATAACCGATAGCGGCGAACTTACAATCTCTATAGGTGTTTCGAACACCGCCAGTTCACCCGAGAAAATCTCTTTTTCCATAACGAGTGAGGGCGCAACGCAAATAAGGTTGCTCTCTTTAAGCAATGGCGCGGCGTTGTGAAATTGATTCACCGACATGGCTACACGGCGTTTAAGACCTAAATTTGCTAATACTTGGTCAGTTGGCCCGCTTACATCGCCTGTTACGGAAACTAATAAATGATCAGCGGCCACAAAGTCTTCCAAAGTAAGTTGAGACTTCGCCAACGGGTGATCTGGCCGCATGACAACAACCCAGCTTGGGTCAAGAACATGTTCGGCTCGAATAACAGAGCCAGGCTCTTGATACTTGGAAAAAGTCAGTTCGGCTTCAGCGTCTTTAAGGATCTTATCCGTTTCCATATCGTAATTTGGAATAGCATGGATATTGATACCAGGCGCTTCATTTTCAATAACTTTGCGTAGCGGCCCCCACACCATAGATACAATACTGTCGGTAGCGGCTATACGAAAGGTACGTTTGGCCGTTGCAGGGTTAAAGTCGGTGGGGTTTACGGCAACTTCAAGCTCTCCCAGCGGCCCCTGAATTTGGCTCCATAAATTCTTAGCAAATGATGTTGGCTGAATACCTCGACCATCTTTCACAAATAATTCATCATTCCAGGCGGTGCGCATGCGTGATAGCGCATTGGAAACGGCGGGCTGCGTCATAGATAGCCTATCTGCCGCACGGGTAATTGCCCCTTCGGTCATAATCGCATCAAAAATCATTAATAAATTTAAATCATGTGGACGCATCATCGTCTCCAAATATCGTTTACGAATTAGATATAATCCAAATCTTATGTAGGGCTTGCGAGCAGCTTTCGTTTTATCTCACTTCTTTGTATCAGCCTAGTAATATATAGGTAGATATTCCTACTCAATCCACGCTTCTTTTAGATGCTGATATATATCAGTTTTTTCATTTCGAATAACACCTAGCGTAACTTCAGAACTTTTAAATAGCCTACCTAACGCGGTTGATGTTAACGCTTTAGTAATATTGTTTTAACGTTGTGTTTTCCAGGTTTTATCGCTTCATTAACGCTTTTAATGCGCCATTTATCTACGGGTCAATATATAACATCATGTGATGTGTTGCATATAAAAAGATAATTATTTTTATTCTTTAAGGGTGTGCATAATGCGCGGCATCGAACTTTAGTTTAACTTTTTAGAGAATCTTGCGATGAAAACTTTTACCCGTTTATTGGCAATAGTCAGCCTAACTGCGCTAGTCGCTGCATGCGGTGGCAAGCAGGATCAAGGTCAATCTATGAGTACCAGTGCAAATACTGGTGTGCCTGTTGATGTGGCCACCGTAGTATCTCAACGTTTAACCGAATGGGATAACTTCACAGGCCGTTTAGAATCGCCACACATTGTCGCACTTCGTCCACGCGTATCGGGTTATATCGACTTTGTTGCGTTTGAAGAAGGTGAGTATGTAAAGCAAGGTCAGACCTTGTTCTTGATTGATAACCGTACGTTCAAAGCGGAAGTAGACCGTCTGACCGCACAGCTTGAAGAAGCGAAAAGCCGTGTTCAGCTTGCTGAGCAAAACTACAACCGCGCATTCAAATTACGTAAAACCCAAGCGGTATCTGAAGAGGTGCTTGACGCTCGCCTAGCAGAAAAGAATCAAGCACTAGCAAGCTTAAATCAAACACAAGCCGCACTTGAAGTGGCGCGCTTAAACCGCGGGTTTGCCCGAGTTGAAGCGCCTATTTCAGGCCGTATATCTCGTGCCAATATCACGGAAGGTAACTTTGTTACCGCAGGTCAAACAGAACTCACTCGTATTGTTTCTACCGATCGACTTTATGCGTATTTCGATATTGATGAGCAGACTTACTTAAATTATTTAAGTGATAATTCAAACGGCATTAAAAAAGCATCAACGGCAGTAAGCGAGCAGCCAGTAGGGATGCGTCTAGCGAATGAATCGGACTACAACCACTGGGGGCAGATTGATTTTATCGACAACCAAGTGAACGGCAGCACTGGCACACTTCGCGTTCGCGCCGTATTTAATAACGAAGATGGCCGTTTAATTCCTGGCTTGTTTGCGCACCTTAAACTTGCGGGAGATACAGACGAACAGGGTATTCTTATTAAAGAAAAAGCTATTGGTACAGACCTTAACAACAAGTATGTATTGGTGGTTAACGACGAAAGTAAGGTTGAATATCGCGCGGTTAAGCTTGGTGACAAAGTGGGCAGCATGCGCATTATCACTAGCGGCCTAAATGCCAACGACACTATCGTAGTTGACGGTTTACAGCGAGTACGCCCTGGTGCACAAGTGGCTGCTAACGAAGTGCCTATGGGGGATGAAGATGCGCTAGCAAACTTATCTAACTGGCAGGCCCGCGTTGATAATGCATCACAAGTCGCTCAAAACATGGCGCAGGTTGAAGATGTTCTATCTGGTGGTTCATTTACCTCGAGTACAGCGACGGCAGGTCTTAAGTAATGAACATATCGCAGTTTTTCATTAGCCGCCCGATTTTTGCGGGCGTGCTTTCACTACTTATCTTTATTGGTGGCGCCATTGCGGTATGGCAGTTGCCAATTACCGAATACCCAGAAGTCGTGCCGCCTACTGTTGTGGTAACTGCAAGTTATCCTGGCGCTAATCCAGAAGTCATTGCTGAAACCGTTGCAACACCGCTAGAGCAAGAGATAAACGGTGTTGAAGATATGCTGTATATGTCCTCGCAGGCGACAAGCGACGGTCGTATGACGCTCACTATCACCTTCGCTATTGGAACCGATCCAGATGATGCGACTACTTTAGTACAAAACCGTGTTAATCGTGCTACTCCACGACTGCCGCAGGAAGTGCAGCGACTAGGCGTAGTTACCGAAAAGTCTTCGCCAGATTTAACCATGGTGGTGCACTTAACGTCGCCAGATAATCGTTACGACATGCTTTACCTGTCTAACTATGCTGACCAGAACGTGAAAGATGAACTGGCGCGTATTAATGGGGTAGGGCAAGTGCGTCTATTCGGCGCAGGTGAATTCAGTATGCGTGTTTGGCTAGACCCAAACAAGCTTGCTGCGCTTCAGTTAAACCCAGGCGATGTGGCTGCAGCCATTGCGGACCAAAACCAGCAAGCGGCGGCAGGTAGCTTAGGCGCTCAGCCAACGGGAACCAGTGAATTTCAGCTGCTTATCAATGTTCGCGGACGGTTAAAAGACGAAGCTGAATTTGAAAATATCATAGTCAAGTCGGGCGAAAACGGTGAAATTACTCGCTTAAAAGATATTGCACGCATTGAGCTAGGTGCTGACAACTATGCGTTGCGTTCGCTGTTAAACAATAACCCGGCAGCAGCTATTCCGATTTTCCAGGCACCTGGCTCGAACGCTATTCAGATTTCAGATGATGTGCGAGCTCGTATGGCCGAGCTGTCTAAAATGTTTCCAGATGGCCTGGAGTACGACATTGTATACGATCCAACGGTATTCGTGCGTGGCTCTATTGAAGCAGTGGTTGATACCCTGTTTGAAGCTGTATTGCTTGTTGTACTGGTGGTTGTGCTGTTTCTTCAAACATGGCGTGCGTCTATTATTCCATTAGTTGCAGTACCCATATCGTTAGTGGGCACCTTTGCTTTCATGCAGCTCATGGGGTTCTCACTTAATGCCTTGTCGCTGTTTGGCTTGGTACTAGCAATTGGTATCGTGGTCGACGACGCCATTGTTGTAGTTGAAAACGTAGAGCGAAATATCGCTGAAGGTAAGTCGCCATTCGACGCAACCGTTCAGGCAATGAAAGAAGTGACTGGGCCGATTATTGCTACTACGCTGGTATTGGCTGCTGTATTTATACCAACGGCTTTTATGAGCGGCCTGACCGGGCAGTTCTATAAGCAGTTTGCGCTTACTATCACTATTTCGACCGTAATATCTGCAATTAACTCGTTAACACTTAGCCCTGCTTTATCTGCTCTACTATTGAAGCCTCACGGTAAAGCCAGTGATTGGCTAACTCGCACTATGGATAAAGTGTTTGGTCGTTTTGTATTCGCGCCATTTAACCGGGTATTCGAGCGAGGCTCAAAAAAATACACAGGGGCGGTTGGCGGCTTAATTCGCAAAAGTGGCATTGTGTTGGTGTTGTATGCGGGGCTTATCGCGCTTACTTATAATCAATTTGCGACTACGCCTACCGGATACGTGCCAGGTCAAGATAAGCAATACTTAGTAGCCTTTGCACAACTACCTAATGCGGCAAGCTTAGACAGAACCGAAGAAGTCATTCGCGAAATGTCCCGCATTGCCATGGAACACCCGGGCGTGTCAGACGCTGTAGCATTTCCGGGCTTAAATATTAACGGATTTACTAATAGCCCAAGTTCTGGAATTTTATTTACCCCGCTTAAGCCTTTTAATGAAAGACAGTCGCCAGAATTATCTGCAGGTGCCATTGCCGCAAAACTAAATCAGCAGTTTGGCTCGATTAAAGGGGCTTATGTCGCTATTTTCCCACCACCACCGGTAATGGGGCTAGGCACTATTGGTGGCTTCCGCTTGCAAGTGGAAGACAGAGGTAATTTAGGATTTGAAGAGCTAGAGCGTGTAACCCAAGAAGTGATAGGTAAAGCGTGGGCGCACCCAGCGCTAACAGGTTCATTCACAAGCTTTACTGTAGCTGTACCGCAGCTAGATGTAGATGTAGACCGTGAAAAAGCGGTAAGCCAAGGGGTAAACATCGATACCTTGTTTACCACGCTTCAAGCCTATTTGGGCTCGCTGTATGTTAATGACTTCAATTTGTTTGGCAGAACCTATCAAGTTAATGTTCAGGCAGATGCTCAATATCGTCAGGAAATTGGTGACATTACCCAGTTTAAAATTAGAAATAGCCAAGGTGAAATGATACCGCTAGGCTCATTCCTAGACGTTCAACATAGCGCCGGTCCAGACCGAGTGATGCACTACAATGGCTACGTTACCGCCGAAATCAACGGTGCCCCAGCGCCTGGCTATTCGTCAGACCAAGCGAAAGCGGCCATTGAAGAAGTATTGGCTGAAACCTTGCCGCTCGGAATGACCTATGAATGGACCGAGCTAACGTATCAGCAAATACTGGCAGGTAATGCTTCAGCCTTCGTATTCCCACTGGTTGTGCTTTTGGTGTTCTTGGTGTTGGCGGCGCAATATGAGAGCTTGCGCTTACCACTAGCGATTATTCTCATTGTGCCAATGACGTTGTTAAGTGCCTTAATAGGTGTGCAAATTTACGGTGGCGACAATAATATTTTCACTCAAATTGGCTTGATTGTATTGGTCGGTCTTGCTACGAAGAATGCCATTCTTATTGTGGAGTTTGCCAAGGAGTTGCAAGACAGCGGAATGGACGCACTTTCTGCCATTAAAGAAGCAAGCCGCTTACGTTTACGCCCAATCTTAATGACATCAATTGCCTTCATTATGGGGGTGTTGCCTATGGTTATTTCTACCGGCGCTGGTGCCGAGATGCGCCAGGCGATGGGGGTTGCCGTATTCTCAGGCATGATTGGCGTAACCTTCTTTGGCTTAATTCTTACCCCTGTATTTTATTATTTACTGAAACGTAAAGGTTAACTCTCCCGACTACCCAAGCGTTGCCCTCTTAAGGGGCTCTTTAGGCCACTCGTTTGAGTGGCCTTTTTTTTGCCACCATTGGTCAGCTTTTATCTCGTATTGCATTATTTAAATGCTTATATTTCACGACATCCTTAACACGAAGTTAAAAAGTACAGCAGATAATTGGAGACTCAAATGAAAATAGGTGCAGCAATAGTAATGGCGCTGGGCATGGTGATTGCGGTGTCTTTACTTGGCGTCCAGGTATCGTCTGCTATGAACGATATGCAAACGTGGGATAGGGTGGTTACCGTCAAAGGATTGTCAGAGCGAGAATACATCGCTGACCAAGTGATTTGGCCTATTCAGTTTGTCGACGCAGGAAATGACCTACCCCAGCTGTATGAAAATATTGAGAAAAACAGCATCAAGGTAGCCGATTTTCTAAAGGAAAAAGGTATTCCTGTTGAGAGTGTAGCCATCGGCAAGCCTGAAATTAACGACAAACTTGCGCAACAATACGGGAGCGGTGAAAGGGCGCCGTTTCGCTACAGTGCAATTCAAACGGTAACGGTTTTTTCCAATGAGGTAGAAAAAGTACGTGAATTAATGCAGCAAATTGGTGAATTAATCAAAACCGGTATTGTGCTATCAGATCAAAGTTACCGCGCACAGCCTGACTATGTATTTACTCGATTAAATGATGTGAAGCCGGCGATGATTGAAGAGGCTACGTTAAATGCTCGTGAAGTTGCGGAAAAGTTTGCCTCAGACTCAAACAGTACGTTGGGAAAGATAAAGCGTGCTAATCAAGGGCAGTTCAGTATATCAAGCCGGGATAGCCACCACCCTCATATTAAGAAAGTTCGAGTTGTTTCCACCATTGAATACACGCTTGTAGACTAATATTCATGCTATGCTTTAGGTACGAGGAGAGTGTGAAGACTTTTGTACTGCATTATGCATATACATCGCTGATGCTGACGCAAAGAGCACACGCTCAAGCCTTGTAGTTTAAAAAATAAACCTTTTTGTGTTTGTTTAATAAAATATTTACTTAACTTACTGCTAATGTCTACTGGTTTGATGCATGCTAATGGGGTTTAATCCTTGTCAGTGCCGTACTATCTAAAGCCTGCTACTAAGAAGGTGGAACGTCTGAGATGACAGACCCAAAAACGCACGCTCAGCAACTGGAATTTTTTGAAATTCCTAGCCCCTGTGTTGGTGTCTGTGAGTCTGGTCCACGAGGTTTTTGTAAAGGATGTTTTCGAAGCCGGGATGAGCGTCTTTATTGGCTTAAGGTAGATGACGCTACCAAACGGAAAATAATCAGCGCATGTGTACGGCGCAAAAAAGCCGTAGTGGCTAAGAAGCGTAAAGCCCAAGTTGAGCAAGGCGAGGAGAGGGATCAGCAGTACCCCTTGTTCGATTCGCCGTCATAGATAAGTTAAAAATTAAAAGAGACTGAGATTTAATACATGTCGTTAGATAAGTATGTTGCTTTTGCCGCGAAATCATTTACGTTACCCGATATTTGCGTGAGGCTGCGTGCTACGCTTGATGACCCCCGTTCTAGCGCTGAAGATATCGGTCAGCTTATCAGTGCAGACGCGTCTCTAACTGCTAAAGTACTGCGTTTAGCGAACAGCTCTTTATTTCGTTTCCCATCCGAAATTGAGACAGTGTCAAAAGCCATAAGCGTTATCGGTGGAGAAGCGCTTTACAATTTGGTCATGGCTGAAACGGCCACAACGGCTTTCAAGCACTTTGACAATATTCTTATTAAACTAGATAAACATTGGTATCAATCGGTTTACTGCGGCATGCTCGCGAAAAGCCTTGCAATGCGACTTAATGTTCGCGGCGCAGAACGTTTCTTTGTTATGGGTATTCTTCAAAACCTAAGCGAATTGGTAGTGGCAAAGAAAGAGCCTCAGCGTTACTACAATTATCAGAATGCTGAAAAGGAAGAATTACCACATATTGACCAGTTAACGCATTTCGGTTTTACGTTTGCGCAATGCAGCGGTATCATACTCGAAAATTGGCACTTACCTATTGGCTTGTACTACCCTGTATCCTTCATGAATGATGAGGCGAAGTACGCGTCTGACGTGGATGTTTGTGTGCTGGCATTGGCTAATCGAATAACGTTTAGTCAGCTAGATAAAGAAAATTACGCAAATATTGAACTTTTTACGCCAGAAATAGCCAATACGTTAAGTCTCGACATGGAAGTAATAAGTAATTCAATTGATTACGCTGAGCAAGAAACAGCAAAAATTGCTTCACTTATTAACTGAGCTTTAATAATAAAACCCCGTTACTTCATCGACATACTGCAAGAACGTTGAAAGCTCTCCATAGGATTGGAATAACAAGCGTCGTTTTAAGACGTAATCTAAGAACTATAAAAGCTTAACGTAAATCAGATTATGTTCATGAAAATCCTGCTAAGCCTAGCTATTGCTGTTGTCTGTTTAAGCGTGTGCGCTTCAGTAAAGGCCAGAGATCTAATCGAAACGCTCTATCATGCCGACTTTACTCCTGACACTGACGATGAAATTCCCCGTTTTACTCTCGATGGCGAGCTTGGTGTATTAGTTAACACCGGTAATACATCTGCTGCCAGTGTGAAAGCAGCGGTGAATGCTGATCATGAAACTGAAAACTGGAGCAGTGTTTATTTTGCTGAACTGCTTTACAAGGAGAGCGGAACAGCGAATACGCAGCGTGATATCAGTGCTCAGCGATTTTATACCAGTGCCCAATTCGACTATAAACTTCTAACCCCTGGTCGCCGTCTTTTCATGTATGGCGATCTTGAAGATGACAAATTTACCGGATACGACCATCGAGCCTCGCTGGCGGCGGGTTGGTCGCAGCGCGTTTGGCGCAACGAAGACAGTGAATTTCGCTATAGCGTGGGGCCAGGTTACACCTTCATTGAGGCAGAGGAAGATAACGATAGCCTTATAAATGACGGCATTATTGTGCGCGCTTCAGCTGAGTATAAATACCATTGGAGTTCGGGTGCCAAACTAAGGCAGTTTGTAAGCACTGAAGCAGGTGAAGAGAATACCAAATCTCGCTCCGAAACCTCGCTTTCCGCGAACGTGTTCGGTTCATTAGCAATGAAATTGTCATTTATATTAAGTCACGAAACCGACACGCCAGAAGACGTCGCTGCGCTCAGCACGGAGACATCAGTTGCCTTGGTGTACCAGTTTTTTTAGGTAATTAGTTTAAATTTCGCTAGTGAAACCGGCTTTTTGTCTATTCCGCATTGACTAGAAAGGATGAAAATGTAAACTGCGCAGCACATCGATAATGGTAGCTGCTACTTTGCAATGCCTTCTAACAGACTACGTTAAAATTCGCGTTGTACCGCCTTGCAGTACCAAAGGTTTCGTGTACGACTAATGGACCGATAATCAATAGGATTGTTCAATGAAAAAGCAAGTGCTTGCATCTTTAATTGCAGTTTCTCTTTCTCCAGCCGTTTTCGCTCAAGATGATGAAGTTAAGCCTTTTACAATGGAAGGTGAATTGGGCTTCATATCAACCTCAGGTAACACTGAAACCACGTCAATCAGTGCAGGTATTCAAGCGCATCAGGAGCTTGAAAGTTGGAGTAACGATTACGTTCTTAAAGGTCTTTACAAGCAAGAGACAGTAGAAGGTGATGATGGAGAAGATATTGAATTCACGTCAGCACAAAAGTTCTTCGGTTCAGCACAGGGTAACTACAAGTTAGAAAACCCAGATAATCGTTTATTCGGCTTTGCATCATACGAAGACGACCGTTTCAGTAACTTTAATTACCAATCTACTATCGCTGCTGGTTGGAACCAAAAGGTATTAGAGACTAAACGCCATACCCTTGAATACTCAATCGGTCCTGGTTACTCGTTTATTGAAACACAAGACGGTGAAAACTTAGATAGCGTTATTGTTCGTGCATCTTCAGCCTATTCGTGGAAAATTTCAGATACCGCTAAGTTCACACAAACAGTGAGTACGGAAGTAGGTTCTGACAATACTAAATCTCGCGCAGAATCAGCGCTTACCGCAACGATTAGCGGCAACCTATCCATGCGTTTGTCTTTCAAACTTGACCACAACACTAATGTTGAAGACGATGTTGAGAAGTTAGATACAGAGACCGCAGTAAGCCTGGTTTACAATTTCTTTTAAGCCAGACTCGAAGGAACAAAGGCAGTTAAAAATGAGCTGTCTTTCAATGCTTCTAGATATGAAAATTCAAAAAAACGCTGCATAACATGCAGCGTTTTTTTGTAAAAGACACCTTGCAGTAGATGTATCATCAAGGTGTTGTTGGTATCGCTTCTAATGAAGAATACGTGTTTTGATTGTACCGTCAATTTGTTGTAGTTCAGCGAGGGCTTCATAGCCGCGGTCTTCTTGCACATCAACAACCACGTAACCGATTTCTGAATTGGTTTGTAGGTACTGGGCTTCGATGTTGATGCCTTTCTCTGCAAATGCTTGGTTAATTTGAGTAAGAATACCGGGCTGGTTTTTGTGTACATGAAGCAGGCGCGAACGACCCGTATGTTCCGGTAACGAAACTTCAGGGAAGTTAACTGCCGACAGCGTAGAGCCGTTGTCGCTGTATTTCGCGAGTTTTCCAGCGACTTCTATTCCGATATTTTCTTGTGCTTCCTGCGTGCTTCCACCTACGTGAGGAGTAAGAATGACATTATCGAACGCGCGAAGTGGCGATTCAAATTCTTCCGTATTAGATTTTGGCTCAACAGGGAATACGTCAATTGCCGCGCCGTTGAGTTGTCCGCTCTCCAGTGCCTTTGCAAGCGCATCAATATCAACCACAGTACCACGAGATGCGTTAATAAGAATGCTGCCTTTTTTCATTTGTGACAGCTCTTTTTCGCCAATCATGTCTTGAGTTTGAGGCGTTTCAGGAACATGCAGCGATACAACATCAGATGTGTTAAGTAGCTTTTCTAGTGACTTCACTTGAGCCGAGTTACCTAATACAAGTTTGTCTTCAATATCGAAAAATTGAACGCGCATGCCAAGGTGTTCAGCAAGAATACTAAGCTGCGTTCCAATGTGGCCATAACCAATGATGCCTAATGTCTTACCACGCGCTTCATATGAGCCAACAGCCGTTTTTTCCCATTCTCCACGGTGTGCTTTCGCGTTTTTGCTAGGTACTTGGCGAAGTAGAAGAATAATTTGTCCAAGCACTAATTCTGCTACTGAACGTGTGTTCGAGAATGGCGCATTAAATACTGGGATGCCGCGGCGCTGTGTCGCTTCAAGATCAACCTGGTTTGTGCCAATACAGAAACAGCCAATGGCCACTAGCTTTTGCGCAGCATCAACCACTTTCTCTGTAATTTGCGTGCGCGAGCGAATACCTACAAAGTGAGCGTCTTTGATTTTCTCGATTAACTCATCTTCTGGAAGAGAGGTCTTGAGAAATTCAATGTTGCTATACCCATTGCTTTGAAGTGTTTCTAAGGCACTCTGGTGAACACCTTCTAACAACAAAATTCGGATCTTATCCTTCTCTAATGAAACTTTGCTCATGAACTCGCTATCTCTCACTGATGTAATTTGGTTTACTTGAATCACTAAAACACGTGCTTCAGACGTTTGTTAAAGGCTTCTAACGGTATTGCAGCTTAGTATTTCTCGTTTCACGTATCGAAGCTGTTTTTGGTCTGAAATCTAGCGCCACCACGCTTTTAATTCCGTCGGTTTTGTTTTTGGTCGAAGCCAATGGCTTCGAGGAACAAGAATACCTACTTTCTTTAAAAGACATCTAGACGTCCAAACGGAAATTAACAGAAAACGTATGAAGTTAAAAGCAGTTTTTGTTTAGCTTTTCACCGCAGGTGTTGCACATACGCAAAAAAGTAATGAGTTGCATTACCTGCATAGAAGTCTTTTGCTTATTTCCAATATTGATTACTTAAACGTTTCGACGCCACTTTCCGTTGCGCTAAGTACAATGTTAGCACCGCGCAGCGCAAAAATTCCGTTGGTTACTACACCTGGAATGTTATTAATTTTCTGCTCTAGCTCGCGAGGGTTTAATATTTCGAGATTGTGCACGTCTAAAATAACATTACCATTATCGGTCACAACGCCTTGACGATACTCAGGGTCTCCGCCCAGTTTAACCAACTCGCGAGCAACAAAAGAGCGAGCCATAGGAATAACTTCAACCGGGAGTGGGAAGGAGCCCAGTACTGGCACACGCTTACTTTCATCAACAATACAGACAAAAGTCGTGGCTGCACCTGCAACAATTTTTTCGCGAGTGAGTGCGGCGCCACCACCTTTGATCATATGCTTATGTTCAGTAACTTCATCTGCTCCATCGATATAAACAGATAAATTGCTTACTTCATTAAGTTCAAATACTTCAATACCAAGTGCTTTTAAGCGCTCGGTCGAGGCTTCTGAGCTTGACACTGCACCTTCAATTTTATGCTTTATCTTGCCAAGTTCTTCAATGAAGAAGTTGACGGTAGAACCTGTACCCACACCCACTATGCTGTCAGACTCAACATAGTCGATGGCTGCTTTGGCTACGGCTTGTTTCTTTGCGTTCTGATCCATGGTCATTCTCCGGCTTATCGTTTTTGGCAGTGTAACGTATATGCGTAAACGCTCCCACATATAAGTCATCACATTTTGATATCGTGGGTATTAAGTGTTGTTGAAAATTAACGTCCTAGTAGGCGTGACAATGGCGTCTAACGGCACGTCCCAAGGTGCAATAGGTAATGATTTAACCTCTTGGATATCGTGAGCAATACCGACAAGCTTTGGATTTTTGGGGGATAGTTGATCTCGAGAGTACCGTTTGGTTTGGGTAAACGCTAGTGTTCTGTCATAGTAACCGCCCCCCATGCCTAGTCGGTTTCCCTTAATATCAAATCCAACCAAAGGCATAAGAATAACGTCACATTGTGACGTTGGAAGTACGTTTTGACAGGATAGTGCAGGCTCTTTGATTTTATACTTGTTCTTCACCAGTGCAGTATGGCTGGAGTAAAAAAGAAAGAGTAAGTGACCTTTGCAAACGGGGTGAAGTACGGGCAGCGCAAACTGTTTTGAAGGGGTGCTCTGCCACTGCGAGGCAATATAGGGGCCGAGATCGACTTCGCCATCGTTTACTAGATAACCGGCTATGTTGCGAGCGTGTTTTAATAAGGGCAACTGATGTAGTTGCTCAGCTATACCACGTGCGGCCTCTTCCTGTTGAACTGCGCTTAACGCGCGACGCGCTTCTCGAAGCTCTTTTCTCAAGGCGGTGCGCGATTTCAATATTTGTTCTGAGACCATGTTCTAATGTGGTTTTGTATTTAACTATAGGGCGTATGCAGTAAACCTGGCAATTTGAGCCGTTCTTTAGTCGCTGTCATTTTACTGCTCTTCTTTTGCTAAAAAGTGATTGAGTACGCGAATAAGCTCATCACTGTTAATAGGCTTTGTTAATACATCATCTAGGCCTTTTTCTCGAAGATAATCGGGCTTCGTAATAACATCTGCAGTTAAGGCTACAATTGGAAGCTCAGGCCTCAATCTTTTTATTTGAGCTGTCGCTTCATCACCTTGAATACCCGGTAAGTTTAAGTCCATAAGAACAAGTTCAGCAGGGTGAGACTTTGCATATTCAACGCCTTCCTCACCGGTACTCACAATGGCAAATTGAACGCCTAACTTTTCAAAAAATGTTTGGATTACCACTTGGTTAATGTAGTGATCTTCAACAACAAGCACATTAGCTGATTTATCAATATCTAATTGCGCCACCAGACTTCGCGGGGATGATTCAAAGGGCTCAGAAGTACCGATTAAGTCGGCGGGTATTGAAACGCTAACCCGTGTCCCTGCATTTAACTTACTACTCACCTTAATTGAGCCGTCCATTAATTCGATAAGGCGCTTTGTTATATTAAGGCCTAAACCCGTCCCGCTTATCTTGCGGGCATTTTCCATTCGCTCAAAGGGGGTGAACAGACGCTCCTGGTCCTCTTCACTCATTCCAATACCTTGATCAATCACGTTAAAAATTAATTTACCGTTTTTGTATTTCACCTGCGCTTTTACAGATTTATCCTTTGCCGTAAACTTTATTGCGTTAGATAGTATGTTAAGCGCAACCTGACCGAACTTAGTGTCATCAAAAAATAGAGATTCAGGCAGCGCTGCCTCACTTGACGTGCTAAATACGACACCGCTTTCTTCAGCGCGAATTTTAGTGAGGGAAAATAAGTGAGTGAAAAAGTCGTTTAAGCGGACAGCTCGTGGCATTACCCGCATTTTACCTGCTTCTATCTGGTTAATATCTAAGACAGAATTAACAATTTCCAGAAGCCTTTCGCCACTTTGCGATACATGTGATAAAGGCGTAGAGAAAGTGCTAGGCAGATTCAGTTTATTTGCTTCACTTTCAAGTAGGTGGCTGAATGTATTGATAGCGTTAAGCGGTGTTCTAATTTCGTGGCTTATGTAAGACAAGAAATCAGATTTGAATTGGCTGGTTCGCTCAAGTTCTCTGTTCTTTCGCTTAAGTTCAAGATGTGCCACTACCGATTTGCTTAAGGTTTGAAGTGAAGCTTTTTGAGCATCGGTTAGTTGGCGAGGTTTCTTGTCTATTGCACACAAAGTCCCTATAGCATGACCCGACGGAGTAATAAGTGGTGCCCCTGCATAAAAACGTATATCTGGTGCACCTGTCACTAAGGGATTGTCGTGGAATCGTTTGTCTAGGGTAGCATTGGGAATTTCAAACACGTCTTTTTGCAAAATAGCATGGGAACAAAACGCTATTTCTCTTGACGTTTCTTCGGCATCAAGGCCCACCCTCGATTTAAACCACTGTCTATTTGGGTCGATTAAGCTGATAAGGGCGATAGGAGTTTCACATATCTGTGAGGCAAGCGCGGTTAATTCATCGAACAGTATTTCGGCTTCAGTGTCGAGGACATCGTAGCTTAATAGCTCCGCTAAACGTTCATCTTCGTTTTTGGGGAGTGGCGCCACTTCCATAGAGATTTTACCTAACGCTTAAATAAAAAGGGATTGTATATAAACAATCCCTTAAAGATATCATAGAGCATAGGTATCTATGAATAATTGTTCCAATTTTTGATGGTCAACTTTAGTTGCAACTTTGATGGTATTTGCCTCATTCCACAGCGGGCTAGGCGTCGTTCCTTTTGGAGCCACAACGGTTTGCCCTCTATCTAGCGTGCCTGTACCAACGCGAACATGACCTTCTGTCAGTTCAAACAGCTCAGGGTGACGAAGATGTGCAATAGGGAATGCATCATGGAAGAAACAAACGCGGTCTTCACGGTTCTGTGAGTAGAAGTCCATGTAGAACTGTGCACTTTCTTTAACAAACCCACCAAGGGTATTGTTTTTATCTTCAAGTTTTTCTACGAACTCAGGTGAGAAAGGTGTGAAGTTAGTCACGTCAAGACCGAACATGGTCAGTTCCCAGTCTGCAGCAAATACGATTTCAGCAGCGTTTGCGTCGTTCCAAATATTGGCTTCAGCAACAGGGGTGACGTTGCCAGGTACAAATGCGGCGCCGCCCATAATACTGACGCCTTTCACTAACTTCGGCAGTTCAGGTTCAAGACGCAAAGCAAGTGCTAGATTGCCAAGTGGACCTATAGCGACAATAGTAATCTCGCCTGGATACTTGCGGGCCATATCTACGATGAACTGGGCTGAGCTACGCGGGTCTAACTCAGTTTTAGGCGCTTCTGGCTTAATATGTCCAAAGCCGTACTCACCATGTACAAAGTGAGCGTAAGTAGATTCTGGACCTACCCAAGGCATACCAACACCTTTGGTAACAGGAATGTCTTTACCGGCAATTTCGCACAGAGTTAGCGCGTTTTGTGCCGCCATAGTTACTGGAACATTACCAAAAACAGTGGTTAAACCTAGGACTTCAATATCTGGTGATTGAAATGCGAAGAATATCGCCATCGCATCATCAATGCCCGGATCTGTATCTAATATGATTTTATGTGTCATCAAATTATCTCAATGCGTCTTGCTAATTGGCGTGTTTCGCTAAGAAACGATCCACTTCTTTTTGTGTTGGAATACTTTGCGCGGCACCTTCTCGCGTTACTGCAATTGCAGAGGCTGCACAGCCACGGCGTAATGCTTGTTTTGCATCAGTGTGATTACAATAAGCTGAGAGGAAATACCCAATGAAGGTATCACCCGCTGCAGTAGTGTCGACAGCGTCAACAGAGAAGGCTTTAACTTCAATAACGTCGCTTTTACGAAGCATCATTACGCCTGCTTTTCCTAGCGTAATTATAACCTCACAATGTGACCATTGTTCTTTAAATACGGTCACAATATCTTCAAGTTCTTCTTTACCCGTAATCGCAGCTGCTTCTGTTTCATTTACAATAAGTAAATCTACGCAGTCGAGTGGTAATTGTTTGACCGACTCGCTCATAGGGGCAGGGTTAAAAGCCACTTTAAGCTGCTTCTCTTTAGCTTGGCGAAGTACTTCTTCAATACTGCTCGTTTCGTTTTGAGTAAGCACCCAGTCTGAAGGGCGTGTGTCGTCTAGCGCCTGCATTACGGTTTTCGCATCTATGGTTTGGTTTGCACCACCAAAAAGTACAATGGCATTCTCGCCGCTAGGGGTAACTTGAATAATTGCGTGACCAGAAGGGACTTCGGAACACTTTACGCCACGACAATCCACACCTTTTTTAATAAGTGCTTGTTTAAATGAGGCGTCGTTCTCGTGAATGCTGCCGACGTGTCGAACGTCTGCACCTGCTTGCGCTAGAGCTATGGACTGGTTTGCACCCTTACCGCCTAACAAGGTTTGGTAATGGGTTGAAGCTAATGTTTCACCAGGTTGAACAAAGTGATCTACCTGATAAACGTGGTCAATATTTATAGAGCCAAAATTTATTATTGCCATTTCTTCTTCCGTCGAAAGAGGGCGCTTCCCAGAATGCCGCT
>Ga0105235_100318_pt1 | contig 18192 bp, 19 predicted proteins | sample Virmet3819_2500_FD_90059 | JGI IMG/M metagenome (GOLD analysis project Ga0105235, IMG submission 90059) | Marine viral communities from the Southern Atlantic ocean transect to study dissolved organic matter and carbon cycling - metaG 3819_2500 | ecosystem: Environmental > Aquatic > Marine >... | reverse complement strand
GCTAAAAGGAGTGCAAAAATAGTACATTTTAACAATATTGCCTAATTTATTTTAAATTTTTAATGTCCTGAAAATCAGAATAATTATAAATTTGAAAATCTTAGAATTTTATTACATTATATCGGTGAAAAATTACACTTTATCGATATAAGTGATTTAGTTAACTTTAATTTTAAATTAATTGATGTTCTATTATTTATCTTTATAGTAGAATTAACAATAAAACTTATTTACTTATGGCAGTTAAAGCAAAATACCAAAGCGTTTTAGATTTAGGAGAAAAATTAAATATTCAAAATGGAGACGTTTGGGAAGAAAACGGAATTTTAAAAGTTAAAGGTACAGCTGCTACGCAGTACGAAAAAAACTTAATTTGGGATGAGATTAAAGCAGTAGCTGGAACTGAATCTCCTGAAGATATAAAAGCTAATATCACTGTTGCAGATGAGAGTATTTATGCAAAACACACTGTAAAAAGTGGTGATACTTTAGGTAAAATAGCTAAGCATTATTACGGAAATGCTGGAAAATACACAGCAATTTTTGAGGCTAATAAGGACATTTTAAATAATCCTGATGTGATACATCCTGATCAAGAACTTAAAATTCCTAATTTATAAAATTATAAATTGAGAATAAAAAAGCGAACCTTTTGGTTCGCTTTTTTATTTAAAAGGATATCTTATTTATTTAAAGTTTCTTCCACTAGGTTTAGAATCTTTTTAAATTGTTCTTCTAAAGTTAAGTTAGAATTATCTATTTCTATAGCATCTTCTGCTTTTACTAAAGGAGAATTTTCACGGTTAGAGTCTATATAATCACGCTCTCTAACATTTTTAAGCACATCTTCATACGTTATATCATCTCCTGTTTCTATTAATTCGTCATAACGTCTTTGTGCTCTAGTTTCGGCAGATGCAGTCATAAACAATTTTAGCTCTGCATTAGGAAAAACTACGGTTCCAATATCACGACCATCCATAACGACACCTTTATCTTTACCCATTTGATGTTGTTGTTTTACTAATTGGTAACGTACTTCTGGTATTGCTGCTACTTTACTTACATAGCTTGATACTTCAAGTGTGCGTATTTGCTTTTCAACATTTTTTCCATTTAAATATACTTCTGCAAAACCTAGATTTGGATTAAACTTAAAACTAATTTCTACGTTACTTAAGTTTGATACTAAAGCGACAACATCAAAATGATCTTTGTCAATCCATCCATTTTGCATGGTATACAACGTTACAGCTCTGTACATAGCGCCAGAGTCTACATATATATAACCTAAGTGTTTTGCTAATTGTTTTGCTACTGTACTTTTTCCTGTTGAAGAAAATCCGTCTATAGCGATTGTTATTTTTTGCACGTTTTAACTTTTAGGCTTCAAAAATAGGGATTAAAATTGATTAAAAACGATTATGTTTTATTTAAACATCTTTGCATAATTGTTAAACTGAATAAGAAATAACACGCACTTCCTTAATTTGAATTATATTTATCCTTAAATATTAAAACTTATGACTTTTTTCAATAAAATAAAATGGACCCTTGGTATTTTAATGGTTTTTGTTTTAATCGTAACCACAAATCTTATTGACAGAAACAACTTTGTGCGCGTAAAGGACTCAGTCGTGTCTATTTACGAAGATAGACTTGTTGCTAAAAACTTAATTTTAGAGTTTTCAAATTCTATTCATAAAAAAGAAGTTGCAGTTGCATTATCAGATTCTACTTTTTTTAAAGTTTCTAATAAAGAAGAAAATAAAAACATAGAAAACCTTATTTCTAAATTTGAAGCTACCAAACTTACTAAAGAAGAAAGTAAAACTTTTAGTAATCTAAAAGAAAACTTACATCAACTAAATAATACCGAATCTAAATATGTTACTTCTAACTTTTCTAGCAAAGAAGACATGTTTAAACAAATAGCTAAGATTAAAAAGAATTTAGAGGATCTATCTAAAATTCAACTTTTAGAAGGAAGTAAACAAATGTCAATTAGTAAAAAAGCTATAGATTCGGTTGAATTATTTACACAAATAGAAATTTACTTATTAATATTTCTTGCTATTGTAATACAAATAATTGTAATGTATAATCCTAAAAAAGAAGACAATTAAACACTACTGTAAGTCTATATGCAAACCAAAAAAGTTAGCATCTGTAGCTGCAGTATATTTAGCATGTGTATAACTAAAACGAAGCTTGTTAATTTTTACTGCAAAACCAGCAGATAAACCAGAAAAGTTACGCTGATCAACAACACGAAGCTCTTCTGCTCTTCTAAAATTATATCCTAAACGAATATTAAAACCTTTATCAGGAAATAACTCTGCACCAATAATTGTGTGTCTTAGCACATTATTAAAAAAGCCTACATTTTCTTGCGTTTGATTACCTTCTAAATCTGTGGTTGCTCTTGCTGGATTAGAAACACCGATTGGCCACTCTTGAAGATTTTCAAAAGTAAGATGCCAACGTAACGGGATGTTTTCTAACGTTTGACTTAAGCCAATATTTACTTCTAATGGTAAAGACTCTTGTAAACCTGCGTAGGTCGTAATTTGTGTTCCTAAATTTCTTACTACAAGTGTTGCTTGAAATTCTAAATCTTCATCTATATAAAGTAAGCCTAAATCTGTAGCTATACCAAATGAATTATATTGTTCTAAACGAGACGTTATAAATTTTAAATTTCCTCCAAAATAAAAATCACTATACCCTATTTGTAAAGCATAACCTAAAGATAATGCGGCTTCGCTACCTGTAAAGGTTCCTGTAGGATTACCTTGCTCATCATAACCATCAAAATCTCCATAATTAATATATGTTACACCTGCATGAAAAGTTTGCGTACGCCTATCCCATGTATAAGCGTATGCTGCTGTACCATAATTAATACCACCTAAATAACTGCTGTAATTAAGTGCAAATTGATTATCCATATTTACATTAATAGTTGAAGGATTGTAGAGTGCTTGTGTTACGTCGTAATCTACATTGGTTAACACTTTACCTCCAAGAGCAGCTTGACGTGGTGATGCAATTAAATTTAAAAATTGGTAAGTAGATTGTCCACCTAATTGCGAAAAGCAATACGTGCTAAAAAGGCAAGCAGTAAACAGGACAACTTTTTTAAACATAAGGTTGCAAAGTAAATAAATCTCTTTTAAAACGTAGTTATAGATAATTTATTTTTTAGCTTATTTTATTTAAAAATATCTATTAGAGATTTTAAATATTATAACAATAAAAAAAGCTACCTGTTTATGGTAGCTTTTTTTAAAATTTAAAATTATAATTTTTTTGCGTTTTTAACTTTTTGATTTGTTATTGCAATGTCTATTACGTCTTTCATGTCTGTTACGTAATGAAATGTAAGCCCTTTTAGATATTCAGGTTTAATTTCTTCTATATCTCGTCTATTGTCTTCGCATAATAAAATCTCTTTAATTCTAGCACGTTTTGCTGCTAAGATTTTTTCTTTTATTCCTCCAACTGGTAACACTTTTCCTCTAAGTGTAATTTCTCCCGTCATTGCAATGCTCTTTTTTACTTTCTTTTGAGTAAATAAAGACACTAAAGATGTTAACATCGTAACACCTGCGCTTGGTCCGTCTTTTGGTGTTGCGCCTTCAGGAACATGAATATGAACATTATAATTATTGAATACATCCGTACTTATTCCTAAAGTCTCAGCATTTGCTTTAATATATTCCATAGCAATTGTTGCCGATTCTTTCATGACTTTACCAAGGTTACCAGTAATTGTCATTGCTCCTTTTCCTTTAGATAAGATAGATTCTATAAATAATATATCACCACCAACTCGTGTCCACGCTAATCCAGTAACTACACCAGCAACGTTGTTGTTTTCATATTTATCACGTTCTAATTTTGGTCCGCCTAGTACATCTGTAACATCTTCGTTTGTAACTTTAATATTGTACTCTTCTTCCATAGCAATATTTTTTGCTGCGTGACGCACCATTTTTGCTATTTGTTTTTCTAGACCACGTACACCAGATTCGCGTGTGTAACCTTCAACAATTTTTTCTAATTGCGGCTTACCAATTTTTAAATCTTTATCACTTAAACCGTGTTCTTTTAACTGTTTAGGTAGTAAGTGACGTTTTGCTATTTCAACTTTTTCTTCGATAGTATAACCAGTAACGTTAATAATTTCCATACGATCTCTTAACGCTGGCTGAATGGTATTTAAACTATTTGAAGTAGCTATAAACATTACTTTTGATAGATCGTAACCCATTTCTAAGAAGTTATCATGAAACTCGCTATTTTGTTCTGGATCCAAAACTTCTAACAATGCAGAAGATGGATCGCCTTGATGAGAATTTGATAGTTTATCAATTTCGTCTAAAACAAAAACTGGATTTGAAGTTCCTGCTTTTTTAAGACTTTGAATAATACGTCCTGGCATTGCACCAATATACGTTTTACGGTGACCTCTAATTTCGGCTTCATCACGTAATCCACCTAAGCTCATACGTACATATTCTCTACCTAAAGCTTCTGCAATAGATTTTCCTAAAGATGTTTTACCAACTCCTGGAGGACCATAAAGACAGATAATTGGCGACTTCATATCATTACGCAATTTTAAAACTGCAAGATGCTCGATAATACGTTTTTTAACATCGTCTAAGCCATAGTGGTCGCGATCTAATATTTTTTGTGCACGTTTTAAATCGAATTTATCCTTGCTAAATTCATTCCACGGTAAATCTAAAAATAGGTCTAAGTAATTACGTTGAATAGAATACTCGGCAACTTGTGGATTCATGCGTTGCATTTTTGATAATTCTTTTTCAAAATGTTTTGCTACTTTTTCGTCCCAATTTTTAGACTTGGCGCGATTTTTCATTTCTTCTATTTCTTCAGCATTTCCGCCACCTAATTCTTCTTGGATAGTTTTTAATTGCTGATTTAAGAAATATTCACGCTGTTGCTGATTTAAATCGCTTTGTACTTTTGATTGAATATCATTTCTTAACTCCAGTTTTTGAAGTTCGATATTCATGTAACGCAACGTTTCTAAAGCGCGTTCTTTTAAATCGTTAATCTCTAATAGTTTTTGCTTTTCTTCAACAGATAAATTCATATTTGAAGACACAAAATTGATTAAAAACGATTCGCTTTCTATATTTTTTATAGCAAAAGTAGCTTCAGTAGGAATATTTGGACTATCCTTTATAATTTGAACTGCTAAATCCTTAATGCTTTCAATAATTGCATTAAATTCTTCGTTTTTAACAGCTGGTGTAGCTTGTGCTACTTCTTTAACCGTTGCTTTAATATAAGGATCTTCGGTTAGAACTTGGTCTATCGCAAAACGCTTTTTACCTTGAATAATCACGGTTGTATTCCCATCAGGCATTTTAAGCACTTTTAAAATACGAGCTACAGTACCTGTTTGATGGATATCGGTAGCTTTTGGATCTTCTACATCTTCGTCTTTTTGTGCCACAACACCTATCACTTTTCCGCCTTTATTGGCATCATTTATAAGTTTGATAGACTTGTCTCTTCCTGCTGTAATCGGAATAACGACACCAGGAAAAAGTACCGTGTTACGCAAAGAAAGTATTGGTAAACTTTCTGGTAATTCTTCTTTATTAATTTTTTCTTCGTCTTCAGGAGTCATTAATGGGATTAATTCTGAATTTTCATCAAAATCCTGCAATGACAAACTGTCAAGTGATATAAAATTAGATTTTTTCATAAGTATATTTTGAGTCAAAATGTCATTAAAAAGGAATGATTTCGACTTTTATTTTTTTAAATTCAATTTAGCAAACCATCTAAAGTATTGATATACTAACCATTAAAGTTAACTTAGATTAGATTTATACTATACAATTTTCAATTAACGTGCCACTTCTCTATTCACTTTAAAAAGTTAAACCTTTAAAATTGAAAAGATTTTTTAAAAATTTTAAAAGAAAGTGTAACAATGATTATTAAATTCACTCTTTATAGTAAACCATCACATTTTTGACACTAACTAATCATAATACAGAACAACTTGTTATGCTTTGCGTATCTGGTAACCAAAAAGCCCAAATAGAGCTTTACAACAGATATTACAAAGGGTTATACAACACGTCGTACAGAATTGTGAATGATAGTTTTGAAGCTGAAGATATTATGCAAGAATCATTTATAACAGCGTTTTCAAAATTAGATAGTTTAAAAGATAAAAATACCTTTGGTGGTTGGTTAAAACGCATTGTGATTAATAACAGCATTCAAGCTTATAATAAAAATAATAAGCAACACGATGTGGCTTTAGATGATGTACTTTATAAAGTTGAAGACCAACAAGGTATTGATACATCTATTGAAGTTACAAACATAAAAGTACAACAAGTGTTAGAGGCTTTAAATCTTTTAAAATCTAATTATAAAGTAGTATTAACCCTTAATTTAATTGAAGGTTATGATTACGAAGAAATTGGAGACGTAATGAATATTAGTTACGCTAATTGCAGAACAATGATATCTAGAGCCAAATACAGTTTAAGAAAAAAATTAGAACAATTAAACTAATTGTTATGAGCAAAGATAATTTAGACCATTTATTTAAAAACTTAGAAGGACAATTTGATGTAGAAACACCAAATGAAGGACATCAAGCACGTTTTTTAGAAAAATTAAATGCAATAGAAAACACTAAGACTATTGTACAAAAAGATTCTAAAACGTACTGGAAACCTTTATTAGCTGTAGCAGCTTCAATTGCACTAATCATCTCCATAAGTTTTGGCGTGCAAGCTAAAGAACAACCTAAAGATTTAGCTAGCGTGTCACCAGAAATGGCAGAAACACAACAGTTTTTTACTAATGCTATTGCTTTTGAAGTTAACAAACTAAAAGCAGAGCAAACAGAAGAAACTAAAACCATCATTAACGACGCCTTAAAACGTCTTAACGAATTAGAAAAAGAATACGATAATCTTAAAATTAGCTTACAAGAAAGTGGCGAAGATCAATTAGTTATTTATGCGATGATTACCAACTTTCAAAACAGAATAGACATTTTAAAAACAACATTACAATACATTGAAGACCAAAAAGAACTAAAACAAAACAACTATGAAACTACTATATAAACTAACATTACTGCTACTTTTACCAGCCGTAATATTTGCCAACAATGACAATAATTGGGATGGCAAATACACCAAGAAAAAAACCATAAAAAAAGAATATAACGTCTCTAAAGACGCTACATTAAAAATAGACAATCGCTACGGAAATCTTGATGTGGTTACTTGGAATGAAAACCGAATTGTTTTTGAAATCACCATTACCACAAACGGTAATGACGAAGACAAAGTACAAGACAAGTTAGATGATATTGATGTGAATTTTTCTGGTACATCAAACTACGTTTCTGCCGAAACACAAATTGGTAAATCTAAAAGTAAATCTTGGTGGAATTGGGGCAACAATAACAGCGTTAACATTCAAATTAACTACCTAGTAAAAATACCTATTACTAATAATGTAGATTTAAATAATGACTACGGAAGCATACTTCTTGGAACATTACAAGGTCACGCAACCATTAATTGTGACTACGGAAAAATAACCACAAAAGAGCTACTTGCAGACAACAACAACATTTCTTTTGATTACACTAACAACTGCTATTTTGAATACATTGAAAGCGGAAAAATTAACGCAGATTATAGCGGATTTACAGTTGCAAAAGCTAAAAAAATAGACATCGTTGCAGATTACACAAATTCTGTTGTCGAAATTGCAGAAAATGTAACTTACAACTGTGATTACGGAAGTTTACGTGTTAATAACGTCAATAATTTTTCAGGAAATGGTGACTATTTAACTGTAGTTTTAGGTGATGTCTATAAAAACGTCAATATAGAAGCCGATTACGGTTCAATAAAAATTGGAAAAATGACTAAAAATGCTGGTAATGTATCTATTGACTCAGATTACGTAGGTATTAAAATAGGTATAGATAGCAATTACAATTTTGATTTTGAAATTGACTTAGATTACGGAAGTTTAAATGGCGATAATGATTTTGAATTTAATATGAAAAGTGAACGCTCTACAAGTAAATACTATAAAGGGTATAAAAACACTAAAAATTCTGGTAATTTAATTACTATAAAATCAGACTACGGAAGCGTATCTTTCGACAATAAATAATAACATTAATCAATAAAACCATAAACAATGAAATCTTTAAAAATCACATTAATATTAGCAATAGCACTAGTTAGTATTAACACAGCATGTGCCCAATGGGGAAACAAAAAAGTAAGAGGTAACGGAGATGTTACTACCATTACCAGAACAACATCTAGCTATGACAACGTAAAATTAGCAGGTTGGATGGATTTTGAATTAGTTAAAGGTAAAGAAGGCAAAATAACCCTTGAAGGAGAAAGTAATTTATTAGATTATATCATTACAGAATCTGAAGGAAACAGCTTAATAATAAAAATAAAAAACAACATTAACCTTAAGCCTACAAGTAATAAAGGAATAAAAATTACTATACCTTTTACAGATATTGATGAAGTAAGGTTATCTGGATCCGGAGATGTTACTTGTAATACTACAATAAACTCAAATAATTTTGAAACACGTCTTTCTGGATCTGGTGACATAACATTAGATATTAATTCTAATGATACAGAGGTAGTTGTAACTGGTTCTGGAGATATTAACTTATCAGGAAAAACAGAAAAACTAGAAGTAACCGTTACAGGATCTGGTGATTTTGATGGAGGAAATTTAAACGCTAATTATACCGAAGCTAAAGTAACTGGATCTGGAGATATCGTTGTTGTTGCCAATAAAGAGTTAGAGGCAAGAGTTACAGGATCTGGAGATATAGAATATAAAGGCAACCCAGAAAAAGTATCAAAAAAAGTAACTGGTTCTGGTGATATTAGTAATTAAAAACTATAGCTAGTATAAATAAAAAAGCCACTATTTAAATAGTGGCTTTTTTATGTTTCTTATATATTACTAATTTACTTTTTGCCATATAGATTCTGCTACAATATCTATTTCTGTTTCAAATCCGTTATTAGACTGCAATGTTGTTTGATTTTGAGAAAATGTTAGCGTTTGCCCATCTGCACTAATGCTATAATTGCTAGTTTGATTATCCTCAAAAGCAGATTGATCTACACCTTCAAATGAAAAATCAAAAAAAGCACCTTCTGTAGTAATCTCATTACCGTCTGTTGTGTAAGATCCTGATCCTGTAACATCTGTTAATGTTAGATTATCTTGTTGAGAAATTCCTCCAGCCTCAATAAATGTATCATAACTATAACTACCTGTTGTAGTAAATTCAGTTTCAGTAAAAGTAACCTGATAATCTGTTGAAGTAGAACTTACTAATATTTCTGTTATCATATCTCCGGAAGGAAGAGTAGCAGAATTTAGCATATCTACATCAAAACTAACAAGATCCCAAGTTCCTACTAAATCTGTATTATTAGAACTGTTATTGCTATTATTTATACTATTAATAGACTCTTGGTCATAATCCAAAGGTTCATTTTCACAAGTAAAAGCAGACAATAAAATAAATAGTGACAGGAAAGGTAAAAGTGATTTTTTCATTATAAAAATTAGTTGATTGTTATACAAACATAAAAAATTATTCTAGTTTTTGTTGTTTTAACACCCTAAAAAGTAATATAATACCTATTAAAAAGAATATAAATAAGAATAAAATTGAATTACGCATACTACCTGTTACTTGATCTATTGTGCCATAAATACCCATACCTATGACTATTCCAATTTTTTCGGCAACATCAAAAAAGCTAAAGTATGATGTGGTATCTTTTGTTTCTGGTAAGAATTTAGAATAAGTAGATCGTGCTAAACTTTGGATACCACCCATAACAAAACCTACACAACTGGCTGCGATATAAAATTGTATTGGAGTTTCCATAAAATAAGCATAAAAACACAAACTCATCCATATAAAGTTAACAGCTATTAATGTTTTTATGTTCCCGAATTTTGATGATGCTTTAGATGTTAGTACAGCGCCAACAATAGCTATAAGCTGTATTATTAAAATACTAACTATTAATCCCATAGTTTTAGCATCATCACTTCCCCAATTTATTTCTTCTTCACCAAAATAAACAGCTACCAACATAATGGTTTGCACAGCCATACTAAACACAAAAAAGGATTGCAAATATTTTTTTAGTAAAATATTCTCTTGTAACGCTTTCCAGACCACTTTCAACTCGTTAAATCCGTCTAAAACAACTTCTTTAGTTACTTTATGACCTTTAGATGTTCCTTTTGGTAACCAATAAAAGCTATACTGACTAAAACCAATCCACCAGATTCCAACCATGACAAAAGAATAGCGCATCATATCCATTTTTTGACCATCTTCTGCAGTCATAACCATTATTAAATTGATTATTAACAATATAACACTGCCTATATAACCTAAACTAAATCCTTTAGCACTTATAATATCTTGTTGTTCAGGAAAAGCAATGTCTGGTAAATAAGAATTATAAAACACCAAACTTCCCCAATAACCAATTAATCCCATAAAATAGAACAGAAGACTAATGTAAATATGATCTAAACTAAAAAAATATAATCCTATACAGCCTAATCCACCTACATAGCAGAAAAACTTAAGAAAGTTTTTTTTATTACCAACATAATCTGCTATTCCAGATAAAATTGGAGATGTAAAAGCAACAACCAAAAAAGTAAAAGCTGTAATAAAAGTAATTAACGCAGTGCTCTTAAACTCAAATCCAAAAGCATTTACAACTTTGTGGGTTTGATTTATAAATAATGCCGAATAAAATATTGGAAATATAGATGAAGCTATTGTTAAAGTATAAACCGAATTTGCCCAATCATAAAATGCCCAAGCATTAAGTAGTTTTTTACTTCCTTTTTGAAGGTTTTCCATTTGATTTTTAGTTAGGTTATGCTTTAAAAAAAAAAGCTGCTCTTAAAAAGAACAGCTCCGAAAGTAATTAAAATATTTTTATTCTCAATTAGTATTTTCCTAAAGGTCTAAAACTAGACACACCAAATTTTTTAGCTTCAGCTTTTGCTTGAGGCGCTAAAGCTGTTAAGTTATCTATTCTTGATTCATTAGCTGGATGTGTACTTAATATTTCTGGTGGTGCTTGTCCTCCACTCGCTTGTGCCATACGCTTCCATAACTCTGCTCCTTCCTCTGGATTATAGCCAGCTATTGCTGTTAAATATAATCCTATACGGTCTGCTTCAGTTTCATGACTTCTACTAAAAGGTAGCATTAATCCTACCTGAGATCCTACTCCATAATATTGGTTAAAAGCATTTCTTGTTTGTTCATCTTTTATAGCAACATTACCAGCAACAGCTCCTACTTGTTGTAACATACCAGCACTCATACGTTGTTGACCATGATTTGCTAATGCGTGCGCCACTTCGTGCCCCATAATTACTGCTATAGCTGTTTCATTTTCTGCAACTGGTAAAATTCCTGTATAAAATGCAATTTTACCTCCTGGCATACACCAAGCATTAACCACATCTTCTTGTATTAAATTATATTCCCATTTATAATCATTTAAATATCCTGGTTTTCCGTTAGCATTTAACCAACGCTCTGCAGCAACAGCAATACGTTGTCCTACACGTTTAATCATTTCAGACTGTTGTGTTCCTGTAACAACTTTACCTTCAGAAAGTACTTGATTATACTGAGCAAAAGAGGTAGGAAACAATTGAGAATTTGGTATTAATGCTAATGTCTTTTTTCCTGTAAAAGGATTTGTAGCACAAGAAACTGCCATTAATACTAAAAATGTAAGTGAAGCAATTATTCTATTAATTTTCATAGTTGAAATTTTAAATTCAATCTAATGTACAAAATCTTTCACAAAAATCACTTTAATATATGTTAGTATAGTCTTAATCTTTTCGATTAAAAGTCATAAAAATCTGCTAAAATGAAGCTTTGTAATGTCTTATTAATTTAAACGACTTATCTTTAATAAAAAAGATGATTATGAAAAAAATTGCTTTATTACTAGTTGTTATCTTAATGTTTAGTTGTAAATCTAAAGGTCAAGACAAAGACGAAAAAGAATCTTTTTCGGTAAGTAAAACTGACTCGCAATGGAAAGCAGAACTTACAGATATGGAATACTATGTTTTAAGAGAAGCCGGAACAGAACGTGCGTTTTCAAGTCCTTTAAATAATGAATACAGATCAGGTACATTTCATTGTGCTGCTTGTAATACACCTTTATTTAAAAGTGAAAACAAATTTGATTCTGGTACAGGTTGGCCAAGTTTTGATCAAGAAATTAAAGGTAATGTTGCCTTTAGCACTGATTATGACTTAGGATATGCAAGAACCGAAGAACATTGCGCGACTTGTGGTGGTCACTTAGGTCATGTTTTTAATGATGGACCTAAAGATACCACTGGAAAAAGACATTGTATTAATGGTGTAGCGTTAGACTTTGCCCCAGAAAAATAATCTTTATTTTACGGTTTAAATTTATTCTTATAAGGTCTTATTATTAAACGTGCTTCACGATCAAACCTAACATAATTATAAACCCAATTTATAAAAACAACAAGTCGGTTTCTAAAACCTATTAAGAAAAATAGGTGAACAAACATCCAAACAAACCAAGCAAAAACACCTTGGAATTTAAATTTTGGTAAATCAACAACTGCTTTGTTACGACCAACAGTTGCCATACTTCCTTTGTCTATATACTTAAAAGGTTTTAGAGGCTTGTTTTCTATTAAACGAAGTAAATTATCACCTAAGTGTTTACCTTGTTGTATGGCTGGTTGCGCCATCATTGGATGCCCATAAGGTGTTTGATCTGTTGTCATTTGCGCAACATCTCCAATAGCAAAAATATTATTAAAACCTTTTACTTGATTAAACTCGTTAACCTGTATCCTATTACTTTTAGACAATAATTCTTCTCCATCAATACCTTTAATTGCAGCGCCTTTAACTCCTGCAGCCCAAATAACCGTTTCTGCTTCAAAAGTTAAATCGCTGTTTGTAGTAACCACATTACCATCATACCCAGTAACTCTTACATTTTTCCAAACATGCACACCTAAATCTTCAAGAAAATCTTCTGCTTTTTTAGAAGCCTTTTCGCTCATTTCTTTTAATATTCTATCTCCTGATTGTACTAAATTAATCTGTACAGTTCTGGTGTCTAAATCTGGATAATCTTTAGGTAAAATCCCTTTTTTAATTTCTGCTAAAGCGCCTGCAAGCTCTACTCCTGTTGGTCCTGCTCCTACAATTACAAAATTCATTAAAGCATTTCTTTCATGTAAATTTGAAGTTAATAGTGCGTCTTCAAAATTTTCAAGAATTAAACTTCGTAAATTTAAAGACTGTGGTATGGTTTTCATTTCCATACTATTATCTTCAATAGATTTATTTCCAAAGAAATTAGTTTTAGAGCCTGAAGCAACTACTAGATAATCAAATTTTAAACTTCCAATATTGCTAATAACTTTACTTTTTTCAGTATCAATTTCTGAGACATCTGCTAACCTAAAATAAAAGTTAGGAAAGTCTTTTAATATTTTTCTTATTGGATACGCAATAGAATCAGGTTCTAATCCTCCCGTAGACACTTGATAAAGAAGTGGTTGAAAATTGTGATAGTTATGTTTGTCTAACAACACAACTTGTAATTCTTTTTTAGATAATTTCTTTGCTAATGCTACACCAGCAAATCCGCCACCAATAATTACAACTCGCGGAAAACTAGATTTTGGAATATTCATAAATATAAACTTATCACAAAGGTAGTAAAAGTTATAATTTTTGAGGTTGTAAAATTCTTTATTCAAATACGATTTCGTAAATTCGTAGCTTCTAAAAAAACGACAAAACTTTTTATAATGAGTAAATACGATATTATAGTTCTTGGAAGTGGACCAGGTGGATACGTTACAGCAATTAGAGCCTCTCAATTAGGTTTTAAAACTGCAGTAGTAGAAAAAGAAAGCTTAGGTGGTGTATGTTTAAATTGGGGATGTATCCCAACTAAAGCATTAATTAAAAGCGCGCAAGTGTTTGAATACTTAAAGCATGCAGAAGATTATGGATTAAAGGTAAAAGAAGCTGAAGCTGATTTTGACGCTGTAATTAAACGTAGTCGTGGTGTTGCTGAAGGCATGAGTAAAGGTGTTCAATTCTTAATGAAAAAGAACAAAATTGACGTTATTAATGGCTTTGGAAAACTAAAACCAGGTAAAAAAGTTGAAGTTGATGGTAAAGAATATAGCGCAGATCATATTATAGTTGCTACAGGAGCACGTAGTCGTGAATTGCCAAGCTTACCACAAGACGGTAAAAAAGTAATTGGTTACCGTGAAGCAATGACCCTAAAAGAACAACCAAAAAAGATGATTGTTGTAGGTTCTGGTGCTATTGGTGTAGAGTTTGCTTATGTTTACAACTCTATGGGAACTGAAGTTACTATCGTTGAATATATGGACAGAATTGTTCCTGTTGAAGACGCAGACGTTTCTAAACAATTAGAAAAATCGTTTAAGAAAAACGGTATCAATATTATGACTTCTGCCGAAGTTACTAAAGTAGATACTTCAGGAACTGGAGTAAAAGCTACAGTTAAAACTAAAAAAGGAGAAGAAGTACTTGAAGCAGACATCGTATTAAGCGCTGTTGGTATTAAAACTAACATAGAAAACATTGGTTTAGAAGATGTTGGTATTGCTGTAGATAGAGATAAAATATTAGTTAACGATTATTATCAAACAAATATCCCAGGATACTACGCAATTGGTGATGTTACACCAGGTCAAGCATTAGCACACGTTGCTTCTGCAGAAGGTATATTATGTGTAGAAAAAATTGCAGGACAACATGTAGAAAAGTTAGACTATGGTAATATACCAGGTTGTACTTATTGTTCTCCAGAAATAGCTAGTGTTGGTTTGACAGAACAACAAGCTAAAGATAAAGGTATTGACATTAAAGTTGGGAAATTTCCTTTCTCTGCATCTGGTAAAGCAAGTGCTGGAGGAAACAAAGAAGGTTTTGTAAAAGTTATCTTTGATGCTAAATATGGCGAATGGTTAGGTTGCCATATGATTGGTGCAGGCGTAACAGATATGATTGCAGAAGCTGTTTTAGGTAGAAAGTTAGAAACTACAGGACATGAGGTATTAAAAGCAGTACATCCTCACCCAACAATGAGTGAAGCGGTTATGGAAGCTGTTGCAGATGCTTATGATGAAGTGATTCACTTATAAAATTGAAAAACTATTTTTAATAAAAAAGGTTCCAGAAATTCTGGAACCTTTTTTTATTTAGTAAGATTGACAATGTATTAAAACATAAATCCAACACCAAATTGCCATACCTCGTTTTTTGCATCTACGTTTTCAAAGACAGTACCATCTTCAAAAATATTTGTAACACCAAAGTTATAACGACCGCTTATGAAAAAGCCATTATTAAACTTATATGCAGCACCTAAAGCTACACTAGTATCAAAGTCTTTTACATTACTATCTTCAATATCTATATCTCCTGCGTTATCGTTTGGTTGATAATCAATTTCTTCGTTTACCTTAAATCCAAATTGCGGTCCAGCTTCTACAGATAATCCTTCTACTAAATAAACTTTTAATAGTAAAGGTACTTGAACATAATCTAATTGATATTCTATATTATCATCAGTATCAAAAACATTATCTTGATCTATTTCTTGAATATCAAATCCTTGACCTGAATAAAAAACCTCTGGTTGAAAAGAAACACGTTCAGAAATAGGAATTTCGGCTACTAAACCAGCATTAAAACTTGTTCTTGACGATAAATCACCAACATCATCTCCGCTAATTGTAGAAGAGTTAACGCCTCCTTTTATACCTAATTGTACAGCTTTTGAATCTGACTGCGCATTCATAAAAGTTAAGCTAGATAATAATACGGCAGTACTTAAAATTAATTTTTTCATTGTATTCATTTTTTTTGGTTTATACAATGAAATTACGAAGACCTTAATTATTCAGATGCTTTATTAACATGGTTTAACAGCAAAAGCATCGCTTTTAACTGTTTTTAATATAGCGAGTAGATTTGCTTTAAATATTTAATATTTGTTTAGAAATTATACTAAAAAAGCGTTAAAACAAACTAAAGAAAACTTTGTATTGCTAGTTCATAACTTTGCAAACCAAATCCTAAAATAACACCTTTTGCATTAGGCGAAATAAAAGAGTGATGTCTAAACTCTTCTCTTCCAAATGTGTTAGAAATATGCACTTCTACAACAGGAGTTTGTATGGCTTTTACTGCATCACCAATACCAACAGAAGTATGTGTATAAGCTGCTGCATTTAAAATAATACCATCATAGTCAAAACCTACGTCTTGTATTTTATTTATAATCTCTCCTTCTACATTAGACTGAAAATGTTCTAAAGAGACATTAGAATACTTATTTTTAATTGTATCTAAAAACTCTGTAAAAGATAAGTTACCATAAACATTAGGTTCTCTTTTACCTAATAAGTTTAAATTAGGTCCATTAATGATAATTAGTTTTTTCATAAAGTAAAAATACAAAAATAAGCGCATAAAAAAACCGAAGCGTTTGCTTCGGTTTTTAATTATTTTAATAGTAAATATTGTATTTACTAATTAGAACTTATAGTTTACACCAAAAGTTACATTAGTCCAATCACCACCAACAGAAAAACTGTCTGTAGATTCTGCGCCATTACCACCATTATCATTTGTTGAGTAACCTAAAACAGCAATACCTGCTTCAATAGAAAACTTAGATGATACAAAGTAGTTTAATCCTGCACCTAAATTAGCACCAAATTGAGCGCTATCTGAATCAGTAGTAACATCTCCTACTGTAGTTTCGTTATTAACAGAGTCATAACCTAATCCTAATTCAGCAAAAAGTGAAAATTGATTGGCTGGTGTAAAGTAGTAACGACCAAAAGCATCTACACCAAATACGTCAACTTTTTCTTCAGCAAAACCATCTTCTTCTTTACCTGAAGTAAAACCTAATCCAAGTCCAACAGCTATATTATCTGAAACAAAGTAAGCTGCTTTTGGAGCAATAGTAAATACATTTGTTTTTAAATCACCTGTAGATTCTGAACCAAAACCAACAGATCCTGTCATAAAAACATCTCCTTTAGCAAATCCGAAAGTTTGTTCTTCTTGAGCGTTAGCTGTAAATCCTAAAACTGCAAAAGCAGCTGCGAATAATAATTTTTTCATAATTTAAATTTTCATTTATTGATTTGAGACGGCAAAATTAAACTAGGTTAACCTATCAAACAAGAAAAAAACAGTTAAAAATTTACAAATTTTACTAAAAACCTAATAGTTAAATAGTTATGATTTTAATTTAAAAATATGTCAAAATATACTTGATTATATAAATAAAAAAACCGAAGCAATTGCTTCGGTTTTTAAGTTATTAATATCTAATAGATTAGAAGTGAAAAGCAAATCCAATTAAACCTTGAAAAGCGCTTTCTGCCTTTTGGTCATCTAAAGTTAAATTATACCTTAATGTAGGTTCAATACTTACATTAGGTGCTACAAACCAAGCATAACCACCTTGTAAACCTACCCAGTTTGCACTTTCTCCATCTTGAGAAATACCAGTAAAATCAACACCTAAAGGAAATTGACCATCTACATAATATTTTGCGCCTACTTTGTAAGCAAATATTCCGTCATTAAAACCGTCATCAGCATATCCTAATCCTGCTTTTATAGCTAAGTTATCTATTACAAAATAACCCGCTTCTGCTCCAGCAGACCAAGCAGTGTTACCGTCAATAGAAGTTAATGAAAATGCTGTACTTCCTGTTGCCCAAGAACCTGTGTTAACTTCAATTAACCACGATCCTTCTGATAAAGCAGATGATCCGTTGTCAGAATCTTGAGCATTCATCGTTGATAATCCGAATACTGCAAAAGCAGCTAAAAAAAATAATTTTTTCATAATTAATGATTTAATAATTTGATTAATAATACTAATCTATTAATTTTTTTGTATTGATTTTTACATATTAAACAATTAATTAACAAAGTTTTTAACATTTATGTAATATAATAAACACATAAAG
>Ga0105235_100317_pt1 | contig 18216 bp, 11 predicted proteins | sample Virmet3819_2500_FD_90059 | JGI IMG/M metagenome (GOLD analysis project Ga0105235, IMG submission 90059) | Marine viral communities from the Southern Atlantic ocean transect to study dissolved organic matter and carbon cycling - metaG 3819_2500 | ecosystem: Environmental > Aquatic > Marine >... | reverse complement strand
TATCTAGCTAAATTAGCAGCAGCAGAAAGTAAGTTGTTTATAGCTACAGGAAATATAGACTACTTAAAAAAAGCTGAAGAAAATCTTTTAGAGGTAAATAAAATTACCAAATACGACAATGCAGGCTATTTAAGAAGTTTAGCAAGAAATTACATTTCTCAACACAAATTTAAAGAAGCTTTAGACGTATTAAAAAAAGCTGAAATTAATGGAGAAAACCTTGAAGGAACACAAAAAATGCTTTTTGATGTGCACATGGAACTTGGTAATTATGCTCAAGCAAAAGATAATTTAACTAAAGTTAAAGACTTAAACGACTTTGGTTATTTAATTAGATTGTCAAAATGGAGTGACTATAAAGGCGACTTGGCTTCAGCAATCAAATATCTAGAAAAAGCACAGACTATAGCAGAATCCTCTCAATTAAACGAAATTAAACAATGGACATATACTAATCTAGCCGATTTTTATGGTCATGATGGTCAAATAGAAAACTCTTATAATAATTATTTAAAAGCATTACAATTAAACCCAGATAATGCTTACGCAAAAAAAGGAATAGCATGGATTGTTTACGCACATGAAAATAATCCAGAAGAAGCTAAAAGAATCTTAGAAAAAATTGAAAAACAGCATCAATCTCCAGATTACTATCTGTTTAAAGCAGAGTTAGCTGAATTTGAAGGAGATACATTACAAAAAGATAAATATTTAAAAATTTATTTAGATAGTGTAAACAATCCTAAATACGGAAATATGTATAACGTCCATACTTCTAAGTTGTTAGCGGATGTTAATAGCGAAAAAGCTGTAGAGTTAGCTAAAATTGAAGTACAAAATAGACCAACACCTATGTCTTACGATTTATTAGCTTGGAGCTATTTTAAAACTGGTAAAAAAGAAAAAGCTTTAGAAATTATTGATACTTTTGTGGCTAATAAAACCTTTGAACCAGAAGCACAATACCACATGGCAAAAATCTACAAAGCTAACGGAAAAACAGACAAAGTAACAGCTTTAAAAAAAGAACTACTAGCTAGTAGTTACGAGCTTGGACCTGTAACCACAAAACAGGTGTCACAACTATAAACTACCAACAACTAATCTTATGAAAAAATTATTATTACTATTTGTAATGATAGGAATAACTATGTCCTTATCTGCACAAATTAAAGGAACAGTTGTAAGCAACAATCAACCTATAGAAGACGCTTACATTTACAACCAAACGTCAAAAAGTCATTCACATTCAAATCAGTTAGGTCAATTTGAAATTAGTAATACTAACGCAGGTGACGTATTATTAATAGGGCTTTTAGGTTACGAAAAACAAGAAGTAACCTTAACAGACAATTTAATTGATAATCTAGTTGTAGATTTAAAACCAAAAGCGTTTATGTTAGACGAGTTGGTATTATCACAACCAACAGATGTTTTAAGTAGCATTGTTCAAATAGATTTAGAAACCAATCCGATTAATTCTTCTCAAGAAATTTTAAGAAAAGTGCCAGGATTAATCATAGGTCAACATGCTGGTGGTGGTAAAGCAGAACAAATATTTTTACGTGGTTTTGATGTAGATCATGGTACAGATGTAGCATTATCTGTAGATGGTATGCCTGTAAATATGGTGTCTCACGCTCATGGACAAGGTTATAGTGATTTACACTTCTTAATACCAGAAACTATTGAGAAAATTAACTTTGGTAAAGGTCCGTATTACTCAGATCACGGAGATTTTAATACAGCTGGTTTTGTAGATTTTAGAACAAAAAGCAGCTTAGATAATAGTACAATTAGCTTTACAGCTGGACAGTTTAATACGTTACGTACTTTAGGTATGTTTAATCTTTTAGAAAACAAAGCATCTCAAAATGCATATGTAGCATTAGAATATATAGAAACAGATGGACCTTTTGAGTCGCCTCAAAATTTTGACAGATTAAACCTTATGGGTAAGTATAATGCGTATTTAAACGATAATTCAAAATTAGGATTAACGGTTAGTCATTTTACAAGTAAATGGGACGCATCAGGTCAAATTCCTGTTAGAGAAGTTAACAATGGTAACATTTCTAACTTTGGTACTATAGATGATACAGAAGGAGGATATACAAGTAGAAGCAATGCCAATGTACAATTTAGCACCATTTTAGATAACGATATTGCTATGCAAAGTAATGTGTTTTACTCTAAATATAATTTCGAATTATACTCAAACTTTACCTTTTTTTTAGAAGATCCAGTTAACGGTGATCAAATTAAACAAAAAGAAAACCGTGATATTTTTGGATTAAACACGCAGTTTAATAAAGAAGTTAATTACAATTCTTTTGATGTAAATTATACAGCTGGATTAGGCTTACGTTTTGACAATATTAAAGACATAGAATTGTCACATACTTTAAACAGGAAGACAACTTTAGACTATATCCAATTAGGAGATGTGTATCAACGTAATATGAATGCTTTTGTTAATGCCGAAATTGACTTAGGAAAATTTAGCATCACTCCAGGTTTAAGAGTAGAGTATTTCAACTTTCAATACAATAACAAATTAAGTGAAACTTACGATTTACAAACCAATACAGAAGTTGCTGTATTGCCTAAACTTAATTTTCAATTTAATCAAAACGAAAATTTACAATGGTTTTTAAAATCAGGAATAGGATTCCATTCTAACGACGCCAGAATTGTATTAAATAACGAAGTAGATAAAGCGTTACCAAAAGCATATGGTGTAGATTTTGGAAATATCTGGAAACCAACACAAAAAATTGTACTTAATACAACATTATGGTATTTATTTTCTGAAGAAGAATTTGTTTATGTTGGTGACGCCGGAATTGTAGAGCCTAGCGGAGAATCTCAACGTTACGGATTAGATTTAGGTGTAAGATTTCAGTTAAACGATTATTTCTATTTCAATACAGATGCAACGTTTACAAAAGCGAGAAGTCTAGAAGCTGAAGATGGAGAAGATTATATACCATTAGCGCCAGATTTTACTTTAGTTGGTGGATTATCGGTTAAAGATTTTTATAAGTTTTCTGGAGCAATTAACTACAGATATATTGATGATAGACCTGCAAACGAAGATAACAGTATAGCAGCAGAAGGATATTTTGTAACCGATTTTAACTTAAACTATAGCTTTAATAAACACTGGAAATTAGGTGTTATTATTGAAAATTTATTTGATACAGACTGGAAAGAAACTCAGTTTTTAACCGAGTCTAGATTGCAAAATGAAGTTGCTCCAGTTGAAGAAATTCACTTTACACCAGGTACGCCATTTAACTTTAGAACAACATTAAGTTATTCTTTTTAAAAAAAAGGATAAAAAAATAAAACCTTGCTATTCATTATTACGTAAGTATGTTAGCTATCGATTTAAGGGAATTGATATAAAGAACTAACAAATAGGTTAACGCTATGAAAAAGTAAGGTTTGTTTTTTGTTAGTTTGTAGGAAATGTCTAATTAGTTTATACTTTTTAGGCATTTCTTTTTTTTAATTATGTTGTTTAAGTAGCTATAAATAATTACGTTTACTATGTGTATTTAATATTAGCTTCAAACAATTAAATTTTGAAATAAGGAATGATGAGGTTTTTTATTCTATTCAAGAATATAAATTAGTAGTAAAAAAATAGAAAATAAAAAAGCACTTCATTTAAGAAGTGCTTTCTTTTTACATGTATTTAAATATTAGTTAGAGGCTAAGGCACCTAACGTATATAATTGCTCTAATGTAGGCGATTGGCTACCACCAGCAGGCTCTAAGGTAATACCAAATGCTTGAGATTTATTGGCATTATCTAGCTTAAATATCTTATTATCATCCTGCATAAAATCGTCTATTGTACCTAAACTTGTTGGTGTAAGCGGATCTAATAATAAAGACCAAACTTGGTATACTTTTCCTTCTGGAGGCTCTGGTAGACCTTGTAAGTCTAAATAAATTTGATCATTATTTTCATCCCAATAAACTGTTGCATAAGCATCAGGATAAGCAGCTTGACCTTCTAAAGGTACTTTAATTATGTTTCTATCTCTAATAACGTTAAGCAGATTTTTAGTTTCGGCTAACTTAGATTTAGACTCTTCTATTTGAATTTCTAAAAATTCTTTTTCTGTGTTTATTGTAGTTACTTCTGTTTCTAATTGCTGTTTTTGGTTTAAGGTCCATAATAAACCAGCACCAACAATTACTGCAGCTGCCCAACCTGTGTAAGTAAACCAATTTCTATTTTTCTCTTTTGGTAACTGTACAACTTTATCGTTTCTGTTACTTAAGTGCGCTTTAATAGTGCTGTAAGCAACAGGTTGCTCTGGAGCTATGCTATTAGATAATTTTATAAATGCAGCTTCTATTTGTAATACTTCCTGTAAAACTTCTGGATGTTTAAGCATTAAGTCATAAACTTCTTTGTTTTCTTTATCAGAAAGTTGTCCTGCAACATAAAGTTCTAATATTCCAGATTGTATGTATTCGTTAATATTCATTTTATAATACTGAATCTCTTAGTTCTTGGATACAATTTCTATTTCTTGTTTTTATTGTGCCTATTGGCATATCTAGCTCTTCTGAAGCTTCTTTTTGGGTATAACCTTTAAAGTAAAGTAGCTCTATAATCTTAACACATTTTTCTGCTAGTTTATCTACAAACTTTTTTATACCAATAGCATCAGTCTTACTTCCTAAGTTATCTGATGAGTGTATTATATCTACGAAATAATCGGAGTTAAGGTTTTTGCTAGATTTTTTAAAAGCTTTAGATCTAGTTTTGTCTATTGCAGCGTTGCGAGATATATTTAAAAGCCAAGTAAAAAATCTTCCTTTACTAGAGTTGTAACTATCTGCTTTTTCCCATGCTTTTATAAAAACGTCTTGCATGACTTCTTCAGCTATTTCATTGTCTCTAACAATGTTATAAATAACTCCATGCATGCTTTGACTGTACATATTATAGAGTTTTTCAAAAGCTTTTTCATCTTTCTTTTGAAATTGAGATACTAAGTATTCTAATTGCATATAAAGGATTGAAGTTATTTTTTAAATATAAGGATAAATGATAAAATAAAAAATCGCCCGAGAGCGATTTTTTATAATTAAGTTTCTATTTGTATTTAAGTTTATTTTTCTCTTAAATATGTGTCAATTTGTATAGCAACATCTTCCCATGTTTTACTTACTCCATCAGCACCTTTATGTAGGTCAAAACAAACTTTATTAAGTGCGTTTAAGGCTTCTATAGCATTCCAATTATTTAAGTCCATAGTTCCTTTTAACGTTACTCGTCTTTCATCTTTTATGGTAACTTCTAAAGGTAAATCATGGGTTACACCATTCATTGTTAAGCTTGCTACATATTTAGAATCTTTGTACTTTAATGTTCCAGATATTAAATCTGTATCTATCATTGAACCAAAAAATGAGTTTTTAATTTTAGCATCTCTTGTATTTGTAGCATCATTTGTAAAAAGGCTACTTATAGGAATAGAGAAGCTTAAGTTATTTAATGCTTCTTCTGGAGTTGCACCAGATTTATTATCAAATTTTACTGTAGTAAACTCTCCATTAACTCCAACTTTGTCTGTTGTTTTATAAGCAGTCCATTTAACAGAAGTAGCTTCTGGTTTTACAACAAACTGTTTAGTTGTTTTAACGTCTTCGGTTGTTGTGGTTTCTTTTTTTTCTTCTTTACAACTAACAAAAACACTTAATGTAATAGCTAATAGTAAAATTGAAATTTTTCTCATTTGTTTTTATATTTATTTTGGTTATCTAATTATTCCTCCGCAACTAATTCTTCCTCCAGCTGCTCCTGTTGGTTGTGTTGTAAAATCATCTTCTCCAGAATGAACGATAATAGCTTTTCCTACTACATTTTTGGTGTCATCTTGGCATCCTACACACCATAAATCTGTTTTTAACGTAACAGTTGCTTTTCCGTTTTCGTCAGCAGTTAAATTACCAATGTCTCCTTTATGAAAACCGTCTGGGCTACCCCATTTTCCGTGAGAAGTTCCTGTAGGATTCCAATGACCACCGGTACTTTTTCCGTCGTCAGAAGAGCAATCTGCTTTTTCGTGTATGTGAATGGCATGCGTACCAGGTTCTAAACCGCTTAACATGGCTGTAAACTCTACAACACCATTAGTTTCTGTAAAAACAGCAGATCCAGAAACGTTACTACCGCTTTTGGGTTCTAAATTTAGTTTTACTTTTTTAGACGTTTCAGCAACTGTTTTTTCTGTGTCCATTTTCTTTTTATCTTCTTTACATCCAACAAAAACTGCTAAGGTTAATATTAGCGTAATAAGGCTTATCTTTTTCATATTATATTAGATTTTATGGTTAGGCATAGAAATTTAACTACTATTAAGCCTTTTTGCAAATATCTATAGTTAATAATTCTTTAAAATAGTTTAATCTAAATTGAAGTTTTTAATGTTATCTAATGTTTTTGTCATATTAATAGTTTGCATTTTTTGATAATATGGCTTAAAAGTATCTTCAAAAAACAAGTTAGTTGTTTTTAAAGCGGCTTCTAGATCTTTTTTAGCATGATTGATTAATTTTTTTTCTGTTTCTGTAATTCCAGTTTTTCTTGATCCAACATACCATCTAGCTTTACTTAACCTGTCTGTTACACTAACATCTAGCGTCATAGTTATACCTTGTCTTTTATCCTGCTTACCAAGATAAATATCTAAAACTTCATCTATCTTCTTTATAATGTCTTTAGATGTTTTGATGTCTTCTTTGTATTTATCTTTGTCTAAATCGGTAAGTTCTTTTTTATACTTTTCTGCTAATGCTTTGCTTTCTGCAAGCTGTTTTGTAGCGTCTGCAGCAACTTGTTGCATTTGTTCTAATTGCTTTAAAGTATTGTAAACTTCATTTATAGTCTCTTGAGAAACGTCTAATCTAGGGTCCGATTTTACGGTGATAGTTGTTTCTGAAGTTTGATCACCATATTCTAATACAGCTTTGTAAGTTCCTGGTTTTACATCAACTCCGCTAGGTTCTCTCTTTCTTTTTCTTGTTGAACGTGAAGGTCTATCTACACCTTTCTCATCCATATACCACGTCCATTTGTGTAATCCTTTGTCTTTAGGCGCTTTTTGTTTTAAAGTCCTAATTAGTTTGTTATTATCATAGATTTTAAGTGAAATGGAATCCCATTTAATGACTTCTTTATTTTCCGTTTCTTGACTGTCTTTTTCAGAATCTTCTTTGTTTTCATCCTCTTTAGGGCTTTTTTCTTTTTTATCTTTTGGATTAATAAAGTAGCTAAAACGTGCTCCGCTACCACGATTTTCGCCATTAAACATAGCGTTTGCGCCAAAACGACTTCCCGTAGGTTGTTGGTATGCCGCTTGATAAGCGGTTGGAGGATTAAATAAAGTAATGGTTTCTGTAATCGTGTTTTTATTTTTTGCAATTGCTCTTAACGGTCTAATATCATCTAATACCCAAGCAGCTCGCCCAAAAGTACCAATAATTAAATCATGCTCACGTGGATGAATTACTAAGTCTTTAACAGACGTAGTAGGGAAGTTGTTAGTCCATTTGGTCCATTGGTTTCCTGAGTCTAAAGATATGTATAAACCGTCATCCGTACCTAAAAACATAAGGTTTGGTTCTTCTAAATCTTCAATTATAGCTAGTGCATAACTTTTTACATCGTTTTGATCTACAATACGTTGCCAAGTTTTCCCATAGTTTTTTGTTCTGTAAACATAAGGTGAATAGTTAAAACGTCTGTAATCGTTTGCTACTAGCAATGCTTCACCTTTATTTTTATTACTAGCTTTTATTTGAGCAATCCAACTTCCTTTTGGTAATCCTGGTAAATTACTAGACACGTCGTTGTATGTTTGTCCTCCGTTTTGAGTGATATGAATTTTTCCATCATCAGTACCAACCCAAAACACATCTTTTTCTACTGGAGATGGTTCTATAACTAGTATCGTACAATGGTTTTCTGCACCTGTTGCATCCATCGTTAACCCACCACTTTCGTGTTGTTTTAACTTTTCAGGATCATTAGTGGTTAGGTCTGGCGAAATTACTTCCCATGTTAAACCTTTGTCAGTAGATTTATGTACAAACTGACTACCAAAATAAATCGTGCTATTATCAAAGGGATCGATATTTATGGCAGCATTCCAATTAAAACGAAGTCTTACATCTTTATCTGGATGTGTAGGTTGCACGGTGTAGTTATTACCTGTTTTCCAGTCGTATCGACTTACATACCCTTGTTGACTCATGGTCCATCCATATTGTGAGTTATCTCTATCAGGAATAACATCAAAACCATCTCCAAAGCTTATTTCTTGCCAATAACTGTTACGAATACCTTGTGCTTTCCATACATAAGCTGGTCCGCGCCATGATCCATTATCTTGCATTCCGCCATATACGTTATAAGGAAACTCGTTATCTACATTAATATGATAAAATTGTGCTACAGGTAAGTTGCCAATAAAGCGCCAATTTTTTCCGCCATCTTTAGTAATATTCAATCCGCCATCATTACCATCTATCATAAAATTACCATTATCTGGATGTATCCACCATGCGTGATGATCTGGATGTACACCGTTACTAGAACCATATGCTGGCATTAATTGGTCAAAGTTTTTACCACCATCTTCACTTACATTTACATAGGTGAAAACAGAGTAAACACGGTTTTCGTTTTCTGGATCAACATAAATTTCAGAATAGTAAAAAGGTCTGTTACCAATATCAGATTTATCGTTTATTTTTTTCCATTTAAAACCACCATCTTCACTTTTGTAAAGTGCATTTTTTTTAGCTTCGACTAAAGCATAAATAACATTAGGTTTATTTTTAGCAATCGCAACACCAATACGACCTAATTCGCCTTTAGGGAAACCGTCTTCATCGGTTATTTTTTTCCAAGTTTCTCCACCATCATGGGTAATGTGTAAACCAGAACCTTCTCCACCAGATTTAAAGAACCAAGGATCGCGTTTATGTTCCCAAAGTGCAGCAATTAATTTGTTAGGATTTGATGGATCCATTACTAAATCTGCAGCACCAGTTTTATTATTAGCAAATAAGATTTTGTTCCATGCTTTTCCGCCATCTGTAGTTTTAAAAACACCACGTTCTGGATGTTCTCCCCAAGGACTTCCAATTGCACCAACATAAACCGTGTTAGGATTAGTTGGATCTATAATGACGCGATGTATATGTCTTGTTTTTTCCAATCCCATAAGTTGCCATGTTTTTCCGGCGTCTAAAGATTTATAAATACCATAACCGCCATTTAAACTGTTTCTAGGATTTCCTTCACCAGTTCCAACCCAAATCACGCTAGGATTTGATTGTTGGATAGCCACAGCACCAATAGATGCAGTCGCTTCTTTTTCAAAAATAGGTTCCCAATTTATGCCACCAGAAGTAGATTTCCAAAGTCCACCAGAAGCAGTTCCAACATACATTATGTCTGGATTTTTATGTACAACATCTATAGCTGTTACACGACCAGACATTCCGCCAGGACCAATATTTCTAGGTTTCATATTTTTAAGTAAATCCAAGTTTATTTCTTGTGAAAAACCTGAAAAAGAAATCATTAAGAATAGTAAAAGGGAAAGTTTTTTCATTTTAATAAAATTAGTTAGGCATAAAGTTAAACAACAAAATATTAAAAAGCTGTTAAGGCGTTTAAATTCACTTTAAAATATTGTATTTTTATACTGCAATGAAAAACGAAAAAACACATAAAAAAGGCTTTGTTTTTAAACCCTACGAAGCACCTTCGCAAACACCTTTTGAAAAACTTTTTGAAATTTTTAAAGAGTTAATTACACATACTTCTGGCGATTTTGATGAAGCTATAGATTGGCTAAAGCAACTTGATGACGAGTATAACTTAACTACTGCAGAGTATACAATAGACGACTTTATTGAAGACCTTAAAAAGAAAGGTTACATAAGAGAAGAAATTAAACCTGACGGAAAAAAAGGTAATGCGATTACAGCAAAAACAGAAAGAGCTATACGACAATCTGCTTTAGAGCAAATTTTTGGGAATATTAAAAAGAGTGGTAGCGGTAACCATAAAAGCAAAAGTATTGGAGTAGGAGACGAGCATACTGGCGATTTTAGAGCATACCAATTTGGTGATAACTTAGATAAAGTTTCAATGACCGAAAGTTTAAAAAATGCGCAAATTAATCATGGTATTGGTAATTTTAATCTTACTGAAAAAGATTTGGTTGTAGAAGAAACCAATCATAAATCACAAATGAGTACGGTATTAATGATAGACATTAGTCACAGTATGATTTTGTATGGTGAAGACCGAATCACGCCAGCTAAAAAAGTAGCTATGGCGTTAGCCGAATTAATAACGACCAGATACCCAAAAGACACTTTAGATATTTTGGTATTTGGTAACGATGCTTGGCCAATAAAAATCAAAGATTTACCATATTTAAACGTTGGTCCGTATCACACAAATACTGTTGCTGGTTTGCAATTAGCAATGGATTTATTAAGACGAAAACGAAACACCAACAAGCAAATTTTTATGATTACAGATGGTAAACCAAGTTGTTTGCGTTTACCTGATGGTACATATTATAAAGATAGTAACGGACTAAATCCATACATTACAAACAAGTGTTATGCTATGGCGCAACAAGCCAGAAAATTACATATCCCAATCACTACATTTATGATTGCTCAAGACCGTTATTTAATGAAATTTGTAAGAGAATTTACACAAGCCAATCAAGGAAAAGCATTTTATACAGGTTTAAAAGGTTTGGGCGAAATGATTTTTGAAGATTACGAAACCAACAGAAAAAAAAGAATTAGAAGATAAAAGCTAAAATGAAAATAGAAAACATAACAACTTTAGGAGAATTAAAAAAATCTGGTTATCAATCTAAATCTATAAAAGATGAATTAAGAGATAATCTAATAGAAAAAATAAAAAATAAGGAAACCATTTTTAACGGTGTACACGGTTACGAAAACACAGTAATACCAGAATTACAACGTGCCATTTTATCAAGACATAACATTAATTTGTTAGGATTACGCGGTCAAGCAAAAACACGACTTGCACGATTAATGTTGACTTTATTAGATGAATATATTCCTGTTGTTGAAGGTAGCGAGATTAATGATGATCCGTTACAACCCATTTCAAGATATGCTATTCAATTAGTTGAAGAAAAAGGAGACGATACGCCTATTAGTTGGTTACATAGAAGCGAGCGTTTTGCCGAAAAATTAGCAACACCAGATGTTACTGTAGCAGATATTATTGGTGATGTTGACCCCATAAAAGCAGCCAATTTAAAATTAAGTTATGCAGATGATCGTGTTATTCACTACGGAATGATTCCACGTGCTAACCGTTGTATTTTTGTGATTAACGAGTTGCCAGATTTACAAGCAAGAATACAAGTGGCATTATTTAATATTTTGCAAGAAGGCGATATTCAAATTCGTGGTTTTAAACTAAGATTGCCATTAGATATGCAATTTGTGTTTACCGCAAATCCAGAAGATTATACCAATAGAGGAAGTATTGTAACGCCTTTAAAGGATAGAATTGGTTCGCAAATATTAACGCACTATCCAAATGATATAGAAACCGCAAAAACCATTACACAGCAAGAAGCAAAATCGGATATAAGACAACAAGAGGCTATTTACGTACCAGAATTAGCAAAAGATGTTTTAGAACAAGTGGTTTTTGAAGCGAGACATAGCGATTTTATAGACGAAAAAAGTGGAGTGAGCGCACGTTTAAGTATTACGGCTTACGAAAACTTATTAAGTGCTGCAGAACTAAGAGCATTAAAAAATAATGATGAAAAAACTGCTGTACGGTTATCTGATTTTTTAGGAATTATTCCTGCAATAACAGGTAAAGTAGAATTGGTTTATGAAGGCGAACAAGAAGGCGCAGCAAATGTGGCTTATAATTTAATTGGTGAAGCAGTAAAAACATTGTTTATTCAATATTTTCCTGAAATTGAAAAACTTAAAAAACCAGATGATGTAGGTCCTTATGATGATATTGTATCTTGGTTTTTTAACCAATCTGAGGGTTTTGAATTGCTAGATGATTTAAGAGATAAAGAATATAAATCGTTACTAGAAGCTGTTTCGCCTTTAGATGATTTAATTGCAAAACACCAATCAAATTTAAGTAAAGAAGATAGCTACTTTATGAAAGAGTTTGTGCTTTGGGCTTTAGTAGAATATAAGCAATTGAGTAAATACAGATTTACAAAAGGTATTCAATTTAAAGATCCTTACGGAAGTTTTATTAGTGGTATTTAATTAAATTACCAATCAACGAGATTTAATATTAGCATCGCAGAGTTTTATAATCTCTGCGATTCTTTTTTGTCTAGTTTCATTACGTTTAGCTTGGTTTAACCAATATAAATAACTTTTTCTATAAGAAGGTGCAAAGTTATTGTAGTTGTCTAACGCTTTAGAATTTGTACTAAATGCTATTTGTAAATCTTCAGGGATAACGCCATTTTCAACATCATCTAGTGCTGACCAACTTCCGTTTTGTTTAGCAGTTTTAATGGTTTCTAATCCACTTTTGTGCATTAAATTTTCTGCTTTCAACTCAACGATATATTTTTTATTTAAAGCACTCCAAACACTTTTTGGATTTCTAGGTGAAAAGCGTTGTCTGCGTTTTCCGTTTCCTAAGCTTTTAACGGTACTATCTATCCAACCATAACACAAAGCTACTTTTACAGCTTCTTCCCAACGCATACTTTCTTTTTCGTGGTCTACTTTAAAGAAAATCAAATAAACACCAGAGGAAGAATTGTGGTTATCATGTAACCATTTTCTCCATTCGTTATCTGTTTTAAAATAATGTTCTTCCAAAATTGAAGTTAGATTTTTTCAATATTTAGATAAAAATCTTTCTTTACACTAATTGATGAATTAGATGAAGGTATTTTAATAGATTTCCATTCATTATTTGGGTTTATCCAATGTTCTTTTTCATCAATATTAATTAGTAAAGGCATTTTAAAATGTTCTACTGTGTTTGAAAATCTGAATTTTAGAGTTTTGTTTTCAACCTTATATTCAAACACAGGAATTTTAGTCGTGCGTAAATATTGATTAAAGAAACCTGTTAAATCTAAACCAGTTTCTTCAGCTAAACAATTTTCAATTTGTTGTGTTGTGACAGTTTGGTGATAGAATTTTTTATTTAAAGTTCTTAAAATCTGACGCCATTTTTCGTCGTCATTCACCATAGTTCTTAAGGAGTGAAGCATGTTTGCACCTTTATAATACATGTCTCCAGAACCTTCATTATTAACATTGTAGTGTCCAATAATAGGTCTGTCATTTTGTATGCTTCTTCTGGTTCCAATCACATATTCAGAAGCAGCTTGTTTACCGTAATAATAGTCTAAAAATAAACTTTCGGAATATGCCGTAAAGCTTTCATGAATCCACATATCGGCAATATCTACGTTTGTAATATTGTTAGCAAACCATTCGTGTCCAGCCTCATGAATGATAATAAAATCAAATTTTAATCCCCAACCTGTACCTGATAAATCGTTGCCTAAATAACCTTTTAGATAATGATTCCCATAGGTGACTGAACTTTGATGTTCCATACCTAAATATGGCACTTCAACTAACTTAAAACTATCCTCGTAAAATGGATATGGACCAAACCAATGCTCAAAAGCTTTCATCATTTTTGGTGCATCTGTAAAGTGAGTTTTTGCTTTGTCTAGATTGTAACTTAGGACGTAGTAATTCATGTCTAAATCACCTTTTTCACCTTTATAAACTTCAGAAAAATTAGCATAATCACCTATGTTAATATTAACTCCGTAGTTATTAATTGGGTTATTTACAAACCAGTGATATGTTTTTGTTTGATCATCTTTTTGTTCAACTTTTCTAAGTCTTCCGTTGGAAACATCCATTAATTTTTCTGGGACATTTACACTAATAAGCATACTGTCTACCTCGTCATACATGTGATCTTTATTTGGCCACCAAACACTTGCACCAAGTCCTTGACATGACGATGCTATAAAATGATTACCATTTTTATCTTTTTTCCAAGAAATACCGCCATCCCAAGGTGCACGAACAGCTTCACGTGGTTGACCTTCGTAATAGGCTACGACGCTATTTACTTCTCCTATTTTTTGGGTGTTTTTAAGTGTGACAAAATGAGCGTTTCCATCATGTTTAATATTAAGTTGTTCTCCATTTTGAGTGACTTTAGTCAGCTCTAAAGGCGGTTGCAAATCTATTTGCATGACTTGATATGGTTGTAACACTTTGTATTGAATGGTGTTTTTACCCGAAATTGTTTTGGTTTCTGGTTCTACTTTTATATCCAAATGGTAATATGATAAATCCCACCATTCTCGCTCTGGTGTAATGCTTCCGCGCAGCGTATCTTGTCGTGTAAAATTTTTCTTTTTATGAAGTAATTGTGCGTGAGATATTGTAAATGCCAAACAGCAAATAGCAAAGGTGAAAATTGATTTCATTTAATAAATTATTGTTGCGTAAAATTAGCTAATAAATCTCTGACTTTGTCTGTATCTTTTACGTAATATTTTGCTTTTGTTTTTTTAAAGCCAACTTTTACAGAATAGGTGTTTTCTGGTAAATCTTCAAACATAAATTCGTCTGTCCAATCATCACCAATAGCAAACACAAAATCGTAATTAGCTTTTGTTAACCAGCGTGAAGTTGCACGACCTTTATTAACGCTACTACTTTTAATTTCGATGACTTTATTTCCTTTTAAAACAGATAGATCGTTGTTAGATATTAAATGTGTTAAAACTGTATTTAATTCTATAGTTCTTATTTGAGCTAATTCTGGATCGGCTTTGCGGTAATGCCAAGCTAACGAGTATTTTTTTTGTTCGATAAATGTTCCTGGAGTACGATCTACAAAGGTTTGAAGTATCGGTTGTATGTTATCCATCCAGTTAGTTTTTAAGATTTCTAACATTTGCCAATCGTCGTTTTTAGCCTTTAACCATACTCCGTGGTCTGTGATTAGGTTATAAGATTTGTCTGCAAACCAGTCTTCAAAAGTTTCGCGATCGCGACCACTAACAATAACCACATCTGTATGTTCTGTTTGATTTAATTGGTCTAAAAGTTGTATTAATTTATCGTCTGGTTTAGCATCTTGAGGATTGTCTTTAAACCCAACCAAAGTGCCATCATAATCTAAGAATAATAGCTTTCTTTTAGCCTTTTTAAAATCTGAAATCATAGTTGCTTGATGGTCTTTATCCATTTTTTTAGCAACAATTGTCTTGCCTATTTTTTTGGTGTCGTTTAAGGATTTCATAAACTCATCTGCCCATTTTTCTACGCTGTAACGTTGTAGACGTTTTTGAAGAATTTTTATTCTTTTAGATTGCTCTTCAGCAGGCATTTCAATAGCATGTTTTAAAGTATCAGCTAGTTGTTCGAAGTTATTAGGATTAATAAGTAATGCTTCGTTCATTTCTTTAGATGCGCCAGCCATTTCACTTAAAATCAAAACACCATCTTGGTTAACGCGTGTTGCAACGTATTCTTTAGCAACAAGATTCATTCCATCTCTTACTGGCGTAATTAATGCAATTTGTGATGAGGTATACAAGTCTATTAAATTATCAAAAGGCATAGATCTATAAAAATACCAGATTGGCGTCCAACTAACGGTAGAAAATTCTCCGTTAACACGACCAACAAGTTCGTCTGTTTCTCGTTTCAATTTTTGATATTGAGGCACATCAGAACGCGACGGAACCGCCAACATCACCAATCTTACTTTTTCTTTAAACTGTGGATATTTATTAAGGAAATATTCAAAAGCACGAATACGATTTGGAATACCTTTGGTATAATCCATACGGTCTATAGACAAGATTAATTTGGTGTCTGGACCAGCTTGAATATGATCGTCTAATCGTTTTTGAAGCTCTGATTTTTCAGTACTTGACTGATTTAAATGAGAAAGTGCTGCGTTATGAAATTTCTTATAATCAATTCCCATTGGGAAAGAATCTACCTTAACCACACGATCTAAATATGAAATTTCGTTAAACTGAACATCTAACCTTAAAATACGTTTTACCGAACTTAAAAAGTGACGCTCGTAATCATAGGTATGAAATCCTAAAAGATCGGCACCAAGCATACCGTGCAGCAATTCTTCACGCCAAGGAAACGTTCTAAAAATTTCATAAGACGGATAAGGAATGTGTAAAAAGAAACCAATGGTCGTATTTGGTTTTTTGTCTTTGATAAGCTTTGGCAGTAACAGCAATTGATAATCATGTACCCAAACTGTGTCACCATCTTCGATATTGTCTAAAACAACATCTGCAAATTTTTGATTAACGGTTTTATAAGCTTCCCATTGGTCGTTGTCAAACTCGGTATATTCCATAAAATAATGAAATAAAGGCCAAAGGGTTTTATTGCTAAATCCGAAGTAAAAATTGTCTACATCATCTTGTGTTAACGGTACAGTAGCGCATTTTGCTTTAGTAACTTCTTTTTTTACTTGATTAGATAAGTCTTTATCTAACTCTTCTTCTGTTAATCCAGACCAACCAATCCAAATACCATTTCCTTCTTCATGAACCGATTTTAAACCAGTAGCTAAACCACCAACACTAGGTTTTATGTTTAAAGTATTATTTTCAATTTTGACTTGTAAAGGAAGACGATTAGAAACAATAATTGTTTTATTCATAAGGCTTTGCTTTGGTTTAAAGTTGAGATTTTCGTTAATTTAATGAAAAATTGATTGAAAACATTATAAAACAAAAGATTTGGGAAATAATTTAGATTACGGAATTGTAGGAAATTGTAGAAGTGCAGCATTAATATCAAAAACAGGATCTGTAGAATGGTGTTGTTTGCCAGAATTTGATTCGTCATCTGTTTTTGCTAAACTTTTAGATGAAAAAATTGGAGGTCATTTTTCTATTAATGTAGATGAAAGTTACACAACTAAACAATTTTACATTGATAAAACAAACATTTTAGTGACTAGATTTAGTAACGGAATTGATGTTTTTGAAGTGCATGATTTTATGCCAAGATTTCATAAACAAGACGGAACGTATTATTATCCACCAGAATTAGTAAGATATTTTAAACACATTTCAGGTAAACCTACATTTACAGTGGATTATAACCCAAAATTAGAGTATGCTAAAGGTAAAACAGAAATTTACGTAAAAGATGATTTTATAGCTAGCCTAACTCATGGAGAAAAGTTTGATACGCTTTTTTTATACACGTCATTTGATAAAAATGCAATTGTCGATAAAAAAGAAATTACGCTAACAGAAGACGGTTACTTTTTGATAGGTTACAACGAAAAGATTTTTAATCCAACAGTAGAAAGTATTTACCTAGATCACCAACGTACCAAAGTATATTGGTTAAATTGGATAGATAAAACGCCAAAATATAATATGTATAACGCACAAATTTTACGCAGTGCATTAACATTAAAATTATTATCCTATGACAAATCTGGTGCTGTACTAGCAGCAGCAACAACCTCTTTACCAGAAACAATAGGCGAGGTAAGAAACTGGGATTACCGTTTTTGTTGGATAAGAGATGCTTCTATGGTGATAAAAGTAGTGTCACAGTTAGGTCATAAAAATATGGCTAAACGCTACTTAAATTTTATTATCGATTTGATTCCTGATAAAGATGAAAAACTGCAAATCATGTATGGAATCAATAAGGAGAAAAAGTTAACCGAGTATAGTTTAGATCATTTAAGCGGTTATAAAGACTCTAAACCTGTGCGTGTTGGTAATGCTGCTTATAAGCAAAAACAAAATGATATTTATGGTATTTTAATGGATGTAATCCATCAGCAATTTGTGTCTTTTTCTTTAGACATAGAAAATACTGAAGAGCTTTGGACCATTACTAAAGGAATTGTTTGGGTAGTAAACAAACACTGGAAAGAACCAGATAAAGGAATTTGGGAATTTAGAGGCGAGGACAGGCATTTTACGTTTTCTAAAGTGTTATGTTGGGTAGCAATAGATCGTGCTATTAAAGTTGCTGAAATATTGAATAAATACCATAAAGCAAATAAATGGAAAATTATTAAAGAAGAAATTAAAAATGACATTATGAGTAATGCTT
>Ga0105235_100315_pt1 | contig 18358 bp, 16 predicted proteins | sample Virmet3819_2500_FD_90059 | JGI IMG/M metagenome (GOLD analysis project Ga0105235, IMG submission 90059) | Marine viral communities from the Southern Atlantic ocean transect to study dissolved organic matter and carbon cycling - metaG 3819_2500 | ecosystem: Environmental > Aquatic > Marine >... | reverse complement strand
TGGTATTGCTAATACAATAGTTTCGTAAATATATTGCTGTATGTTTATTTCATACTCACCATGTGGTACTATTAATATATCAATGTTTTCATCGTTATATTCTTCTCCAAACTTTACAACCAAATCAAATGTGTTTGATATGGGTTGGTCGTAAGGTTCATTAGTAACATCACAGTTAACATTTACGGTTCCTGAAACTTCAAAATGTAACTCTAATAAAGTAGACTTTTTATTTAATGTGACATCTACATTTATATTGCTAGAGTTAAACTCTTCATAGTCAAAATGATCAAAGAACGTTTGGTCTATTTTATAATCAAAATGATGTTTTCCTTCTTTTAAACCTACAAACTGGATTGTAAATTCTTTTAATTGCTTCATTCTCACATCTATTTTGAGCCTGCAAATATATAAAAATCTTCTTTAATTTAAAGACTTATAAACATTTTTTTGTTTATATCTTTTTTTTAGAAAAAGGCAGAGGATTTTTGCTTATTTCTGCATACTCATTTCTGTTATTAAATATTTTAATTGCTGTAAAAATAGCTTCTTTAAAAGAGCCTATATCTGCTTGCCCTTTTCCTGCTATTTCAAAAGCGGTCCCATGATCTGGTGATGTTCTAACTCTGTTTAATCCTGCGGTATAGTTAACACCTTGACCAAACGAAAGTGTTTTAAATGGTATCAAACCTTGATCATGATATGATGCAATTATCGCATCAAAATTTTTATAATTATTTGATCCAAAAAAGCTATCTGCAGCGTAAGGACCAAAGACTAACTTTCCTTTTTCTTTAATCTTTTTTAATGCAGGACGTAAAATTTTATCGTCTTCATTTCCAATAACACCATTGTCTCCTGTATGCGGATTGATGCCTAAAACAGCAATTTTTGGCTTATTAATTTTAAAATCTTTAATTAAAGACTCGTGTACCGTATTTACCTTATCCTCAATTAACCTTGTGGTTATATGCTTAGACACATCTTTTACAGGAACGTGATCTGTTAACAATCCAACTCTTAAACCACCATTAACCATAAACATTAGGCTATTACCTTCTAACTCTTGATTAAGATAGTCTGTATGTCCAGGAAATTTAAAAGTATCTGATTGTATACTACTTTTATTTATTGGTGCTGTTACAAGCACATCTATTTCGTCACTTTTTAAGGCTTTAGTAGCTTTTTGTAAAGATTTTATAGCATATTCTCCTATAGTTTTATCTTCTTTACCAAAGGATATATTAACATTTTCTTTCCAACAATTAAGCACATTAACTTTACCTATCACTGCTTGATTAATATGATTAATGCCATTAAGATTGATATCTATTTTGTAATGTTTTTTTACAAAACTCATTGTTTTAATTGAAGCAAAAATTATTGGAGTACAAAAATCTAACATTCTTGAATCTTCAAATATCTTAAGAACGATTTCTGAGCCAATCCCGTTTAAATCTCCAATTGAAATTCCTACTTTAATATTTTCTTCTTTCTTCATTAATAAAACTAACTATTGTTTGTAATTTTACCTGCAACAAATTTAACCAAATAATAACGATTACGTTTATGTTTACAGGAATTATTGAAACACTTGGTAAAGTAACCAATCTTGTTACTGAAAAAGATAATTTACATATTACAATTGAAAGCGAAATTACTCATGAGCTAAAAATAGATCAAAGTGTTGCCCATAATGGCGTTTGCTTGACTGTTGTTGCAATTGATAATAACCAGTATACTGTAACAGCCATAAAAGAAACACTTGATAAAACAAATATCGGTAATTTAATTTTTGATAGTACCGTAAACCTTGAACGCGCAATGAAATTGGGTGAAAGACTTGATGGACATATCGTGCAAGGTCATGTAGACCAAACAGCAACTTGTATTGATGTAAAGGAAACTGAAGGCAGTTGGTTATTTACTTTTGAATATGACCCAAAATTAAATAATGTAACTATTGAAAAAGGATCTATAACTGTAAATGGTGTAAGTCTAACAGTTGTAAACTCTCAAAAAAACAGCTTTAGTGTAGCAATTATACCTTACACTTTTGAGCATACAAACTTTAAAACTTTTAAAGTTGGAACTGTAGTAAACTTAGAATTTGATGTTATAGGAAAATATGTAAAACGTTTAACCGAACTAAGCGCTTAAGCTTTGTTTGTGTTTTATAACCTTATACACACCATAAATAAGAGCAGCAACAATTAAAAACACAATACCACTATCTATGGGTAAACCAGGTGGTGGTACTGGTGGCGGTGGTGGTGGCGGAACATTACCTCCATCTACTATATTAATTAGGTTAAAAAACATAAATAACATTTGGGCTATTATTTTAATTGAACTTGATATAAATTCGGTTGTAAATGTATGAAAAAAAGACTGCTAACAAAATTTTTTCAATAGTTTTTACTTAAAATTTATCTTTCAAGTGCAAGTTTTATCGTTAAAATACATATTTAACGATATGATAACGTCCTTTTTATTTAAATACTTTTATCAAAAATATTTAAAACGAAAATAAAAAAAGCTTCACAAAACTGTGAAGCTTTTCAATTTCTAGAAGTGGTCCCACCTGGGCTCGAACCAGGGACTTTCTGATTATGAGTCAGATACTCTAACCAACTGAGTTATAGGACCCGAAATTGGAGTGCAATATTACTACTATTTTTAAAATACTGCAAACCTTTTTTAAATTACTTGATATCTTGACAAAGTTCTATCAAAACTCCATTAGTTGTTTTTGGGTGTAAAAATGCTACTAACTTATTGTCTGCGCCTTTTTTAGGTGTTTCGTTTAAAACTGTAAAACCTTCTTCTTTTAAACGCTTAATTTCTTTTTCAATATCATTAACCGCAAAAGCAATATGATGTATTCCTTCACCTTTTTTTTCTATAAACTTTGCAATTGGGCTATCTGGTTTTGTTGCTTCTAAAAGTTCTATTTTGTTTGGTCCAACTTCAAAAAAAGATGTGCTAACGCCTTCACTTTCTACAGCTTCAACTTTATAATGTGGTTTACCAAATAGTTTAGCAAAAAGTTTGTTAGAATCCTCTAAACTCTTAACTGCTATACCAATATGTTCAATTTTTTCCATTTTTTAACGTATTTTAGATCTAATATTTGCTTAAATATGTCTTAAAAGTAATATATTCTTGTAATAACAACTATTTTTGTAGCATGGAAGAAAGTCAAAGACAAAAAAAAATAGCTTCGGTACTTCAACGAGATTTGGTAGATGTACTACAAGGTGCTGCAACTAAAGGCGGGTTAAGAGGTGTAATTATATCGGTATCTAAAGTAAAAGTAACTGCAGATTTAACAGATGCTAAAGTATATTTAAGCATTTTCCCTAACGATAAAGGTAAAGAGTTGCTTGAAGGTATTAAAGCAAACACACCTTTTATAAGACACGAAATTGCGCAACGTACCAAAAATCAATTGCGTCGTATGCCACAATTAATGTTTTATATAGACGACTCTTTAGAATATATTGACAAAATTGAAAAGTCTTTAAAAGGAGAGGATAATCCTATTGAAAACCCAGATTTATTAGGCAAACGAAAAAAATCTTAGTTGAATTTTCCGCTGTACATAGTTAAACGTTATTTACGTTCTAAAAGCAGTAATAATGCTATAAACTTTATAACCATTATTGCAATGGTTGGTATCGTATTAGGATCTGCTTCTTTATTTATTGTACTTTCTGGTTTTGCTGGTTTACGCGAATTTACTTTAGAGTTTACTTCTATAATCGATCCAGATTTAAAAGCAGAAACAACTATTGGTAAATCGTTTACATTGTCTCAACAACAAGCTGAAGATTTAAAGAATATTGAAGGTGTTACTAGTTTTTCAAAAATTATTGAAGAACGTGTTATCGCTACTTTTGATGGCAATAATCATCCTGCTTACATAAAAGGTGTTGATCAAAATTTTAGTGAAGTTACTAAAATAGAATCGGTAATTCCTATTGGTGGTTGGATTTATCCAGAAACACCACAATCTGTTGTTGGTTGGACCATTTCTACACATTTAAATGTTGGCGCTAACGACTACGGAAAAAGTATGACGCTTTCTGTACCAAAACCAGGAAAAGGTCAAATCACATCTCAAAATCAAGCTATAAACCAAGTAAAAGTAGTTAATGTTGGTATTTATGATATTAATGAAGAAATAAATAATAAATACATTTTTACATCTTTAGAAACAGCAAAGCAGTTATTAAACTACAACGATAACCAAATTACAAGCATTGAGTTTAAACTGAACGAAAATGCAGATGAAGACACTGTAAAAAATAAAATAGCTTCTGTTTTAGGACCAACTATATTGGTGAAAAATAAAGATCAATTAAACGATGCTATTTATAAGATGTTAAATACCGAAAATCTGGCGGTTTACCTTATATTCACTTTAGTTTTAATTATTGCGCTTTTCAATATTATTGGCACTATTATAATGGCTATTTTAGATAAGAAAAAGACGCTAAATACATTATATAACTTAGGTGCAAGCGTAAAAGATATTAGAAAAATATTTTTATATCAAGGTATTTTAATGACATTAATTGGCGGTATTATTGGACTAATTATTGGCTACACATTAGTACAATTACAATTATCTTTTAAACTAATTATGATAACACCTGTTTTACCTTATCCTGTTGCATTACAATTTAAAAACTTTGTAATTGTAATGCTAACATTAATGGTTTTAGGCGTCATAGCTTCTAAGATTGCTGCATCTAGAATAAATAGAAATTTAGTAAAAACAGGTTAGATTACTCAGTAAACACATAATCGCTAAACTGTTTTTCTACTTCATCAAAAGCTGCAAAAACATCAACAGAATGATCACTAGTTACCATTTTTGTTCTGTATTCTTTAAAGTGCGGAATACCTTTAAAGTAATTGGTGTAATGACGTCTGGTTTCTAAAACACCTAAAGTTTCGCCTTTCCAATCTATAGCCATTTGTAAGTGTCTTCTTGCCGCATCAACACGCTCTTGCATAGTTATTGGTCGGTAATGTTCTCCTGTTTCAAAAAAGTGTTTTACTTGTTTAAAAAACCACGGATTACCAATTGTAGCACGACCAATCATACAACCGTCTAAACCGTATTGGTCACGCATTTCCATTGCGCGTTCTGGTGTATTTACATCTCCATTTCCAAAAACAGGAATATGCATACGTGGATTATTTTTTACCTCAGCAATTGGTTTCCAATCTGCGTTACCTTTATACATTTGCGCACGTGTACGACCATGAATCGCTATTGCTTTACAACCAACGTCTTGTAAGCGTTCTGCAACTTCAACAATTCTAATAGAATCATGATCCCAACCTAATCTTGTTTTTACGGTAATAGGTATATTGGTACGCTTAACCATTTCGGCAGTTAATTGTTCCATTAAACAAATATCTTTTAAGATACCTGCGCCAGCACCTTTACTAACTACCTTTTTTACTGGACAACCAAAGTTAATATCGATGATATCTGGTTTAGACTCAGAAACAATATCTATGGTTTGTAACATACTATCCATATTAGCTCCAAAAATTTGAATACCAACAGGACGTTCTTTTTCGTAAATATCTAACTTAATAACGCTTTTTGCAGCGTTACGTATTAAACCTTCGCTAGACACAAACTCTGTATACACCACATCTGCACCTTGCTCTTTACATAATTTTCTAAAAGGCGGATCGCTTACGTCTTCCATTGGAGCTAACAACAACGGAAATTCTGGAAGTTCTATATTACCTATTTTTACCACGTTACAATTTTTTGGCAAAATTACATCTTTTTAAATAATTGTAAGACAAAGAAGATTAAACTATATTATTTTTTGCATTATCTTTTTTAGCTGTGGCACACAGAATAGCCAGATAAAATAGACACAGTCATTTTAAGATACAATATCCTAATACATGGGTTAGGTTTGGAGGTGTTGGTCACATTAATTTGACTCCAAAAAAATTAAAAGACCTAAATCCAGAAGATGAATTAAATAATATCTCTGTAAATAAAAACCCTTTCTATATTGAAAAATTTAATGGCGTAGAAAACACTTTAAACGAACATGGCAGAACGTTAAGACGAGGAGAAATTAATAAAGAATATGTACTGACTAAATTACCTGAAGGTTCTAAGTATATTTATAAAATTGAATCGACTATTGAGCGACAATCTTTTAAAGAAAAATTTAAACGATTAGAGTTTTTTTATGTTAGAGACTCTAAATTAGACTATATCGAATTTCATATGGAAGAAAAATTATTTGATAAATATTTTGATGATGCCATGTTAATTATAAACTCTTTTGAGCCTAAATAAAAAAGACCATATAACTTTATGTTACACGGTCTTTTTATGTTAAAAACGTTTTATTAGTTAATAAGATTGTTTTCTTACTCTAATCGGTCTCTTTCTTTCTTATCTTTGGTACGTTCGTTAGTCTGTAAGCTTGTATTACCAAATTTATAACTAAAACCTAACTTAACATATCTATTATCTTGGTTATGGAAGTTATAATTGTCTTGTCTACCATATTTAGTGCGTACAGTAAAATCTTGCTTATTAAATAAATCTGCAAAAGCTAAAGACAATGTTGCTTTATCCTTAAATAGCTTTTTACTAATAGACAAATCTGATATTAAACGTCCATCTACCGTTTGAAACCCTTGTAAATTTTTACTTGTGTAAATAACTGTAAAATTAGCAGATAGGCTTTTGTCTTTTAATAAAGAAAAATCATTACTAAACACAGAATAGTTACTCCATTGATCTTGTTTAACTATTTGATTGTCTAGAAAAGCTTCTTCTGAAATATTGTAAAAAGACGTTACAAAATATACAGACCAACTATTTGAAATATCAAAATAAGTGATAAAATCTAAACCTAAATCGGTTGATTTACCAATGTTAGTTGGTTGATAGATTAAGATGTTGTTAGTATTGTCTTGAATTGGAATTTCATAAATTTGATCTGATATGTCTTTGTAGTAAAATTCAAAAGTATATCTGCTTTTTATAGATGTTCCTAAAACAAATTTGTTGGTAAATGTTGGTTGTAAAATAGGGTTACCTGTTACTATTGTCTTATCGTTTAAAAAGAAATTAAACGGATTTAAATCTTGAAAATCTGGTCTGTTAATACTACGTTTATAATTAGTGTATAGATTTATATTTTCTGAAGTTTGCCAACTTAAATTAAGTGTAGGAAACCATTCTAAATAATCTTGGTTATTTAATCCGTTTGTGCTTATAGATTGACCTTCAATATCTGTTTGTTCTACTCTTAATCCTCCAGAAAAACTCCATTTTTCCCAATCTATTTGATAGTCTAAATATGCAGCAAAAATAGACTCATCATAATGAAAGCTATCAGAGTTTTGAGTATTAAATGTTGTATTTCCTGTATTTGGATCGATATCAAACTGAGTAATACCACTGTCTGTATTAATTACAGACGTTTTTATTCCTGTAGACAAAGAAGAGTTATCACTTAATGAAGTATTATAATCTATTTGTGATGTTATAATATCTGTTGTTTGATTATTATCTGTTGTAAAAGCAGTGTCAAAATTAGAGTTACTGTTAACAAAATAATACTGAGATTCTACTTGCTGGTGTCTCTTATAGTCATATTTAGTCATATGTACATTAATAGCTAAAGAACTTTCATTTTTAAACTTTTGCACAAAATCTAAATCTACTCCAAGATTATATTTATCATCATTAGAATTATTATTTACATTAAAATTATAATTATTAGTTCCTTGTAAATCATTTACTGTTGTATATCCTCTTGTCAAATAATCAAAATAAGGTAAATACAAAAAGTTAGATGTTAGACTAAGCGTACTTCTTTCACTTAAAAAGTAATCAAAGTTTAAATTTGCATTGTGTGTTTTTGAAGTTGTATTTCTATTTAAAGTAGAATACCAATTTTCTGAAATAGCGTTGTTATTATCTAAATAGTTTATTTCGTTAATATTATCTCTGTTAATCTTACTTTGGTTATAATTGTAGTTAAGGTTAATATTAACTTTATTGGTTTTGTAAAACTGATTGATTCCTGCATTATATCTAGGAAAAACACCTTGCGTGTAATTAGAAAACACATTACCTCTGTAACCTGTTATTAAGTTTTTAGTCATTACTATATCTAAAACAACACCGCTTTCTGCATCATACTTAGCAGAAGGATTGGTAATAACCTCTACTTTTTGAATGCTATTTGCAGAAGAGTTTTCTAACAACTGTGTTACTTCTGATGCAGATAGTTGCACTTTTCTGCCATTAATAAATACTGTAGGTGTACTATTTTTAACAGAAATATTTCCGCCTAAAACCAAAACACCTGGTGTACTTCGTAAAACGTCTAACATTGTACCTTCTACTAAAGAAGTATTTGCAACATTAAAAATTAATCTATCTACTTCCTTTTTAAGGGTTGGTTTATTAGCTGTAACAACAACTTCTTCTAAATTTTCTGTGCTATCTTTTAAAAAAATATTTTTAACAGATGTCATGTTAGCTATAGTTATATTTTCAGTATAACTTTTAAAACCTAAAAATGTAGCTTGTAAAACATAAGTCTTAAAGTCTAATCCTGTAATAATAAACTTTCCAGACTCATCTGTACTTGCGCCTTTTACTATAGAATTATCTGATGCATCTGTAACTAAAACGTTAACAAAAGATAGTGGTTGGTTATTTTGATCTACTACTTGACCAGTAATGGTCGCCTCTTGTCCAATCGCATAAAAAGACAGTAAATAGAATAAAATATTGGCTAAGTATTTCATTTAAAAATTAATAGGTCGTGCAAGATAATAATTGTTAATTACTTTTCCTTGTGGGAAAAACCGCAATTTTCAATCATTTACCTTATTAATAAATATATTTAAATCCTTAATAATTACATTATATTTGCAACATCTTTTTTAATGAAGATATTTGGACTATGAAGAACATTAGAAATTTTTGCATTATTGCACATATTGACCACGGTAAAAGTACACTTGCAGATAGGTTACTTGATTACACTGGTTCTGTTACCGAACGCGAAAAACAAGATCAGCTTTTGGATAGTATGGATTTAGAACGTGAACGTGGTATTACAATAAAATCTCACGCCATTCAAATGGATTTTATTCATGAAGGTGAACATTATGTACTTAACCTTATTGATACTCCTGGTCACGTAGATTTTTCTTATGAAGTTTCTCGTTCTATCGCTGCTTGCGAAGGTGCTTTACTAATCGTAGACGCAGCACAAAGTATACAAGCTCAAACTATTTCTAACCTATACTTAGCGTTAGAAAATGACTTAGAAATTATACCTGTTTTAAATAAAGTAGATCTACCAAGTGCTAATCCAGAAGAGGTTACCGATGATATTGTAGATTTATTAGGTTGTGACCCAGAAGAAGTAATTCACGCTAGCGGAAAAACAGGTTTTGGTGTAGACAATATTTTAAAAGCAATTATAGAGCGTATTCCTGCACCAAAAGGTAACGAAGATGAACCTTTACAAGCCTTAATTTTTGACTCGGTTTACAACCCTTTTAGAGGTGTAGAAACTTACTTTAGAGTCATTAATGGTTCTATTAAAAAGAATCAACAAATTAAGTTTATCGCAACAGGAAAAACTTACGGTGCTGATGAGGTTGGTACTTTAAAACTAAAACAGTTACCAAAAAAAGAAATAAAAGCTGGTGATGTAGGTTACGTCATTACTGGTATTAAAGAAGCTAAAGAAGTAAAAGTAGGAGATACCATTACCGATGCTGCTAACCCAACTAAAAATGCAATTGGCGGTTTTGAGGATGTAAAACCAATGGTATTTGCAGGTATTTATCCTGTTGATACTGAAGATTATGAAGAGCTTCGTGCCTCTATGGAAAAACTGCAGCTTAACGATGCATCATTAGTATTTCAGCCTGAAAGCTCGGCTGCATTAGGGTTTGGTTTCCGTTGTGGGTTCTTAGGAATGTTACACATGGAAATTATCCAAGAACGTCTGGAACGTGAGTTTAACATGACCGTTATTACAACCGTACCAAACGTTAGTTACCATGCGTTTACCAATAAAAATACAGATGAAATTATTATCGTAAATAACCCATCTGATTTACCAGAACCTTCAACTCTAAATCGTGTTGAAGAACCATATATCAAAGCTACAATAATTACCAAAGCAGATTTTGTAGGTAATGTGATGAGTTTGTGTATCGAAAAACGTGGGCAAATCACCAATCAAACTTACTTAACTACCGAGCGTGTTGAATTAAGTTTTGATATGCCTTTAGCGGAAATTGTTTTTGACTTTTACGATCGTTTAAAAACCGTATCTAAAGGTTATGCGTCTTTTGACTATCATCCAATTGGTATGCGAGCTTCTAAATTAGTACGTGTAGATATTTTACTTAATGCACAAAATGTAGATGCGCTTTCGGCTTTAATACACGCAGATAATGCTTATTACATTGGTAAAAAGATGTGTGAAAAGTTAAAAGAATTAATCCCTCGTCAACAGTTTGATATTCCAATTCAAGCTGCTATTGGAGCAAAAATTATTGCTAGAGAAACCATTAAAGCGTTACGTAAGGATGTAACCGCTAAATGTTACGGAGGCGATATTTCGCGTAAGCGTAAACTTTTAGAAAAGCAGAAAAAAGGTAAAAAACGTATGCGTCAAGTGGGTAACGTAGAAATACCTCAACAGGCGTTTATGGCGGTTTTAAAATTGAATGACTAAAACTTAAGCCTTATACATATAAAAAACCTTCAGCATTAACTGAAGGTTTTTTGTTTTATGAGCTTTGTACTGTTTCTACTTTTTCGACATCTAATGGTTTTCCTAGGTAGACTAAATGATAACCTTTTTCTACATCTGTAATTTCGGTATTGTAAGATGAAATGATATGTAGCTCACCTTCATTATCTTTAATAAATAAAGGGATGATGTCCTTATCGTTATTAGTTGTCTTAATTAAGTCGTCTAAATGTTCTTTATCAATTATTTCAATTTCTTGAATGCTAGGGTATTTTCTAGTCACTTCAGACAAAGAATTAAAATCATCTGTATGAGAAAATAATCCTTCTTTTGGGCTATTATTTTTATCTGCCATTTCTGAAGAAGACACTAATCTAAACGCTCCATTTTCTCCAAATTGTTTTCCAAATTTGTTAATGGCGTATTTATTAATGTCGCTATTTCCTGTTAATGCCATTAAATAACCAACGTCATTTAGTTCAATATTATCAATTAGCGTCTGAGAATAAATATCGGTATTGATGGCTTCTAAGCCTAACTCTTTAGCCTTATTTATATTGTTTTGGTTGCTGTCAATAAGTACAACATGTCTTCCGTTAGATTCTAAATAATGTCCGATTAACCTAGATACTTTTGATGCGCCAACAATTAAAATTCCACCAGATTTTGTTAAAAATACACCAACTAACTTAGCAAATAACCGAGCTGTAGTTGCGTTTAAAAGTACTGTTCCTAATACGATTACAAAGACTAATGGTGTAATATATTCTGCGCCAGCAACACCATTTCTAGCTAATTTTAAACCAAAAAGTGAAGCTATACCTGCAGCTACAATACCTCGTGGACCAACCCAACTGATAAATAGTTTTTCATTCAGTTTCAATTTAGAACCTTGTGTACTTAAAAATACGCCTAAAGGTCTTACCGCAAAGACAACAATTGCAAATAAAATAGCCGTTTTCCAATTATAAATTAATAACAGGTCGCTGTAATTAATATTAGCTGCTAAAAGAATAAATAAAATCGAAATTAATAATACACTTAACGATTCTTTAAAATATAATAAGTCTTTTAAGTAAGGTGATTTTGAATTACCTAAAACCATACCCATAACCACAACTGCTAATAATCCAGACTCGTGTGCAAATGCATCTGAAAGCACAAAAACACCTAAAACTGCTGCTAAAGCAAATACGTTAAGTAAATAATGTGGCACCCATTTTTTATTGATTATAAAGTTCATGGCGTGCGCAAAAGTAAACCCAAATGTAGCACCAAAAAGCACAATTTTACCAAATTCTATTAATGCGGTTTTTGTAAACTCGCCACCAGCATCAACACTAATAAATTCAAAAACTAATACGGCAACTAAAGCACCTATTGGGTCTATTAAAATACCTTCCCATTTTAAGACTGCAGATACGTCTTTTTTAAGTGGAATATTCCTTAAAATAGGCGTAATTACTGTTGGACCAGTAACTATAATTAATCCAGAAAATAGAAAAGAAATTTCCCAACTTAGCCCAAAAATATAATGAGCCGCAATACCAGCACCAAAAAATGTTACAATAGATCCGATAGAAATTAGCTTAGTAATTACAGGACCTACGTTTTTTATTTCTGCCATTTTTAAGGTTAATCCACCTTCAAATAAAATAATACTAATGGCTAAAGACACAAAGTAGAACAAGCTTTCTCCAGGAAATAAGCCTTCTCTTTCATTCCAAATTGGTTCTATCCATTTAGAACCATCATCTGTGATAAATTCTGCAGCAATTGGACCAACTAATAACCCTATTAAAATCAAAGGTAAAATTGCCGGAATTTTAAACTTCCATGCTACCCATTGTGCTAATATTCCTAAAATAATTATTCCTGCTAATTCTAACATTTAATCTTGTTTTGGCGTGAAAATAGTAATTCTATAACTCAAGCTATAAATTTTAACCCAAATTTAGTCAAATACATCTAAAAACTATTGTCTGTTACACAGCGTCAATTTAGTAAATTATTTAATTATTCTAATTTTCTTAATAATTCCCTAATAAGTCTTAAGTTTTCTTCTATTATTAGTAATTTGCAACATCTTTAAAAAATCATCTTTCTTTTATGAAATTATATCCCATACAAGCTGGTAATTTTAAATTAGATGGCGGTGCTATGTTTGGTGTAGTCCCAAAATCTTTATGGACCAGAACTAATCCTGCAGACAGTAACAATATGATAGATATTGCAGCGCGTTGTTTGCTAATTGAAGACGGTAATCGGTTAATTTTGATTGACACAGGAATGGGTAACAAACAAAGCGAAAAATTCTTTGGCTATTACCATCTTTGGGGCGATAATAGTTTAGAAAAATCTTTAAAAACAGCAGGTTTTTCTACAGATGATGTAACAGATGTATTTATGACGCATCTTCATTTTGACCATTGTGGCGGAAGCATAAACTATAATAAAGACCGTACAAAATTAGAACCAGCCTTTAAAAATGCTCATTTTTGGAGCAATAAAGACCACTGGAAATGGGCTACACAACCTAACCGTCGTGAAGTTGCTTCATTTTTAAAAGAAAACATTTTACCAATGGAAGAAAGCGGTCACTTAAAATTTACAAGCCTTCCGCAAGATGATATTTTAAAAAATTCAGAACTTGGCTTTGACATCTTTTTTGCAGATGGACACACAGACAAGCAAATGATACCAATGATCAATTACAAAGGAAAAACCATTTGCTTTATGGCAGATTTACTTCCTACCGTAGGACATCTGCCTTTACCTTTTGTAATGGGTTATGATACAAGACCATTACTAACGTTAGACGAAAAAGAAAAATTCTTAAACCTAGCGGCAGATAATAATTATTACTTATTTTTGGAACACGATGCACACAACGAAATTATAACCGTACAACATACCGAAAAAGGCGTACGATTAAAAGACACTTACACGTGCAACGATATATTTAATTAACAAAACAAACACAAAGACAAAGCAATGACAATTAATTACAAGCCATTAATGCTGTCTGCATTTGCAGCAGTTGTGCTTTCAAGCTGTGGTGGTAATGCACCTATTCTTTCAACACCAATTGAAAATATTGACAATACGCCAATTAAAGAAGCGCCTTTAACAGAAGCAGAAGCGCACAATTGGGGACATTTAGATTTAGTAAAAGACACCATTCCTGGGATGAGTGTTGATAAGGCTTACGCCGAAATTATTAAAGGAAAAAAAGGACAACAAATTATTGTTGCTGTAATCGATTCTGGAATTGACATCGAACACGAAGATTTAGACGGAGTAATCTGGACAAACACAGACGAAATACCAGGAAACGGCATTGATGACGATAAAAATGGTTATGTAGACGATATTCATGGATGGAACTTTTTAGGTGACGCTTACAACGAAAGGTTAGAAATGACACGTATTGCTGCTAGCGGTAACCCAAGTATATCAAGATACGCAGAAGCAGTAGCACAATTAGAAAAAGACTACCAACAAGCACTTTCTGGTAAGCAACGTTACGATCAAATTTATGCTCAAGTTTCTGGAGCGCACGATGTGTTAACTAAACATTTTGGTAAAGAAGATTACACTGCAGAAGAAGTTAAAGCTATCAATACAGAAGATCAAGAATTAAAAGATGCTGTTGGTGTTGCTAACTTTATCTACGGAAATGGTTTAACGTCTATGAAAGAAGCTAAAGAGCAAATAAAAGGTGGTGTAGAGTATTTTACAGATCAAGTAAACTATAACTTAAATAAAGACTTTAACGGTCGTACCACTGGTGATAACCCAGATGATTTTGATGATAAACCAGGTTACGGAAACAACAACGTAATGCCTTCTGTTAAATCTGAAAGTCACGGTACTCACGTTGCTGGTATTATCGCTGCAGAGCGTAATAATGGTTTAGGCGCTAACGGTGTTGCAAACAATGTTAAAATTATGGCTTTAAGAGCTGTACCAAATGGTGACGAGTATGATAAAGATATTGCAAAAGCTATTAGATATGCTGTAGATAACGGCGCAAAAGTGATAAACGGTAGTTTTGGAAAAAGCTATTCTCCGCATTCTGACTGGGTAAGAGATGCTATTAAATACGCTAGTGATAAAAACGTAATTTTTGTACACGCAGCAGGTAACGATAGTAAAGATGTAGATGTAGAACCAAACTTCCCTGATGATAATGTAGATTTTGTAGAGATTTCAGATACTTACATTCGCGTTGGTGCTTTAGCGCCTAGTTATGGTACAAAGATGATTGCTAGTTTTTCTAACTATGGTCTTAAAAATGTAGATGTATTTGCTCCAGGAGCAAAAGTATACTCTACAACTCCAGAGAATGAATATGATACTAAAGGAGGAACAAGTATGGCTGCTCCAGCAGTTGCTGGTGTTGCTGCTTTAGTTTGGTCGCAATACCCTAAATTAAAAGCTTCTCAAGTAAAACAAATTATCATGAATTCTGGTTTACCAGTAAAATCTCAGGTAATTGTTGGTGGTGATGCTAATAACGTTAAAACGCTATCAGATATTAGTAAATCTGCAAAAATAGTTAACGCTTATAATGCTTTAATTATGGCATCTCAAGTTGCTAATTAATACATAAAAAGATACAAAAAGCCTCAACCCAAAACTGTTGAGGCTTTTTTATTTCAACTAAATTTTTAAAGAATGAAAAAGTTACTACTTCTTACCATTGCTTTCGGTTTTTTAACTGCTTGTAATTCAACAAAACAAGCGGTTTCAACTTCACAAAGTTCAACTGAAAAAAACTCGACATATTGGCAACAACATGTGGATTATAAAATGGATATTGATATGGATGTTAACAACTATCAATACCAAGGAAAACAAACGTTAGTGTATACAAATAATTCACCAGACGTTTTAGATAAAGTGTTTTATCATTTATACTTTAATGCATTTCAACCAGGTAGTGAAATGGATGTGCGTTCTCGTACTATTGAAGATCCAGATTCTAGAGTTGGCGACCGTATAAGTAAATTAAAATCTAACGAGATTGGATATATCAACGTAAATAGCCTAAAACAAGACGGTAAAAAAATTAATTATGAAACGGTTGGTACTGTTTTAGAAGTAGAGTTAGCTCAACCTATTCAACCAGGACAAAGTGTAACGTTTACTATGGATTTTGATGCGCAAGTACCTGTTCAAATTCGTCGTTCTGGTCGTAATAATTCAGAAGGTGTTGCATTATCTATGACACAATGGTATCCTAAGTTAGCCGAATATGATTTTGAAGGTTGGCATGCAGATCCATACATAGGACGCGAGTTTCATGGTGTTTGGGGAGATTTTGAAGTTAATTTAACCATAGATAAAGATTACGTTGTTGGCGGTACTGGTTACTTACAAGGCGAACCTGAAATTAAAGGCGACAAAAAAACTATGCAATTTTTAGCGCCTAATGTTCATGACTTTACTTGGGCTGCAGATCCGGATTATATTCATGATTATATGCAAGTTCCAAACGGACCAATGCTTCATTTTTATTACAAAAAAGATTTACCAGCAGATAACTTAAAATATTGGAAAGACTTACAACCAAAAACTGTTGAGTTAATGCAGTATTTTTCTGAAAATGTAGGTAAATATCCGTACGATCAATATTCAGTTATTCAAGGTGGTGATGGCGGTATGGAATACGCTATGTGTACTTTAATTACAGGTAAACGTAGCTTTGGTAGTTTAGTTGGTGTAACAGCACATGAGTTAGCACATACTTGGTTTCAATTTTTATTAGCGACAAACGAAGCTAGACACGAGTGGATGGACGAAGGGTTTACTAGTTACATTAGTGATCACGCAATGAATAAAGTAATGAACGAAGGGAAAGAAATTCCTAACGCAAATGCTTATAGAGGTTATATTTATTTAGCAAAATCTGGTAAAGAAAAACCACAAACTACACATGCAGATCGTTACGAAACTAACATGGCTTATGGTATAACAGCATACAATAAAGGTTCTGTATTTTTATCTCAATTAGGTTACATTATTGGTGAAGACAACCTTAAAAAAACACTTAAAAAGTACTTTGACGATTTTGCTTTTAAACATCCAACACCTATTGATATTATTAGAACTGCCGAAAAAGTGTCTGGTTTAGAATTAGATTGGTACTTAATAGATTGGACACAAACTACTAATACTATTGATTATGCGGTAACTTCTACAGAAGAAAATAATAGCATAACAACAGTAAATTTAGAGCGTAAAGGCTTAATGCCAATGCCTTTAGATATTGAAGTAGAATATACAGACGGAACATCTGAATGGTATAATATTCCTTTAAGAATAATGAGAGGCGAAAAACCTTTAGCTTCAAACGTAAAAATATTAAACGATTGGGCTTGGGCATATCCAACCTATAGCTTTAGTATAAACAAACCTAAAAGTGCCATAAAAAGCATAAAAATAGATCCTAAACAACTAATGGCAGATGTTGATAAAACCAACAATACATTAGAGTAATACTATCCTTTAAAATGAAATTAAAAGCTTCAACAAATGTTGAAGCTTTTTTTATTCTTAAAACTCTATATTTGAAAAGCTATTCAATAAAAATCAAAAAAAATGAAACATTTAGCCTACGTATTAATTCTAGTATTAGCACTTAGTTGTAAAGACAACCAAAAAGAAAAAGTAGATATCAAAGTAGAAAGCACAACACATACAGAAACTACTACACAAAACACTAAAAAAAATACTGAAACTAACGTAGATTTACCTTTTCTAAAAGATATTAAAAACTTAGAAAAAGACACGTCTTCTAACCCAATTGAAGCGTTTAAAACAAAAGCGACAAACCTTGCAACCGAAGTTGTTAAAATAAACAAAGACAATATTAAAGATGCTTTAACTAAAGCTAAAGACTTTAAAAATGTAGTCATCACTGTAGATAATCATACTATTGTAAAATTAGATGTTAACGACTGCAAACCTTCTGGTGCTTGGAGCGCTTGCATGCCAAAAGCTGAAGGTTATATTAAAAAAGGAGACTTAGCATATCAAAACGATTATGCTAACAATATTATTGGCTTACCTGACAATCAAGAACGTTTGATGTTTTTGTTTTAATCCTTTTACTATGAACGATAATATCAATAATATTTTTGAAAACATTCCATTAATTACAGAATTACCTGTAGAAATGAATTACCCTAATGAAATCATTAAGATTTATGAAGGTAATTATGTTTTGATAAATGATGAAAATGAAATCAAATTAAAAGGTATTATTGAATATCACTGGTTTCCTGAAAAAGGTGCTGTATTTAAGGGTAACGTTCTATCCGAATTAGACTTTAATTTAGATTCTTCGAAAGAATTCAGTCTATTAATAAATAATTTAGATTCTGGTAAAGTATTTATAATTAATAGAAAAATTGGACATAAGACTGATGAATTTGAACTTAAAGGTGTTTTTATTAAAGACTTTGTGTTAGGTGATAGTTCAATTGAAGTTAAAGAAATTAGTTTTTCATTAGCTAATTTTAAAGAACTTCATGGTAGTCCAGTAAAAAGAG
>Ga0105235_100305_pt1 | contig 18502 bp, 18 predicted proteins | sample Virmet3819_2500_FD_90059 | JGI IMG/M metagenome (GOLD analysis project Ga0105235, IMG submission 90059) | Marine viral communities from the Southern Atlantic ocean transect to study dissolved organic matter and carbon cycling - metaG 3819_2500 | ecosystem: Environmental > Aquatic > Marine >... | reverse complement strand
TCTCCTTTAGATCCAGCCAGTCATCCCAAGCAGCAAGTATCCATCGAAAATAGCTACATTATTGTTAGCCCGTTGCTGAGAGCTAAACTGTCAGCTGCCTACTACGGCGTGACTCGCGTTGATGAAGAGGTTTTCAATCTTAAGGAAATGGATATTCCTTATTACAAGCTTCCCTTTGTATTACGCACTTGGCACTGGGTACTATTAAGCCGTACGCTGTGGATTATGAGTTTTAAAGGTCGCTTTGAAAGCTTCAAATGTGCGCGACAGAGAGTTGAGGAACTCTCTCTACATATCGAAAGTTTGAGCAATAGCCATCAACGCATTGTGCTTTTCGGGCATGGTATGACGAACTATTTTACGCGAAAAGCGTTAATGAAAAATGGATGGGAACTCACGCAAAAAGATGGTGATTTTTGGGGTGTCACTGCGCTTAGAAAATACGATGTTGAAGCGGCTAACAATATTTAGACGTGGCTAGTGTCTATTATAACGTTTCCGCGATTTGTTGAGCCTTCCTTCAATATTTTCTAAAACTGCCGATAATAGGGTAAGTTACAAAATAAGACACGCTACTGCTCAATATTGATTGAGAGAAGGCTAATGAAAACAAAGAATAAAGAAACTTCTTCTATGGCTACCATCACAAAAGCACTTATTGCTGTTATTTTCGCCATAACATTAGGGCTTACGATGAGCTTTCTTCACACGGGAGAAGAAGATACAACAACCAAGGCTTTTGCTGCTCAATTAGACAAATTCAAGCGTCATGTTGTTGCTTCTCACTGGCAATGGCGAGTTCGGCAGCCGACAAACATGATTATGCTTATTCACTATGATGAATCAGGCAGTGAGGTTAACCGAACGCCCGTTCGCATGAGCCATAATGGTTGGCCTAGCTATGAATTATCAGATACAGGATGCGAGAATATATGGAAAGCTTTAGTGGCCGCGCCTTTGCGTGTGGACGGCTTTAAAGTTAACGCTCGATACTACGCAGAGTTAGATGATGGCGACGATAACTATTGGTGTCGCTTTAGTCTAAGTAGCGGAAGTTATTTCGATTACTTTCCTGCTGACGGTTCAGTTACCAGCCTTACTAACTAAACACTACTTCAGACAACTTTTTTGCTCATTAGGTTATACTTATGTAGGTGTTTGTTCTATTTAGATAATTAGTCTACTTTTTGTTTAGCGTTATATTACTCAATAGCGCATTGGGGTATTGTCAATCATACGGTAATCCCCGACATTAACGAACTAAGTGGATCTATGTTTTCTAAACCGTTTACTTCGCAAACGAAAAAAACAACGCTCACAATAGGAATATCTATAGGTGCCGCTGAGTTGCATCTTGTTGCCGTTGATTGTGGTGAAAATAGCGTTGTGCTCGGTTCAGTTACATCTTTTCCTTTTGACCCTCAAGCTCCCCTTGATAAACAAATCAGCAGTGCTTTGAGCGCATTTGAAAAAGAATCATTCCGGCTGTCTATCGTGCTCTCTCAAGATATGTATCAGATGGTTCAAGTAGAAAAGCCTGATGTGCCGGAAGAGGATATAGCGGCTGCTTTACCCTGGACGCTCGGTGAGTTAGTCCCCTATGACGCTAACAATATGGTGCTGGACTATGTTGACTATCCCGTACAAACACGTGTGGGCGGTAAGAAAATAAATGTATTTGCCGCCGAGAAATCTTCCTTATCCTCAGTAGTTAAAACAATAGCAAGAAAGAAAAAGCAGGCGCTAACCCATATTCATACGAAAGAAATATTGATTACCGAAATGGTGCCCGATGATGATTATGCGCGGCTACTTATTGTTCAAGAGCCTTATAGTGAACCCTTTTTGATAATTGTTCGCTCGCGAGCAATTTGGCTAGCTCGTCGTCTTCGAGGCTTTGTAAATAAGGTAGATAACGATGCGGGCATGTCTCAGTTAAGCGATGCCTTAGGATTGGAAATTCAGCGTTCAATGGATTTTTATGAGTCGCAGTTAAAGCAACCTCCGCTTAAAGAAATTCTATTTAACACTCAGTTTGACTGTATACCAGTTATAGAGCGTTTAAAGCCATTTCAACCCGCAGCAATGAATGTGTTTACGCCACAGCTTCAATTAGCTGATGTGGTAGAGGCAACCTGTCATTTTGCTCTGGCCAGTGCGCTTGTAGCCGCGAGAGAGGGCCAATGAAAAAAACGATTAACCTCTACCACTGGTCATTAATACCTGAAAAAGAGCGCCTTCCACTTTCTAACGTACTTTTTATAACGGGCGGAGTGCTAACAATTATGGTTAGTGCGGTAATTTTGCTTAACCTTGTCTTAAACAGTAAGCAATATGAGTTAGCACAGAAAACGGCTTCAGTTAAGGTGACTGAGAGTGAAATCAAAACGTTGAATACAGCGCTTGAAACCAAGCGAGATACTAAAAACCTGCAGAAAGAGTTAGACCGTATAAATTCAAAAATTGATAGCAGGAAGCAATTGCTAGCTTACCTCGAGAGCGGGGAGCTTTCATTTGACGCTACTCGATATGGTGAAGTGATGGATGATTTGGCTAACTACCACAACCCTAACCTTTGGCTAACCGACATCGAAATAAATATACAACGAATTCGCCTGGCAGGTCAGACGGTAACTCCGTCTGTCATACCGCAATGGCTGAAAGCGCTACAGCAGTCGCCATTCTTTGAAGGGAAGGCATTTTCGTCGGTCAAATTTGATGAAGTTGACGGAAACGAAAACGTAAAAGAATTTTTCATATCTACTGATTTCGTTGGAGAGGCTGATGAGTCAATATCAACAACTCTCTGAAAAGTTTTCAGCGCTACAAGATAGAGAAAAACAGCTCATTTTATGGGTAAGCGCTGGGCTTATTGTTTACCTTTTCTTTTGGTTTGGCATTTCGCCGGCCCTGGATAGACTGTCAGCGGCAGATAAGTCACTTGCAAGAAAGGAAAGTGAGCAGGAGGCCCTAATCATCCAAAGAGACGCGATTCAACAGGCTCTCTCTATCGATTACACCCAACGGATGCAGCAATCATTGGATGATGCACGAAAAGCATTGCTTGCAGCAGATGAGGCGTTACTTGGATTTGACGAAGGGTTCGTCGCTGCAGATAAAATGCCCGACTTGCTGATGACACTGTTGAACGAAGAGAACGATATACGCCTGCTTAACTTTAGTGTAGAGCCAACACAAACCATTCGGTTTGGCGAAGGAGATACACAAAGTACGCCGTTTTATCGTCATAACATGCGCTTAGTTATTGAGGGCAGCTATTTCGAACTACGTCATTACCTAGCACGCTTACAAGCAGCGCCAGAAAAGGTAGTAGTAACAGAATTTACGTACCGTGTAGGCGAATACCCTACTGCCACATTAGCTCTTGGGTTGGCAACGGTGAGTAGTAACGCAACTTTCATCTCGCTATAAGGAGAGAATGTGAAGCTCTCTACAATGATATTGATAAGTGTAGTACCAATTATCGTGGCGCTTTCCCCTGCTTTGGCCGCCCTCGACCCGACAAAGCCTGCAGTAGGGGTGTCCAGCATGCCTAGTGAAACCAGTACCGCCGACGGTGAGTTCACGCTTCAATCCATTTTTTCACGCAGTAATAGTTTCAGCGCAATCATATCGGGAAAGTCTTATCGCGAAGGGGATACGATTGGTGAGTACACCATTTCCAGAATTAATTCTAAAGACGTGGTTATTACCAACGGGCGTCAGCAAAAAACACTAAGAATGTATGAATATGAAATTAAAAAATAATCTCACTTTAAATGCACTGTTTTTGGCAGCAGCATGTGTACTTGCTGGTTGTCAAACGTACGGTGTTGGAGAGGAAGTGAAACCTCACATTCGTGACGAACTAAACCGTTCGCAGAATAATACGTCTAGCGTGCCAGCGCCACCACCCCAATTAAACCAAGAGCTGCTGTCTGAGGTCGCCCGTTACCAATCACTTCCTGCCCCCGTGTCTCAAAAAACGTTTGCGGTATCGGCAAATAACGTTGACGTGCGTCCCTTCTTTGATGCATTGGTTGAGGATACGCCTTACAGCGTAGCCGTTCATCCCGCAGTATCTGGCCAAATTAGCTTAACGCTCAAAGACGTGGCATTAGACGATGTATTAACTATTATTTCTAGAATGTATCCATTGGATGCGTTTTTGGAAGGCAAGGTTATTCAGGTCATGCCGTCTCAATTAAAAACCGAGTCTATCCCCGTTAACTTTTTGATGATCAAACGGTTTGGCGTTTCAAATGTGAGCGTTATTGCTGGCGGAGTGAGTGAGCAGGACCAAAACAACGGTGGTAACAACGGCGGTATAAACGGTAATAACAACATTAGCGGCAACGCATTGGGTGGCCAGGGCGGTTTTGGCGGACAAGGTGGTTTTGGTGGCCAAGGCGGTAACAATATTCAGCAGCTTAACGGCTCTAACATTCAAACAACCAGTGAAAACGATTTTTGGAGCGATCTGAAAGAAGCGTTGAAAGTTTTGGTGTCACCAACAGAAGGACGTCAAGTGGTTGTTTCCCCTCAAGCAGGCTTGGTTACCGTTCGCGCATTGCCCAGTGAAATTGCAGTGGTAAGAGATTTTCTGAATCAAAGCCAAGAAAGCTTGCAGCGCCAAGTCGTGTTAGAAGCGCGTATTATTGAAGTTACGTTGAATGATGGTTATCAACAGGGTGTACGTTGGGATCGCATTGCGAGCGGGCTTACCGGAAGTGTTAATTTTGGTTTTAGCGGAGGCGCGCTGGCTTCTAACTTCGCCGCGAATACGGCTGCAGGAATAAACCCGGCTATTAATGCAGTTAACGCAATTGGTAACACTATTTCTACGGATATTGGCGGAGTGTCTACACTTCGTATATCTCGAGGCGATTTTGATGGTGTGATTAACATGTTGCAAACTCAGGGTGATGTACAGATGCTGAGCAACCCAAGAGTTACAGTAACTAATAATCAAAAGGCTGTCATAAAAGTTGGACAAGATGAGTACTTCGTTACTGATGTGTCAACCAGCGAAGATCAAAGCGCCACACAGACTGAAAACGAAAACGACATTGAGCTTACGCCATTCTTCTCAGGTATTGCGTTAGACGTCACGCCGCAAATTGATAAAAGTGGCTCGGTTATACTTCATGTCCATCCCTCAGTAACCGAGACTGCGGAGCAAACTAAAGTGATTCAAGTGGGCGACCAGCAAATTTTGCTCCCCCTTGCACAAAGCAACATTCGAGAGTCTGACACGGTAATTCGCGCCAGAGACGGAGAAATTGTGGTTATTGGTGGACTGATGGAAACCGTTACCAGCGAGCAAGAGTCGAAAACTCCGCTGTTAGGTGATATTCCCTTCATCGGCAACGCGTTTAAAAACAAGGCCAAAACGCAAAGTAAACGCGAACTAGTCATCTTGATACGTCCTTCTGTCGTGCAGCCGGATACATGGGAAAAGCAGCGCCTTCGCACTCAGTCGCTACTTGACCAGTGGTATAGAGAGTAATTATGTACCAGCACTTTTATCACTTCACTGACATGCCGTTTTCGCTTACGCCAAATACGGAGTTCTTTTGTGCGTTAGCACCGCATAATGAAGCGTTGAAGGTTATTCTGTCTGCATTAAGCATGTCAGAAGGGTTTATAAAAGTGACAGGAGAGGTGGGTACAGGGAAAACCCTATTATGCCGTAAATTGATTAATCACCTCTCTGATAAGTTTGTAGCCTGCTACCTCCCGAATCCCTATTTGTCGCCAGATGAGCTGCGCTTTGCGTTTGCTAAAGAATTGGGTTTAGAAATAAACGGGAAGTCAGACTTGCAAGGGCTACATAGCGCAATTGAGACTCAACTTTTAGCGTTGAAAAAAGAAGGGCGTCAGGCGGTACTTATTATAGATGAGGCGCAGTCGTTAAGCTGGGATGCGCTAGAAATGCTTCGCTTATTCAGCAATCTTGAGACTGAAAAAAGTAAGCTTCTACAGATTGTAATGTTCGGTCAGCCTGAGCTTGATGATAATTTGGCGAATTCCAAAGTAAGGCAAATCCGCCAGCGTATAAGCTTTTCATACACGTTGCGCACCATGACCCCTCCTGAGGTAGATTATTACATTGCTCATAGGTTGAAGACTGCGGGTGGAGACGAGCATCTTATATCAAGTGGATTACGTGCATTTATTGCGTTGGTAACTAAAGGTACACCTAGGTTAGTTAACATTGTTTGCCACAAAATTTTGCTCCGCGCCTATGGTCAAGGTAAAAGTTCAGCAAATTGGTTTCATACTTTGAATGCGGTATTTGATACCGATGATTGCAAGCGTCGTTTCATACCTAGACAGAGTATTGTATTAGCGTCTCTCGCGGTATTAGGGGCATTAGGCATGTTGCATATTTATGGGGCTGGTGGTTTATGAGCATCTTAAACGACACGCTTAAGTCCTTAGACAACCGCAATCAATCCGAAGACTTTGGGTTGCCGCCCACCGTCGAAGTATCTCAGCGCTCGCCTCTGCTAAAAATCTGCGTTGTATTTGTCATTGTAATTTTCCTTACTCTGGCGTGGCTACTTTCTGGTTTTGTTTTTGATAATTTTGTTTTTGATAATAATGAAAGCGATAATCTGGTAAATACAAACGCTGCTAGTCCGCAAAAAGCGGTGGAACGCCTTGAAGATAAGCACAAGCAAAGTGCGACGGCAGAATCTGAAAATAAACGAGAGGGGATGAGTTCAACGCCCTTATCTGACCAAGATTTAGCTTATCAAGTCACGCCTTCGGATGTTGTCGACCTTGTTTTTACTCGTATTGATGAAACAATTGAAGACGACGAGGCTGAGTATAAAGCGCAAGTGCAAGGCGATTCATCGGCTAAGCAATCAGATGCTAACGCTATGACAACTGATACAACCTTGTCGCCCACCATCAAAGAAGAAGTAGCGGTCAGCAATAGCGAATATGATCGACAAGTCAGCGATTCAGTAACCTCATCGGGGATTATATCAAGACAACCAACCGTCGATGTTGCGCCTAAATCTTCTGAAGAGCAAAGTGCTGTGCATCTCGAGGCAGGGCTCAAAGCCTATAATTTTGGTATGTTCGAAGAAGCGCAGAAAAGTTTTAATCTCGCGTTAACGACCTCTCCAAAAAATGAACAGGCAAGGAAGCAGCTTGCTGCCCTGTATTTTGGACAAAATAGCAGCCAACAAGCACTGCGAGTTCTTTCTGAAGGCATTATGCTCTCTCCCGAGAACTTAGAGTGGCGTGAGTTAATGGCCAAAATTTTAGTGCAAGAAAATCGGTTTGAAGAGGTGCTGAGTCTTATGCCTGACCACCTCGACGCTAAAGCCTTGGTTGAAAAACGGGCGGACTATCTCATACTTAAAGGGACGGCGGCGCAAGCCATAAATTATCCAACCCAAGCCGTATCGGCATTCAGTGCAATGACGTCACTTCAGCCAGAAAACGCAAAATGGTGGTTGGCATTAGGTGTCAACTACGATGCATTAAACAATGCCAGCCTGGCTTTATCATCTTACTCTAGAGCACTTGCTATCGGCGGACTTTCTACTGCGTCAGCGCAATACGCCAGCTCGCGCCTCAACGATTTAAAGGAGCAACCTTGATGCGCCCTCGATTAAAGATGCGCCTTGGTGATTTATTAGTTCACGAAGCTATTATTTCAAGTGAGCAGCTTCATGAAGCGCTTGCAAGCCAACGTATGTCCGGACGTAAGTTAGGGGATACATTGATTGACTTGGGTTTTATTAGCGAACACCAACTTCTTCGTTTTCTTGCGCAGCAATTAAATATTCCTTTTCTAGACATTACTCAGCGCCGAATAGATCCGGAGCAAGCGCAACTTATCCCGGAAACTTACGCACGCCGATATCGTGCATTAGTGCTTGAAGCAAATGACGACGAAGTGCTAATAGGAATGAGTGACCCTACCGATTTAGGTGGCCTAGATCAGTTAGGTCTGCTTGTAGCGCCTCGCAATATTGAGCTTGCTGTTGTGCAGGAAAGTCAGATGCTTGAAGCGTTTGATAGCGTGTATCGTCGCACACAAGATATAGCCTCTTTTGCTGAGAAATTGGGTGAAGAATACGCGGATGAAGCCGACTTTGAATTGTCAGCCCTTGATGAAAACACCTCTGACGCAACGGTTGTTAAGCTACTTCACTCTATCTTTGAAGATGCTGTTCAGGTACGTGCATCGGATATCCATATAGAACCAGATGAAAAAATTCTTCGCATTCGTCAGCGCGTTGATGGCGTGCTACAGGAAAATACACTGGATCAAGTGAAAATTGCTTCTGCTCTAGTGCTTAGGCTAAAGCTAATGTCGGGCCTTGATATCTCTGAAAAACGAATCCCTCAAGATGGGCGTTTTAACATTAAAGTTAAAGGCCACACTATTGATGTGCGTTTATCGACCATGCCGGTAGCTAACGGTGAAGCGGTTGTAATGCGTCTTCTCGACCAGTCGGCAGGTCTGTTAACCCTTGACCAAACGGGTATGCCAGCGGCAATGGCGGAAAAGTTTCGGGCAGCTATTAATCGTCCTCACGGAATGATTTTGGTAACGGGGCCGACGGGGTCAGGTAAAACCACTACGCTTTACGGTGCGTTGAGCGAGTTAAATAAGCCAGACTTAAAAATAATTACCGCGGAAGACCCTATTGAATACCGCTTGCCTCGCATTAACCAGGTTCAAGTTAATAATAAAATAGGGTTAGATTTTGCCGCTATTTTGCGTACAACCCTACGTCAGGACCCCGACATTATCATGGTGGGGGAGATGCGTGATCAGGAGACGGTTGAAATAGGTCTTCGTGGGGCGCTCACCGGTCACTTGGTGCTAAGTACCCTTCATACTAACGACTCAGTAACCAGTGCAATTCGTTTAATCGACATGGGCGCGGCACCCTATCTGGTGGCTACGTCTTTACGTGGTGTTCTCGCTCAACGCTTAGTTCGCCGCGTGTGTGAAAACTGTAAAGCAGAGCGACCACCTACGGTTCAAGAGCAGGCTTGGGTTCGTTTCTTAAAGCCAGAACTTGCTAACGCTTCTTTTTACAAAGGAAGAGGCTGCAATAGCTGTAACCATACAGGTTACAAAGGGCGTATTGGCGTCTTTGAATTTCTAGAGATGAATGAAGAGATGATGGAGGCCTTGCGTGATGATAATACGCAGGGATTTGTTGATGCGACAAAGGCAAATAAGGACTTTATTCCGCTTTCGCATATGGCGCTAGATTATGCAGCAGAAGGTAAAACTTCATTAGATGAGGTCTTTAAGGTGTCTGAGTTTGTTCCAGAAGTGGTGAACCATTAATGGCTCAATTCAGCTACGCGGGGAAATCAGCACAAGGTAGTCCTTTAAAAGGGATTATTGAAGCTGCGTCTGCGCAAGCCGCGGCACAGGCACTGCTGTCAAAAAATATCATTCCCGTCACTATTGAAGAGACAAAGAAAACAGAGGCTGCCGATCAAGGCGAAGGCTTCAATATAGGGCGGCTGTTTGAGGCAAAGGTCGGGTTAGACGAGATGATTATTTTTTCTCGCCAAATGTACTCTTTGTTAAAAGCTGGTATTCCCATTATTCGGGCCATAAAGGGGCTGAGCGAAAACGCGTCTCACAAACGCTTTCAAGAAATATTAAGAGATATTGCCGACCAGCTAGAACAGGGGCGAAGTTTATCGGTGGCCATGTCTAAATATGAGAAGGTCTTTACACGATTGACTATTTCGGTAGTGGTGGTCGGCGAAAATACCGGTAAATTAGATGACGTGTTTTTACAGCTAGCGCTTTATTTCGAACGAGAGCAAGAAACGCGAAAACGTATAAAATCGGCGCTTCGTTATCCCTCCTTTGTAGTCATTGCTCTGGTGATTGCTATGTTTATTTTAAACATATTTGTTGTGCCAGTATTCACACAAATGTTTGAACGTTTTGATACGGAGCTACCGCTGATGACTCGCATATTGATAGGAACATCAGATTTCTTTGTTAACTATTGGTGGCTACTTTTACTCATCATTATTGGTGGAGTTTTCTCGACTAAACAATATGTTAATTCGACTAATGGACGACTTAAGTGGGACAAATTTAAACTAAAGTTGCCTGTTGTGGGAAGCATTATTGAGCGATCATTACTTTCAAGGTATAGCCGCAGTTTTTCTATGATACTGCGTGCAGGTGTACCACTGACGGCGGGGCTGTCTTTAACCGCTGATGCTGTGGATAACGCTTATATGCAGATGCGCATTAAAGAAATGCGTCAGGGCATTGAAAAAGGTGAAAGTTTGCTGAGAGTGTCGAAAAATAGCGAGCTGTTTTCGACCATTGTCTTGCAAATGGTAGCGGTGGGTGAGGAAACCGGTCGTTTAGAAACACTTTTAGAGGAAAGCGCAGGCTACTATGAGCGAGAAGTTGACTTTGACCTTAAGAGCTTAACAGCCAAGATAGAGCCTATACTGATAGGGTTTGTTGCAATAATGGTATTGATACTGGCGCTGGGTATATTTACGCCAATGTGGAACATGATGTCTGCGGTAAAAGGCGGTTAATTGGTCGCGCGTAGAGTTGGGGGATTTAAGTGACTGGTTCGAAGACGGGGTTGCTTAACTTTATTGTGATAGGAACGGTGTTAGCTATCGTTTCGTCATCCTATATCTACCATGCGACATCGATAGTTAAAGAAGCTGAAGACGTTAATAAAGAGAACGCCGTTGCTCAATTTCAGCGCGTAGTGATGCTGGCAAGGGCACAGTGGATAAAAACGAAGCAGCAAACGGTTTTGATATATGAAACCGACTTTGACGCTAGCGGAAATATTCAACAGCAAAAAGACGTGGCTGCGGAGCTTTTTGTTAATGTCAAAGGGTGGCCTGAAGGTCTTGCTAAAGGCCAAGGTAAAGCCTGTGAATATTTATACACGCTAGCGACGTTAAGAGAAATGTCCATGCCATCTGAAATAGTGGTACGCGATGATTACGTAAATGGTTATCTTCAGTGTGCATTTTTTATACAAAACAGGGTTTGGTTTGAGTACAACGCGGGTAGCGGCGTTGTAATAGAAAGAAGAAGTTAACTAAGCGCCGGAGCGAGTCGCTTATTTTGTAATCTAGGAGATGTTATGAACACGAAACAGCAAGGCTTTACTCTTATTGAGTTGATTATTGTTGTCATTATTTTAGGTTTACTTGCGGCAACCGCACTACCGCGCTTCATTGATGTTACTGACGAAGCACGAGAAGCCAGCGTTGAAGGTGTAGCAGGTGGATTCGCAGCGGCGGTTGGGCTTGTTAGAGCGCAGTGGGAAGTGGAAGGTCGCCCAAGCGGAAATAACGGCAACGGTAACGGTACGGTTGTGACCTATGACCAAACACCAGTTGGTGTTGACGGTACCATTGGCTATCCGACAGGTAGCGCAACAGGCAATACGCTGATCACAACGGTTAACGAAACTGAGTGCAAAAATGTGTTCGACCTTATTTTGCAATCAGCGCCGACCAATACTACGTCAACTAACGATGCCGTGGTCGCTGATTTCAGATATGCGGTTCGCGAAGATGATTCGGGGACTAATACCCAATGTGTTTACTACCTCGTTGAGTCTATGGGCTTGCCTAATAACACGGCACCTGCAGATGGCGCTCCAGATGGCACCGCGTTCGACGGTTTCACCTATAACCCAGCCACTGGCCAGGTTACTGTTTTTTAATTAATACTCAGGAAATTTGATTATGCAAAAAGTATCAACACAACAGGGTTTCACCCTAATCGAGTTAATCATAGTTATTGTATTGCTGGGTATTCTAGCGGTAACCGCGGCACCTAAGTTTTTGAATCTTCAAGACGATGCCCGTGATTCTGTACTGGAAGGTATTGCTGGATCATTAGAGTCAGCTTCATCCATTATTTATGGTAAAGCCTTGGTTCAAGATCAAGCTGGCGCAACTGGGACTGTCGTTTTAGACGCCTCAACCTCCGTCACGACAGTTTTCGGGTACCCAAATGCCGAGGTTGCAACAAATATCACCAACGTTGTTGACTATGATACGACAGAGTATGCAACCGCTTTAATTACCGCCGACCCGGATTCTATTCTTGTATATTACACGGGGTTTGGTGACTATCAGAATACGCCTCCTACTGCTACCACTGCTGCTTGTTCTGTTGTGTACACTAACTCAACAGCCGCTGGCGAGCGCCCTCAGATTACTGTTAACACTTGCGTTCAGTAATGTGAAAAAAAACGGTTTTACACTAGTAGAACTTATTATAACCATATTGGTTATCGGGGTGCTGGCGGTTACCGTCGCACCTCGTTTTCTTGGTAGCGACGCCGAAGAAGCTATCGCGCTTCGCGACAGAACCCTTCAGTTAGTGCGTAATATGCAGCTTCGCGCCATGCAAAATGTACAAGACAGCAGTTGTGTAAAAGTCACTGCAACCGTCATTGCACCACCTGCTGGTCACGATTGCGCAAATTCACTTTCTACCGCTTTTGATGATGATCAGGTCGTCAATGCATCTAGTACTGACTTCACCTTCCAAGCTGCCGATGAAAACGGCAATAGTTTTTCTCAAATCCAATTTGACGGGTTTGGCAGACCGAGAAACATCGCCTGCTCAACGAACTGCAAAATTCAGATAAGCACCTTTGCTGTGTGCCTTCAGAGTGAAGGAGCCATTTATGCGTGCTAGCGCAATGTTTCCTACGCGTAGAAAACGCAGTGAAGGCTTTACTTTATTAGAGCTAGTGATTGGTATTGTTGTATTTACGATTAGCCTAACTATTGTACTGTCGCTAATCGTGCCGCAAGCAGAACAAACCGCCGAGCCATTTCGCCAAGTAAAAGCTGCGAAATTAGGTCAGTCGTTGATGAACGATATTCTAAGTCGCTCTTTTGATGAAAACAGCGACCGAAGCCCGCCTTTTGAAACCTGTAATGCTAAGGGTAACTGTTCGACCACACTCGGCCCGGAAGAAGCTAATGAAGATGAGTATGATGATGTCGACGATTACAATGGCTATGTAGTTAGCAATGTGGGGGGGAACTACAACAATTACGGCTTTACCGTTGCGGTAGATTATGACAGTGATCTGAACGATAGCACGCCAACAGACGGTCAAACGTTCAAGCGCATTGATATTGCCGTTACCGCCCCAGACGGCCAAGTTTACAACTTCAGCGCTTATCGAGGGAGCTATTAATGTCTCCACGACAAGCTCAGCGCCAGCGCGGTTTTACGCTAATAGAGCTTATTTTGGTTATCACTATTTTGGGCGTAATTAGTGTATCTGTGGCGCAGGTGATTTCTTTAAGTGCGCAAATCTATATAACAGGTGCAGAGCGTACTCGCCTTGTTTCAGACGCACGCTTTATTATTTTGCGACTGGAAAAAGAGTTACGCAATGTGGTGCCAAACTCTGTGTCATTTGACGCAAGTCTAGGGTGCCTTTCTTATTATCCGATAAAAGAAAGTGGCACCTACGTGGGCGATGCGTTTAATAACCCCATGCACGTAGTCGTGTTCAATAGTCAGTTGAGTGTGAATGATACACTGGTTATATACCCGACAAATCCGCAGAGCGTGACTGACAACGGACGAACAATAGATGTTATTGCAGATGCCGCTGCCGACCCGTCTAGCGATAATCAGTTTGATCTCACACTTAGTACATCCAATACGCAAACTTCCCCAGGCAAACGCTTCTTTGTTCCAGAAGCGCAAGTGACAGTATGCAGAACATCTACCGCCCAAGGTGAGCGTTTAATACGAACTCAAGGTGCTACTTCCGGCATTCTTGGTACTAATGTGGCATCGTGGAGCGCGAACGTGGTGACCGCAGGCCTGCGACAAAATGGTCTTATAGAGCTGCAAATGACGCTAGAGAGTAGTGATGATGAGCAGATATCGGTTGTACATGAGGTTCATTTCCCTAATGTGCCCTAGTAAAAAAACGCCCCAGTTAATAAACCATCGTAGAGGCCAACGTATTCTTGGTTTATCTGCTTCTCCAGCTCGTCAAAAAGGCTCTACAATAATAGTTGCGATTATAATAAGTGTTGTTCTTTTAGGGCTTGGTATAGCGCTGTCTAATCAAATTTCATCCAACATCCGCCAGCAATCCATTGAATATTATGGTGCCCGGGCTTATCTGGCGGCACAAAGCGGAATGGAAGTTGCGATTTCAAGGCTAATTAACGGTAATAACCCAGCATGCGCTGCTATTACTCAGCCAGTAATTATCAGTGCAGCGAACGTGCAGAATTGTGTTATTACACTCTCTTGTGAGGTGGAGGACGAGGTTGAAGAGCCTGAAGTGGCCGCCGGTGAAATTAGGGTTTATGCGTTAGGGGCCGAAGCGCATTGCAGTGTAGGCCAACTTGAAACCTCAAAACGCGTGCTTGTTGAAGTAAGGCAGGAAGAATAATGACATACCGAATATCTCTTGTTCGAGCCCTTTTCATTGGGATGCTATCTGTATTAGCACTTCCGGTGCTTGCCGTACCTCAAATTGAAGGCAGGTTCATTGAACTTCAAAACACTTATAACAAGGCAGAGTGGACCACAATTAGTTTTTCTCAGGTTTACGATGAGCCACCAGCCGTATTTATGCTCTCAACAAACCAAGGTGATAACCCTGCTATAGTCAAAATTCGCAACGTCACCAGAACTGGTTTTGAAGCATTGCCGCTTGAGCCCTCTGGTGAAGATGGCCCTCATATCACAATGGGTGGGCATTATTTAGCCATCGCCTACGGCGTTCACGAATTCCCTGACGGAGACATTGTTGAAGTAGGAAAAATGGAGCTGGATGCTACTACTATCCAAGCTTCTACCAACTCGCCTTGGTATATTCCATCAGGGCCATTAGTTCCGGGTACTGAGGATGCGCGATATGCAGAAGTGCCATTACAAACAGACTTTGGTGAGCGGCCAGTATTTTTCCATTCTATTCAAACCGTGAATAATCAAGTGGACGTAAATGGGAAGAAGCCGCCCAATGAACATTTACTGCCATTTCTAACCATTGCAGCAAAATATGAAGCGCCTTCCTACTACATCGCCTTGGAAGCATCAGAAACAGATTATGAACCTGTAACACGACCCGAAACCGTTGCTTATATGGCTACCACGGAAGGGTTTGATCGCAGGTTCTTTGACGACAATGGTGTCGAGGTGGTTTGGGAGGCAGATTTTGCGGATGTGCTCATTAAAGGGTGGAGTGACGGCTGTTTTCTAAATAACTTTAAAAATAATTATACGCAAACGCCGTTAGTCGCTGCGAGTAAGATTAGCCGCAACGGTCAAGACGGAGGCTGGCTGCGCAGTTGTCAGGTAAACAAAAATAGATTGGGGCTTCGTGTTGATGAAGACCGAAGTTTAGATTCAGAACGTAATCACGCCGAAGAAGAGGCCAGTATTCTGGCCATGACATCAGAGTTTGTATTTAGTGGTGAAGTGCCAAGTTGTGACGTGGCATTTCCTGGCGCGGTAGCAGCATTTGGCGGCTCGGCCATTAATCTTCCCGCTAATAGCCGTATTATCGATGAAAACAGCGGCGTACTAAGCGCAACCCAGTTAATCCCCGGAGGAACAGCTGGTACAGCAGATTATCCTAAGTGTGGAGAGCCTGGTGCTGACTGTACCGTGAATAACACAGACTCACTGACTGAGTCACAGGCTAGAGCAATACCTAGTATTACTGTTGATGATAGCGGTCCCGAAATAGTCGCAGGTAATCTAGCGGGGAATTACTACTTCAACAGGCAGAATGTGTTGATGGCAGCGGGAAACTATAACGTTGTTGCTCCAACACGCATTTATATTTCCGACCCAGGTACAAATCCAGTTGGCCAACCCACCCGCTTTGTTATGGCTAGTGCTAATGTCACCGTCGCTGATGGCGCCTATTTGGCTATTTATGTAGATGGTGACGTCCTCATTGATGGCTCCAACCCCCAAGCGTTAGTTATTGCCAAAGGCACGATAACATTTGCTAACGTAGGTGATGAAACCATTGTTGGGCGATTTAACGCCGGCGGGGGGATTGGGTCTGTTGCTTCGCCCCAAGTAGATATTCCTGTGCCTCTTAGAGTTACTGCAAACGAAGTGCCAAATAATATCCCCGGCATATGTGGTCGTGAGTTTATCGAGGTATTAAACCATTATCGTTATGAGTTAGCGGATAATAAAGGAAGTAGCTGCGCGGCAAAACAGATAACACTTAAGGCCTGTGCAGATGTTAATTGCGACCTTATTTACTCTCAGCCTTCAACGGTTAAGCTGTCACCTCAAAATAGTAACAATTTTAAATGGAGCGGAAACGATGTCGTCTCGTTTACTGGGCAGATTTCGTTAGCGCTAGAAAGTTTGAGAGGAAACGATACAAATATTGCAACGCTAGGTGAAACGCCATCGTCCCAGCTTCGCTGTTTTGTTGGCGGAAAAGAAGTGGGGATCGAAGGGTGTAAGATTAATTTTGAAGACGATGGTTTAGTGTTTAAGAACCTTACCGACAACAATGCGACCATAGTCACCCAACTATCGGGCAAGCCATCTGACCAAGGTTTTAACGGTAAAACTTATGCTGTAGAGGCGTGTGGCAATTCCGAACTCTTGAAAAACAAAGTTGTGGATGTTGACCTTAAATACAATTGCGCAAGCGCTAGCAATTGCTCGAACAAGCTAGCGCTAACTAATAACAACAATACGTATCAACTGGGGTTGTCAGCTGAAACATTCGCGCTGCAGTTCGATGCAAACTCTCGCGCTGAGTTTACGGTGCAGTATCCTGACGCGGGTGAATTGTCGCTTACGGGAATCATCACTGACAGAACAGCAATATCTGGGTCTTCAAATATCTTCACAGTTCGCCCTTTCGGTTTCGCAATGGACATTTTAAATGACAGTGGAACCAGTACTAATCTTAACGGGTATGCGACTAACGCGAATGGCTCACTGCTGAAGCGCACGGGAGAAGATTTTGTACTAGGCCTTCGTACTGTGCAGTGGGTTGATGGCGAAGACAGCAATAACGACGGTATACCGGATAACTTCGCAGAATTAGCTAATAACAACACAGCCGAACATTATTCAGGGAGTGTTACTCTGACCCCTCAGCAAATCTTGCCAGCAGGTGGGACAGCAGGTTCATTAAGCGCTACTGCCGTTAATTTTGATAACGAAGGTATAGTTAGCTTGGCTTTAAATTACGATGAGGTTGGTACTATATCTATCGCTGCGCAAAGTGCGTATTTAACAAACTCTACCGTGCTTGGGGGGGTAAACAATGTGGGGAGGTTTGCGCCCTCTAATTTTGCACTGACGGGAAATGTAGTGGCGGCGTGTACGGCGAATGATGCGTTCAACTACTTTGGTCAGCCAATTAGCGAAGTGAGCTTCTCTCTTACTGCCCTTAACCAAAATGGCAGCCGCACGGTAAATTACTACGATGGCTTTGACAAGCTTACCAGCCTCGGTTTAGAGGTTGAGCACGAAGGAAGTTTGCTGGACCGTTTAGAAAACATAAACGCGATAGGGTGGCCTCAAAGCGGAGCGACAGGGCAAATTAGCTTTTCTGATAATGACATAACATTTAGCCGCTTGAGCGGCACAGCGCTCGATGGCGCATATATTAATGCCGCTATTGTGCTGGTGGCAGATAGCGGACAAATAGAAGGTGCAAACTTTAATGGGCTTTCTTGCGGTGGTTCATGTGTTGACGATTTCGGAGGCGCAATTAGTTTTGCGTATGGCCGAGCCACGTTGATAAACAACTATGGCGGAGCAGATGAAGCTTTGTTACTGCCGCTTCGCACTCAATATTGGGACGGTCAAACGTGGCGAATAAACGCTAATGATAGCTGTACTGATTTTGAACACGCTAACATTACCGACGCTTCCGGTGAGCTGATTTCGTCTGAAGACGGAACCCTAAGTGAAGGTGCGTATACTACTGGCGAAGGTATGCGTTTATCGTCGCCAAACGGCGCTGGTAACTATCCGGTAAGTTATCCCCCAGATGCATGGTTACTGTGGGATTGGGATGGCGATGGCGAGGCTGATAATCCTCCTAGCGCAACGCTAACTTACGGTGTTTATCGAGGAAACGACAATATCATTTACAAAAGAGAGCAAATCAATAACGAATAAAAGTAATAAACTGGCGGTGTATTGAACCTTCTTTTTTTTACGCGGTCATTATGTGGGTCTAACCTAGGATTCAATTGATAAACGCGTATAGTGGTATACCTTTACAGGGTAAGCGCTCATGTCGCTTTTTTTATTGCAGTTATTTTTGCTCTAAGTCACAGCATCGCTTGCCCAAAATTGCCCCCATTGTTAAAGTGTGCGGATAACTATCGACTTCACGTTAAAGCGTCGCCATCTCACCTTTGCAAATACGCGTTAACACAGAAACAGGAATACACTCTTCATGTTTAAAAAGCTTCGAGGCATGTTCTCTAACGATCTGTCCATCGA
>Ga0105235_100303_pt1 | contig 18542 bp, 14 predicted proteins | sample Virmet3819_2500_FD_90059 | JGI IMG/M metagenome (GOLD analysis project Ga0105235, IMG submission 90059) | Marine viral communities from the Southern Atlantic ocean transect to study dissolved organic matter and carbon cycling - metaG 3819_2500 | ecosystem: Environmental > Aquatic > Marine >... | reverse complement strand
GTGGTCTTCTACGTATGGTTAGCCAACGTCGTAAGCTTCTAGACTACCTTAAAGGCAAGAACGCTGAGCGTTACCTTGACCTTATCAAGCGTCTAGGTCTACGTCGATAAGACTAGGTTTCAAAGAAAAGCGCCCAATGGGCGCTTTTTTTGTATCTGAAAACAGGTTCGTATTTACTCTGGTAGCTCTTTCGCTACTTTCGAAGAATCTTTTACCGCATTGTTGAGCGTTTTGAGTTCTCTCTCCGTCAAATTACGCCATTGACCTGGTCTAAGTGTGCCAAGTTCAAGATGCATGATGCGGGTACGCTTTAGTTTGGTCACTTCGTAACCGAGAAATTCACACATCCTGCGTATCTGTCGGTTAAGGCCCTGGGTAAGAATAATCGTAAATTTAGCCTTGCCAGTAGGTTTTACGATACAAGGTTTTGTTACTGTTCCCAGTATAGGCACGCCACGAGACATACGCTTCACAAAGCGTTCGCTTATCGGCTGATTGACCGTAACTTCATATTCTTTGTCGTGAGCGTTTTCGGCACGTAAAATCTTATTAACAATATCGCCATCGCTTGTAAGAATTATTAAACCTTCCGATGGCTTATCAAGTCTTCCCACAGGGAATATCCGGTCTTTATGGCCAATAGCGTCAATGATATTTCCTTTAACATCACGTTCGGTTGTACAAGTGATACCAATTGGTTTGTTGTAGACGATGTAAACGCGATCAGATTTGTCTTTTGCAACTTTACCAACCACTTTTCCATCAACTTTCACAATGTCATTGGGGCCTATCTTTGTACCTAGCTCTGGGGGACTATTGTTTACAATAACGCGGTTTTGCTCAATGAGTTTGTCGGCTTCACGGCGTGAACAAAGGCCCGTGTCGCTGATATATTTATTTAAACGTTTTAGCGCTTGGTCACTCATTGCGCAGTGTTTCCTGTAGATTCTTGAAAGAGGTCGATATTATCACGCCTCAGTCTAATTTTTAAAAAAACGAAAGGGGCTAATAGCCCCTTTCATATTCAAATTCACTTTGACGTCGGTTTCATTTACCACAAAGACGTTAAAAGCAGTCGCTCCTGTCGCGGTAAGTACAAAACAAAGTTAGTTGTTTGGTTCTGTTGATGGCGCAGAGCCACCTCCACTTGATGCACCGCCACTAGACACCACCTTTGTTGCGATTTCCCGAATTTCATTTTCAAGGCTAGTGATCCTGCCTGAAAGGGTGGTGTTGCGTTGCTCTAGTACAGAAAGCTTATCACTGAGGTTTCGTACGCTTTGCTGAGCACTTTGCTTATCGCTCGCTGCTTGTTCTAACTGAACATTCACAGACAATAGTTCATCGGCTAGAGAAGCTAATTGGTTTTTAACAGAGTTAATGGCTGCCGACTGAGATTTAACATCGTCAGACACAGCGCTAATGTTTTTATTTACGGCAGTTTGCACGTCACCAACACGGTCGCCTAAATCTGCAATTTCTTTTTGATTACGACGCCATGCTGAAGCCCAAAGCTTATCCATTTGCTCCCACAATTCGTTGGTTTTGTTACTGAGTTCAGTAACCTTAACTTGTAGCGCAACGGTAGATTCACCAATTTCCTCACCTGTCGCAGAGAGTTTGTTTTCAAGCTGCATAATGCGCTTTTCAGCTTGGTCAGCGACAGTTTTTTGCTGTTCCAGTAGCGTATAAAGATAATAGCATCCACCACACGCAGCTAGCGCAATAACAGCAATCAAAGTGACCCAGATACCATTTCCGCCACCATTATTGGAGGGTGGTTGAGAAGGTGGCGTAGAACGAGGAGTCGATGGTGACGTTGTTGGAGTCGCCTGCCTTTTAGTCTGATAATCTCGACGGTCTTCCTCATCAAGCCTAATGGTAGGAAAATCGTCGTTTTTTGAATTGTTTGCCATAGTCAGTTATTTATCTCTTTATGAAGCACTTTCGAATTAAGTCATGGGAGCTACGTCACTTAACAGGAAAGCCCTTATTGTATTTGCGCACGATTCTATGTTATCGCTAAATCGAAGGAAATTCCACGGCTTATGGGGCGCTTAATTTCCACATAAGCCATGGTGACATACATTAACTTTTGTATGATTAGTGTTGTTGCGTCTATCTTGCTTTCTTAGCTTTTGTCGCCTATCCACTCGACGCGATATAAATCACGTCTTCTATCCAAATAGTTTCGGACAGAACCTTCATTTTGAAGTTTGGTAAGTTTGTCTAAGTCTAAGTCAACAATAAGCGTCATTTCTGTATTTGGTGTCGTTTCCGACACAATCGCATCATGAGGGAAAGCGAAATCACTCGGTGAAAATACAGCCGTTTGTCCATATTGAATATCGACGTTATCAACCTTAGGCAGGTTGCCTACGCTGCCCGCGATGGCGACATAACACTCATTTTCAATCGCTCTGGCTTGCGCACAACGACGTACCCGCAAATATCCGTTTTTGGTGTCTGTCCAAAATGGCACAAACAGAATCTGCATTTCCTGCTCTGATAAAATACGCGCAAGCTCTGGAAACTCTACGTCATAACAGATTAACACGCCAATTTTGCCAAAATCCGTGTCAAACGTTTTAAGGCTGTTTCCACCTTTCATAATCCAATCTTTCTTCTCATGAGGCGTGGGGTGCAGCTTGTACTGGCTTTCAATCGTACCATCACGCTTACAGATGTAGCTCACATTAAAGAGCTCTTCATCTTCAACCACTGGCATTGAGCCTGCGATAATAGTGATGTTGTAAGACACGGCTAAATGAGAAACGGCAGTTAAAATTTCGTTCGTGTAAGTAGCTAAGTGCCATATTGCGTCTATCGACGATTCTGAAGGGCTAAGGCCCATCAGTGGGGCATTAAAAAACTCTGGGAACAGAGCAACATCGCATGAATAATCCGATAGTGCATCAACAAAATATTCTACTTGCTGCAACAGCTCTTCAACGTTGTTGAAATATCGCATTTGCCACTGAATACAACCTATACGTGCGTTGGATTTTCTACTTGCAATAAGCGAGGGTGTGCCCGGCTCATAGTAAATATTGTGCCATTGAAGTAACGTTGCATACCCTTTAGAGGCTTCATCTTCAGGTAGGTAAGCCGACATCACTTGCTTTACTTCAAACCCGTTCGAAAGCTGGAAGGTGAGTATAGGGTCGTAAATATCTTTAAGTTTAACTTGCTCGATGTACTCATAAGGCGACAGTTCATGTGCGTGGTTTTTGTAATTTGGAATACGCCCGCCTGCCATTATTGACTTTAAATTCAAGTTTCGACATAGCTCTTTACGTGCTTCATAAAGGCGTCTACCCAGTCTTAATCCACGGTATTCTGGACAAACAATAACCTCAACACCATAGAGAACGTCGCCATTAGGATCGTGAGTGGTCAAGTAAGCATCGCCAGTTATTTCATCGTAGCTGTGTTTATCGCCAAACTGGTCGTAGTCCACAATTACTGAAATCGCGAACGCTACCACTTTGCCCTTGTCTTCAATACAAATTTGACCGTCAGGAAAAGTGGTTACTTGGGCTTTGTAGTTAGAATAAGGCCATGCGCCTCCAACATTGGCGTACACTTTATCCATCAATGCTTTTACATCGTCGTAATCATCTAGCCTCAAATGTCTTAAATCTAGATGGTGTTCAGTTTCTTCTATTTGTGTTTGGTCTTGACTCATGGGTTACTCATTTTGCTGAAAATTTCTTACGAAACTAAGAGTGTCTACATCACCATGTGATAGTACGCTTAGAAACGCCACTGTTCATCTTAATTTTTCTCATTTAAGTGAACGTGAAATATAGATAACTCAAGTACGGTTAGCGAAATTAAGCAAGAAGTGTGCGACCTTGAAGTGCAATGTCTTACGATTAATATTTTTTCTATTCTCGATTAAAAAATTGCGGCATTTCAGCGTGATTGATCGTTGCTATATGATGAACCTCAGCGTATAACTTCGCCACTCTCGTGGCCCTTTGCTGCCTCTGCTAAATAAAATAACCGGGAAGATTATTTAGGTAATGACAATTAGATGAACAGAGAACAACTCGCTTCGCACCAACCCCTTCGCATTTTTGATGAATTAATTTTTGAAAATATCGTTGATGACCTTGTATCAAAAGGTTTTTCTATCCAAGAAAACGGTTTACCTGAGTTTATAACTGATGCGCTCTTAACCCGTCAGCGTTGGATTGCTGATGAGGAATATAAAAAGGCGGGTATAGGTCGTTCGTTTAACTATCAAAAAGCGGAAGAGATAAGGGGCGATGAAATCTGTTGGATAACTGGTTCTACTCCAGAAGGCGCGCTTTGGCTCGATTGGTGCGCAGCAATGCAGAATTATATTAATCGCTCTTTGTTCATGGGCCTGTTTTCCTTTGAAAGTCACTTTGCTTGCTACGAACCCGGTAAATTTTACAAACGTCATGTAGATGCTTTCAAAGGTCAAGGTAATCGCGTTTTATCGCTGGTTGCGTATTTAAATGACGATTGGAAAAGAGAGGATGGGGGAGAGCTGGTGTTGTATGCTGACAGTGAAGACCTTATTGGCACACGCGTGTTACCCAAAATTGGGACGTTTGTTGTTTTTCTAAGCGAAGACTTCCCCCATGAAGTATTACCAGCAGCGCGAACACGTCACTCTGTTGCTGGCTGGTTTAGAGTAAATGGCAGTATAAATGACAATTTAGATCCACCTCGCTAAGGACTGGTCGACGTCTGTTAAGCGAGCTTAGTATCAAAAGTCATAGACTTATGTATAATAACTTTTCGCTGTATTACTTAGAAAAAAGCGCATACTACTTGTAAAGGCTAATATGGTATAAATCCTATATCTGCATGCTCCATTTCAAGTAAGTGCTACAATAATGAGTTAGAAGATTTAGAACACCTTTTAAGAGTAATATAGTGCAGTTCGCAATAGATCTTCCCAATAATCTATTGTGTCGCTTAGGGAAAAGACGTTAGAAGTGATCGCTTAATGCTGGAAAAAATACCTGCCCCCACGCCACGAGAAGATTTACATGTACTGGTTATTGATAACCAGGGGCTTGTCCACGATGTTATTGCATCCGCACTGCATGAAATTGGAATTAAAAATGTAAGTAGTGCATTCAACGCGTTTCATGCAAAGCGACTGTGTGAATCACGACAGTATGATTTTGTTTTACTCGCATTTAATGTTAGTCACGATAAAGATGGCTTTCATCTTTTCGAAGAACTCAAGCATTTAAACCATATTAATGACACAACAACGGTGGTGTTCCTCAGTGCCGAAACGTCTCCAGAACTCGTCAATTGCATTGTTGAGCTTCAACCAGATGACTTTTGGGTTAAACCTTTACAGCGAAATAAGATTGAAACACGCTTAGAGTATTTGATTCAGGTTCGTCTCAAACTGCATAAAATGTTGCACTGCATGCAAATGGGCGACTACTCGACAGCCATGTATTACGCTGAGCGACAGTTGAAAGACCCATCGCTTTCAGAATATCACACCCGAATAAAACGCTTAATTGGCGACTGCCTTTTGCAGCTTCGCGATTATGGGACTGCTGAAGACTATTTTAGAGGTTTGCTGCAAAGCATGGATCATGCGTGGGTCCATATAGGTTTAACACGATCTCTTTTGCGACAGGATGAATTAGAAGAAGCGCAGCTTCTTGTTGATGATTTGCTTTTGCGCCCGGATACACGATTTTTAACCTTTGATTTGCTAGCGCAGTATTTTATAGAAAAAGAGCAGTTTGACATTGCTTATGAGCAAATGAAGGAAGCGAGTAAGCTCGCCCCTAGGAATATTGAACGCAACAAGCGACTTTGGGACCTAGCTCGACTCAATCACGATAAGGCAGGGCAATTATCGGCCGTACAGAACATGGCTAAATTCGCCAAAAATTCAATTCATGACTCCCCGCAACTTACACTAAACGTAATTCGTTCCACTATAGATTTAGCTACCAGCCTTGGAAATACCGAGACGGAAAAGTATCTTCAAAAAGCGCAAGCAGAGCTTGAAGAACTTAAAAATCAAAAAGGTATGCAGAATCAACTAGGTGAGCAAATTGACGTGGTTAAGGCGCGGGTTCTCTGCCTGAGAGATGATAAAAGAAGTGCCGAGAAGATAATGAAAGATCGCTCTGCTTCTACGGAAGGTCTGTCGATGGAAGACAGTCTTGATAAAATGAAAGCGTTTCATGAACTCGGTATGCGTGAACAGTGCGTTAGTATCTTAGACAAGCTCAGAAAGCAGATTGAAGGTGATACTTTTACGTCGCAGGTGGTGAATGAATACTTGAATCAAGAGTCGATTGAAAGAACTGAAATTCAGTTTACGACGAAAGAACTCAAGCAGATGGCAACGGTAAACTATAAAGAGAACCGCTTAATACCTGCCTATAACAATTTGCGACAAGCGTTAACGCTATCGCCTAAAGACAAGCAAATCGCGTTAAGCTTGCTTAAAGTCATAGTGCAGATTCATTTAGATGACACCTTAACCGATAAACAAATGGAAACCGCCCAGCGAGCAGCCAAACTATTGCAAGCCAATGGATTATCTGCCACACAAGCAGAAAAGCGCGATCAGTATGTCAAGCTGATTGGCATTGAGGTGGATGATACTAAAGCATCCGATTTAGTTGGCATGGTCGTGTCTAAAGCGTAAAACGTCATTCCCTATCTCAAATTCGAAAATCGCACGCTATTAAAAAAGCTGCCAATTAAGGCAGCTTTTTAGCAACATATTCCGCTAAAAATGACTAATAGCGGTGATAGTTAGCGATTATAGCTTCTGCGCTTTAAGGCTACTCTGACGACGGCGAAAGCCTATCATTGCGGCTAGCAATGCAAGGATTCCTCCCATAGCGCCGCCTGAGCTATCATCGTTGTCCACTTCTTCCTCAACAACGTCTGCCTGAAGGTCAAAGGTAGCTATAAAAGGGTCGTGATCTGAGCTTCTGAATGGCCCCACATCAGTGAACGCGTAACCGTCTTCATCCGCATAATAACGAAGCGCTTGATCGTACTGTAGTTGATATGCTTCAACAGAGTTGATGTTCCAGTGTGTACCATCAATTGCATCTGCAAGCATAGCTTCACTTGCTAGTACGTGGTCCAAACTACCCACTTGTTCCGTACCGTAGAACCAATATGAGAAGCCGTCTGCATCAAATTCTTCAGCTAAGTTGTGATAGCCGAAGCCAGACTCAACTTCTACTGAAGCACCTTCATCCATACCTGTATTAACCGCAGTGGTAATGGTATATCCGCGAGACTCAGGTGTGTAATCGGTTAGCACTGCAACAGGATCTTCAGCGCTATACGCGTTTAAGTCGCCTAAGATAACCTTGCGCTCAGGCAGGCTCTCATCACTTAATGCGTTGCCTAGTGTGATAGCTGCCGATACGCGAAGTGCGTTACAGCTGCCTTGGATTGTAGTTATTTCAGACGGTGCTTCTACCGCGTCTTCAGCGCATTGACCACCTTTTGACTTAAAGTGATTTACGGCAACAAGGAATGATTTGCCGCTTTCTGTATGAGTAAAAGATTGAAGAAGGCTTGGGCGCATACGTGCCAGGCTATCTTCATCAACCTGCTGCTCTGGCATAGCCACAACCATCGCGTCACCTTCTGGCGTTACTACGGCAGCTTTGTACAACAAGCCAACGGTTATCGCATCCGTACCAATTTCACTGCCATCACTGGTAGCGATGAATGAGTATTCTTCGGTTTCACTAAGTTCAGCGTTGATGGTATCAACAAGAGATTGAATAGCGCTATCTTCACCGAAGCCATCGTTTTCGATTTCCATTAAGCCGACAACGTCAGCGTTTAGATTCACGATAGCTTCAACAATACGACCTTGTTGTAATTCAAACGCCACTGCATCACTAGCGCCACGGTTTTGGTCATAATCAAACGTTACATCGCCGTTTTCGTCTACTTCGCCATTAAAGTAGTTAAGTACGTTAAAGGTGGCAACGGAGAGGTTGCCTTCTGTAACAACAGGGTTAGCTTCACGGGTGGAGGTTACCTCAATAATGTCGCTAGGATTAATTCTGTAAGTGCCAAAGCTATAGTTTAGTGGACCCGCTGCAGAAACCGAATCACCAATACGAATGGCGTTAGCGTAGCTGAACGTAGGAAAGTAATTCAGTGCATCCGGGTACTGCGAGCTACTGTTATCTTCGATGGTAAGAAGACTGGTCTCGCCAGCTTCTTCTGCCGCTGTATAAGCGTCTGACAGGGGGGCCGCCACGTCGCTCGGTTGACGTTTAATTGCGTCGCTAACAACAATTTCACCGAAGCGCCAAAGGTTGTTTGTGCTTGTTACTGTTGCATCCGTCACACTAACTACCATGCCTTCAACAGTTTCAAGGTCAATATCGTACGGCATAGAAAGTTCTACCGCCGCTACAGCGTCTACTGCGCCACAATCAAGTGCGCCTACATCGCTGTCCAGAGCAAGTGTTGTCATGCCGTAGTTTTCTTCTACCTCACCGTAAAGGCGAACTAGATTACCGGTTCCAACATCAACCGAACCTTCAACAAATAGGCCTTCAGACGTTGCGTCGTCAGCGTCGTAATCTGATGCTTCCTCTTGTACGAAGAAACCGCCAGCGCGCGTGCCTGTGACTATAGCCTCTATAATAACGCTATTGCCAACTTCAGCAGAGCTGCTCTCACTGCCTTGAATACCACTGATAAGTGTTGCGTCTTCACCACAAATACCAAGCTCAATAGCTGGCTCTTCTGGTACCACAACAACGTCACCACCACCTTCAGTGGTAAATGTGCCCGCTGGGAACGGGGTTGCAGCGTCCGTGTTAGTGGTCGAGCCGTCCAAGGCGTCAACACCACTGTAAGTCCAGTTAGCCACTTCGAAGCTGCCGCCATTTGCGGTTTGACCTGATGTACGGTACGCCCAGCCATCTAGGTATTCCCAGGCAGTGCCACTGCCGTCGGTGTTGATATCACCAAACGTGTCAATAACGCTGCCATCTTTGAATAGCTCTACAGCATCATCACCATTTATGGCCATTGATGAGCTGTCATAATCGGGTGCAGAGCCGAAAAAAGCAGTGAACCCCTCTACCTCTGAAGCGATATAGATGTAGCTTCCAGCACTTGCAGATGCGCCGGCTGGAAAAGTGAATTCTTCTCCATCAGTGCCATCACCATTGTTGGCTGAGCCGATACCATAAACAGATAAATCGGCGATATCGTTTACAACAAAAAGTTCAACGGCTTTTGGAACGCCGCCACTGAGCGGCCCATCGATAACGCCACTGATAACTAAATCGCTAGCGTTAACCGAGGTGGTAGAAAGTGCAGATAAGATCCCTGCAGATAATAAAGTTAATGATGCTCTCACGGCATTTTCCCTTTGTAGTTTTCGTTATTTTTAAATCGCTTAGCGTTGCTCGTACCGCTTTTGAAGAAGACGAACGAAACCATTTGCGATGTGCAATTTTATATTGCGGTACTACATTACGGGCATTCCTAATGGGTAGGAATGACTTAACCTTATTCAAGCTGTTTTTAAAAATATCTTTATTAATCAGATGATTAATGGTTATGGGTAAGTTTACTTATGTTTATGTTTCTTATCAATTGACGAAAATAAACGACAAGTAAGCCTACATTTACTTTTTAATGTGAAAAGCGCCTCAAAAAAGGCGCTAGTTGTTTTTCAACATACTTTCAAATAGCGCATGGTCTTCAACTACCTGTTCTGCATAAAGGTTAGCTATTTTTATGAGTAAATCTTTAATCTGACCAAAGGTATTTGCTGCATGAGATGCAAAGCGCGTGCTTCGTCTATCGCCACGACAGTGTGCTAACGCAAGTGTATAGCCGCAAAGGTCGGCAAAATAGGTGAAGCCACCCTCTACCGCTCTCGTTCCCATGGCAATATCATGCGGATCTACACCCACTTTGGCGTGGTGCCTTGAGCGCGTTAAGTAATGCGCGTTGTTAAACATGACTTCATCTAGTACCAAGTCAGGTTTTCTCTGCATTCTTCTTTGGCAGCGAGCAGTTAGGTGAGCCGCATTGAGACGATTAACAGGGTTTTTATCGAAGGAAAGTAATGCAAGGGAGCAGCCTCGCGTTGCTGCTTGACTTCTACGATATGGCAATGTGAAAAACTTGTCGGGTTGTGAGGTTTTGAAGGCCCTACTAAAAAGTAATAGCGGCTCATGTTAACAGACCCTGTTCCTGCATTATGTCGTTTCACAATATCGACTACAGCATCATCCATGTAGGGGGCGAAGACGTTAAGAAGTGTTGAATATGTGTGCTCGTTCAACGAAGAAAATTTTTCTTCATCTGTTCTGAATGCCAGACCATCATCGACTAAATGTACGGCTTTGGCTAGCGCACTTTTTGTGAGGAAATCCTCGCCTCCTGCGCTTCGCGCCTTTGCTTTTTTATAAAGTTTCGTCAATTTACTTGGTACTGCATTAGGGCAATAGTCTACCGCTTCATTCAATACCGCTGCGTTATCAACAACGCGCTTACATGTTTCAACGTAACTGGCGATAAATGCCTGTTGCGCATCACTGACTTGTTTAAAACTAACAACAGGCTTAGTCGGGTTAATATCGTCACTCAAATACCTGCCGTCAACAACACCGTCGCAGTGCACTTTAGCAAGGTGCAACGAAGTAAGGAAGCGAAGTACATCCCACTCTGCACGACCCACGCACGCATCATCAAAATCATTGGGTGAGAAAATCACCGTATCACCGTGTGAACCTTCTTCGGTTAAGAATCCAAAATTCGAAGTATGACAATCTCCCATAACACTGGTGAGCGGCACTGCTTCACATTCTTTTGGAATACTGATTATTCCACCTTTTATATCGGCGTAAAAAAGTTGCGCACTTCCTCGATAGAAAACAAAAGGACTTGTCGCCATTTTTTGATGTTTTGAAAGGCGAGGGGACGGTTTTTGCCCGTCAACCCGCGTAATGGTGTTGATTAAGTATTGAAGTCTATGGTCAGACATTTATTCCTCGATATATTTTGAACGAGTCTTTAAATTCAGTATTACGCCCATACCTACTGTTGTTAGTGTAATTTGTCAATTTTGAATACGCGGTGAACTTTCGATTCAATAATCTGATTAAGCGATTCATTTTTACCAATTAGTTTTTTTTGACAGAGCGCGCTATTCTTATCACCAGTTTCGAAGGACGAGATTTTAAGCTTCAGTGATGACTTTCACAAAAGCATAAAACTTTGTTCTTACAATAAACGTAAAATTGTAATCGCATGCACTATGCTTGCGACTAATTTAAACCAAATGGAGAATTAAACATGGCATTGATCAATACTGCTATCAAACCTTTCAAAGCAACTGCATTTAAAGACGGCGAGTTCGTAGACGTAAGCAGTGAAGACATCAAAGGTAAATGGGCAGTTTTCGTATTTTATCCAGCTGACTTCACGTTCGTATGCCCAACAGAGCTAGGTGATATCGCTGACAAGTACGAAGAGCTTCAGTCTCGTGGCGTTGAAGTATTCTCAGTATCAACTGACACTCACTTCACTCACAAAGCGTGGCACGATTCTTCAGACACAATTAACAAGATCAAGTTTGCAATGATTGGCGACCCAACCGGTGAAATCACTCGTAACTTTGATTGTATGCGTGAAACCATGGGTCTTGCTGATCGCGCAACGTTTGTTGTTGACCCAGAAGGTATCATTCAAGCGATGGAAATCACTGCTGAAGGTATCGGTCGTGACGCAGATGACCTAGTGCGTAAAGTTAAAGCGGCACAATATGTAGCAAATAATCCAGGCGAAGTGTGCCCAGCTAAATGGAAAGAAGGTGAAGCAACACTGGCTCCTTCACTAGACCTAGTAGGTAAAATCTAAGCAACATGCTTATAGCCTAGTATGTCGGCGCTGTCTGACTATTAAATTGCTAGGCTATCCGTTAGTAGGGAGTGGGTCTCCACTCCCTGATTTAAATTTCCAATTTCCGCTTATGAGTTGACCTTTTTAAAGGTTGGCGGGGATCGGCGTGTCGAAAATAAGGCAGATTAACCGTGTTAACTAAAGAAATTTTACAAGCATTGAAATCGTACGCGGAATCAATGCAGAAAAACGTAACCTTTGTCGTGCAGACCGGTGAACATAGCAAGCGTGAAGAACTTGTTAAGTTTCTGTCCGACATTGCTTCTGTAAGCGAGAAACTAAACGTTGAAGAGCGTGACACCAGTGGTGAGTTACGCAGTGCTATCAGCTTTCTACTTGAAGCTGATGGTGAAGATACAGGGATACGCTTCTCGGGGATCCCTGGAGGTCATGAGTTTAACTCTCTAGTACTTGCCATGCTTCATGCAGCAGGCACTGAACTGAAATTAGACGACAGTGTGAAATCAATGGTCAAGGCGGTCAATGAACCTTTGAACTTTGAAGTTTTCATCAGCTTAAGTTGTCACAACTGTCCTGAAGTAGTACAGGCGCTCAACCAATTTGCGTTAGTAAATCCAAATATCAAAACTGAAATGATTGATGGCGGTCTGTACCAAAGCGTAATCCAAGAGCGTGATATTCAAGGTGTACCTAGCGTATATCTTAATGGCGAACTGTTTGCCAACGGCAAAGTCGATGCTTCAGTACTTATAAACAAACTGATCGAGCGCGACCCTAGTCTTAAAGAGGCGAACAAAGGTGAAGTATTGCCACTGCAAGACGTGACAGTAATAGGTGGTGGCCCTGCTGGCGTAGCGTCTGCCATATATAGCGCCCGTAAAGGTTTAAAAGTAGCTGTAGTTGCGGAGACATTTGGCGGTCAGGTAAAAGATACTATGGGCATCGAAAACTTGATTTCAGTGCCTAAAACCACAGGCCCAGAGCTTGTCGGTAATTTGATGGAACACGTTCGTGACTATGAAATTACGCTTAAAGAGCACGTACGTGTAGACAACATTGAACAGGGTAATATTAAGACTATTACACTATCATCTGGAGAGCAGATTCGTACGCGTAGTATCATTGTGGCGACGGGTGCTCGCTGGAGAGAGCTTGGGGTACCTGGCGAAAAAGAAAATATAGGTAATGGCGTAGCTTATTGTCCGCACTGTGATGGTCCGTTCTTCAAAGGTAAGGATGTTGCTGTGATTGGTGGCGGTAACTCGGGTATTGAAGCTGCACTAGACTTAGCGGGTATTGTTAAATCGGTGACGGTGTTTGAATTTATGCCAGAACTTAAAGCTGACCAAGTGCTTATTGACCAAGCTGAAAAACGAGATAATATTACCATTATCAAGAATGCGGCAACGCGACAGATTACTGCCGAAAATGGCAAAGTGAATGCCATTGAGTACCAAGATCGTTCAACCAATGAAGTGCATACACGTGAGCTTTCTGGTGTGTTTGTTCAAATTGGTTTGGTGCCAAACAGTCAGTTTATGAAAGGCACGGTGGATATGACGCAGTATGGCGAAATTATTGTCGATGCTAAGTGCCATACGTCTGAACCCGGCATATTCGCGGCCGGTGACGTTACAACTGTGCCTTATAAGCAAATTGTTATTTCAATGGGTGAGGGTGCTAAAGCTTCGCTTGCGGCCTTTGAGTACCTGTTGAGCCATGAAGTGGTTGAAACTGAAAGCGAAAGTGCTGCAGCATAATGTAAAGCAGTAGCGCATTGCACAAAGGCAAAGCCGAACTTACTTAGTAAGTTCGGCTTTTTTATTATCCAAAATATAAGCAATTAAATATGCAATCAAAAATGTAAATGATATATGTTCTCATTCGCGTAAAAATTTGTTAACGTAGACGAAAGTTTTAAGTACTTGGTTTTAAGAATATTAAAAACAGTGCTCTCTCGCCAAAAATAAAAGACAGAATACGCGCATGAACAAAACATTTTTACTTTTGCCTTTATCTACGCTCTTAATTTCCCCGCTTTTTGCACAAGAACTTAGCGTTAATAATGATGTTCTCGAAGACGACACCACTATCGAAAAAGTTGAAGTTGTCGGCAAGCGAAGCCCGTTTGGCGCAACAAAAACAAACACACCTATCGTTGAACTTGCACGAACAATTTCCATCGAAACCGCGTCAGACTTAAAGCAAAAGGGAGTGTTAAATCTCTCTCAGTCTGCCACTGATATGTCAGGGGGGAGTGCTTCCTTTGTTTTAAATAAAGTAAACGCGTCGCTTGCCTATTCGTTTTAAGGAATACTCATGCTTTCAATTACAGCAGGTGGCTTATCACTTGTGGCCTTGGTGGCCGTATATAGAAGTTGGCGGGCTCAAGTATCACGCTACCTCTATTTGGGCATAGTTTTCTGGTTGGTTTCCACAGTGTGCTGGTCTTATGCACAAGGATGGGAGTTTGGTTTGTTGTACGCACTGTGTATTCCAGCGTTACTAGTGTGGCCATTCATTGCGTTTAACCAAGTACAACTTCCTCAACCTAAAAACGTACCTCAGCCCAGAAGTTTCGATTTTTCCCGTGGTGCGGTTATACAAAATGTTACCAATTACCTTGTTGTAATGGTTATTTTGCTGGTAATTAGCGTGCTAATTACCCTTGGGGTTTGTGCGTTACTTCCATTTACTATTGCTGGAAAGTTGGCAACTGGCACCATTCTTTTACCTGTCTTGTGGGGGCTTATTGTTTATCACTACCTCGCTTCTAGTCACAAATTCAAAGTTATTGGTAAATACGCCGTTTTAGCTGCGCTTTGTCTACCAATACTTGCTTTCTTGCCTATGTAGGTGGATATCGATGGATAAAGTTACAAAACAAAATGCATTAAACGCACACACTTGGGCTGGTGTTTTTTTAAGTGTACTCCTTTTTTTAGTATGTCTTTCAGGCACCATTGCTGTTTTTCACTTAGAGTTCGAGCGTTGGGAGCAACCTCATATTGATGAGATGGAAAATGTCTCACCAGAGGCGGTTGAAAAAGCTATGGATAGCTTTTTAGCAAAACACACAGAAGAATCTCATCATCTCTTTGTTGTGTTTCCTACATCCGATATACCCCGGTTGGTCGTTGAAAATGACCACGTAGCGTATTTTGCTGATGGCGAAGGTAATTTGCTGGAAGAAGAAAGTGTGTCCTTTACTCAGATGCTCGTTGATCTTCATTTATACCTGAACCTGCCGCATAGCTGGGGCATGATTTTAGTCAGCGCCTTAGGTGCCATAATCTGTACTCTGGTGATCACGGGTATTATTGCACATAAACGAATTGCAAAAGATGCATTCAAATTGCGAAGAGGTGGCAACGGACAGCAGGCGAAAATCGATTTACACAATCGTTTTGGTTTATGGGCCGCGCCGTTTCATTTGATCATCGGCATTAGCGGTACTTACTTTGGTTTGGCCGGTATCATTTTAATGTTAGTTGCTGCGGTAAATTACGGTGGCGACAGAGATGCTGTCGTCGATCAAATTTTCACACCAGATCCGGTGCTTGCGCCCCAAAGCGGTAAGCCAGCTATAGGCAAAGCGTTCGACCAAATGAAAACCTTGGCACCAGAAAAGTCGCCCATTTTTCTAACCGTCCACGAAGTTGGTGAGCCAGAGCAATTTATTGAAATTTACGCGAAAGCGCCGAACAGAATGATTTACGCTGAAGGCTATCGCTTTGACACTGCAGGAAACTTTATCGGTGTAGCAGGGTACGAACACGGGGAATGGGGTAAGCAGTTATTATGGTCAATGTATCGACTCCACTTTGGCGACTTTGCTGGCATGCTTAGTAAGTGGCTTTACTTCATTTTAGGCGTAATGCTGACCGTGCTTTGTGTCTCGGGCATGGAAATTTGGTTATCGAAAAAAGCCCATCCGTCATTAGCGAGTCGTCTGTGGTATAGCATTGTATGGGGGAGCGTTAGCGCGTTGGCGGTAACGGCGGTGGCAGATATGTTATTTGCTGGCTCATTGATTGCAGTATTTTGGGGTGTAATGTTATTGAATATCGCACTCACTGTTGGCATCAAATCACTCACAAAGCCGGTATGGCTATTCCTATCAGGTTTAAGTGTTTTGGCGCTGCTTGTTGTCTACACAGCGGTTCATGGGAACGCAACATTTACGGTTTCTTCACTGCAGTTAAATCTCCCTATGACAATTTATGTACTGTGGAGTATTTGGCGTGGCCTGACTTTGCTAAAACGAGAGAAAATGAATCATGCAGAAAACAAAAGTGAGGTGAAACCTAACCTTTACGATGCAAGTCACGGCGAAAGCGTAAACCTGTGACAAGGGCTTAAATTGCTAGATCACCACGTGGTGGTTTCAAATATAAATCTAATGAGCGTAACTATGATGCAATACGGTCTATGCGACTAGTTACGCTTTTTTCTTTTCCATGTCCCACCATAGATATAGCCTGTCAGCATTTTTGCTTTTTCTTGGCATGCTTTACACACTATTTGCCAGCTCTCGCTTTTATTGCTGCTAATTCTGTATTGTACATCAGCCTCAGCCCCGCAGTTGTCGCAGGGTTTCAAAGGCCTTAACCTTTCCTTTTTACCCAAATGGTTTAACCCTGAAACGTAACTTTCGAAAATAGTTCTTGGCTCTTATTACTTCACCCGATCCTAAATCAGTTTTGCCATTGCAACGGCAAGTGATGAGCCTGAACCTACCAGCTTCCCCCACAATGTCATAAACAACGTGGGCTGTTGAGTCATCAGTGAAAGTGCCTCATCTCTGTGATGTTGCTCGTCAATTTGACATTCCTTAAAGCGATTTATAACGTTAGAAGGAGGCTCTGATAACATTATCATACTGCTACATTGTTTCTCATAGTGTTTGTCTACGAATTGCTCCACACAGTAAATGGTATAAAAAAACCAATTGCGATCCAATAATCGCGGCAAAAAACCGGTAACAAACCCAGCGGCTATCCATGCTGGTAACAGAAAGCTACCTCTGAAGAGCGGCATCTCATGCTCGAAAATAGCGAGGTGACTTTTTTCTGTCCTAAGATGCTCATGAATAAACGGCTTTGTTTTGCTCGGTCTATTTCCAATAATAAAAAGACTTAATAAAAACTCCGCGCAGAGTGCGCCGCGATATATCCATACTGCACCAGTTTCTCCTGCATGGCTTGCACGGAGCTCTTTGTCTACGTGCTTTGCGCAGGAGGTTTCCAATACTTTTGAGTAAAATGGCATGGTGTACCTCAACAACGTTTTGTTTTAAAACGCACAAAAGCCATTTAAAGATGCCACTTTACGAAATTGTAATGCACGGTTAGATCATTGCGCTAAACACGAAATTGAACACGTTGATTAATAGTTCACTATTAAAAAACGAAAGCAGTAAGTTGTATGATTGCTTGTTACCTTGGCTCTAATACAGCCTAAATATCCGTGAGGTAAAACAAATGAAAGCAGTGTGGTGTGTCTTTTTACTATGTACTGTTTACCTACTGTTATGGCCTTTGCCGATAGAGCCCGTTGCATGGCAAGCACCAGTCAATAAGGGCTTTGAGGGTAAGTTCGCGCAAAATACACGACTATCTGAGTTAACGCTCGTTGACATGGGAACCGACTATGGACCTGAAGATTTCGCGTTGAATCAGAATGGCACCGTAGCCACATCGAGTCATTCCGGCGCTATTCTTTTGAAGAAGAAAGGCGAGGGCACTTTTTCCCCTTGGGTAAACACGGGCGGTCGTCCCTTAGGCATCGAATATGACAATAAAGGCAATCTTCTTGTCGCTGACGCTCATCTTGGGTTACTCAAGATAAATACGGCGGGTGAAGTCTCTGTGCTGGTTGATGAGGTAAACAAAACTCCTGTCGTGTATGCAGACGATGTAGATATTGCTCAAAACGGCAATATCTATTTTACCGATGCGACCACTAAATTTCCGGCTATGGATAACGGCGGTACCCTTAGTGCCAGCTTGCTTGAGATATTCGAACATAAAGGTAATGGTAGGTTAATTGAGTACAACCCTGATACTGGCAATAGTGTAATACTCATGGATAAGTTGGTGTTCGCGAACGGTGTGACAGTAAGTCACGATGAGCAATCGATACTGGTTAACGAAACCGGAAAATATAGGGTGCTGCGTTATTGGCTGGTGGGGCCGAATAAAGGGCAAGTTGACATACTTATCGATAACTTGCCTGGCTTTCCAGATAACATCAGCCGTGCGGAAAATGGCAGCTACTACATTGGCCTTGCGTCGCCGCGCTCAGCCCCCGTCGATATACTTTCTGATAAACCATTTATTCGAAAAATAGTACAGCGCCTTCCTGGCTTTATGCGTCCTCAAGGTCAGCCTTATGGTCATCTCGTTAAAATAAGCGAAATCGGTGAGATAGAAGAAAGTTGGCAAGACCCGACCGGCGCTTTCCCCTTCGTAACTGGTGCGATTAAAACAAAAGATGGGCTCTATGTTAGCAGTCTTACTGCACAAAATGTTGGGCTTTTGCGGTAACAACGGCACCGGTAATAACCGTATCAATGCAAGTCTAATTTAAAGCTATTTAAAAGGAACGTTAGGGAAAGCTTGATAAATTGCTATATAGAAAGG
>Ga0105235_100301_pt1 | contig 18675 bp, 17 predicted proteins | sample Virmet3819_2500_FD_90059 | JGI IMG/M metagenome (GOLD analysis project Ga0105235, IMG submission 90059) | Marine viral communities from the Southern Atlantic ocean transect to study dissolved organic matter and carbon cycling - metaG 3819_2500 | ecosystem: Environmental > Aquatic > Marine >... | reverse complement strand
GGTAACAATAACCTTAAAAAAAAGTAAATTTTAAGTATAAAAACTTGTGTAATTAACTTTTTATTGTGATTTTTGGCATTGGCTAATTCAAATAAATTATAAAAATGAGAACAAAGTTTAGTGGAATTTTAACGCTATTCCTAGCGTTTGTTGTGCAACTATCTTTTGCACAAGAAAAAACAGTTTCAGGAGTTGTTTCTGACGAAAATGGCTTACCGTTACCATCGGCAACAGTAGCTGTGAAAGGAACATCTAACGGAACTACAACAGATTTTGATGGTAATTACTCTATCAGCACAAGTACAGGTGATGTGTTAACATACAGTTATGTTGGATATAGCACCAAAGAAGTAACTGTTGGAGCTAGTAACAAAATTGATGTTACTCTTGAACCAGACAACACTCTTGATGAAGTTATCGTAGTTGGTTACGGTACTACAACAGAAAGAGCAAACACTGGTACAGCTAAAGTGGTAAAAAGTGAAGTTTTAGAAGCAAAAAACTTTGCCAATGTAACTCAAGCTTTAACTGGTGAGGTAGCTGGTGTTAACGTAATTAACACTTCTGGTCAGCCAGGTACTGTTGGTACAATAAGAATTAGAGGTTTTGGTTCTCCTAACGGAAACAGAGCGCCTTTATATGTTGTAGACGGAGTTCCTTTACAAGGTACTTTTGCACTTAACACTATAAACCCGTCTGATATTAAAAGTACTACAGTTTTAAAAGATGCTACAGCAACTGCAATCTACGGTTCTAGAGGTGCTAATGGTGTTGTAATTATTACTACAAAAAGCGGTACTTCTACTGATAAATCTTATATTGAAGTTGACTTAAAAACAGGTGTCAACAACCAAATTATACCTAGATACGATGTAATCGATTCTCCAGAACAATACATTGGTCTTGTTTGGGAAGGTCTTTACAACAGAGGAGTTGTAGACGGTAACCCAGATCCAGTTGGATTTGCTAACAACCGTTTATTAGGAGATAACGGTATCGGTGCTGGTTACAACATGTGGGATGTTGCTACAGGAGCAGAATTAATTGACCCTGTGACACGTTCAGTTAGACCTGGTGTAAACAGATTATTTACTCCAGAATCTTACTCAGACGAATCATTTGGTACTGGTATTAGAACTGAAGCTAACCTTAGAATGGGTGGTGGAAGCGACAAATCAAGATACTATGTGTCTTTAGGATACCTTAATGACGAAGGTTATATCATAAATTCTGATTACAAAAGATATACTGGTTTAATTAATTTAAGTACAGATATCAAAGATTGGTTAAAAGTAGGTGCTAATGTAAACTACGCATACTCTGAAAGCACTAACAATGGTCAAACTGATGGAGCAGAAAACATATTTGAATTTGCAGATAAAATGGCGCCTATATATCCTGTTTACGCAAGATATCCTGGTACTGGTCAATTAATCCCAGATCCAATTTATGGAGGTGCTCAATTTGACTTTGGATCTCCTACAGCTTTAGCTAATGGTTTTGATAGATCTCGACCTAATGCAAACTTATTAAACCCAGTAGGATCAGCTATTTTAGATTTTAACGGAGGTGATAATCATGCTTTAAATGGTAACTTCACTACTGATATAAACATAACTAAAGATTTAAAAGCTGAAATTAGATATGGTGCTCAGTACAGGTTCCAAAGATTCTACAACGTAGGTAACAACAATTATACGATAGCAGCTAACTCTAACGGTACGTTAACGGTTACTGACTCTCAACTTTGGAACACAAGTTTCTTACAGTTATTAAGATATAACAAGACTTTTGGAAATCACTCTCTAGAAGCTTTAGTAGCGCATGAGTCTAACGAGCAAAGATCTGATGTATCTCAACAGTATAAGCAAAATGTATACCAACCAGGTATCTACAATCTGTCTAACTATGCAGAGAGTACTTCTCCTGCTATTGGTACTACTACTGGATCAGCAATCGAATCTTACTTTGGACAAGTTAACTATAACTATAATGGTAAGTACTATGTAACAGGTTCTTTAAGAACAGATGGATCTTCTCGATTTGTAAATGACAAATGGGGTGTATTCGGTTCTATTGGTGGAGCATGGGTAATGAGTGCTGAAGACTTTATGGCAGATAGTTACATATCTTACTTAAAGCTTAAAGGTTCTTACGGTATTACTGGTGACCAAGATGGTGTTTCTAACGTATCTGGTTATACAATCTACAGTAGAGAATTTGTTGGTGGTGCAATTTCATTACCAGAAACTAGACCTGGAAATCCTGACTTAACTTGGGAAACTTCAAAAATGACTCAGTTTGGAATAGAATCTACAATTGGTAGATCTAGATTCTTAGATGTTAATATTGATTATTATAATAAGTATACAGATAACTTATTTTTCCCTCAAAGAAGAGGTCCTTCTATCGGGTTTGCTTCTATCTTAGTTAATGATGGAGAAATTTCTAACAGTGGTCTTGAATTTGACGTAACTGCTCATATAATCAAAAACAAAGATTTCCAATTAGATATTTCTGCTAATGGAGAAATTATCAGTAATGAATTTAAGAAAATGCCAATAGATGTATCTACTGGTCAAGAAAAAATTCTTGATGTTCAAGGTTTATATGCTTGGTCTAAAGGAAGCTCTATCTATGATTTCTACATGAGAGAATGGGCTGGTGTTGATCCAGGAGATGGTTCTCCATTATGGTACCAATACTATGATGATTTAAATAACAATGGTGTCTTAGATGCAGGTGAACCTACATCAACTGATAACTTCTACATTGGAAATGGTACTGAAGAATCTTTAAATGGAACAGGATCTCTTTTTGAATATCAACAAAAAGTAGGTAATGCTAACATCAAAAGAACTGTTACTAAAACATACGCTAATGCAACAGAAGTATATTTAGACAAATCTTTTATACCTGATTTAAGAGGTGCGTTTAGATTATCTGGAGCGTTCAAAAACTTTGATTTCTCTGCACAATTCACTTATAGTTTAGGTGGTTATGCTTATGACTCTCAATATGCTGAATTAATGAGTGATCGTTTTGGTGCTGCTGGTAACAACTACAGCACAGATATCCTTAATAGATGGCAACAACCAGGAGATATAACTGATGTGCCTTTATTATCTGACAATGCTGTAGTTAACGGTACTTCTACATCATCTAGATTTATCATCAGTACTGACTACATAGCACTTAACAATGCTAGAATAGGATATACTGTACCTAACAAATTAATATCAAAATCAGGTATTGATGCTTTAAACCTTTGGGTTTCTGGAGATAACTTAATGATTAACACTAAGAGAGAAGGATTTAATCCATCTATTAGAGAAAATGGTAACTCTGGAAGACAAATTTATGCACCTGCAACAACTATTACTTTTGGTGCAAGAATTAAATTTTAAACAAAAAAAAAGAAATTATGAAAAATTTATTTAAACAAACTTTAGCTATAGCAGTGATTGCTTTGTCTTTCAGCTGTAGTGAAGAGTTCTTAGACAACACAGGTGTTGCTGGTGAAAGCCAACCAACAGCATCTTTTACTTCTGCTGATGCAGAACAGGCTGCAGAAACAAACACAAATATACCTGCAGCATTCGTAAATGGTATTTACGCTCAAATGATTCAAACTGGATCAGGAGGAACAAATCTTAACCATGATGACTTTGGTCAAAAAGGTTATGATATTTACGGTGATATGCTTTGTGGTGATATGGCACTTAGTGTTAGTACATATGGATGGTACAGAGCAGATATTACTGAATTCCAAGCTCCTCAGGATTTCACAAGAGGTCGTAACAGAATGGTATGGAGATACTATTACAGAATTGTAAGATCTGCAAACAACGTAATTGCTTCTTTAGGAGGTAATGACGCAGTACCTGAGTTAGATGAGAACAAATATGCAATGGGACAAGCTAAGGCGTTAAGAGCTCATTCTTATTTTTACTTAACACAATATTTTCAAAAAGAGTATGTACCAAACGAAGCTATTTTACCTCTTTATATAGAGCCTGAAATTGAAAACTTACCAAAGTCTACAGCTGAGCAAGTTTACAACCAAATGGAAGCGGACTTAATGGATGCAGTGACTCTTTTAGATGGTTTTAACAGAACAGCTAAAAACCAAGTTGACCAAAACGTAGCTAGAATGATTTATGCTTATGTTTTAGGTGCAAAAGGTGGAAGATGGCAAGACGTAGCTGACTTGACAAATGATGTTATCACAACTACAAGTCACACAATGTTACAGCCTGCTCAAGTAACTGTTGTACCTGCAGATGGTACTAGCAATGCTTTTAATGATGTTAATTTTACAGACAACTGGATGTGGGGAATTGACATTACAGAAAACAATGGTTTAGGTTTAGTATCTTGGTGGGGACAAGTTGATTCTTTCTCATATAGTTATGCATGGGCTGGAGATTACAAAGCTATAGACGCAAGTTTATTCGCTGCAATCCCTGCAAATGATGCACGTAAAGGTCAATTCTTAAACAATCCTGCTAACGGAAGACACTTACAACCTTTATTTAAGTTTGCTGCTTCTGGTACAATTGGAGGTGCTTCTCAAACTGTAACTGCAGATTACGTTTACATGAGAATTGAAGAAGCTTACCTATTAAATGCTGAGGCTAACGCTAGAATACCAAACGAAGCTGCTGCTAGAACAAGCTTGAAATCTTTATTAGATTTAAGAGTACCTAGTTCTGCTTATGTAGATACTTTAACAGGTCAAGCACTTTTAGATGAAATTTACTTACAAACTCGTATCGAGTTATGGGGTGAAGGTAAGAGTTATTTAGCTATGAAGCGTAACCAAGCTACCGTAACTAGAGGTTCTAACCATTTATCTTTTGTAGGACAACCAATTCCTTATAATGACGAAAGAATGCAGTTCGAAATTCCACAAGATGAAATTCAGAACAATCCATTTTTAAGTAACCAAAATCAATAATATAATTTCACACTTCTATGATCTATATTTCATAGAAGTGTGTTAAAAATACAAATCATGAAAAAATTAAAATTATTTACATGTTTAGCTATTGGGGCAGCATTCTTTTTTTCAAGTTGTGAAAAAGAAGAAGTTGAAGCACCAGGAACAAACTATGTAGCTTTCCAAGGACAAGCTATAGATTTAGAAGTTGAAATTAGCGGTTCTAGTACTCAAAATGTATCACTTTATTCAGCAAACGTGGCTGGTAATGACAGGACTTATAATGTTGAAGTTTTGTCTGCATCTACAATAGACCAAACTTATATTACAGTACCTTCAACTGTTACTATACCTGCAGGATCTAATAAAGGAGACTTAGCTGTTTCTATTAATGATTATGCTGGATTAGATGGTGAGCCTGTAACTTTAGTATTAAACGTTACAGAACCTAATGGAGATGGATCATCAATTGGTGAGCCTGCTACAATTAACGTTTTTAGAGAGTGTTTAGAAAACAGATTATTCTATTACACTGTTTTTGACGATTACCCAGAAGAAGTTTACTGGAGAATTATTGATCTTAACGCTGGTGTTATTGTTGCTTCTAACAATTCTTCTCCTGCTTTTGGTGGTTATGCTGGCAGAACAGGATTTACTAACTTACCTATTTGTTTAAGCGATGGAGACTATAGACTTGAAGTTTATGATGCATATGGTGATGGTGCTGGAGAAATTTATTTACTAGATGGAAACAAATCAACACTATACTACTCTGATGGAGACTATGGTGCCGGTTTTGATTTTGATTTTTCTTTATAAGAAAAACAATTAAGAATAAAAAAAACAGCCTGAGAAATCAGGCTGTTTTTTTTATACCTTTACACCATGCAAAAAACAACACAAATTTTTGGCTTAAGAGCTATTATAGAAGCTATAAATGCCAATAAAAACATTGATAAAGTCTTTTTACAAAAGGGATTAAAAGGCGATTTATTTAAAGAGTTAGAGTCTTTAATAAATCATAATAGAATTAACGCTTCTTATGTCCCTATTGAAAAACTAAATAAATTAACACAAAATAATCACCAAGGTGCAGTTGCACAGATATCTCCTATTAAGTTTTATGATATTGAAGAGTTACATGAACAAGTTTTAGAAAAGACTTCTACTCCACTCTATTTGCTACTAGATCAATTGAGTGATGTGCGTAATTTTGGTGCTATAATCAGAACTGCTGAATGTACTGGTGTAAACGGAATCATTATTCAATCTAAAGGTGCTGCTCCTGTTAACGGAGATACTATTAAAACAAGCGCTGGTGCTGTATTTAAAGTACCTATTTGTAGGGTATCACACATTAAAGATGCTGTGTTTTTTTTACAAGCATCTGGTGTTAAAGTTATTGCTGCTACCGAAAAAACAGAAGATACGCTTTACGATGTCGACTTTAAAGGTGCTTGTGCCATTATTATGGGATCTGAAGGAAGAGGCATTAATCCATCTGTTATTAAAGTTGCGGATTATAAAGCTAAACTACCCTTACTTGGTGACATAGAATCGTTAAACGTTTCTGTTGCTTGTGGCGCATTTTTATATGAAGCTGTAAGACAAAGACGTTAATCGTCTTTATTTTCTCTGAAAGTATATTTTATTTGTATTGAATTTTGAGCTGAAGGCTTATCTTCTACCTCAATATCTTCTTCTTTACTTTCAATAAAATTACCGTTTTCATCAAAGTGTTTTAAAAACTCATCTTCTTCTTCGTTATAATTTGGTTGTTCCCAAACATATTGTTTTGGTTTTGCTATTTGCTTTCTAAAAATTAAAGCGAATAACAAACCTGTAATTAATCCTGATAGATGTCCTTCCCAAGAAACACCTTCTTTTAATGGTAAAACATCCCAAACCATACTTCCGTAGAGAAAAACAACCAGCATAGATAAAGCTACTAGTCTATAATGTTTTGCTAAAACACCTTTAAAAAAAATAAAACTAGCTAAAACATATATTAATCCGCTAGCTCCAATGTGGTAAGATGGTCGTCCAATACACCATGTTAAAAAACCCGAAAGTAATATACCGTATCCTAAAACTTTAAATGCTATCGGTCTATAAAAATAGAATAACGCTGCTGAAAGAATAAATAATGGTATTGAATTATGATAAAGATGACTGATGCCACCATGTATAAAAGGACTAAACAAAACACCTTTTAAACCTGAAAGTTTTTGAGGATAAATACCTAATTTATTTAAACTGAAACCAAAACGAATTTCGATAGCAAAAATAAGCCAAATTAGCATTACAAATCCTAACGGATAAAGTAATACTTCTGGACTGTATTTAAATTGTTCTTTTTGTTTCATTGTAGTGAATATAGCAAATAGTTAACCAACTTTGAAGTGATGTTAAATTGTCAGCAAGTAAATGCGTGAGGGATTATTCATTAATACTTATTTTTAATTTATGTATTCATGATTACTTCGTAGTTAAGCAATTGTTGGAGCACATCTTTGATTGCGACTTGCGAAAGCCCGACTTTTTTTGAACTTTTCTCAAAAAAAGGCACGCCATAACAAAGTTAATAAGTTGTTTGATTGTAATTATTGTTTTAAAAAAGTTTGATTTAATTTTACAAGATGAATACGCCTTTAGCCGAAAGATTAAGACCACAAACGTTGGACGACTACATTAGTCAGCAACATTTAGTGGGTAAAAACGGAACGTTAACTAGACACATCCAACAAGGGTTAATCCCATCGATGATACTTTGGGGACCACCAGGAATAGGAAAAACTACATTGGCAAATATCATTGCAAACACATCCAATCGTCCATTTTATCAATTAAGCGCAATTGCATCTGGAGTGAAAGATGTTAGAGATGTAATTAATAAAGCGAAGGAAAGCGGCGGATTATTTACGGCTAAAAACCCAATTTTATTTATTGATGAGATACATCGTTTTAGCAAATCGCAACAAGATAGTTTACTACAAGCAGTAGAAAAAGGTTGGGTAACACTAATTGGAGCAACGACAGAAAATCCTAGTTTTGAAGTTATTTCGGCATTATTGTCACGTTGTCAGGTTTATATTTTAAAAGAGTTTGAAAAAACCGATTTAGAGGCGCTTTTAAACCGTGCAATTGAAAAAGATGAAATCTTATCCAAAAAAAACATAAAACTTAAAGAAACTAGCGCTCTATTACGTCTTTCTGGTGGTGATGCTAGAAAACTACTTAATATTTTTGAACTTATCATTAACGCAGAAGATAGCGACAAAATTGTTGTTACCGATAAAATGGTGATGGATAAAGTGGAAAGTAACACCGTACGTTACGATAAAACTGGCGAGCAGCATTATGATATTATTTCGGCATTTATAAAATCTATACGTGGTAGTGATCCCAACGCATCAGTTTATTATTTAGCACGTATGGTTGAAGGTGGTGAAGATGTAAAATTTATAGCTAGACGTATGTTAATTTTAGCTAGCGAAGATATTGGTAACGCTAATCCAACTGCTTTGGTTATTGCAAACAGCACATTTCAAGCAGTATCTACTATTGGCTATCCAGAATCTAGAATTATTCTTAGCCAATGTGCTACTTATTTAGCATGTTCGCCAAAAAGTAATGCGGCGTATATGGCAATAAATAATGCGCAACAATTGGTCAAACAAACTGGCGATTTAAGTGTACCGCTTAACATACGTAACGCACCAACAAAACTAATGAAAGACATTGGTTATGGCGAAGATTATAAATACAGTCACAATTACGCTAACAATTTTGCTGTACAAGAGTTTTTGCCTAAAGAAATAGCAAACACACCGTTATATCAACCTGGTAATAATGCTAGAGAAAATGCACAACGTGAGTTTTTAAAACAGCGCTGGAAAGATAAATACGGGTATTAAAATATTTTGGGCGTTACCCACTTTTGCTTTTAATGGCAAAAGTGCGTCAGGCTTTCGGTAGTCGCAATCAAAGATGTGCTCCAACAATACCTCAATCCTTAACGCAGATGAAACAAAGAATCTATAAATAAAAGATTAACTCTTTTAAAACTTAATATCAATAGATTTCATCTGTAAAGTACCACTGTCATTGGTTGCAATCACCCAATTATTATTTATTTTGTAGATAACAGCATCTTTATCTTTTACAATGTATAAATCTTCTTTACCAGAATATAAAATGGTGTATACCGTTTGACCTTGACTATTTTTTAAATTGTAATTTATTACTCCAAATGCTTCAGCGGTAAGCCTATTATTAGAAAGGTTTTGATCTACTTCTTCTACGGGTACTTCAATTTCAATTTCTTCATCTAGTTCTTCTTCATCAACTTCTTCAACCAATGGTGCTTCTGTTACTTTAGGTAATGGAGTAACAATAACTTCTTCTACTTCTTTTTCAGTTTTTTTTAATTCATACTTATGAGTGAAATTAGATAAACTACTAAAAGCTTGTCTTACAGCTTCATTGTATGCAACTATATATTTTTTTTCTCTAGATTCGCCTTCTTCTGTGGTATAAACCACTTTACCTTGACAATCTTTAAACTGAAATTTTATTTTAGTTTTAAACATAGAAGAATCGTCTATTGCTGTAGTTTTTAAAACTAAACAGTTATTTTGTATCGCATCTTCTGGCAAGGTATCTCCTTCTAATAAAACGGTAAAGTTTTGTTTTTCTAACAAAAACTTAGTTAAACCATTTACACGGTATTGACCTGGTTCTTTTTGAAATTTGAACTGGTTTGGAACAACAATATATTTATAGTTATTTAATTGTTCTTGGGCTAATAATGAGGTACAAAATAGCACTATGCAAATGAATAATATTTTTGAAAATTTCATCTTTATAAATATTTCTTTAAGTCTAATAAATGATTGATAATTTTTATATCTGGAGCTATAGTTTCTTTATGATAATTAAAGCAAATAGCATCTAAACCAATATTTAATGCTCCTAAAATATCGGCTTCATAATTATCGCCAATCATAATACTATTTTTAGTTGTTGCATTGGCTAAATCCAAAGCGTGATTAAATATCTTAGGGTTTGGCTTTTTTACACCGACCATTTCTGAATTTGTTATAGTTTCAAAAAAATGAAATATGTTTGATTTTTTCATCTTATGATGCTGTACTTCTTCAAATCCATTGGTTATAATATGTAATTGATATTTTGGTTTTAGATAATCTAAAATTTCAAAAGTACCATCAAATAAATGGTTTTGATTACTTAAGTTATCTATATAATCCTCTGACAGTTTATTAATTACTTCTGCCTCTACTTCTATATTTAAAGTATCAAAGGTATCTTTTAATCTATAAAATCTTAAATGTTCTTTGCTTACTTTTTCTTCTCTATAAAGCTTCCAATATTGCAAATTTAGCGGTTCGTAAACGCTCAAAAACTCAGGTAAATTAAGTTGTAGATTATTCTTTTTAAAAATAAAATCAAAAGTTAATGCCGAGTTTTTATCAAAATCCCAAAGTGTGTGATCTAAATCAAAAAAAATATGCTTTATATTATTGTTCATCTACTGAGTCTAAAATTGTATTAAATAGTGTTTTAAAGTGCTTCCAACGCGGTATATTACTAAATGTATAATTATGAAAAACAGGTACAAAATTGCCTTTTACAGCTTTAACTTGTTTAATTAATTTATCTAAAGCTTCTTGTTTATCTAATAACGAATTATACTTTAAAAATGCAAAATCTAAAGCATGATATGGTACTATTTTTAGTGGTGTTTGCACCTCGTAATCTAAATCATAAAACAAAAACGGAGTACAAGTTCCTGCTCTAAAGCCTAAGTGATTAACGTAGCCCATTGTATAATCTTCAGGTATTTCTAATTCGACTAAATTACGATAAGATTCTGGTAAATTTACTTTTGAAAAAGAATGTCTAGAACCTGCTATATTTGTATTAATGATAGCTTCCATTCTACTCTTTTCAATCTTTAACAATTCAATATCATTTAGAGCAAAAAATGAAGATTTTATACCTACTTTACAATAATCTGCAACGTGTTTTATTAAAGATTTAAACTTTTGTTTTTGACTATTTATGTTTTTATCGTAGGTAGAAAAATCGCCAACTAAGAAGAAAAATATAAATTTAAAATTTCGTTTTTTTTGTCGATTAACAATATATTTATATGTATCAAACGGGTCTTTTCTTGCTCCCAATAATACGCCAAAACGCTCATAAACATCTTTAAACCTAAACGCAAAAAAGTCTTTTATTGTTCCGCCAAAAGTACGCATAACGCCTACTAATTTATACTTGTAAGCTGTTGGTACATCTATAATTGGTGTGACGCTGTACGTTTTTTCAGGAAAATCAAAATCTGGAAACTGTTCTTGTAAAACAGCCTTAAACTTATATGCCCAAATATCTACTACGGGTTGCGTTAAAAACTGATTATTGTAGGCTAAACTTTCTTCAGCAGGAAAACGTCCATAATTGTCTTTTACGTGTGGTAAATACTCTTCGTATCTACTAATTAAGTAAAACGTTGCTGCAAAAATATCGTACGGCAAAGCACTTTTTTCTCCAGCAAGGAAAAAACATTTAGTGTCTTCCCAATCGTAAATATTTATATCTATATCTGATAAACCTTGCTCAAATAACAAATCGTTAGACCTGATAAAAACCTCGCTACTTAAAGGTTGTTTTGTATAAGACATTTTAAGGCTATCGTGTGCTATAAAATCTTCAATAGTAGTTGTAAATTCTACAGGAATCCCGAGTATTCTAGTACACACTTGCTTAAAAGTGTATTTAACGCGTGGCGTAATTTTGTGTGTGTAAACTAGTAACATTAACGATTGAAATTATAAGGTTTAAAAGTACCAAATTCCTGATTTAAAAAAGCATTATTTTAACATCAGTTTTAAAGAAATTATCATCAATTTACAGCAAAGCTTCGTCTGCAAAACTAAAATATGCACTTTCTGTAATTATCAAATGATCCAAAACTCTTATATCCAAACTTTGGGCTGCAACCTTTAATTTTTGGGTAATATCTTTATCGGCTTGACTTGGCTTTAATGTTCCGGAAGGATGATTATGCGCCATAATGATAGCAACTGCACCAACTTGTAGCGCTTGTTTTAAGACCAAACGCGTATCTACCAAAGTGCCTGTAATTCCACCTTTACTAAGCTGTAATTTATCAATAACTTTATTAGAATTATTAAGGTAAATAATCCAAAATTCTTCATGTGGCAACTCGCCTATCATAGGTTGCATAAACTCAAAAACAGATTTGCTAGACGTAATTTTAAATTGTTGTAAAGCTTCTTCGGCGCGTCTGCGTCTTCCTAACTCTAATGCAGCCGCAATGCTTATAGCTTTAGCTTCACCAATACCTTTAAACTGCATTAATTGCTTAATGCTTAATTTTCCTAACTGGTTTAAGTTATTGTCTACGCTAGATAAGATGCGTTTACACAAATCTACAGCGCTTTCCTCTCGGTTTCCAGATCCAATTAAGATAGCAACTAGTTCTGCATCACTTAAAGCTGCTTTTCCTTTTTTAAGAAGCTTTTCGCGTGGTTGATCATCTTCGGACCAGTTTTTTATTGAAAAAGATGGCTTTTTTTCAGACATTTGATAAAACTACACAATATTTTGTAATTTTTAAACTCCAAAAAACCAACTAATTATCTAAATATGAAATCTATTTTTGAAACCGAAGCTAAAGCTGAACTATTAAACCGTTTAGAAAATCTTGAGGCTGAAGCTTCTGCTAAATGGGGAAAAATGAATGTTAACCAAATGCTTGTGCATTGTCAAAAACCTATTGAACTAGCTCTAGGCGAAAGCACTATTAAAAAACCAAATTTTTTAATGGGTATGATGATGAAACTTGTTGCGCCAAGCCTTTACAACGATAAACCATGGAAAGAAGGTTTACCAACCGCTAAAGAATTTATTATAGTTAACACTGAAGCTTTTAATACCGAAAAAGATAAATTAAAGTCTAAAATTGAAACTATGAGCACATCTAAAGACTATTTTGAACCTAAAAAGAAACATCCGGTTTTTGGTACGTTTACCACAGACCAATGGGGAAAAAGTGCTTATAAACATTTAGATCATCACTTTAGACAATTTGGTGTGTAGTTTTGACTACGCTCAGCTACCAAATAAACTTCGCTAAACTACCAAACGAGTTTTATTAGCTTAAAAACTTTAAATACTTTTCACTTTAAATACTTTCAAACTTAAAAAGTGTATCCTCCAAAAAAACATCAAGATAATGACCAACTTCACCATATAGAAGTGATAAAAACGTATCCGTTAGCTACATTAATATCGGTAAAAAACAATCAACCCTTAATTACGCATTTACCATTAATTTATCGCGAAACCGATGGTAAACTTATTGGTCATATAGATATTTATAATCCGCAAACGGACTTGCTTCAGCATGAAAATGAAGTGACCATAATATTTTCTGGTCCACAATGTTACATTTCGCCAAGTATTTATACCACAACACAATTACCAACGTGGAATTACATTAAAGTACACCTTACCGGAACTGTTACCAGAGTTGAGGACAAAGCTGCTTTAAAACAGTCTTTAATTACGATGACCGAGTTTTTAGAAGCGCCAGAACACAACTACGTTTTAGAGCCTGACAACCCAAGATTAGATAAAAATTTAGACTATATTAAACTGTTTGAAATAGATATTGAAACTTGGGAAGGCAAGTTTAAACTCTCTCAAGACAAACTACCAAAAGACAAAGAAAACGCAAGACAACAATTAATTAAAAGCAGTCAAGATAGTATTAAGGCGTTTTTAGACAAGGTATTTAAAAATTAAAATCATGACTAACCAACATTATGATAGCCATAGTAGCCTTGCTTCACCTCTATTTTTTATATTTTGAAATGTTTGCTTGGGAAACCAAAGGACCAAAAATTTTTAGGCAGTTTCCTAAAGATTTATTTACACCAACCAAAACATTCGCGGCAAACCAAGGTTTATATAATGGGTTTTTAGCAGCTGGATTATTTTGGACATTTTTTATCACTAACGCAACTTGGAAAACTAACATTGCATTATTCTTTTTAGGTTGCGTAGCTGTTGCTGGTATTTATGGCGCACTAACCGCTTCTAAAAAGATTTTTTTTGTACAAGCCTTACCTGCTTTGATTGGGATTTTGTTGGTTGTTTTGCAAATGATGTAATTTGACTTTGTCGAATTTTTATTCTAACTTCGTTTAACAATCGATAACGCGAATTGGAAACTCGCTTTATCTTTTCATTGCCCATAATAGCGGAACATCACTCTGAAAATGAATTTTTCAAATTTAAAAACATAGAAAATGTATAAACTACTTCTGATTTTATTACTATTCTCAATTAATGCAACAGCTCAAAAACTTGATAGAAAAACATACTATGAATATTCTGAAAATCTTGAATTTCGAATATTTGGAATAAACAAACAAAGAATAATTGATAGAGGAAATGGATATTATGCAAATAATATTGTTGCTGAAAAAGGAAGAAGGTTTATTACCATAGTTTTTGAATTTAAAAATAATTCTTCCCAATCTCAAGAAATAGATTTTAATGAGATTTATCTACGTGATAAAAATGGAGAATTACATAAAATTGATTTTGTTGTGATGTCTATGAAACTGACCGCAAGAACGAATAAATTACAACAAAAATTAAAAGCCAATAAAAAAAGAAAAATTGTCGCTCAATTTAGACCTTCATTTGATAAAGATGAAATTATTGACGAATTAGTAATCGGAGAAAAAATTATTAAACTGAATTATAACTAAAACTACTAATGGCAACAATGTATAACCGCAATTACGGCGGATTCGACTACGTCCGAATCCACTCGGAATTGCTAACGTCAGTACTAAACCGAAAATTATTAACTTTAATCCCGTAACTGACGGTTATACTAAACCGTTGGCAGTAATTTAAACCAAATCAATATATCGAATAGATGAAGATTGTTTTACGTTTCAATATTTTGTTTCTCATGCTTATTTCCTCTATCAGTTGTTCTCAAAATAATACGACTGTAGATGATTTTAATTTCATGCTAGGTAATTGGAAAAGTGAAATTGGCAGAAAACTTTATTCAAAATGCGAATGTCATAAAGTTGAAAAAGAAGAAATTAAATGCCAAATAGTAACGTATAAAAGATCTGACTCATCCGAATACAGTATAGTAAAATACCATCTAAAAAAGGAATCTAATAATTGGGTAATTGATGAAGAGATTTTTGGAACAAGACAACAATACAAGGTTTTTGATTTGGATAAATCTAAAAAAAGAACTTTTCAAGTTAAAAAAATTGACTCGTCACAAATCTTTTCAATTAGAAAACCAGAAAATGATGGAGAACAAAATTTGGTAATAGCTTTATCAAAAGATAAAAAGCTAATTATGACTGATTATTTCTATACTTTTAATTTTGAAAAAATCGAATAAAACTACTGCCAACAATGTGTATAGCTCATTGCGGCTGAATTCCTAATCGGAATTCATTACAATTTGCTAACTTTGAGTTACGGCGGAAAATCATAGCTGATTTCCCTCAACGAGCCATATACAAACACATTAAACAAAACTCTTCAATCCAATATATTCAGTATATTTTAAGATTCCTGTCTGCACAGAAATAACTCTACTCAATCAATCCTTTTACAGCATCAAAATCCAAACCGCCATAATTACCGCTACTCATTAACAATAAGGCTTTGTTATCAAAGTTTTGAGAGAAGAGATAATTTTTAAAATCGTCTGGATTGGTATAAATAATTAAATCGTCACGTTCAAAAGCATCTGCTATTTGTTGGTGTGTTACCGCTTCTAGTTTTTTAATTTCTACCGCATGCGGACTATAAAACACTACTGCAACATCTGCTGCATCTAAAGCGCCTTTATATTCTTTTAAAAACTCAGCATTTAAACTGCTATAAGTATGCAATTCTAAACACGCTACCAAAGTACGATCTGCATATTGTTCTTTTACAGCTTTTGTTGTTGCACTTACCTTACTTGGCGAATGTGCAAAATCTTTATAAGCAACGCTATTATTGGTTTCGGCAATTTTTTCTAAACGCTTGCTTGCACCTTTAAATGTTGAAATAGCTTCGTAAAAATCATCCTCATCTATTCCCATATGTTGACAAATCCATTTTGCACCAGCCAAATTATTTAAGTTATGCTTACCAAATACTTCTATTGGCATTGGTCCTTCTGGAGTTTCTAGGAGTGTTTCGCCATCTTCAACAGTGTATTCTGGTGTGTGATATGGTAATTTTCTAATTGGGTTTTCGCTAGCTTCTACAATGCGTTTAACAGCTTCGTCTTCTTCGTTATAATTTATACTTCCTCCTCGTACAATACTATCTACAAAAATTTTAAACTGCTCTTCATAATTTTCATACGTTGGAAACACATTAATATGATCCCAAGCAATACCGCTTAACAACGCAATATTGGGTTTGTATAGATGAAATTTAGGTCGTCTATCTATCGGACTGCTTAAATACTCGTCACCTTCTAAAACTATAAAATCATTATCCTCGGTTAATTTTACCATCACGTCAAAACCTTCTAATTGCGCGCCAACCATAAAATCTACATCGCGGTCATGGTAATGCATGACGTGTAAAATCATAGATGTTATTGTGGTTTTACCGTGACTACCACCAATTACAACTCTAGTTTTATCTTTAGATTGTTCGTATAAAAACTCTGGATAACTGTATATTTTTAAGCCTAATTCTTGAGCTTTTAATAACTCTGGATTATCTGCTTTAGCATGCATACCTAAAACGATAGCATCTAATTTATCAGTAATTTTCTCAGGAAACCATCCAAATTGTTCTGGCAATAATCCTTTAGCTTCAAGACGTGATTTTGAAGGTTCAAAAATTGTATCGTCACTTCCTGTTACTTGATATCCTTTGTTATGTAATGCTAATGCAAGGTTGTGCATTGCGCTTCCGCCAATAGCTATAAAATGTACGTTCATGGTTTATTTTTGAAGATGTTTCAAAGATACATATTGGAATTTATTTTGACACTAATTTCACAAATTTTCACTAATTGATTTGCAGAGTTTATCTAGTTATTACACAGAATTTCTCTGAGATACAGAGACTCGCAGAGATTTTTAGTTTTTGATGCTTTGTGACTTTGCGAGGTGTTGCTTGACACGAATTTCACGAATGTTCACTAATTATTATTTAAATATTTTACAGAGTTTGCTTTGTTTCTGTGACTGTGACTGTGACTGTGACTAAAGACTACCTACTACCTACAACTTACTGCTTACTGCTTACTGCCTACTGCAAACTTTCCTTAAATTCTTTAAAGACTTCAATTTTCGGTAGTTCTTTTAAAGCTAAATCTATATGTGCTAAAGCTTGCTTATTGTCTTTTTTGTGTTTGTAGATTTGTGCTATACGGTAATTTGCCCAAGCTTTTGGCACACCATCTTTTGCAGAGTAGTTATGCAAATACACTTTTAAACATGTTAGACCTTTATCTAATTGTACATTATAATCTGCACATACTTTTCCTATTTGATAGTGTAGTGCATTTCTTTTGTGTTTTCCCTGTGATGCTTCAATATTACTTATAGCTTTTTCTGGTAGGTTTTCCTTTTCGTATAAAGCGGTAAGCTTGTCGTAGCAAGTGATTGAACCACCAACTTCAATAGCTTTTAAGTAGTAATCTTCGGCAAGTTCTGGCTCGTCATCATATTCATAAATGTAGCCTTTTGCTAAATAGCCATCAACTTTAGAGAGTTTTTCTAACTCGTTAGCATATTTTAAAGATTTGCTTTTACTACCGCCAACAATGCCTGGTAATTGCATGTATAATTCTACTAAAGCCCAACGCGTATCTATATGATTTGGGTCTAATTCGGCTGCTTTTAAAAACGCTGCTTTAACGTCGTCTATAATGGTTAAAGCTCTAAGTTTACTTACAGATAAGGCTTTCATCCCTAAAGCGCCACCGTATTTGTAATGGTAATTGGCTTCTTTAGGTTCGGCTTCCGTTAGCTTTTTATATTGCTTTGCCGCATCATCCCATTTTTTTTGATGTCCGTAAGCATCGCCTAATAATTCTATGGCTTCTAAATCATTTTCATTATTATCAACAAAAGGTTTTAGCTCTGCTTCTGCTTTACTAAATAATTTTTGTTGAATAAAGGCTTTTCCTTTTTCAACTGAGGTTTGCCCCATTAAAAAAAGCGGAAAGCAACATATAAAAATGATTAATCGCATATTTGGTTTTTTCAATTTATACAAAAATAACATTCTGTTGGTATTGTTTTTGATTCTGTTGCGTTAATAATTGTTAACTTTAAATTTCTATCGTTTTACTCATTAAAAAGGTAGACTCGCGCATTTTTAGTTTTATGTCGAAATGTCTAAACTTATCTTGCTATTAAAAATAATTTTATGAAACAGATTTCAACCTTAATAATGATTTTACTTTTTGCTACTACTTACGCTCAAGATGGCTATTCCAAACTTTGGAAGCAAGTCGAAACCCATGAAAAAGATGGCTTACCAAAAAGCGCTTTGGATGTTGTACAACAGATTGAGACATTGGCTAAAAAAGAGCAAAACAGTCCACAAATTATTAAAACGCTTATTTTTAAAAGTAAGTATGCGCTAACCTTAGAAGAAGACGCGCAGCTAAGCAT
>Ga0105235_100299_pt1 | contig 18744 bp, 26 predicted proteins | sample Virmet3819_2500_FD_90059 | JGI IMG/M metagenome (GOLD analysis project Ga0105235, IMG submission 90059) | Marine viral communities from the Southern Atlantic ocean transect to study dissolved organic matter and carbon cycling - metaG 3819_2500 | ecosystem: Environmental > Aquatic > Marine >... | reverse complement strand
TTCAGATCTGTCATGGGGCATCCTGTCCGGTGGAATTGCCCCGAAGGGAGCAGCTAAGCCCGCCCCCCGTCAACCGCATTCTCGCGCGCGGCGAAGCTTGCATTCGCATGGTCGGGGCCTGTTCGCCGTCGCGCAGCCTCAGCACCTCGACCCTGTCCGCGGTCATGGTAACCGAATGCTCGAATTGTGCAGACAGCTTTGCGTCCGCGGTGACCACAGCCCACCGATCGCATTTCCCCTGCTGGCTAACGCGACTTGAGCGACTCACCGCAGGATGGGATGGGAGTGATCGCGTAGCTGCACCGTCGGCGCGCCTGATATGGCCCACTACTATTAACTTCGCCGGCCTGCGATACAGCAACCATATCGGGAAAATGGTAGCGGAGGAGGGACTTGAACCCCCGACACGCGGATTATGATTTCTCTTGCTTCACTGATTATTCAAGCGAATTCTGTAAACCAGAACCGTAGCACTCCCGCATTTACGGATAGAAGTATCGTGGGTGTAAACCGACACTGAGAGTTGCGAGCGCTAGTCTTCAGTGTATCCCATCCGATAAACGAGCGCGGCCGAAGATTTCCCCGCGCGATGGGATACGGGATGATACGCGCATGACTGATTGGCGGCCGGACACACCATTCCCGCTGTACTGGAACGACACCGAACTCGCGACTTTGGGGTGGATCGTCGCGACAAGCTCTTCGTGCGAAACGCAACTGAGAGTCGCAGTAAAAGCTGTCGAACGGCTTGATTTCAACCAGTGGCTTCGCCTTGATAGCAGCCCAGCGATCGATCTTGCCCAACGATTAAAGCGCGAAGCCATCAAGATCGACGGCGAGCTTGCGGAGATCGCGGAACGCCTTGAAGCACAATCTCTCGCGGCATTCCGATTGCGAGCCGAACTCGTTCACGGACTCTGCGGCGAAGATCCTGAGACTGGGCTCCCCCTCTCCCTGCACTTTCGACGTAAGAGCTTGCATTCCTATGACGCTTTAGACCGAGCAATGGGATTGTTCGCCACGCTCGCACACGACGTCGATGCGGCAGTAAAGAAAATAGCCGATTTGATCATCGACGGCGTTTTGACGGAAGGGGTCGGCAAGAAGGGCCTGTTGATGCGATGGCGGGACCGGGACGTCCGGTTCTGATGATTACTTGGTTGGAAGGGTACTGCGCTACAGTGCACATCGTGGAAGCGAGCGTCTTCGTTCCCGTCTATCCGAAAACGACCTCCTGTGGGTAGATACAAGTCTGCCCGGCCGGCCGCGGCAATTCCGAACGACTGGATCCCCCACGACGGATCACCTTGCCCTGTCGACCCCGCATCCTTCCCGGGCGTCCTGTTCCGCGCCGGAACGCGCTTTCAATCGGGCAAACGCCGCGCCGAGGACTGGCAGCAGTTCTCGAGCGGAGATCTATGGGCATGGGCTAGCCGCACTCCCGATGGCTTCGACATCATAGCCTATAAGCCGGAGAGCGAGTTCGTGGAGATACCGCGCGGCGGGAGCGTGCTGTGAGGCTGAAGGTAGAATTCGCCCTGCTCGCAGCGCTCGTGCTGCTACCGGTCGTTCTATGGCTGTTCGGGTAGCCCGCAGGTCGGCGGCAGTTCGGTCTCGAGGTAATAGTCCGACAGCCACGCCAACCGGTCGCCCATCGCGCAGGCTACGTCTATCACCTGGTTGAGCAGCTCGCCCACCTGCCGATCGGACAGGCAGGGTTCGCCGTCGCAAACCGCTTCGCCCGCCGGCGCCACCGGCAACGGCGCGCGCTCGAACCGGACGGGATCCGGCGTCGACTTGACCTCATCGCCCCCGCAGGCGGTCAGCAGCAGCGCGAGAGACAGGCCCGGCAGGAGCGCGGGCAGCTTCGGGGTCGGCATTTTCGGCCTCCTTCATGTCGGCGGCGGTGGTATCACTATCGGCTTCGCGCGATCGGCGGCGTTCGTCCTCGCCGCGATTGGCGCGGCGCTCGCCTTCCAGCGCGCGGTGCGCTTCCTCGAGCCGGCGTTTGCTGTCGGCTGTCTCGACTGCGGCCTTGTCGTCGAAATGGTCCCAGATCAGGAACCCTCCCACCGCGGCGACGAACGCCCCCGCGATCAACCCGACCTTGGCGAGCCGCCTGGCATGGGCGAGCGTGAGCGCGGGATTGCGCGCGATCAGCCATCCGGCAATGGTCCCGATCATGTCGAGAACATCCCGATGATCAGCGCGCCCACGGCGATCGCCACGAACCAGTAATCTGCCGCCACGCTGCGCACCCGCGCGATGATGCCTCGCCAGATCAGCGGGCCGATATTGTCGCCGATCATAGGTCTTCCTCCACATGCACGGGATCCGCAGGCGTGCCCTGGGGCCGCCGGTCCTTGCGCTTCGATCCCTCGCTCGATCCGAAATGGAACTGGACGACGGCCCCGCCCCAGCCCATGCCGATGCCCAGCAGCACCATCGCGATGTCGCGGTTGCCTTCGGGTATCTCGACGAAGAACAGTGCGGCGATCATGGCGGTGCACAGCGCAATGACCGCGACGCCGACGATATGGCGCGGCAGCTCGGTCACGATCCGCTCCGGTACAGCTTCGCTTCGCTGCCGCGGCGGCGAACCAGCCCCTTGAGCACGCGCCCGCCCGCCCGGTTCCACCGCGCGAATTCGGCCGCCGCGCCGTCATAGTCGCGCGCCTTGTGCTTCTTCGTCAGCGTGGCCCACCCGATCGCACCCGTGTTGTAGTGGAAGCTGACCATGGCATCGAACTGCGCCTGGCTGGTCGGCGCATCGCCGATCGCCCGCGCGACGTCGTTCGCATAACGCACCAGGTCCGAAACGAGCCGCTCGTCGCACTGCTCCTGCGTCCAGGCGGTGCCCTCGCGCACATAGCCGTGCAGGCCGCCGCGCGTAGCGCCCCAGCCAATCGTCCACGGCTCGCCGCCCGTGCCCGGGTCCGGATAGGCTTCGATCAACCCATCCTCGCGCAGCCGCGCGCAGCCCTCGAACTGCTTGATCAGATTGATGCCGTCATCGCCCACCTGATCGGGCCCGCCGGGCTCGGCAACGGGGATCGCCGGTATGGCGTTGCGCGGCACCCCCGCCAGGTCGAGCACCGCGTGGATCTTGTTGATATCGTCGAGAACAAGCACGTCATCTTCATCCGCAGCACGCGCCGCGTCGAAATACCTTTTGCGTGGGTCGGTCATTCCTCGTCCCTTCCGTCCTTGTCGAGTTTGTGCAGCAGCTTCTCGAGATCGCCGCTCGCCACGCGCCGCTCCCAAGCGCGCAACTCCTGCTCAGCCTGTGCAGCCTCACCTGGGGCGGCATAGCGGGCAAGGTGCTGCCACCCGCGCGCCTTGAGATACCGCACCACTTCCTGCGTCGAGATAGCAAGGATGGCCGTGGCAAGTGCCCGCGTATCGGCATCGGTCAGCCCCAGCATCTTGGTAGCCACAACGGCCACCAGCCCGATCATGCCAAGCTGCATGAAATAGCCGAGCGCCTGCGTCCAAGTTGGCATCTGCCCGTCAGACAGCAGCCGCCCGAAGTGCGCCACCGTGCCGACCACCAGCCCAAAAATCACCGCGCCGTATTCGTGGAGGTGCGCTAGAAGGGGTTTCATACAATTCCCCTGGTGAGGCCGTAGATAAGAGAGACGATGGACAGCAGCGGATATGCTGGCCAAGCGCGGTTACCCTTGCCGGTCGCTATATCTAGCCCCATCAGGGTCAGGTAGGCACACATATGTAGGCCCACCACTCCCGCAGACATCATCCAGAAGCCGGTCTGCTCGGTTATATAACCGTTGGCTCGCAGGATGTTTTCAGGCGAGAACAGGCAGACAATCACGAATGCCATCACTAGCAGCATCAGCCGCCAGTAGTGCCACGCCCGCTTGCGCACCGGCACCGACTGCTCGGTTACGTGCCAGCTTTCGATTAGCACCCGCACTGCTATCCATGCCCAAAGCAAGGAAGCGCCGATGCGAAGGCCCGTTAGGATACCCTCAATCAACGACGCCTCCTGCCTTGCACAAAGTCAAACGCGCACTCGCTTATTGGCCATGCAAGAAACATCAGCGCAAAGCCGATGATTGCGAGGAACCAGGTCATTAGGTAGCAATCAGGCCATGCTCGCGAAGAGCGGCAAGGGCTGCATTCAACTGGGTAATGGCGCTTGCCGCATCGGTTGCATCGGCAATTGCTGGCTGCCGTGGTCCCAGCACCTTATTGCCGGCGACATTGACCTGCGTAGTGGCCAACAGCGCGCCATTGGTGGTAATGTCTCCTGATGCGACGAGATTATTCTCGCAAAAGAGGGTGTTGATGATGTAGGTCGCGCCGCCGATGATCGAAACGACGTTCTGACCGTTCCAGCGCATGTGGACGCTCTCGCCGAAGCCCCCGTTTATATCGCCGAAATAAAGCTGGTTGTCGGTGCCAGCGACCATCATCGCGCTGGGAATGCCGTCTGAACGTCGCGATCCGAACCAAACGTTGTTGTTGGTGTAGGCGAACTCCGAGAAATTCGCTTCCCGCGCATTGAGCAACGGGCAGTCCACCGACACTGATTGCGCCACGCCGGCGCCGTCGCTTGTCATTGTCAGATAACTGTCTTTGTCGGTGGTCTGGAAGTTGATCTGCTCGCCGCGAATGTTCCAGACGTCCACGAAGCCGGTCGTGCGATTCCAGAGGAACTGATACGCCTGGACATAGCCAGTTTCTCGGTCGTCAATGCCGTTTACATTCTGCTCGCCCGCGAGATGGAAGCGGGCGTAAACCTCCATTCTCCCCTCAAAAAGCTTCTCCACACCGTAGTAGAACTGCGGCTCTGCGGGGTTGAGATAGCGGTAGGGGGCTGCGACGATATTATAGCCGATGCGCCACTGCTCGTTGTTAATATGATCGCCATAGCCCCCAACCGAGGTCAGCTGCGCGCCGAACATCGTGTCGTCGAAGGCGGTGGGGGTGTTGAATCCGGTCGCGATGTTAGGATTGTCGAGGCCAGAGACGTTGGTCAGCGCAGTCGCCTTGAGAACCGCAGCACCGCTTTCCTCGCGGTAGAGCAGCAGATTGCCATCGGTTTCGACCCAGAAGGTTTCGCCCTCTGCGACGGCAGCAAGTCCTGTCGCCGTGTCCTCATAGACTTGCGGCGCGGTCGCAGCAGCAAGGGCAGCGATATCGCGGGCGGCCTCTGCGCCCAGGCGTTGATCGGTGGCCAGCGCGACTTGCGTAGTCGAGCGGTCGGCTTCTGCAGAAGCTCGGTTCGCTTCGCGCTTGGCGATTGCTGTATTCTCGCCAAGTTTTACGACGAACCCGTTTTGCGCGATGCTGGGCGTGAATTCGGGCATATTAAGAAACCTTCCCACTAATATAAAAATTACCGGCGATGAATCGGCGCACCTCACCGAGGCTGTCCCAAAGGATGTCAGCGACCAGTTCGACCATGCCGTCACCATCCGAGTCGCCAGGGAGCGCCGCGAATTTCGCAGGGTCCGGGATAAATTCGACCTCGGTGTAATCGCCGTCGAAAGTGCCCACGTTCGTGGTGAAGGTAAGGACTGGATCGCCTGCCCCATCCGGGGAAAGGCGAGCGGTCATGGTAAAACTGTCGCCCGCCGCGTCGAACGGAAGATACATTTTGTAGGGTTCGGGCAGGCCCCGCACGATTGGGGGGAACATTGCCCCGCCGTGGCCGGCCGAGCGAGCAAGGCGCAGCCATTCGGTCCATTGGCTTTTCATTGGGATCTCCAGTTAGGGTATGTCGCCGCCGGGATCGTCATCCCCCGATCAATCGGCGGAAGCTCAACGCCGCCCTTTCCGGCTGACGCAAGCGAGCGCAGCCAGTCACCATGCTGGGTCATTTGTGTTTTCCTTCTTAGGGAATGTTGTAGTTAGGATCGCCGCCGCCACCGTAACCGGGAGGCGCGTCAGGGGGCGGGCTGTATGATCCGCCGCTGTCGGGTGTAGTCTGCCACCCGATGAATGCGTTCGTGCTGTCCGCTAGGGCGCCCGTGGCTGGCGCAGCTACGGCAAAGAACTCTTCGTCAAGGAGGTCCCAGAACACGGCGTATGTGGTGTCATCCGCCAGAGCGGTTACGCCATCCTGAAGCGTGGTAAGGGTCGCGCCCGTCAGTGAAAGATCCCGGCCATCATCGAGAGTGGCGTCGAAGGTCGCGACAACTATCTCGCCAACCGAAGAGGAAAGCGGGAAGTTGACTGTCTTGGCCACCACGCGGCGGGCAGCAGACGAAGTCGCCCCTGCTGCAATCTCGTCACGCTCCTGCGCGGTCTGCCCGATTGCAGGCGTAGGCGGCGCGGTGCCAGTCAGGCCCAAGCAGTAGGCGTGCTTGGCGCTTGTTTCGCCCATCAGTTCCAGCTTCACCTTCATGGTTGCCGGATCGAGTTCGCGGCGCAGGATGATGGCCGTTGTGTCCAGCCCCAGTTCGGGCAGGTCGAGGTGCAGGCATTCGCCGGGGCGGTAGGACCGCATACGGGGCTTGCACACCAGCGTGATGGGGGCCAGTTCGCGGCTATCCCAGATATGATAGGCCACAAGCTGCGATGCCTGGTCCTCGTCGGTGACGAAGTTGCAGGGCCACGTTTCCCGCTTTTCCTCGCCGTCTTCGGTCAGGAAGGTGGAGTTAACCACCGGCTCCGCATCGACCATTTCCCAGTTATGGGCAGGGCTGCGATACTTCGGGATTCCGGTGTTAATGCGGTCGCGGAACGACTGCATCGCCATCACGCTCTGATCGTCGTCCGTCAGGTCGGCTTCGGTGATCGTGTCGAGCGCGACAGTGGGCGCGCGGTAGCGGAACGTAAGCTGCCCAAGCACAACCGGATCGGCCCCGCCCGCAAAACAAATATCCTTCAGGTTCGCCCAGCGATCCCCCGGCTCGTAAACGACGCCAAAGAAGTTCTCCCACCCGTTCGCTTCGCAGACATTCGCCCACGCCGCGATAACTGCCCAGTCGATAGCATCAGCTGCCAGCCCCATGCCCATCGTGCGCTTGCCGCTCTGGTAGCGGCCAAAGGCATACGTGCCCGCGTGCAGGGCAGGGTTGGCGCTGTATTCGTAGGTGGTTTCGTCACCGATGCGGTGCGAGCCGGAGCCGCCGGGGAAGGTGCTGTCCTTGCGCGGGTCGTAGACCTTCACCCACTGGCCATAGGAACCGATGGAGCTGCGTAGATCTACACCGGCAAACCGCTTGCCGTCCTTGTCGAAAAGCGCGCTGAACCCAATCGCCGCCTGCCCCGACAACTTGGACGAGGAGTCCCATCCCGGTGTTCCAGCCCACTGCGGCGAGAGCGCATCCGCCTCGGGGGCCGCGCCAAGCTGCGTGTCGGTGTATAGAAAGCCGTTATACCAGCTTGGGATCGTCTCGAAATCGAACCGGGGCGAGATGCTCTGGACCGGCCCGCCGACTGAATAAACCACAGCAAGAAAGCGGTAGGGGTTAGGCACCTTCTTCAGCTTCGCGCCATAGCCGGTGTCGTGGCGTATATGGCCCGCGAAGTAGCCCTCCCCCATCACATAAGGGGAGGGTGCATCTGGGTCGATCAGGATTTGGGTAACGCTGCCCCGCGCCGGAGGCGGCTTGGTGAGGGCCTGCGCGCCGATGTTGGCCACACCGGATACAACCGTTGCGATGGTAGCGACCGACGACGCAGTGGCCGCTAGGGCCGTGCCTGCGGCTGCGAACGCACCGACGCCGGTAGCAGCAAGTGCAACCGCGCCCGCGATTACCCCTATGGTCTTGACTGCCTTAGCCATTTAGACCCTCCACGCGGCGGTTAGTTCGTCAAGCGATACGTCGAGAACAACCAGCTTCGGCGCATCCTCGCGCCAGCCAAACAGCTTCAGCGGACCAGCGCAGACGAACAGCGCGTCCAACCCTTGCTCACCGGGGACCATTGCGAGATCCCCAAGCATCATCTGCGCAGGCGCAATCGGCGGAAGCATCCGGTCCATCAGCCGCCCAAGACTGCCGTAGCCTTTCGCACTAAGTGCCCGCTTGGCCCCCAGCGCGCTACGGAAGCGCGGCAACGTCTCGACCTTGTGCCCCATGTTGCGCAGGTGAAAGCGCGCCAAGTGAACACAGGTGATGCCCTTGGACCAGTCGAACTCCTTGTTCCGATAGCGGGCAAGGGTCTTCTCCGTCGCGATCCGGCGGCGTTCGAGTTCCATCAGTAAGCCCTCACATCACGGCCTCGGCCATAACTGCCGCCGTAACCGCCGCCGCCGCCGTAGGTGCTTCCGCCACCGCTAGGACGCTCGACGCCCCATGCGACCGGAACGGCAAGCCCCGTTGCGTTGTCGTGCCCCGTCTCTCCAGGCCACACCGATTTGTGAAACGTAGGGTTAAGCGAGTTGCCGGTGTTGCCCTCGAACAGCCGCTCAGCGAGGCTAACCACCGACATTGACAGTTCGCGCTTGCCCTTGCCGACCGTCAGCACGCTTTGGTCAATCTGGCCGGTAAACAGCACATCCGCCGAATTGATCGTGCCTGCGTCCACATCGTATTCGGCCAGCACGAATTGCACTTGCGAGGTTTGGTGCCCCGGCTTGGTCAGGTCTGCGACTGCGCTAGTGTCAGGCGGAAGCATCGTGATCGACAGGGCGGGGACGCTATCGCCTACGCCTTCGGACAACGGCTGCACCGATTGGATGGTGCCGAACGTGTCATCCTTGGCGCGGTAGGTTTCGCCGCCGTATTCGATGAACCCGCCATCAGTGAAGCGCAGGGTCGCTTCGGGCAGTTCGATTGTCAGGAGGCCGGTTAGGGCTACGCGGCTCACTCGTATTCCTCCACCACGAAACCAACCGACACCAGCCAGTTGGTAGGCGTGTTCCAGCCCCAGTCTTCGCCGTCGATAAAACCTTCGATGTAGGGCTTGGCGAGCTCGATGGTCGCGCCGTCAGCGAACGGGGCGCGAAGAGGCGGCTCGATGCTCAGGGTTGCCTCGCCGCTTGCGTCCGCACCGACCGTCTCGACAACTTGGTGCAGATAGCCGTTGCCGCTGGCGTCAATGATCGTCAGCCAGTAGTCTTCCTTGGCGAAATACCCCGGCGTGAAGCCGCGAACGTCAAGCGAGGTGCCCGACTGGCCCGCGCCATCGACCACAGGCGTTCCCGGCGATCCCTGCGGCACCTTAAGCGGCAGGTGGACACGAATGCCCTCCCGCTTGGCGCGCACGATACGGGCGACCTTGGCCTTGGCGCTGGGCGGGAACGTGAAGCCGATTGCGTAGCGCGTGCCGGGGCGGTCGATACGCAGCGACGATGCACCGCGCACCACGCTGCCCTGATCGAGCGACAGCACTTCCATTTCGCTCGGCACTACGCCTGCGGGCAGTTCGATCATCGGCCAAGCCTCCGCGATGCTGCGAAACGTGACTGCTGGGCTGAAATCTGCGCGCCGCCTTGTGCCGCCGCAACGTCGCCCGCATTGATGCGCGCCCAGAACTCCGGCGTCAGAAGGTTGCCGCTAAAATTGTAGGTATTGCCACCGCGACCGCCCATCATGGCGCGGCTTTCGCTATTGGTGAACACCGACGAACCGCGCGGCATACTCACCAACTCAGGCCCGCGCTCACCCACGACAGCCAAGCCGCCGGGATGGTTGCGGGTGCCGGTCGCATAGCTGGGAACAGCCTTGTTGATGTTGGTCTGAATAGTCTTGCCGAATGCGCCCACGCTGCCAAGCTGGATGCCCAGACCGACAATGCCGGAAAGGATGTCGAGAAACCCGCCGCCCTTAATTGCGTTCGTCATCCGGTCGAGCGCGGCAAGCGTGCCCTCCGCCATGTCCTTGAACGTCTCGGCAACCCGAACGGTCTGGATCTTGGCCTTGTCCGCAAGCCCCTTAAGGCCATCGCCAACCGTCTTCATGCCATCGGTAAGCTTCGGCGCGTTGAGGATGTTATCGCTAACCGTCGCGTTGGGGCCTTCAATGTCCAGCCCCGCCCCGACACGCCGTGCCCGACGCCGCGCTTCCTCGCCAATCTCGGGGCTGATGATCCCCGCCTTGACGCCGCGCTCGACAGCGGAAATATCGTCCTTCATCGCATTAAGCGCAGCGACCTTCGGGAAAAGCCGGTCAAGGATGCCGCTCACTTCGCGGGCGAGGTCGCGAAACGCCTCTTCGGTTTTCTTCGTCGCCTTGACGGTCGGGTCAACCATCAGCTTGTCGAGCTTGTTCATGTGCTGGCCGACTTCTTCGACCATATCGGGAATCCAGGAGTTCCCGACCACCTCGTTATACAGCCAAGCGAAGGTGCTTTCGACAGCACGCACCTTGTCCTGAACCCAAGAGAACACCGCGCCCAGCTTGTCTTGCAGCCACGTTTTTACGCCTTGATAAAGACGCTGCATGGCCGCTGCCGCCGTGATGGGTAGGTTATTCAACGTCTGGGCAAAGCGGTCAAAGCGCGCATAGGCTTCGATGAAAAAGTTGCGAATGCCCGTTCCCGCGTCGGCAAACGCCTTGTCGGTCGCCAGATACCACTTGTTGATGTTGTCGCTGAGTTCCCGAAGGTCGCTGCCGAACTTCCGCGCTCCCTCGGTTTTCTTCATTTCCTCATCGGCGGCATTGGCCGCAACCGATACGCCGCTAAAGCCTTCAGTCACAGCCGCAAGCTGCGTTGCGAAGTTGGCAAACTTGTCGATCAGCCCGCTATCGACCAGCGTTAAGGCAAGCTGCTGGAGAGAGTTCTCCATCTTCATCATCGCGGCTTCGTAACGCTGAAGCTGCGCCCGCTGGTCCTCGGTAATGACAGCGGCCTTGTCGCCATACTTTTCCCAAGCCGCGCCGCCATCCTCAAGCAGCGGTATCAGGTTGGTAGCGTCCGACGCCATAGCCTCCAGGTAGAAGACCATATCCTCTTGGCTGACGTTCGCCTTCTTTAAGCTGTCGTAGTAAAGCTGGAGAGATTCCCGCCCACCTAGACCCTCGAACGCCTTAGCCGTTACGCCGACCTTGGGGGCGATGTTCTCAAAGAAGTCGGCCATCGGCCCGCCACCCGTCTGGGCGAAGTCACCGATACGGTCCCGAACATCCTTGAAAATGTCGCCCAGCTTGTCGAACTCGACGCCGACCATCCGTGCGCCGTAGGCTTGGCGCTGGAAGTCCTCGAAACTTTCGCCCGCGACCTGTGCCGCGTTGCCCATTTCCTTCGACTTCTGTGCAAGGTCGCCAAACACCTTGTTGATGCCCGCGATGGCCGTCCCGATGCCCGCCGCGCCAATGGCAATCGACTTGCTGAAGTCGGAGAACTTGCCGCGCATCCGGTTCATACGCTTTTCGGACTTGGTTGCACCCTTCTCGAAGGCCGCAGTTTCTAAGCTCAAATTGACCGCGAGCCTCGCGATCACATCACCTAGCGCCATGTGCGGCCCCCTATTCTTCGGATTGGTTCGCCGCGATGTTGTCGAACATCGCGATCAGCTTGCGGGCGTCTTCGTCCCACTGCTGCTGCTGGCTTTTCGGTGGCTGGAGATATTCCCCCAGCGACTTGATATTCTTGGTCCGGGCAAAGTATTCTGAATGCCACCCGGTCATCACGGCGAGGTCGCCCGCCGCCTTCATTCGTGCGCTGACGATCAGCGCAAAGGTGCGGGGGGTTGCCCGCCAGAATGCGTCAGGCTCTAGTCCTGCTTCGCACCACTGCGACCAGAGGCTTTCCCAGCCCGCTTCTTCGCGGGCGCTTTTGCGTTTCCCGACTTGTCCTCATCGGGGAATGCCGCTTCGCTCGCCTTGGCCAGTGCTTCAGCCACGATGTCGCCATCCACGCGCAGGATCTCCAGCGCCTCGCCGCGCGTCATGTCGTGATTGCGCGACACGGCACCCTGCAACAGCGCAGCCGTCGCACCCATGAAACCCCCCGCAGCTTCGCCCATCAGCTTTGCCAGCGGCTTGCCGTAGATGCCTTCCGCTTCGACAAGGGCTTCCATGTCGAGAACGAGAGTGAACTCCCGCCCGTCGCTAAGGACGAGCGGGGTTTCGCCTTTGATTGCGTTCGCCATTATGCCGGAGCCAAATAGGCGGCAGTAGTCAGAGGGCCGGACAGCTTCACGCGCAGTGAGGCCTCCATCTTCTCACCGGGCTGAATCGTGCCGCGATTGTAACCGGCAAAGCTAAAGGTGCCGCTGTAGGTCTTCACCGGAGTGCCGCCAATAGGGACGTTGAAGTGGGCGTAACGCTTCCCGCGCGCCGCTTCCCAATCATCAAGCATCTCGTCGGTGTCCGAACCGGGGCGGAAGTTAAAAGGTATCTCGACCTCGCCACCTTCGGCAAGCGCGTCGATAAACTCGCGAAACTGGTTCGGGCTCTTCAGGTGAGTGGTCTCCACCTGCTCCACCGTTACTTCAGGGATCTGGAAGTTGAGAACCTGGACAAGCTCCACCGCGTTCCCCGCAGTTTCATCGGTGCTCAGCCAGAACTCGCCGCCCCAGCCGGTGCTAGGTTCTTGCGTTTCAGCCATTGTGTTACTCCGTGGACCTTATGCCAGTGAATGCTCGGCCAGCAGGTCAAGACTGAGCCGATGCACAAATCCGACGCCTTCAACGTCTTCTCCGAGATCGCGCGGGCCTTCCGCCTTCGTGCGACCAAACTTTACTCCCGCGACCGTGGCGGGCTGCGCTACTGCGCTAATGATGCTGTCCGAGATCGACCGCGCTTCAGCATAGGAGCGCGAGAACACATCCACCTGCACGCGGGTGATGCGGCTTTCGTCATATCCCCCAAGGTGCTGTGGGCGCTCGTCGCTGATCGTAGACAGGCGCAGATACGGCATTGCCGCACCCTGCGGGACTTTCGACCAGTAGGCGCGGGTTCCGATGGTGCCCGAAAGAGCGGTGGTCAGGCGCGAAAACAGCGCGCTTTGCAGGTCTGCCATTTACTTCCCCGCCTTCTTTCGTGCGCGTGCGACCGACTTCTTCACCGCGTCCTGAAGCTCTTTCGCTACGTCAGCGATCACCCTGTCAGCTTGGCTATCGGCAGCGGGGCGCATGTATGGCTGCGGCGTCATCTTGACCGTGCCGAACTCCTGCCAAGCGGCGTTGCCGCCCTCAGGCTTGCCGGTGGGGCCGGTCAGCATCGAAACGCCGGTCTGCCGAGCGAACTTGGCCGAACCGCGTTGGCGCTTGGCCCGCTCCTTCTTCGTCGTGATGCTGTCGCGCAGGTCGCCTTCGTCCACCGCGACAAGCGACTTTGCCTTTTCCTCGACGTGCTTCATTGCCTTTTTAAGCCCGCGCTGGACCGCGTTCTTGCCGGTGGTCGTGCGCCCGCTGAACTGCTCCAATTCGATGAGCATGTCTTCTAGGCCCTCAAAGCCCGTTGTCTTGGTGCTGAACTTCATTGCCGCACCCCTTGACTTTTTGCCGAACTTGGCCGCTATTGATTGGCCATGAAAAGAACCGCTCTCGCGATAGTCGCCGCCACCAGTCTTTCCGCCTGCGCTTCCACGCAAACCGTTCTCAGCGAAGCGCCGGAAGAAGTGTTCTTCACGGACAGCAGCCCGAACGAAGTGGCGTTCTGTCTCGCAAACAAGAACAACACCCCCGCGATGGACCGCGACGATGGTTCAAAGGTCGTTCTCATCAAGAACGGTTATGGCGGTGTGTCTCTCGCCTTTACGATATGGCCCGATGGAGAGGGCAGCCGTGTCGAATATCGTCGCGCGTTCGGTACTATTGGCGCTTCATGGAAGCAGTGCGTCGGCGCCTAAGCCCCGCGAACTGCCGTAACTTCCAGCAACCCCCGATCGGGTGCGTCCGGGCTTATTCCCACGATGTCCCACTGCCCTGCGTGCATGATGCGGTCCCTGATCGTCAGGCTTCGCGTTACCGGGTTCGACAGGAACTGGAACGTCGCGGGCTGCGCACCCTGCTCCATTGCCGCCTGTCGGCGCTCGCTCCCCCGCCCGTAGAAGACCGCGGCCCACTCGGTACCGATGTCTCCCCAGGTCTCGACTTCCTCGCCATAGTCGTTCGATGATGTGGTGTAGCGCTGCAAGGTGACCCGCTGATCTCGTCTGCCGATCCGCGCCATGTCAGATCGTCACCGGCCGGAACGGCGCACACAGCGCGGCTACGCCCAGCGGCACTTCACCCGCCATGCCCGATGTCACCACCGCTTCGCGGTTCATGTACAAATGTCCCAGCATCATCTTCACCGCTGACAGCAGCGATGCTGGCGACGCGCCTTCCTCATAGCCGGCGGAAAAGATGACCTCGACCTCGCCTGCCGCGCCCGAGGGCCAGCTATTGCCGACCGCCGGTCGCAGTGCCCCGGCCTCGCTGAACCGGAAGTCGGCAACCGCGCCCTCCACCTGGGCCCCATTCCCGGCCCGCCAGGAGATCGAGGTAATGGCGGTCACCGGCCGCACCGCCAGGTCGACATGTGCGGAGGCCGCCGAGGGCAGGCGTTCCGCCCGCCAGGCAAGGCCGGTCTGGGCGCCCAGCTTCACCCCGCAATAGCGCTCGACATACTCGATCGCAGCATCGCGCAGCGCCGCGATCAACCCGTCCTCGCTGTCATCGACGACCCGCAGATGCGCCTTGCAGGCATCGAGCGACAAGATGCCGTCCCCATACCCTTCCGGCATGGGGACGTGTCCGAGCTCGAACTGCATGGCGATACTGCGCGGTCAGTTCAGTCGCGCGTTGCGGCGAGGTTGTCTGCCACCGCATCTGCCGACGACTTCCCCGGATCGTTGAAATCGATCGCATTGCTTTCTGCAGGCACACCCGAACGCGGATTGGCGTCGACCGCGGGGTGGTCGGCCACCGATTCCTCGGCGATCTCCTTCTCGACCAGCGCACCGCTCGCTGCGGTTTCGGTGGCCGGTGTGAGCTTGTCGCCAGCCTTCTTGGTCACGGTCTTTGCCGCACCCTTTTTCTTGGTAGCCATAGTCATTCCATCCTTTCCGAGGGTTCCCGCCCTTCCACCCCCGCGCCGCAGCGCGAACGAAGAAGAGCGGGACGCATCGCTGCGCCCCGCCTTTGTATCGAAATCAGGAAGCGGCCATCTTGATGGCGCGCATGTATTCCGGGTTCTGTACCCCCCCGCCGACGCGCTTGGTGGTGTAGAAATGCACGAAGGGCTTGTTGGTGTACGGATCCCGCAGGATGCGGATGCCGATGCGATCGATGATAAGGTAGGTCTCACGCATGTTGCCGAACAACACCGGGATCGCGCTTGCTGCAGGATCGGGCATGCCGGACATTTCGACGACGGGGTAGCCGAGCAGGCGCGCCGGCTCGCCCTCGGTGAGGCCAGGCTGCCAGATATAGTTTCCGTCGGTGTCCTTGATCTTGCGGACCATCGCCAGCGTGGTGAGGTTCATGAAGAACTGTGCGCCCATGCGCCGCTCCGAAGGCAGGGCATAGACCGTATCCATGATCTCGTCTTCGTCGATCGCGGCGGCGGCGGCGGCGTCCTTCTTCGCAATTGCGCCGAAGGGATGCTTCGAAGCATTTGCTTCGCCGGCCACATAGGTCAGCACGCCGAACGGCTTGTTGGTGCCGTTGCCGGAAAGGAATGCGATGCCTTCCTGGACCGCGAACTCGTGTTCGACTTCATCGGCAAGCCACTGCTCGACGTTCACCGCGGCATCGTCGAGAAACTGCTGGGTTGCGGCGGGATTGGCGTAGATTTCACCATGGCCGAAGGTGAGTTCGGAAATGCCCGGGGTGGTCGTTTCCGGCCGCGCGGCGGTTTCACCGACCCAGCCCGAACCGATCGTCCGGTCGCTGTAGAGGCGCTTGAAGCCGGCAGTGCTCGTGGTGATGATCTGGGAATGGGTCCGCATGGGCGAAATCTGCCGGAGCGATTGCCCGATCGTTCGATCCCATTCGACCGGCGCCACATAACCGCCCTCGGCGTCCGTTCCGACGCTGAGGGCCGCGCTCACTTCGCCCTTGCGGAAGTGGGCGTTGAAGGCCTGGACGTATTCGGGATCGGTCGGTTGCATGTCACCCGGCGTACCGCCGAGCTTTGCTGCGGCGAGATCCGCCTGCGCCTTCTCGAGCGCCGAGGTGATCTCGTTCATCGAAGCGTCGATCTTCTCGATTTTCTCGGTGAGGATGACGTCGTCGACCTTCGCCTTCAGGTTCTCGTCGTTCGCCTTCTTGAACTCCTCGAAAGAGGTTTTCAGCTCGGCAAGCAGCTGCTTGGGATCGCTCACGTCGGCCCGCGGGGCCGCATGAACGGCGCGCGGAGCGGTGGCGAGTGAAAGCGATGCCAGCGCAGTGCTGGCCAGTGCGATCTTCTTCATTTCTGATCCTTTGGATTAACTCGACTTCATTGAAGCGAGGAGGTCTTGGATATCCGGCAGCCAGTCCGCCGGTTCGCTCTGCTCGGCAGCGCCAGGCGTGCCTTGCTGGGCAGCGCCGGGCGTGCCCTTGATTTCCTTGATCCGGGCCCGCGCTTGTGTCCGGGTCATGCCGCCCGAAACGAGGGTCAGTTCCATGGCACGCAGCGCGTTGGCCGACTTGTCGGCAGCTTTAGCGTCGTCATCGACTTCGATCTGGTCGGATGGCAGCAGGTCGTCGGCGAGACCGCGTTCGACGGCTGTGGAACCGCTCATGTAGGTTTCGGCATCCATCCACTTCTGAATGTCAGCCAGCGGAAGGCCGCTGCGAGCAGCGTAGACTTCGGCCATCGCAGTGTCGAAAGGGGTCAGCCATTCTGCAGTTTCCGCCATGTCGTGGCGGTTGCCGATCGCGAGCACCCAGCAATTGTGGATCATCAGGAAGCTCGCTGCGCCGATCTCGATGCGATCACCCGCCATGGCGATGATCGACGCTGCGCTGGCGGCCATTCCCATGACCTTGATCGTCACCTGCTGCGAATGCTCGCGCAGGACATTGTAGATCGCGATGCCCTCGAACATGTCGCCGCCGGGAGAGTTGATTTGCACCTCGACAGGTCGATCGCCGATAGCCCTCAGTTGGGCGGCAACGCCTTTCGCTGTGACCCCTCCACCGGTCCAGAAATCTTCGCCGATGATATCGAACATCGTGATGACGTTATCGCCGGTCGCCAGCGCGCGAACGCCCGCAGCTTCCTCGTCCCACCGATCGAGGACACTTGCATTGGTCAGCGCCGAAACCTTGCGCTCTCCGGGCAGCGGCAGGGCGCTGGCGCGCTGGGCGGCCAAGACCTTCAGGCCCATCTGCTTACGCATCGTTCTCTCCTTGCTGCCACGCGGGCCTGTCGCCCCATGGCTCGGGGTTCATGTCCATTTTCTCGCGGGCCTCATTCGGCACCATGAAGCCGCCGGCCCCGGGGCCCCCGATGGCCTTCGAAAGGAACTCCGCCTGATCCTTCAGGGAGCCGCGCAGCAGGGCCCCTTCGTTGAATTTGGCGTAATAGGTTTCACGCTCGGCCTCGCTCAGCAGCGCCTGCGCGATCGTCTCTTCCCAGGCGTTGAACCAGGGAAGCAGGCAGTACGTGACGAGGAACAACCCAAGCTGCTCGATCCCGCTGCCCCAACTCGTCTCGTCGAACATCAGCAGCGGACGCGGCACGCCTGTGTACCGGCTGACCTCTTCTGCTTGGTGCTTTCGCTGGGCGAGGCCCTCCGCTTCCCTCCCGGTCGTGCCTAGCGGCTTCGCCTCCATCCCTTCCTCGGCCACCATCCAGCGTCCGGCATTTTCCGGGCCCACGTACCGATCTTCGAACTGAGCCCGCAGCTTCAGGATGGCCTCTGCCGACAGGGTCTTCGGATGTTGCAACACGCCGCCGACATATGCACCATTCCGTAGCAGCCGCGCCGCCGCCTCGTCGGTGACCTGCGCGAGGCCCAGCGCTTCGGCAGCAACCTTGAGCAGCCCGTCACCGGTTATTCCATCGCTCGACCAAGGCGCACGGAGATGCAGCAATTCTTCTGCTTTGAACCGACGCGTGGCGCCGCTCTTCGGCGTGTATTCGTAGGCGAGGGTGAATGCATCGCCCATCACTGGCCGCACCCGCAGCGGGTCGAGCGGAGCAAGGCCCTGCGGACCGCGCACTCCCGGAACCTTGTAGGCGTAAGCGTTGCCATGCAGCAGGACCCGGCCCTGCATGTAGCTCTTGAACTGATAGGGCGTCTGCCAGCTGTTCGGCTTCACTCGCAACAGACGCCAGACCGGATGGTCGTCCGCCTTCGAGATTGCGTTCCCGTCGCGGCGATGGAGATTCAGCGGCAGCATCCCGATTGCCGAAGCGATAAGGTTCACCGCGCGGAAGAACGTGGCGTTGGTCAATGCTGATCGCTCGTGCACCGGCTTGCCCGCAGCATTGGCGAACCCGCCCTGCAGGAACTCCGGCAAGTGCTCGTCCTTCAGGTCCGCTATCGAATACGCTGCAACTCCGGGACCGCCCATTTCGTGACGAACAACCCGCTCTTCCCCGCGCGAATGCGCCGCCCCCCATCGGGCCTGCGCGGCCGCAGCTTGTGCCGAAAGCCGGTAACCGTCGATACTCATCCCAGCACCAGCATCTCGCGGTCCTCATAGACCGACGGACCTTCGCCATCTCCCGCTACCGGCCCAGCCTCGAGCAGCTGCACGGCGTTCAGCATGGCGATGAGCGGATCGATCTTGCCCGCACCCGCCATCTGCTTGCTGATGTACAAGTTGCTTCCCCTCAGCTCGGCGCGGGCGTTCGAGACACACCACTCCATCAGGCGTGAACCGTCATGCAGGAGCATGCCGTCGCCCAGCTTGAATTCGACTGTCTTGATCGTGCCGGTCAGGCCTACGCCCTGCCGCAC
>Ga0105235_100298_pt1 | contig 18744 bp, 12 predicted proteins | sample Virmet3819_2500_FD_90059 | JGI IMG/M metagenome (GOLD analysis project Ga0105235, IMG submission 90059) | Marine viral communities from the Southern Atlantic ocean transect to study dissolved organic matter and carbon cycling - metaG 3819_2500 | ecosystem: Environmental > Aquatic > Marine >... | reverse complement strand
TTGTCTTTAGATGCGCTAGTATACGCTTTTTTAGCTAGCTAAGACCACGAAAGCCAAATAAAAAGAGGATGTCATGACCGTTATCCGTCAACAAGACTTCATTGACAGCATTGAAGATGCCCTTCAGTTCATTTCTTATTATCATCCCCTAGACTATGTGAAAGCAGTCGAAGAGGCCTACAACAAAGAGCAAAGCCAAGCTGCAAAAGATGCTATGGCACAGATCCTTATCAATTCTCGTATGTCGGCAGAGGGCAAGCGTCCGTTGTGCCAAGATACGGGCATTGTGACGTGTTTCGTTAAAGTAGGGATGGGGGTCTCTTGGGATAAAACTGATATGACCGTTCAAGAAATGGTTGATGAAGGTACCCGTCGTGCTTACTTAAATCCCGATAACCCATTACGTGCTTCTATCGTTGCCGACCCTGCCGGCGCTCGCAAAAATACAAAAGACAACACACCTGCAGTTGTGCACATCGATATGGTAGCCGGTGAGAAAATCGAAGTAATGATTGCGGCAAAAGGTGGCGGTTCAGAAAACAAATCTAAAATGGTGATGCTTAACCCAAGTGATGATATCGCAGATTGGGTAGTGAAAACCTTGCCGTCAATGGGAGCTGGTTGGTGTCCGCCTGGTATGTTGGGCATAGGCATTGGCGGTACTGCAGAAAAAGCGGCAGTGCTTGCTAAAGAAAGTCTGATGGACCCTGTTGATATTCAAGAACTAATAGAACGTGGCCCCGAAACTACCGATGAAAAGCTTCGCTTGGAAATTTTTGAGCGCGTAAACAAATTGGGTATCGGTGCCCAAGGCTTGGGCGGCTTAACGACGGTTGTAGACGTCAAAATCAAATCATTGCCGACTCACGCAGCGTCTAAGCCAGTTGCGATGATCCCTAACTGTGCAGCTACACGTCACGCTCATTTCTATTTAGATGGTTCAGGTCCAGCAGAGCTAACGCCGCCTAAACTAGAAGATTGGCCAGAGGTTACGTGGGAAGTCAGCGAAAATACTCGCCGTGTAAACCTCGATGAGGTAACCAAAGAAGATATCCAAGAGTGGAAAGTAGGCGAAACAGTATTGCTATCTGGCAAGATGCTTACCGGTCGTGATGCTGCGCATAAGCGTATTCAAACGATGATGGAAAATGGTGAAGGCCTGCCTGAAGGCGTAGACCTTACTAATCGCTTCATCTATTACGTTGGCCCAGTAGACGCAGTTGGTGATGAAGTGGTGGGCCCAGCCGGACCTACAACCGCTACGCGTATGGACAAGTTTACCGACATGATGCTCGAGAAAACAGGCCTTATCGGGATGATTGGTAAAGCTGAGCGTGGACCAGCAACGGTAGATTCAATTGCAAAGCACAAAGCGGTTTATTTAATGGCCGTGGGCGGTGCAGCATACCTGGTTTCTAAGGCTATTAAGAAGTCACGTGTTGTGGCCTTTGAAGATTTAGGAATGGAAGCTATTTATGAGTTTGATGTTGTTGATATGCCAGTAACTGTAGCGGTAGATAGCACGGGTGCCAATGCGCATAAAAATGGTCCTGCCATTTGGAAAGCGAAAATCGAAGAACTGGATGCGTCTCTTTCTAAATAGAGATCTCTGTCCGGATCTATAGTCCCGAAATGGTGTATTGAAAGAGTCATCACCATCAGTGACTAAAGCTTCTGTTCGAGAATAAAAAAGGGTGCGCGAGCGCCCGTTTTTCGTTCTAAATTTCAATGGGGGTTGCGGTTTAGTCCATGTTTTAACGCTTCCATCTCGCCCATACTGTATGTGCATTGGTATATTTCCCTGTTTTTGTTTATAGTGCTGTACAAAACAACAGTATGAACGTGCACTATGTTAATCAATCTTATCTCTAACGAACCTCTTGCCTTTTTGATCGCTTTTATCAGTATTTGTGCTTTCGCCCTTTACTTATTTGTTCGCAGTCGCGCTAATTCATCACAACTTACGCAGAAAGCGCTAGATTACGAGCAGCTGCTAGATGAACTTAATAATGAGCGGTTTACGAATGCGAAGCTCCAAGCGCAAAACGATGCACACCAAGCTAGAATTCAGGCACTTCATGCGGCACATGAAGACAAATTAGCAGCGATGAACGCGTCTGAGCAGCGTCTGCAAACCCAGTTTGAAAACTTGGCAAACCGAATTTTTGAAGAAAAACAGCAACGATATACTCAGCAAACGAAACACAATATAGAAGCTGTGTTGGCGCCGTTCAAAAATGAACTAGATGGATTTAAACGACAAATCTCAGAACAACATATTCGTGAGGGGCAAGAGAGGGCATCACTTAAAACAGAGATATTAGGTCTTAAGGCCCTAAACCAAAAAATAACCGAAGAAGCGGCAGCACTTACCAGCGCATTAAAAGGTGATAACAAGAAGCAAGGAAACTGGGGCGAAGTGGTTCTAGAGCGCATTCTTAAGGAATCGGGTTTACGTGAAGGGCACGAGTTTGAAACGCAAATGTCGGCAACGTCCGAACAAGGAAAGCGGTTCCAACCGGATGTCGTGGTGCATTTACCTCATGATAAAGACGTAATAATTGACTCGAAGGTAAGTCTGGCCGCCTATGAACGTTATTATAATTGCGATGATGAATCTGAGAAGGCGCAATTTTTAAATCAACATGTAGCTTCCATCAAAGGGCACATAAAAGGTCTTGGAGCGAAAGACTACCAAACATTAAAAGGCTTAAAAACGTTGGATTATGTTCTGCTTTTCATTCCAATAGAGCCTGCATTTCTCATAGCAGTAGAAGAAGAGCCTGAGTTAGTCACCATGGCGCTTAACCATAATATCATGCTAGTTAGCCCCACAAATCTATTGGTTGCACTTCGAACGATTAACAATATTTGGCAGTATGAGTATCAGAATCAAAATGCGCAGCTTATTGCTGAACAGGCGGCCAAACTCTACGACAAATTTGTTGGCTTTGTTTCTGACATGGAAAAAGTTGGGAAATCGATGGATTCGGCACATGCAAGTTACGAGCAAGCAATGAACAAGTTAACGAGTGGAAGAGGGAATATGGTAAGGCAAATCGAGAAATTTAGAGAGCTTGGCGTGCAGCCAACTAAACGAATATCTCAACACGTTAAACAGCTTTCTCAGGACGAATAAAAAAGGCCGCTTTCAAAGCGGCCTTTCAATATCATATAAAACGTTATGAACGTTTCATGCGTCTACGTAGGTAAACTGCAGGTGCTAGTAGCAATGCAATCCAACCCATAGAACCACCAGACTTGTCATTAACAATAATAGTTACGCTGTCTGTGGTTGTATCGATACCATCTGTTGCGGTTACTTGCACAGTTACACGATTCGCTTGTTCGTGACTTGGGGCAGTGCCAGTAAACGACGTTGTTTCAACACCGTCAATAGTGATGGTAACGTCATCGCCGTCTGCGTCAGTTGCTGATGCAGTTACAGTGAATGACTCACCTTCGTCAACACTCGATGGCGCAGAGATTGAAAGTACAGGTGCATCTTGCACGCCTGCTACTGCTACCGTTACTGTACCTTCGCCAATGGTGTCGCCTTCTACCACTTCGCCTTCATCTGTAGTGGTACCCTCTACCTGAACTGTATAGGTAAATGAGTCTTCACCAAAGAAGTCTGCGTTTGGCGTGTAGGTTACCGTACCATCGTCATTAACCGTCACTGAACCGTTAGCTGCTTCAGTAACGACTTCCAGGGTAGAAAGGTCTAGCTTCTCTCTATCAACTTCGATTGGCGTATATGTTCTAAAATCACCAGATAGTGAATCCATCGCAAAAGTATTAAAGATTATATCTTCCATCTCGTTGGCCAAGATGTTAGCTGTGATAGAAGCATCCTCATCAACAGAAAGCATGTCATCCATCAACTCACCTGCTGGCTTGACTGTCCCGCTATAGCTAACAGTGATTTGATCACCAGGAATGGTAACGATACCAAATTCATCACCTTCTTGTGGTAAAGAACCTGCAATACCACTGCTTAACTGTGCGGCATGTGTATAACCCACGGTACCTGTGGCATCTTCAAAACCTACAACAGTAGGTGTGCTGTTAGGACTCATAGGGCCATAAGCAAACGAGAAAGATGCAGCATTGCGGTCATACCAGATTTGGAAGTTTACGCTAGAACCAGTATCGCCCCATAGCATCGCGTTTTCCCATTCGACCACGAAGAACTGGTTAGTGCTCGTATTCAGAGTAGCAGCATACATGGTACCCGTGCCTGTATCGTCATCAGCAGTGCCATCTAAGTCAAGATCTGTCCAATATGGTGCAATGACATTATTTGGCTCTGATGCGGTAGGAAGTGATTGTGGGCGATACTCAGTCACTTGGCCAGATGAAGTACCTAGAGAAATAAAACCGTTAGAAGAGACTTGAACACTCGTATAAGTCTGCCCCATGTATTCTAGGCCGATGAATGACTCTACGGTTACCGCCGCATCGTCACAGGTTTCACTACAAACGATGGGGTCTACCACGAATGGTAAGCTTCTCATTGGCAAATAACCAAATGGCGCTGATGTTTCAACGAGTTCAAGCGTTGCTGTATTAAGTGCTCCTTCCCAGCGTACTTCGCGTTTTTCTGCATCGTATGTTACTGGCTCTTGGTTACCGTTTTTGACAGCTGAAATACTAGCAACGTCGATATCGTATTTTTCATCGACGGTTGACGTAACGCCGATTAGGCCTGTCACACCTTGGTTAGTAACCGATGCCGAAGTAATTACTGTTTCACCTTCAGCTGCAAACGCGTTGCTTACTGAACTGTTAAATAACTCAGGTTCATCAGTGTTGATAGGGTAAACAGCAACAGGTATGAAGTAGTCAGTGGTCTCATCGTTAGTATCCGCCCAGTTGATTCCACCGAATAACCATTCGCCAGAACCTGCCAATGATACATCTACAGAAACCATTATTTGCGCAGATGCGCCAGCGGGTAGGGTCGCCATTGCAGGCGTTACTGTTGCAGTTATGTTTTCATCATCGAACATTGTGGTCGCATCAACTGTTACATCAGCTTCGCTTGTATTAGTGACCGTGATGGACATGTCGCACGTGATATAACACTCAGATGAAACAAGGCTTATATCGCTATAAGTAAGTTCAACTGTCGTTGCACGAGGCAGATCTAGACGACCAGCACCCATGTCGAAGTTGTCAGCTTGTGTAGCAGCGTCTTCTTTCAATACGTCGCGGATAGAAGAAGTTACAAGGGCACTCTTAATTTGTTGTGCAGTCCAATCTGGGTGCATTTGTTTAAGTAGAGCCGCTGCGCCAGCTACGTGTGGAGACGCCATTGACGTACCACCTTTAAACGAGAAGTTCTCGCCTTCGTGATTAGGAGCATCTGGAGATTCACCAGAGAAAATTCTTACACCCGGTGCAGCAATGTTCGGCTTAAGGAACGTAGGGTCGCCGTTTGGACCACGTGAGCTAAAGTCCGCCATAATGTCCGCTAAGCTTTCAGATACAACGCGAACTACTTCAGCACCGATCGTAATGTTAACTGATTCTTCAGACTCTGAGATTAGCGTTGCTAGTTCTTGACCTGGTGTTGCAGGAACCATGAATGAAGGAACTGTCTGTTCTGGGCTTAGACCGCCCATTAATATAGGAGCTTCGCCACGACCATCGGAATTGTGAATAACAACGGCAACCGCACCCGCAGCTTCAGCATTTTCAATCTTTGTTACGAATCCACATGTACCACGGCTAATTAGCGCAATAGCACCGTCAAACGCACCGGCAGCAAACTCTTCACAACCTTCAACGTTTGCCGCATCTACTTCACCTGCATAAACAACAGGGGCAGTTAAAGCCGAATCAAAAACGATGTCAGGGTTGCCTACAGAGTAAAGCGCAGGAATGGTACCAATTGACGTGTCACCTTCAATCGTCAACTCGTTAGCAAACAACCGAGCAGTTGTAGTTGCCGCTACAGTAATTACGTCATCAGAGCAACCAGGACAACCGATTGAGTTTTCGAGTGGGCCATCGTTACCCGCTGCAAATACCGTAACAACACCGGCATCGTGCATAGCTTCAAGTACGTCTTCGTATACAGAACCGTTAGGGTTACCGCCAGCGCCGCCACCCCAAGAGTTGTTAACAACATCAGCGCCGTCGACTAGTGCAGCTTCAAGCATCGAAAGCAACATAGACGATGCACCGCTTGAAGAGGCAGGATTTGCCGGTGTAGCATAAAGGCCTTTATAAGCCATTAGGTAAGCAGCTGGTGCAACGCCAGAAATTTCTGCCTCAGCACCGTCGCGCTCAGCCATAACGCCGAAGTTACCAACGGCAGTACCTGCAACGTGAGTACCGTGACCGTTAAAGCCTAGCGGGCTTTCATACTCTTCCTCAACAACCGCGAAACCTTCAACGATATCGGCTGCACGGGCAACGATTAGCTTGTTGTTACAAAAGTCAGGAACTTCTGAACAGTAATCATCAGTTGGAAGCGTGTCAGCGGCAGGAGCCGTAAAGTTTTCACCGCTAAACAACGGGTTTTCAGGACGAATACCGCTGTCGATGATCGCCACTTTTACGCCAGCACCAGCGTTTTCTTTACCGCCAAACTGTTCCCAAGTTTCGATAGCTCCAATAAGGTCTAAACTTGCATCCATTTGTGCGTGATGAATAACGTCTGGATATACCGCTTTAACTGTAGATAGGCTTGAGAGCTTATCGAGCGCGCTTTTAGAAACAATACCCGCAAAACCGTTAAATGCTGCTGTATAAGATAAGTCAGCTTTGAATGACTTATCAAAAACTTTAATCGACTGGATGACAGATTGCTGTTGAGCTTCAAGGAATGATTTATATTCTTTGGCAGCGTTTGACGCGAAGTTTACCTTCTGACCTTTGTGCGCAGCCATGCTGCTAACACTCGGGTTTACTGCACTGAACTGCGCCATTGGGGCGTCGTTCAATTGGATAATTACACGAACGCTATCATTGTTTACTTGGATAGCATTCGCAAGAATATTTTTCTTGTCGAATGATGCTTCTATCGCATTGCGTTGTTCAACGCTATGACCGGATAGTTGATTAGAAGTTGCTAATGCAGCAAAAGCAGAACCTGCTAGCGCGGTTGCAACTACCGTACTGATAATTGTTTTTTTCATAATTATTCTCGTGTGAATAGTTCCCTGGAGTCCAGCGACTTTTTGGATACGAATTAAAGGTCAATCGCCTTTTTAAAAACGTCCTTTGCGCTGTGACTATTTATTACTAGCACACTTTTCATCGTTTTGTAACGTATGTTTCTGCAATACACAAATTACACATTTTGTTACATTTACGACCCGTGATGATTGTGAAAATTAACTAGACAAATGGCTTTTAAATAAACCAATTTTTCACAGCAAAAGGTAATAAAATTACATAAATTAAGAACACACTCATCAATTGCGAATATAAATTTTGCGTCTCACACGAAACAACCATCCTAATCAATTATCATTAAATTTACATAAGATTTACCTTTTTAGGACGCTCATCCTTTCAAGCTCAATTAATTGAGTATGTCTATTTCACCGCTTTGTAAAAATGCATTTTAATAAGAAAGACGCTCCTGCAAATCTTCAACTAGCATATAGATACGCAAAAAAGTCGCTATCAACCCTAATCTCTAAGGGGAACAAAACGTGAAAGACAGAAATCATTTGGCCGAAGTAAAAACAACAAATAAGGTCGAAATCATTGCAAAAGGGGTAGTTGATATCCCTATGCTTCAAATTCTTTCTGCAGAAGGGCAGCTAATTGAAAAAGCTGTTGAGCCAGAACTGAGTAAAGAGGAAGCATTAAAGATTTTTAACACCATGCACTACATACGCGTATTGGATGAGCGTATGGTGGGGGCGCAGCGTCAGGGGCGGATTAGTTTCTATCTTGCCAGTACGGGTGAAGAAGCGGCCTCGGTAGCAAGCGCTGCAGCGCTTTCTGACGATGACATGATCATGTCTCAGTATCGTGAGCAAGGTGCCTTAGCCTATCGCGGTTACTCGACAGAGCAATTCATGAACCAAATGTTCAGCAATAAGGATGATCCTAATAAAGGGCGTCAAATGCCGATACATTATGGTGATAAACCTCTCAATTTTATGACCATTTCCTCACCGCTCGGGACCCAAATTCCACAAGCGTCTGGCTATGCCTACGGGCAAAAAATGTCAGGGAAAGATGTGGTAACGATTTGTTATTTCGGTGAAGGCGCTGCGTCTGAAGGTGATTTTCATGCAGGTCTAAATATGGCCGCTGTACTACATTGCCCCGTAATCTTTTTCTGCCGAAACAACGGCTACGCTATTTCAACACCTGCAGAGGAGCAATTTGCCGGAGACGGAATTGCATCACGCGGTCTTGGGTATGGCATTAAAACCATTCGCGTAGACGGTAACGACGTGCTTGCTATCTATGCAGCTACGAAAGAAGCACGTCGCATTGCCATTGAAGAAAAGTGCCCTGTACTTATTGAAGCGATGACGTACCGCTTAGCAGCGCATTCCACATCAGATGATCCGACAGGCTATCGCTCAAGAGAAGAAGAAGATAAGTGGCGAGCAAAAGACCCTATCGCTCGAATGGCTAATTGGTTAGATAGCAAAGGTTGGTACGACGAAGCTGAAAATCAAAAGCATGTGGACAGAGCAAGACAGGATGTGCTCGCCGCTATGAAAAGTTGTGAGAAAACGGAAGTGTGTGCAATAGACGACATTGTGGAAGATGTTTATGACACACCACCTTGGCATTTGAAAGAGCAACTGAACGAACTAAAAGCTCATATCAAGAAATATCCTAAGATGTACCCTAAAACAGCAGGGAGAATAAAGTAATGGCTAAGATGAACCTACTACAAGCAATTAATAATGCGCTCATCACAGCCATGACCGAAGATGAAAAGGTAATGGTGTTTGGAGAGGATGTTGGGCACTTTGGTGGCGTGTTCCGTGCAACCAGTCATCTTCAAGAAAAATTTGGTAAAGCCCGTTGTTTTAATACACCACTGACTGAGCAAGGAATCATCGGTTTTGCAAATGGCTTGGCTTCACAAGGTTCGGTGCCTGTAGCTGAAATCCAGTTTGGTGATTATATCTTTCCAGCGTTCGACCAGATCGTGAATGAAACCGCTAAATGGCGATATCGTTCAGGCGGCCAGTTCGACGTAGGTACGCTGACTATACGTACGCCATATGGTGGCGGTATTGCTGGCGGCCACTACCACAGTCAATCGCCTGAAGCATTTTTTGCGCATTGCCCTGGTTTAAAGATCGTAATTCCACGAGATCCATATCAGGCCAAAGGTTTGTTGCTTGCGTCTATTCGCGACAAGAATCCCGTATTGTTTATGGAACCCAAGCGCCTTTATCGTGCCTCTGTGTCTGACGTCCCTGAAGAGGATTACGAGCTACCGCTGGGTAAAGCGGACATTGTTCAAGAAGGAAATGACATCACCCTGCTTGGCTGGGGAGCACAGATAGAAATTCTACAAAAAGCAGCCGAAATGGCGCTGGAAGATGGTGTGTCTTGTGAAATTCTTGATTTACGCAGCATATTGCCATGGGACGTGGAAACGGTAATGCAGTCTGTGATGAAGACAGGTCGCTTACTGGTAAATCACGAAGCTCCTTTAACCGGCGGTTTCGCCAGTGAAATTGCTGCAACAATTCAGGAGCGCTGCTTCTTGTATTTAGAAGCGCCAATTGCAAGAGTGTGTGGCCTAGATACGCCATATCCACTAGCGCATGAAAAAGAGTACATGCCAGATGAGACAAAAACGTATGAAGCCATTAAGCGTACGCTTCATTACTAGTTCCGGGAGACAATGATATGACGATTGAATTTATCTTACCGGACATTGGTGAAGGTATTGTGGAGTGTGAATTACTGGAATGGTTAGTCTCTGAAGGTGAGCACATTGAAGAAGATCAGCCTGTTGCAGAGGTAATGACAGACAAAGCAACAGTGCAAATACCTGCAATGCACGCGGGCGTAGTCAATAAATTACACTATGCTGTTCGTGACATCGCAAAAGTTCATGCGCCTTTATTTTCAATGACGCCAGATGATGCTGATGGAAACAACGAACCACAAGCAGAAGATTCCAATAAGCGTACAGACGAGATCTCTTCTAAAAATATGCAAAACGATGAGCTTCCGGTGGCGCCTTCAAGGGCCTCGAGCGACAAGCACATAGAAGACTTTATTTTACCTGACATTGGTGAAGGTATTGTTGAGTGTGAGATCGTTAGATGGAACGTGGCAGAGGGCGATGTAATTGAAGAAGACCAGGCTGTTGTAGAAGTAATGACTGACAAAGCTGTGGTAGAGATCCCCGCTAAAAACGCAGGAACGGTTCACCGTCTTTATTATGCTCAGGGTGATATTGCAAAAGTACATAGCGCGTTGTTTGCACTTGAAGTTGAGGGCGATAGCAACCCTGCAGGTGATACTGAAGGCAATACAAGCGAATCGTCGCAATCAACGAGCGCAACAATAATACGAGAGCCGTCAAACGCTTCAAATAAGCACTCAACTCAACTAACGTCGTCTAAATTCAGAGACGGTGAGTTCGAACCACCCATTGCTATTGAAGGAAAAGTGCTTGCAAGCCCAGCGGTAAGACGTATTGCCAGAGAACATAATATCGATCTCTCGGCGGTGAACGGTTCGGGGAAAAAGGGGCGTGTCTTGAAAGCCGATGTGTTGAATATTCAGCAATCGATTAAAGCAGAGTCACCGTTTGAAGATTCAACAAAGCCTGTATCAAACGCAAGCACAAGCGAAAAACTTAGTGCAGCTAATAAAGGCGAAGTTAGAACAGAAAAGGTTCGCGGCATTCAGGCGGCGATGGCTAAGCAAATGTCCGCTTCGGTCTATACCATTCCTCACTTTACGGTAAGTGATGAACTTGTGATGGATAACCTTATGTCGCTTCGGAATTTACTTAAACCTGAATTTGAAGCAAAAGGTACCAAGCTAAGTTTCATGCCATTTTTTGTAAAAGCCATGTCTCTTGCATTAAATGAATTCCCTGTCGTAAACAGTCAATTAAACGACGATGCTAGCGAGCTAAGTTATTATTCTGACCATAACATAGGTTTTGCTGTTGATTCTAAGATTGGATTGCTTGTGCCAAATATAAAACGTGTTCAAGACTTATCACTTTTAGATATTGCGGTTCAAATGCAAGACATTATTGAGCAGGCAAGAGCAGGGCGTGTATCGGGTGAACACTTGAAGGGCGGGACTATTAGCATTTCTAATATCGGCGCCATTGGTGGGATCACCGCTACACCCGTTATTAACAAACCTGAGGCCGCAATTGTTGCACTGGGTAAAACGCAGAAACTACCTCGGTTTGATGACAGCGGCAATGTGAGTGCTCAACATATTATGGCGGTTAATTGGTCGGGTGATCACCGAATTATCGACGGCGCAACCATGGTTCGCTTTAATAATTTATGGATGAGCTATTTGATGCAGCCAGAAAAAATGTTGATGCATTTGAAATAACTGGGTTAAGAACGATGAATAGTTGGTGATGATAAACATCCCTGTGTTCGTGTTTGCCAACATAATCGTTCGAGTGAATTCGCTTCGCCAAAGGCGAGGTTAAAACAAAAGGTCGGTACTTTTCAGTGTCGACCTTTTTTGTTTTATGTACCTAATAGCGCGTAGGCGTTATCATACTCAGAGTTAATGTTAAAAAAAATTTCACAGAGGTTTTGTGCTTAGTTATCAACACGCTTTCCACGCGGGCAATCACGCTGACGTTATCAAGCATTTATGCTGGATAGGCGTCATTAATTCATTAAAGAAAAAAGATAAGCCCTTTACGCTTTTTGACACTCACGCAGGAGCAGGAGTTTACGACTTAACTGATGCAATGTCGGCAAAAAATAAAGAATATGAAACTGGTATTTCGCGCTTAACCAGCGAAGACTTCAAGGTTCAGGGTACAAAAGCAGCATTACCTACTCTCTTAGAGGATTACTTAGCGTTATGTGAACCATTCTTAGCAAACGATGCATACCCTGGGTCTCCAATTATTAGCGTGAAAGCAAAACGTGAATCTGACGTTTTGCATCTCATGGAGCTTCATCCTGGCGAGTTTGAGAAACTCGAGCGCAATATTGCGAAAATAGGGGCAAGGAACAATCACGTGCACAAGCGCGATGGTTATGAGGGATTGCGCGCATTGACGCCACCAAAGCCTAACCGTGGTGCAATTTTGATTGACCCTCCCTACGAACGTGCTAGTGAATACAGCGATGTGATTAAAGGTGTGGAGCAGGTCTTTAAACGTTGGCAGCAGGCGCAAATTGTTGTCTGGTATCCTTTACTGTCTGAGAGGGCAGGAGCAAAGCACGGCGCAAGCGAAATTATGTGCGAAAAGCTGGCACAGCTGGGTAAACCATGTTTCAAAGCGGAAATTTGTGTGGCAGAAAATTCACCTGATGCTGGCATGTATGGTTCTGGGGTTTTCGTGCTTAATCCAAATTGGCAACTTGATATGCAGCTTGAAAACGCTCTTGACTGTGTTGTTTCAAGACTCGGCTCAGTCGACGAGGGTATTAACACCAGTGCGCGAGTTACATGGGTTATTGAAGATAGTTAAACAGCTTGAAGAACAAAAGGTTTACTCTTCAATACTACCTTCAGCTACCGAACGCAATTGATGAATAGAATGAATAAAGAATAATGTCTCAACTCAAAGGTCTTAAGCACTTTTACATACCTGACGAACAGTCAATCTATCTGCTGTCTCACGCGGATGCGAAAAAGCTAAAAGACTGGGTAAACCTCTGTATTTCTCAGCTTGAAGGGTTAGGGTACAGTGATATTGAACTTTTGGGTAAGGGTGCGTTTGGCTTCGCATTCGCGGGGACCGCGCCAAATGGCGACGCTAGAGTATTTAAATTCTCGCGGATAACCTTACCTCAGCACGTTCAAGACAGGCTTGAAGAAGAAGCATTTATGCTTTCTCACGTTAATCATGAATTCGTGCCACGTTTTATCGAATACCAGCAAATTCGAAAACAATCAATTTTAGTCATGGGCCGTGCCCCTGGTGAAGACTTGGAAAAAGTGAGCCTAAAAACGGGTCCATTATCGCCGCGGATCATTGTCAAGCTAGCGGTTCAAGTAGGAGAGTTGTTATCAAGCTTTCGTCAATACAGCGAAAATGGTGAAGTCAAACCTATTGTCCATGGCGACATCAAGCCATCTAATTTAGTGTGGGACGAATCAACTGAAACTGTAGGTTTGATTGACTGGGGCTCATCGGTCTTCGCGCAGACGGATATAACAGGGCAATATGTGGGCAATAATGTAATGGATTTGATGTCAGGTGAACTGCATCAAACCAACGCGAGACTCGGCGATGTCTATTTTATCGGTGAAGAACAACTCAACGGCGCGCTTTCAAGCCCCCGTTTCGACGAACAAGGTTTAGCGAGCACGCTGTATGCATTAGCATCAGGACAATCTTGTCGCTATGGAAGTAAGGTAATTACGCCTTCTTCGTTAGGGCTTCCAAAAATGTTGGCAACTATATTGGAGTACATGCTCAGTGAAGATCCGTTAAATAGGAGGCAAGGAGGAGACTACCTGTTTAATCATCTTCACGTATTGAAAAATATGGTATTCACTCATGACACGCCACCTAAATACACGCCCCTAATCCCAACATGGATCACCCGTAATCATGTCGATATTGAAACCGTTGTATACAGTTCTAGAAAATCTTATTTACGACAACAAGCTCGGCTTTCCAATTCCATAGATGAAAGAGACGTTGAAGAATTGAGGTATATCGACGACGCTCAATTCGACCGCTATTACAAGAATTATCTTCAAGGTATGGGCGATACGGAAAAAGCGTTTGTTTCGGCTATCAGCAGGCTTGGACGATATCCAGTTGTTGGAGGCATGGCTTTGCGCTGGGAGCCCGAGGGAGTGTATGTAGACTCCAGTTTAAACTTATATGATGAAACGTTAAAAATGGCCTTCGAAATGGCCGTGAATAATGTTATCAACCTCGCAAGAGCCATCCACAGACCTGCCGTGTTCAAGTGCTGTATGTTTAATGCGAAGAACACGCTCCATATTGAACGTGAGTCTGAAGATGTAGAGTTTATGCCGGAACTGGGGATGTTTATACCTTACGAACTATCCAAAGTATCGGCGCAAAAAGACCAAAGTAGAACGCATTCTTATTTCGAGGATGGCGACGACCCTGACGAGTTACTAAAACTACCGCAAATCATTATTGATACCATTATTCAGCTAAATTCAATTCATCACACGGGATGCATTATCTTCGAAGCGCTACCTAAGCACTTAAAGATTCACAATTACTATACCTTACTCGATCATACACAAGAGGAACGCTTTAAAGGTTTACTGGCGAAGCTAGTGGAGCAAATCCCAAGTATAAAAGGGCTAGGCATTTCCGGGTTTATGAAGTTACCCTATAAAGACACTCGGTTTTTCGAGCACAAAGCCAAGTTGCCTGAAAAGTATTACCCGCGAAACCCCAAAGCAGTTATTGAAGAGAACGCACAACATGTCTGAGATTAAATTATCATCATTTTTTGAATTAGAAACGGTGGAAGCTGGCATCTATCGAGGACAAAGCTGGGACTTAGGTTTCCGGGCTTTATTTGGCGGACAAGTATTGGGGCAGGCGTTGGCTGCTGCCTATGAGACTGTATCTGATGACAGAGTCGCGCATTCATTTCACACCTATTTTCTATTGCCTGGTGATGCAAAAAAACCTGTGGTTTACGATGTTGAAGTAGTGCGAGACGGACGAAGCTTTTCAGCCCGCCGGGTTAAAGCCATTCAAGACGGTAGAAACATTTTTTATATGACGGCTTCTTTCCAAGTTCCTCAAGATGGGATGGAGCATCAAAACCCAACAATGCCAAAGGTACCACCGCCAGAGGAAGTGCAGTCGGACATAGAGTTTTACGAAGCGAATTTCAATAAGATTGCTCGACCTATGCAAGAAGCGCTGAGCTACCACAAACCGGTAGATATTCGAACAGTTGATGCGGCTAATTCCTATCATTCAACAAAGCGTGAGCCAACACGTTACATTTGGTTAAAAGCAAGAGATCCCATGAATGCCCAGCTATCTGTGCATCAAGCAGCGCTAGCCTACGCGTCAGATTATCATTTTCTAAGCACGTCTTTGCAGCCTCACGGCGTGGCAGTGACCGATAAGACTTTACGCATTGCCACTATTGACCATGCCATGTGGTTCCATCGCCCAATTAACATGAATGAGTGGTTGTTGTATGCAATGGAAAGCCCTTTTAGCGGTGGATCAAGGGGCTTGGTTCGCGGACAGATATTCAATCAAGCTGGTGAACTTGTCGCTTCAACCATGCAAGAAGGATTAATGAGAAAAGTAGACGAATAGGGAGACTGTTATGCGCTATAAATTAGATTCGACATCACCACAAATAGACGAAAGCGTTTTTATTGCGCCCGGCGCTCATGTTATCGGCAACACTGAACTCAAAGAAGGCGCGAGCGTTTGGTTTAACGCGGTAATACGTGGTGACATGGACACAATAACCGTAGGGATGAACACAAACATTCAAGACGGTAGCGTACTGCATACAGACGCAGGTATACCTTTGACTTTGGGAACAGGGGTAACAGTAGGGCACAAAGTAATGCTGCATGGCTGTGAAATTGGTGATTATTCGCTAGTGGGTATAAACGCAGTTGTACTCAATGGTGCGAAAATAGGTAAGTACTGCATTATCGGAGCTAATGCACTTATTACAGAAAATATGGAAATTCCAGATTACAGCCTTGTTGTTGGTGCTCCAGGCAAAGTCATTAAAACGCTGGACGAAAGTGTTAAGACTAAATTAGAAGCCTCTGCTAAGCATTATGTGGACAACGCAAAAAGGTATAAAACGTCACTAGAGGTGATTAAAAAGTAGCGGAGGTATGACGCTCTCGTTTTTTCATCGCCCATAAAAAATGCCCAGAACAATCGTTCCGGGCCTAGGGGAATGGCTCATTGCTGAGCCGTGCGCTAACTTTTACAGGGAGAGTTTAAGTAAAATCTACTAAACAGACCGTTATTATAGAATAGCTTTGTTTATTTTATAAACAATTTCATTGTGAATTTTATCTTACAGGGCAGAAAAGCACGTAATTCACCTAAATTTATAAATAATTTCAGTGACATAACATCTGGTCCGATGTGCATAGTACTAAACTTGTTGGCTTCGTTGATTTATTAATTTGTACGATAGGGCCTATTACGAAGCAACTTATATATCTAAATTCAACTCCGATTAAATCTAATCATTCACAATATTTATCTTCATAACAGGTGCTTGTCCCATTTTTATAACCTTGTAGTATGACGTTTACGTCAATTATCAAAGACGATAACAAATATTCTAATAAGGCCCTCTCATTTAAATAAGGATGGATTATGCATTCGTTTTCTACTTTTATTCCCCCTGAACGAACTTTGATGGGACCAGGACCATCCGATGTAAATCCCCGCATTCTAAATGCTATGTCTCGGCCGACGCTTGGGCATTTAGACCCGTTGTTCATAGAATTAATGGATCAGACCAAGCAGTTACTCCAGTATGCGTTTAAAACTGAAAATGCCCTAACTATGCCAATTTCAGCGCCGGGCTCTGCAGGAATGGAAGCTTGCTTCGTTAATTTAGTGGAGCCGGGCGATAAAGTACTCGTTTGCATAAATGGGGTATTCGGTAATCGCATGGTTGAAAATGTAGAGCGTTGCGGGGGGGTAGCCATCACCGTAAACAATACCTGGGGAGAACAAACTGACTTGAACCAAGTCGAGGACGCGCTTAAAGCTAACCCTGATATCAAGGTTCTGGCGTTTGTTCATGCAGAGACTTCAACCGGTGTTCGCAATGAGGCAAAAGTTCTCTGTGAATTGGCGCAGAAGTACGATTGTTTGAGCATCGTTGATGCAGTTACCTCCCTTGGAGGTATTGAGTTAGACGTAGACGGATGGGGCATTGACGCTATTTATTCCGGTTCGCAAAAATGCTTGAGCTGTGTACCGGGTATATCACCTGTTTCCTTCAGTGACAAAGCGGTACATGTCATCCAAAACCGGAAAACAAAAGTGCAAAGCTGGTTTTTAGACATGAACTTAATCGTTGGCTATTGGGGCCAGGGCGCGAAACGTGCCTATCATCATACCGCTCCCGTTAACAGCATGTACGCGATGTATGAGGCTCTTCTCATACTAAAAGAAGAGGGCTTGGAAAATGCGTGGAAACGCCACGCGTTAGGCCATGAAAAACTTGCCCTGGGTTTAAGCGACCTTGGCCTGGATCTTACCGTTGATAGCGCTTATCGTTTACCACAGCTAAATGTGGTTAAGATACCAGACGGAGTGGATGACGCGGCAGCACGCAAACAACTACTCGAAGATTTCAATTTGGAAATAGGCGCTGGATTAGGTGAGCACGCTGGTAAGGTGTGGCGAATTGGACTTATGGGCTATGCGTGCAAGCCTCGTAATATTGACCATTGCCTTGCAGCATTGCGCACGATACTTAAATAAAACAGGCTAATATAAAACAGACTTCTATAAAAAAGGCTAAAAAAAGCCGACGACCATATTTTTACTAGATTAACGCTTAACGCTCAGCCGATTACTCGGCTGAACGTTTAACTCTAAACTACTAAGCATAGTGAACGTACTCAATGGTCTTTGTTCATCTTAGTCTTGCCTTGAAAAAACCATATTTCGACGAAGTCATATCTATTCTCGTTCTGGTTCAGTGCTAGTATTCATTCATCGTACCTATTCATAAACTATTCAGTTATAAACACTTATCCTTTATGCAACGTACCCAAAAACGCTATTTAAAAAAGGAAATGTTATGAAATTATTCACGCTTGCTAAAAATCTCATGTTGGCTTCAGTAATCGTTGCTTTAACCACCCCTTTACTAACAACGCAAGCAGCACAGGAGGCCGTAATAAATGTACAAGGTGCAGGAGCAATAGAGGTCACACCAAACGCCTATTCGGTAACACTCGTTGTTGAGGAAGAAGGTGATACGGTTGGCAAGTTAAATACTCAGCTTGAAGCGGATTTACGATCTATTGTGAAGTTCTTGCTCAATCAAGGCATTGAGGAAAAGCATATTCAGAGCATGCAAGTTCGTCTGCAACCGCGATATATCAATACGCCACAAGGTCGTCAGCAATCGGGTTTTACGCTCTCCCGTGATATCAACGTGACATCTACTAACATTGAAACTTACGATAAAGTACTAGATGGTGTTCTCAAAAGAGGCGTTGATCGTATCCAACAATTTAATTTTATTGCTATCGGCGAAGCAGATGCGTATCAAAAAGCATTGATAGCTGCGGTCAAAGACGCAAAGCAACGTGCACACTTGTTAGCAAAAGAATTAGAGGTTGAAGTAGGTGAAGTTGTTGCAATCTCAGAATCTGGTGGCAATATGCCGATTCCAGTAATGCGCGCTGAAGCGTTTGCCAAAGACATGTCTATGTCTTTACCCGGGCAAGAACGTGTTGAAGCTCGCGTTAATGTTTCATTTAAAATTGTTCAATAGCAGGAAAATCGTTTGAAAGAACAACAGTACAACCAGTTAATTAGCCAAGCGAAGAGTTTGGTATCTGGTGAACATGACCTGATTGCCAACATGGCCAATATTAGTG
>Ga0105235_100297_pt1 | contig 18774 bp, 15 predicted proteins | sample Virmet3819_2500_FD_90059 | JGI IMG/M metagenome (GOLD analysis project Ga0105235, IMG submission 90059) | Marine viral communities from the Southern Atlantic ocean transect to study dissolved organic matter and carbon cycling - metaG 3819_2500 | ecosystem: Environmental > Aquatic > Marine >... | reverse complement strand
ACTGACCACTTAAAAATAATACTTACCAAGACACCCATCTCATAAACCAAAGCCAATTGCTCATCAGCTTAGCGAAACGCAATGAAACGATATCGACTATGTTGCCTCAAAAATATTCTAGTTTCTGAAAAAGTTTTTTAATCGATAACGTTTAGCGCATCTTTCGGGCAACGAGTCGGTTATATACCCTTATATCTGAAGTCATTCTTTACTAAATGCGGCTCACTTTATTATTGATACCTTTAGTCAAGAGCTATGGTTGGGTGTCTCGCCAAGAGTTTTAGTCAAGAGCTATGGTTGGGTGTCTCGCCAAGAGTTTAAGGTCAATATGTGCGCTAGGAAGACCAATCTGTAGGTGACAAATGTTAATAAAATGTTATATTTAGGCGGCTGACTTTGACTTGGATTCTCAGATGAGTGTATTGAAAAAACTTTTAGTGTTAGTAGGCGTGTTAATTACACTGTTTGTAGCCACAAGTTTCTTTATTTCTAAAGATTACAGTGTCGAAAGAACGATTGTTATTAATGCAGAACCATCGGAAATTTATCCGTATGTTGTTGACTTAAAGGAATGGAGCAAATGGGGAGTATGGTTCAAACGAGATCCAAATATGGAGCTCGAATTTTCTGGGCCCGATAGAGCTATAGGTATGCGATCTGAGTGGAAAAGTGAAACTGAGGGTAACGGTGAAATGGAAATTACCCAGTTAGAACATAACAGACGAGTTCTCTATCGTCTTTACTTTCCAGATTTTGATATGGGCTCTAATGGGGCGGTAGAAATAAAGCCTACTTCTAACGGTTCTATCGTTACTTGGCGTGATGAAGGCACAGTAGATAATAACCCTATTAATCGTTACCTCGCTCTGATGATGGATGGCATGATTGGTCCAGACTTCGAGATGGGGTTAGAGAACTTAAAAATCCTCGCTGAAAAGAGCTGAATAAACAGCTCAACCTGATCTCAAAAGAACGTCACCTAGTATAAGAGACAAAGAGTCAACGCTAACGAACTATGAATCAAAAAAAACGACTCATCTCAGGCTTATCGCTCAACAAATTAGCCGACCTTTTAATTTCCGCCAAAACAACGCTTACAGCACTTCTAGTGAGTGTAGGAGCTCCTGTATGGATGATTGGCTGGCTTGTTCCAATAAGGGAGTCTGGCGCACTTCTACCTCAAGTACTTATCAGTGTTTATCTTCGAAATCATGCGGAAAGACACAAGGTTTGGCGTCTAGGCATGTTCATCCAAGCATTCTCAGTAATGGGAATTATAGCGTCTGTAACTCTGTTTACTGGATTTACAGCTGGGGCGGGAGTGTTACTGTCTCTTGTTATTCTTAGTATTGGTCGTTCAGCGTGTTCTTTAACAGTCAAAGATATTGAGGCGGACGTTGCGAAAAAGGGCAAACGAGGTAATTTAATTGGCATCGCTTCGACAATTTCAGGGCTGGTAACGCTATGCATTGCTATCCCATTAGTTGTTTTTGAAGGCGCACTTTCTTCAAATATGCTTTTAGTAATTTTGTGTGCAAGTTTGCTTTCGTTTGGTGCTACTTTGATTTGCGTGTGGCCTATCAAAACACGTGTAGATGCCGGTGATAAGTCACGCGACACCTTTAGTGTTGATTTCGATTCTACCGTTTATAAATTTATATTTGTAAGAGGGTTGTTCGTCCATTCTGCATTAGTCGCCCCTTACTTCATGATTGAACGCGATGGAGATGTGCAGGAATTGTTGCCAATTTATATTGGCGCTGAAGCACTCGCAGCGCTGTTATCGTCCATAGTCTGGGGTAAAATTGCAGATAAGAGTGCAAAGCTCACACTTCAGCTTTCTGGAGTTCTCGCTTTATTTGCATGTGTAGGGCTTCTCACCCTAGATTCAACGTCTATTTTCATTTCGGCCCTTTTGTTTTTTGTGCTAGCAATAGCGCATGCGGGAGTTAGAACAGGAAGGAAAACATATAGCTTGGATGTGAAGGAGGGGCACGAAAGAACCGAGCTCGTTGGATTTTCTAACACGGCTATAGGACTCATTCTATTAGGTTTCGGCGCGCTTTACGCAGCTTTGACATCTATTCTATCTTTTACCGTCGTTTACATTATGTTGGTAATGCTTGTGCTAGCGATTTTAGCAACGGTCATACTACCTAATGAAAAGTAGCAGTCTAACCACCTAAGCACGAGGCTGCTGATTTTAGCTTTGCTATTCTCTTTCTGTTCGTACTTTTCTTGAAGAGCTCCATGGATTCACGGTCTCCCGCGGCAAAGGAGAACGTGTCTTCAAAGTTTGTGATCATTTGGAGCCATTTAGCTTGATTAATACCAAGCTTCGTTAACCTGTTATTGAGTTTTATTACCTTGGAATCTGAAGAGTTGTCAGTCATCATTTCTATTGAGGAATTTAGAAGCGCACAGTAATCTGTCAAGAAGTAATTAATGGCGCGACTAAGGTTCACGGTGGCGATAGTTTTAAACGGTATGAGCCCTTTTATACGTTTACTTTTAGCGATGTAGCGCAGCCTTCTGTTTATGCTAGTATGTAACGAATCGTGTAGGTGAGTGGCTACTTTTGCTCGTACTGGATTCAAATCGACATAAGCCATGCACGACAATAACGCCTTTTCCGTCAACAGGGCTTGAGAACGAAATCGGCCCTCCCAAAATCGGCCTGTACAGTCATCTTCTGCGTTGGCTTTCCTGGCAATATATTCATTAAGGTTCCTCATGAACCAACTAATATCGTGAAGTCTTCTCCTATAAATTTCAGCAGTATTTTGTATTGTTTTTAATTCACTCTCGCTTACCGATTCACCTCTTAAATACTTTCTGGTAAGCAGCGTTCCTTTATGCATTTTATGCCATTGCACTAGCACATTGTCTGTAGACCAGGAACAGGCAGCTTTTTTGTCAACGCATAGCACTATATGCACGTGGTTACTCATCACGGCATATGCACAGATGTCGATCGCGAATATGGTACCAAGAAACAAAAGTCTTTTTTCGACCCACGACTTTCTGTGTTCGTAGCTAACATCGTTTTTTGCGTCGTAGCCACAAAGATAGCTTCGACGGACGCACCGTGAGATGCAGTGATAATAGGGAGTGTCTTCAAGACTTATTAGAGATTTTCTACTTTGAGCCATTTTATCTTGTCAAAAAAGCTTACGGTCGCACGACCATATCAACATTTAGTGCATCTTGTGACCTGACTGAAAGCACTGTTTAGGAACAGGTTTAACGAGATAAACAACAATGAAGACACCCATTGTATTTTTAACTTCTGAGAGGTTTAGTACGAAGAAGCAAATATAAATATTTAAGGCGTTGATTGCAGGTAAGTTACGAAGACATCCAACGCAAAAATAGTTATTCAAATGATAAGTCACAAAGACACCCATCGCAATATCGTCTCATTTCCTTTCAAAAAAAGGTTTTGTGTCTGATATGTGCATATTTTCAAATTAATTGTAGCAGAGATATATCTAGAAAAATTATGGATGGATGTCTTTTAAACAGAGTAAATTTGTATTGGGTGTCTTCTTATCCTTATGCAGTATTTTTGAAGGTCGCGTTTATAAGCTGTTAGTCAAGCGAGCTGCGTGTATTTTCATACACGCAGTCCTGAGTAATCATTTCGCAAGAAGGGCATTAGCAGCCTTTGAAATAGGCGCGCGTCCCAATGTGTCAGAGATATATGAAGATGCTCTAAGTAAGGTTTTCATATTAACTCCTGTAGAGACACCCATGCCATCAAGCATGTAAAGCACATCTTCAGTAGCCACATTCCCGCTTGCTCCTTTAGCGTAAGGACAGCCACCAAGGCCTGCAACCGCAGAGTCAATAGTTGATACGCCATACTCTAAAGCGGTATATAAATTGACGAGTGCCTGTCCGTATGTGTCGTGGAAATGTGCTGCTAGCTTATCGATTGAGATTTCTTTCAATACACTCTCTAGCAGGAGGCGTGTTTTTAATGGCGTACCCACACCAATTGTGTCGCCTAAAGACACTTCATAGCATCCCATATCAATCAGAGATTTGCTTACTTCTGCCACCGCGTCGGGGGAAATTTCACCCTCGTAAGGGCAGCCCATCACACACGAAACATAGCCTCTAACTTTTATGTCGTTTTCTTTAGCCATGCTGAAAACAGCCTCGAAACGCTTCAAACTTTCGCTGATTGAACAGTTGATGTTTTTCTGTGAAAACGACTCAGATGCAGCGCCGAAGACTGCTACTTCCCTAACTCCTGCTTCAATCGCAGTTTCTAGCCCCTTGAGGTTCGGTGTGAGAGCCGAATATTGGACTCTTGGTCGAGCATCCAATGCCTTGAAAACTTCATCGGAGTTGGCCATTTGAGGTACCCATTTAGGTGAAACAAAACTTCCGGCCTCTATGCGTTCTAAACCTGTATCCGAGAGCAACTCAATAAGTTTAATCTTTTGAGCGGCAGTTAATGCCAACTTTTCATTTTGTAAGCCATCACGTGGACCAACTTCAACAATGCTCACTTTTTTTGGAAACATGCCGTTAGCCCTCGTCAGCTTCTTTCGAAGAAAAAGCTAATAAGGTCGAACCTCCATCAACTAATTCGCCTGGCTGAAAGAAGAATTCTTCAACTGAGCCGTCATAGGGTGCGGTAATACTATGCTCCATCTTCATCGCTTCCATTACTAAGATAGGTTGACCTTTAGCAACCGGCTGATTTTTTTCTACTAAATGAGCAACAAGGGTCCCGTTCATTGGAGCGCTAAAGTTCGCATCAGCATCTGCGGAACTGTCGTCGCCCAGCGAAGGAGAGATAACACTGAACTTGGCATGGGTGTCTTTGTTAAATAGAGTATATTGACCATCATTATCAGAAAATGAATATGTGGTTTTATAGCCATCAATGGTGGCATGTAGAACGCCACCAGCAATCGAACCCGTTGCATTATAAGTGTTTTCGCCTATGGTTAATCGGAAACCGCAGGATACTCCATCATTTTGGTGTTGAACTTCAACCAGGATTTCTTGCTGATCGCATAGTAACGTTAAGTATTCAAAATGCCGACTGTTCGATCTCCAAGCCCCTGCTGCTGACCATACAGGTGGAGTCTTCTCTAAACCCTTGGCATTTTTCTTTCTGTGCAATAATGCTAGTAACGCTATCGCAGGTGTATTTACGTGGGTGTCATTGCTTGCGTCTGAATTAAACAAGGAATCATGATGCTTTTCTACAAATGTTGTTGTTAGTTCAGCTGAAACGAAAGCAGGATGACCAGCCACTCGCTTTAAAAAGTCGATGTTTGTGCTAACACCATCAATATAGTATTCGCCAAGCGCACTGATTAAACGCTTCAATGCGATTTCTCGATTCTCGCCCCATACAACAAGTTTCGCAATCATGGGGTCGTAGAAAACGCTAACTTCATCACCTTCAACCACGCCGGTATCAACTCGGACAACATCGGTCTCTTTTGGCGTACGAAGTAATGCTAAGTTGCCTGTAGAAGGCAAGAACTCGTTTCCTGGATCTTCGGCATAAATACGGGCTTCGAATGCGTGTCCCGTTAATGTAAGCTCATTTTGTTTTTTGGGTAGCGGCTTACCCTCGGCTATGGTTAACTGCCAGTAAACCAAATCCTCGCGAGTGATCATCTCTGTAACAGGGTGCTCAACCTGCAAACGCGTGTTCATTTCCATAAAATAGAAAGATTCGTCTTCGTCCAATAAGAATTCGACGGTGCCAGCACCCACATAATTGATTGCTTGTGCAGCCAAAATAGCGGCCTCGCCCATTTTTTCTCTAATTGAGGGAGACATATTGGGAGCCGGCGCTTCTTCTATTATTTTCTGATGTCTTCGTTGAACCGAGCAGTCTCGCTCGAAGAGGTAAACGCCGTTACCATGGGTGTCACAGAAAACTTGGATTTCAACGTGGCGAGGACGAGTAAGGTACTTCTCAACCAACATATGGTCATCGCCAAAGCTAGCCATGGACTCACGTTTAGCTGCATTTAACGCTTGCGAGAATTCATTTGAATTCCAGACTTGTCGCATTCCCTTACCGCCGCCACCTGCAGCTGCTTTTAGTAATACGGGATAGCCCATGTCATCAGCCGCGCCTTTTAAGACAGCCTCGCTTTGCTCATCTCCATGATAGCCCGGCACTAAAGGAACGCCGGCTTGTTCCATGATGTGTTTCGCAGCAGATTTAGACCCCATAGCTTCGATAGCAGAAGCTGGTGGGCCTACAAAAATAATATCGTTTTTTGCACAAAGGTTCGCAAATTCTGCATTTTCAGAGAGGAAGCCATAGCCTGGATGAATAGCATCTACACCGAGTTCCTTCGCTTTTTCAACGATTAATTCGCCACGTAGATAACTTTCTTTCGACGGTGAGGGCCCCAGAAAAACAGCCTCATCGGCCATTTTTACGTGTTGCGCGTTTTTATCAGCTTCGGAATAAACGGCGACCGTTTTAATACCCTGAGCGTTGGCTGTCTTGATAACACGGCAAGCAATTTCACCGCGATTTGAGATTAATAGTTTATTTATCATTTTTCACCTCTACCCACGAAGCACTGCGTTTCTCTAAAAAGGCTGATAAACCTTCCTGACCTTCTTCAGACGTTCTTACTTCAGCAATGAGTTTGCTAGTTTCTGAAAGAAGCGAGTCGTTAATTTCTTGCGATGACACCCATTGAACTAGACTCTTAGCCTTCGCTACTGCTTGTGGGCCGTTCTTGAGAATGTTTGATAAAAGATTATCAATGGTGCTGTCGAGTTCATCTTCGGTCACTGACTCACTGAGTAGACCAAGTCGTCGGGCCCGGCGCGCAGAGAATACTTCTGCTGTCTGGAAATAACGTCGGCTAACGCGCGTTCCCATCGCCTCTACTACATAGGGACTTATGGTTGCCGGGATAAGGCCAATCTTAACTTCACTTAGACAAAATTTGCTGAGTTTGCTTCCAATGGCAATGTCACAACAGGCTATTAAGCCAACAGCACCACCGAAAGCGGCTCCCTGAACTCTGGCAATGGTTGGTTTTGGCATTTCGTAAAGTGTCTGCAGCATTACTGCTAGCGCTAAAGCATCACTTTCGTTTTGCTCTTTGGTAAAACTCGCCATTTTTTTCATCCAGTTCAGGTCTGCACCAGCGCTAAAGCTTTTTCCTTCAGCCCTTAGAATAAGTGCCCTTACTGTCGAATCTTCCGCTGCTTTTTTGAAAACACGAGTAAGCTCGCTGATCATTTCATCGTCAAAAGCATTGTGCTTTTCTGGTCTGTTTAATGTGACCGTGGCTACGTTTCTTTCATCTACGCTATAGATAACTGATTGTTCCATAATCGGTACTCCTACATTCTGAATATGCCAAATTGGGTGTCTTCAATAGGCTTGTTGAGAGACGCTGAAAGCGACAACCCAAGCACTAAACGCGTATCTGCAGGATCGATGACGCCATCGTCCCAAAGCCTTGCCGATGCGTAATAGGGGTGACCTTGCTTCTCGTAGGTATCGATTACAGGTTGTTTGAACGTTTTTTCTTCTTCATTGCTCCATGTTTCACCAGCGCGTTCTTTTTGGTCGCGTTTGACTTGAGCTAAAACGCCCGCCGCTTGCTCACCACCCATAACAGAGATACGAGCATTAGGCCACATGAATAAAAACCTCGGGTCGTAAGCTCTTCCACACATTCCGTAGTTCCCTGCACCAAAGCTACCGCCGATAAGGACAGTGAGTTTAGGCACGTTCGCGCATGCTACTGCGGTAACCATTTTTGCGCCGTGTTTCGCTATGCCACCGTGCTCATATTGCTTACCTACCATGAAGCCAGTTATGTTTTGCAAAAATACCAAGGGTATTTTGCGCTTGGCGCATAGTTCGACAAAGTGCGCGCCTTTAAGTGCACTTTCACCAAAAAGGATGCCGTTATTAGCCACGATGCCTACAGGAAAACCGAAGATACGTGCAAAGCCACAAACTAGCGTTGTGCCGTATAGAGATTTGAACTCATCAAAATCTGAGTCATCGACGATGCGAGCAATGATCTCACGTACATCATATGTTTGACGACTGTCAGCAGGCACGATGCCATAAATCTCTTTAGTGTCGTAACGAGGCGGCTTAACCTCTGCAACATCAGCGCATTCAGGCTTTTTCCGGTTAAGCCGAGAGACCGCATTTCGGGCCAGTGAAAGGGCGTGATGATCATTATTGGCAAGGTGATCTGCAACACCAGAAATACGCGTGTGTACATCACCTCCACCGAGTTCTTCAGCGGTAACCACTTCACCGGTGGCAGCTTTCACCAGAGGCGGGCCTCCAAGGAAAATAGTCGCTTGCTCTTTCACAATGATACTCTCATCAGCCATCGCTGGAACATAAGCACCGCCAGCGGTACAAGAGCCCATGACGACCGCGATTTGAGGTATATTTTTCGCTGACATATTGGCTTGATTAAAGAATATTCGGCCAAAATGCTCTCTGTCCGGGAAAACCTCATCTTGACGTGGCAGATTGGCGCCCCCCGAGTCTACCAAATAGATGCAAGGTAGATGGTTCTGCTCAGCAATGGTTTGCGCTCTAAGGTGTTTTTTAACCGTAAGAGGGTAGTAGGTTCCGCCTTTCACTGTGGCATCATTGGCAACGATCATACACTCTACACCAGCAACGATGCCTATACCTGCAACAACGCCCGCACAGGGTACATAGTCATCATACACTTCCCATGCGGCAAGCTGGCCTATTTCTAAAAATGGTGTGTCGTCATCAATGAGCGCATTTATTCGGTCACGAGGTAATAACTTTCCTCGAGATACGTGCCGTTCAGCGGCTTTTTCGCCACCACCCTTGCAAATTTGTTCAATTTTTTCGAGGAGATCATTCACCTGTGCCTGCATATGCTCGGCGTTAGCGATAAATGTTTCAGATTTCGTATTTATACTTGAGCGAAGAACGGGCATAACCCCTCCTTGTGTTGGGCATCGGCGACGTTGCCGAGTAAACCATGGTTAGCATGACACCCATGCCAAGAGATGCTGTTGCGATGGGTGTCTTTGTAATTTCGTTTTTCTAATTGAGTAATTTTATGCTTGTTTAACGCCATAAAGCGTGGGTGTCTTGCTAGGTTGCTTTTAACGCATATTAAAAACAACCCAGCTATAAAACATAGGTCGACACCCTTTAATTCGCTCTATTTAGACTCGTTAAATAGTTCACGGCCTATAAGCATTCGGCGGATTTCCGAAGTACCCGCTCCAATTTCATATAGCTTTGCGTCTCGTAGTAAACGCCCTGTGGGATATTCGTTGATGTAGCCGTTACCGCCAAGCAATTGGATTGCGTCGAGTGCCATCTTGGTGGCAAGTTCTGCTGAATAAAGAATAGCGCCAGCCGCGTCTTTACGCGTTGTTTCACCACGATCGCAGGATTGAGCAACCGTGTAGACATAAGCACGAGCCGCATTCATCTGCGTGTACATATCAGCAACTTTGCCTTGAACAAGCTGAAATTGGCCTATTGATTGCCCAAATTGCTGGCGGTCATGGATGTAAGGAACAACGATGTCCATGCAAGACTGCATGATACCCAGTGGGCCACCGGATAAAACAAGTCGCTCGTAATCCAATCCACTCATCAATACGCGCACGCCTTCGCCTTCTTTACCAAGAATATTCTCTGCAGGCACCTCACAATCTTCAAAAACTAATTCACACGTATTTGAAGAACGCATACCGAGTTTGTCTAATTTTTGTGCGCGACTAAAGCCGGGGAAATCTCGCTCTACAAGAAACGCCGTGATGCCTCTCGGGCCAGAATTAGGGTCAGTTTTCGCATAAATAACAAAAGTGTGGGCGTCGGGACCATTCGTGATCCACATCTTATTGCCGTTCAGAATATATTTGTCACCGCGCTTTTCGGCTTTTAATTTCATGCTGACAACATCTGAGCCTGCATTTGGTTCACTCATTGCTAGTGCACCAATATGCTCACCGCTGACTAATTTAGGTAGATACTTTTCTCTTTGCGCATCGTTCCCGTTCTTGTAAATTTGATTTACGCAAAGGTTAGAGTGGGCACCATAACTAAGGCCAATACCACCAGACGCGCGACTAACTTCTTCCATCGCAATGGTATGTGCAAGGTATCCCATGTCAGAACCGCCATATTGCTCTGAGACCGTTACACCTAAAAGACCCATGTCACCAAGCTTTTTCCACAATTGGTTTGGAAATTGATTGTCAGCATCAGCTTGTTCAGCAAGAGGTGCTATTTCGTTTTGAGCAAACTGATAGACCTGGTCGCGCAGCATTTCGATGTCTTCGCCAAGTCCAAAATTTAAAGTAGGGTAGGAGGTATTCATGCGATTTTTCCTCGTTTGAGTTCTGCGAGTTCTTCTCGGCAGCGGGCTTCGACATCATCCAGCTCTGTCATCAACATCTGGATGTCTTCTAATTGTTGCTTTAGCACCGCTCTTTTTTGTTCAGTCATTTCAAGCATTGCTTCTAACTGAATAGCCGAATTTGGATTAGTATCGTACATGTCGAACAGTGTTTTAACTTCTGCTAACGAAAAGCCTAGACGTTTACCGCGTAGAATAAGTTTTAATCTCACCCTGTCTTTATTGAGATAAACGCGATTCTGCCCTGTTCTCGAAGGCGACATCAGCCCTTGCTCCTCATAAAACCGGATAGAACGAGGAGTAATATCAAACTCCCGAGCGAGCTCACCTATTGCATACGTTTTTTCTTCGTCGTACTTGTTCATTACACGTACCTTGTCTTTAGCGCTGTTTAACACCCGTTGTTTAACATGGGTGTCATTGTAATTACGTTCTGTACATTGAGTGGGTGTCATCGTAATAGCACTATGGTTCTAGCGTATACACTTCGTCATAACGCTATAGTTAAAACGTAGTGTTTGGTTGACACATACTCAGTACAGGTTTACGTTAACGTTAATTACATTTTACGTTAAGGTAAAGTAACATTCTGCTAACGTCAATTTTTCATAGTGAAGGCAGGGTGTTGCAGCTGATGGTGGTGTTTACTTTTGTATACATCTGAAAGTCTTCCTTCACTTAACATTATGAATATTAATAATTAAAGGGCACGAGCATGAGTAATGAATCAGTAGTGATTGTCGCGGCTAAACGCACACCTATGGGTGGTTTTAATGGTAGTTTGTCTTCGTTGGCTGCGACCAAACTCGGAGAAGTTGCGATTAAAGCCGCATGTGAAGGGATGGATGTCTCTGCAATTGATGAAGTTATTATGGGATGTGTATTACCTGCGGGTCTTGGTCAATCACCAGCTCGTCAAGCATCATTGGGAGCCGGGCTTCCGCTTAGCGCTGGCGTAACAACCATAAATAAAGTGTGTGGTTCAGGTTTGAAAGCAGTAATGATGGCGCATGACCTGATCAAAGCGGGCAGCGCTACAGCGGTCGTAGCCGGTGGTATGGAAAGCATGAGCAATGCACCATACATGTTGCCTAAAGCAAGAACGGGGTATCGAATGGGTCATGGTCAAGTGCTCGATCACATGATGCTTGACGGTCTTGAAAATGCCTACGACAGTAAAGCGATGGGATGTTTTGCACAGGATACCGCAGATGAAGAAAATATCTCTCGTGGGGAAATGGATGAGTTTGCACTAAGCTCACTCTCTAAAGCTCACGAAGCTATAAATAGCGGTACTTTTTCTGACGAAATTGTTCCAGTTACGGTCTCCTCACGCAAAGGTGATAGCGTTGTCGATACCGATGAAGGCCCAGGCTCGGCGCGCCCTGAAAAAATTCCTACGCTAAGACCAGCATTTAAAAAAGACGGAACGGTAACGGCTGCAAACTCTAGTTCAATATCTGATGGGGCTGCCGCTCTTGTTGTAATGAGTGAGAGTAAAGCGACAGAGTTAGGCTTAGCCCCGCTTGCGAGGGTCGTTGCACATGCAACACACAGCATTGAACCTGAAAACTTTACTGTTGCCCCTGTTGGAGCAATGGAAAAGGTACTAGATAAAGCGGGCTGGGAAAAAGAGGACGTTGATCTCTTTGAGATTAATGAAGCGTTTGCCATGGTCACTATGCTGGCGATCAAAAAGCTAGGCCTTGATGAAAGCAAGGTGAATGTAAAAGGCGGAGCATGTGCGTTAGGTCATCCTATTGGTGCATCAGGTGCGCGCATTCTTGTTACGCTTCTTCACGCTTTAAAGCAAAAAAATGCCAAAAAAGGTATCGCATCTCTATGCATTGGAGGAGGCGAGGGTGTTGCCCTTGCTGTTGAAATGCTGTAGCTCGACATTGGCTTACATGAAAATGATTTAATCGTAGAGTGCCGCTGTTTTTGCGGCACTCTGTGTTTTAATAAGAGAAAAAATATACACCATGAAGAATACAGCCAAAACGTTCAAGTATTGGGGGCTTCTAACAGCGCTTTGCCTTTTTCAAAAGTTTGCTACAGCTCTACCGCAGTTATCGCAGCATCAAGTTATTTTCACGCAATCTGACGCTAACGTTGTTAATCGCACAAACGCTTCTTTTTTTACCGTTTCACAAACACCATCAGCAATGTCGATTAACAATGACACCCATCGCACGGTTTCAAACCCATTATTCAGTCATGGCAGCAATGACGAATCCGCGATGCTTTCTAACGTTTCATATCAAACAAATGCAGGGACTGCTCCGCCAACAATTTCTAAAAAAGACACCCATGATAAAATTGACGGTAAAGAAGACACCCACGCAAAAAGCCTCAATGTTAATAACGAAGAAAAAGCGGCCGTTCAGAACGAAAAGCTAACGCAAGTGCCCTATGCAGCGTTGGGTGTCTTGCCAATGCGAGAGCATGATGAGCAGTTTAGCTATGGCGCAGAAGCCTTGCAGCGTGTTTATGTTTGGCATGGGCGTGATGCGTTAGATACAAGCTTAAGTGGGAAGGCAATGGTGTTCGTGCATGGAGGCTGTTGGCTAAATGCTTATGGTTACGAACATGCGAAAGGTTTATACAGCGCGTTGGCGAATTTAGGGATGGGTGTCTATGCAATAGAATACCGGCGTGTAGGCGATGAAGGTGGTGGCTGGCCAGGAAGCCTAAACGATGTAGTTAGTGCAATAAATACTTCACTTGAGCGTATTACGCTACAAGGTGATTATTCAGAAACGTTTATAGCGGGCCATTCAGCGGGTGGCCATCTTGCCTTGCTCGCGACACAGCAAATGCCACAGCAGTTAGCACGCTATGGAGTGAAACAAGTCGTTGGCTTGGCGGCAATAACGGATGTCCGCTCATATGCCCATGGCACGAATAGCTGTCAAACTGCAACAGAGGCATTTATGAAAACTACGCCTACTGAAAATCCAGACGCGTATAACAACGCCTCGCCGAACGCAACGCTTATTCACACTCCGGTTGTATTGCTACAAGGTGATGCTGATAGCATTGTGCCAGTACAGCACGCTACAATGGCGGGGGCAGAAAAGCGCATAATAAATAATGGCGGCCATTTTGACTGGCTGCACCCTGAATCGACGTCTTTTGATGCTTTACTTGAGGTTATTAGTGAACATGATTAACAAGGTTTTTTCCGCAGAGCAGCTTGATAATAAAGATCCGCTAGCGCTAAAAGTGGAAGCATTTTCTCTGCCAGATGACACCATCTATCTTGATGGTAATTCGCTTGGTCCATTACCTAAGTCAGCCGAAGCGCGAGCAAGTGAAGTGGTGAAACAGCAGTGGGGGCAGGACCTTATTACAAGTTGGAACAAGCATCAGTGGATTTCTTTGCCGCAGCTTGTAGGTGATAAGATTGGTAATTTGATTGGTGCAAAGAACGGTCAGGTTATTTGCTGTGACTCAATTTCTATTAATTTATTTAAAGTACTGAGCGCTGCGCTAAAAATGCGCCCTGAGCGAAAAGTCATTGCCACTACACGGGATAATTTTCCAACTGATATTTATATGGTTCAAGGGTTACTCGAACTGTTAGGCGATGAATACAGCGTGCGCTATATCGATGAATCAAATATCGGCGCTCAGCTATCTGATGACATTGCAGTACTCATGCTCACCCAGGTAAATTTTAGAACTGGTCTTAAACTAGACATGCAAAGCATCACAGCGTTAGCACACGATAGGAACATTTTAACGCTATGGGATCTCGCCCATAGCGCTGGTGCGTTTCCAGTTTGTCTCGACGACTGTGACGTCGATTTTGCGGTAGGGTGCACCTACAAGTATCTGAACGGTGGTCCAGGCGCCCCTGCATTTATTTACGTTGCCGGGCGCCACCAGTCACAGTACAAGCAGCCTTTGTCCGGTTGGATGGGACATAGCGCTCCTTTTTCATTTTCTCCAGACTACGCACCAGATAGCACGGTAAAGCAGAATTTGTGTGGAACGCCAGGTGTTATTGGGATGAGTATTTTAGATGCGGCGTTAGATGTGTTTGAAGGCGTGTCGCTCAAGGCTATCGATGAAAAATCAAAGAAGCTTCAGGCTTTTTTCATTGCAGAGGCAAAAAGGGCTGGCGTGTTAGACTATTTCAGCCTGGTTAGCCCGCCGATTGATGTTAGAGGGAGTCAACTTGCCCTTGCTCATGACGAGGCATACGCGATTTGCCAAGCATGGATAGCAGAGGGCGTTATTGCCGATTTTAGAGCGCCTAATATATTACGTATCGGGTTTGCTCCGCTTTACCTTAGCTTCACTAATTTAGAAAAAGCTGTACAAACGCTTAGCGACATCATGGTCGAAAAACGGTACGAAAATGCTACTTTCCAACAAAGACAGAGTGTTACCTGAGCGATTAAACAAGTTCGTCCGCTATTTAATTGCAATTTAAGCGATTACGCTTAATACTTCGCGTTTGTCATTGTTTTTAGTCAATATTTGGGTGTTTGGTTGAAAAAAATAGAAATGCGTCTTTGGGTCTGTATTGTTTTCTTAGGAGCAAGCTTTTTTAGTGCGCTTCTATATGCTGCACCCGAAGATCAAATTTCATCCACGTCTCCCGAAGAAGTTACCTACTGCATCGACCCAAACTGGGCACCTTACGAAGCAATAAGAAACGGAATTCATGTGGGTATTTCGGCACAGTACATGAATTTAATTGCCGATATTACTGGCTTGAAATTCACGCTGGTTAAAACCGACAGTTGGCAGCAAAGCTTAGAGTACGTTCAACGAGGGGAGTGTCAGCTTATTCCTATGCTGAATACTTCTGACTATCGAAAGCAATTTTTAGATTTTAGTATTCCCTATTTTGAAGCACCCAATGTACTTGTCGCAAAGGCCGGAACGCCTATGCTTCAGGGGTATTCAGGTGTTGGAAATCGCACTGTTGGTATAGTTCAAGGTTACAGGCAGGTCGAATACATTTCTCGCCATTATCCGGGGCTACGTTTAAAGCTTATTCCGTCGGAAGAGGAAGGCTTAAAACAGCTCGAAAACGACGAATTTGATGTCATGGTTGGCTCATTAATGAGTGTTAATATGCACATTAACAATCTGAAATTAGAGGACTTAAATATCGTTGGTTATGCAGAGCCATTCGACTCTTTGGCCTTTGGTGTCAATAAATCCTACGGTCATTTGGTCGAAAAGTTGAATTATGCTATCGAGCGTATTCCCGAATCGCGGAAAGTAGAAATATATAAACAATGGAACAATGTTCAAATTCGCTACAGCCGCAATTATTCAGTGATGATACTGACTACTGTTATTGTGCTAATAAGCTTGCTTTGGCTGATATCACGAAATCGCCATGTGGGTGGCTACAAACGGATAATAAGTCAGAAAAACGAAGAAATATCAGCACTACAGGCGACCTTACTGGAGAAAAACAGAACGTTGGGCTTTCTTACCGCTCACGACACGATCACCGGGTTGTATAACCGTAATCACATGATTCAACGTGCGGAGGAAGAAATTTCTCGGTTCAACCGTTTCCACACCACTGCTTCACTCATCATTCTAGAGTTAACGCCATTCCAAGATGGTGATCTTCCCCTTGACGCATCGATGCGAGAAGATACGCTGAAAGTAGTCGCTACTCACTGTTTGAATACAGTAAGGGAAGTGGACGTAGTATCTCGTTTTAACGGGGAACAATTTATCATCCTTTGCCCGCAAACCGAGCTAGACGCAGCGAAAATTCTTGCAGATAGGTTGCTTGCATGTCTTATGGGTCATTATCTGCTAAGTGAAAACTTTAACGTAGCCATTGGTATGTCACAGCTTAAAGAGTCTGAGGAATTTCCCGAATGGATGGAACGCACTGTTAAAGCGCTTTACCAATCAAAACGGCAGGGTTTTGGAAGCGTAAGTGTAGCGCAATAAAACTATTTGCTCGCTGAATGGCTTATCGCAGACATTTAACGCGAGCTGTTAGCAATACTGCGCTCAGTAGTTGTTTAATTACATTTAACCGCACGCTTTACAGTCAATGATAACCATGGGCTGCCAAGCGTATTAATCGCGTTAGGCAGCACGCCAGATTAGATAATAGGTTCATAGTGCCATTGATGAGCGTCGTAGTGGATTTGTGCGCGATCATACTCTCGCTCAGACCGCCAGTTTCTATTGTTTAGCTTAGCTGACACGCCTGGATATAGACGTTTGTTGGCGATAAGCTTTATATCAGACTGATAGGTTTCTTTTGCCGTTTTGACCTCGTTGGCTTTATTCTCTAACCACTCAAGCAATGCACTTTCGTTATTAAACAGCTCGATTGCTTCAGCGGCTTTACGCTGAAGTTCTTTGGGGATTTTTTTACTCTGGATAAGGGTTATTTTTTCTTTATGCTTCAAGTTGTTTTCACGAATCTGACGCAGCAGTTCATCTAACGAGTCTTTTCGTTCTAGTAACTGGTTAAAACCAGGGCTAAAGTCTACTTTTAACGTACTGCCAGACACAGCGCCAAGTGTACCCGCTTCAACCCTGCTTTGACTTATAATATCGCAAGCAAAAAGGTTGCCCATAGGTTTGTCGATTTGCCCAACAATAACGGCTCCGCCGCAGCGAAGACGACTGTACGCAAGCTGCCTACCTACTGTTATGTTCCCACTACACTGAACATCAATACCTTGACCGTGCTGTACGTGAATACTGCCGGCTGCAACTAATTTGCATTGATATTCACCCTGGGTATCGTTAACTTTGCCCATAGCGCCTTCGGTAATGATAATGTCGCCACCAGCTTCAATATGCGCTGACTCAACAAAACCATTTATGGTTACGTCACCTGCCGCTTTAATCTGCATTTTTTCAGTGACATCGCCGTTCACTAATACTGCGCCTTCGTAATTAACGTGGCCAGTACCTACATTCACGCCATTACAGATAAAGGTGTCATCGATGTTCATTATCTGATCGCGATACTTAGGCATACCAGAAATAGATGACATAAGAAGGTTGGCGTCGCTGTCTGAAACTACAGTGCCGCTTCCCATTTTAAAGTCAACCCACTCGCCAGATACGGCGGGAAGCTTATTGCCCCTTACGTCAAAACCTGTGCGACCTTTCGTGGGTTCAGTACGCCTCAAAACAGGCGTATTAACTTTTACACAAATAACTTCACCCAAGTTACGCATGTCAACGCGCTCGCCATCATTGGTTTGAGGTTTGAGTACACGCTCTAATGCATTAGGAACCAGTGGAATAAATTTGGAGTTTTTACCATTACGCGCGGGAAGGCCCTTCGCCACGGTTTCTTCAAGCACAGTACCAGGCTGAGATTGCTTAGCAGCACTAAGCATAGCGGTTATGGTTTTTGTACTTAAGCCGCGAACAACTCTGTTTTTAACGGCTAAAGATTTAACTGTGCTTAGTGACGGAAGTTTACCGCCATAAGGCGTAGTGAGGATAAGGTTAGCCCTCATGCCATCTTCTGGCACTCTGAACTCTATCTCTGCGTTTTTGCGCTCACCAATTCGCTCTTGAACGATAGTGCCATCACCGGTTTTAAAATAGTGATTTGCAGTGTCACAGGCTGTTTTCAACGCTTTTTCTGAAACATAAAGTCGTTTTGTTTCGCCGGTATCTAGCAGCTGTCTTATTTCTCTTATGTCCACTTCTGACGTAAATTCAGAAGGGTTAAGCATCAGGTTAATATAGGTTCTAGATTTATCGAAACTTATTGTTACGCCGTTCATGACATCGTTATTCCCTTGCGCACGTGAATTATTGTTATCGGCAGCATAAACGCATTCCTTGACCTTGTTCACAGGTTGCCGTTCTTCTCTGAGTTTCTCTAATTTATGATGTTCTAAAACCTCCGTCAAAGGTTTTCGGCATATTGGTAAAGCGCACGCAAAATGGCTTGTTTATCTGGGTTGTCGCTGTGCTCCTGAGCGAGTGACTCAAGTTTCATCATGTAAGATTCTAAAGTTATTGAGCCATGAAACGCAGGATCAGTAAGACGTGCTTGACGGTGGTATTGCCATTTTGTCATCTCATCGGCTGTCAAAGTATTTGGATAGTTTCGCGCTCGATAGCGAAACAACAGCTTCTTCAATCCCTGATGTTGAGTTTTGTCACTGAACGTCGCCAACTCTTCTGGCTCAGCGTCAATAACGCTCTCACACCAGCGGCGCTCCTCGTCGTCTAAAAAGCCGCCGCTGTATAGCGCATGGTCAATATCTTGTTCGCTCTCGTGTTGCTCACTTTCGTATAAGGCTACAAGTTTGCTAGCTAATTCTGGTGTAGTGGCTAATTTTTTATAGTTCTCTAGGCAACGCTCTCTGTTCAACCCTAGTCGTTCTGCATTGTCTTCTGT
>Ga0105235_100296_pt1 | contig 18786 bp, 13 predicted proteins | sample Virmet3819_2500_FD_90059 | JGI IMG/M metagenome (GOLD analysis project Ga0105235, IMG submission 90059) | Marine viral communities from the Southern Atlantic ocean transect to study dissolved organic matter and carbon cycling - metaG 3819_2500 | ecosystem: Environmental > Aquatic > Marine >... | reverse complement strand
TATATATACCATAGAATCACCACTCTAGGACGGGCGTTTCAATATTGATCCGATATCCGCCAATGCCCCCAACTCAATACCGGCAGGAAGATCCGCACTGAGATCCCAATTACTTTAATAGTTCCATCTAATTTTTATCCCCCGAGTTTTTTAAATACTACTCCTTGGCATGCACCGCCGATCAATCCCGACGAAAATATTCTGGCCTCCAAGCCCGCAGACGCCTCAATACCTGCCCCCTGACACATCCATAATCTCACCAGTCTGGCAAGCCCGGCAAATATTCAGATCTAAACCAGCAGTACCAGGAATATGAAAATCGAGTATGCGGTGCGCTAGCGAGCCATATTTGAAGTCAATCAACTCACCATTTATCTGGCCAGGCCTATATTCGTTATCAGCAACATAGCCGGGCGGTAGCGATGTGTTTGAGAAAACAGAGCCTTGAACGGAATTGAGCGAAGAATAAGTTAGTAGGAATATTACAATGATTTTTTGATACTCAACATTTTACCAACTCCTTTTATTGCATCAGGAAAATATTGCAACAAATAAAAAATGTTAGCAATCGGCTGCTTAAATAATTTTGCTGTACCGATGCACCTGCTTTTGCCCACGATTAGCGTAGGTATTTTTCCCGACCCTCTTAGGAGATCCTTTAGTCTATAGCCGAGACCTTTATTGCGAGCCGCAATCTCAGCGTAAATAATCGTATAATTTTACATGTCAACGCTGGTGCTTGTGCGTCACTCACCGCGTCGTATTAATTACGGGCCGCGCTGCTGGCGGAGACACGAACGCTCACTCACAAAAGATCACCCACAAAAAAGCCCGATCACCTTGCGGTCATCGGGCTTTTTATAGGAACTTGCGGCTCGCGCCGCAGAGTCGCCGTATTACAGCTTGTCAGAGTTCTCTGACAGGTAAGCCGCTACACCAGTCGGTGATGCGTCCATACCTTTGTCGCCTTTATTCCAGCCAGCAGGGCAAACTTCACCGTGCACTTCGTGGAATTGCAGTGCCTCAACCAAACGCACCAGCTCATCGACGTTACGGCCGAGAGGAAGGTCGTTAACCAGCTGAGAGCGAACCATGCCTTCTTTGTCGATCAGGAACGCGCCACGGAATGCCACGCCACCTTCAGCTTCAACGTCATATGCACGGCAAATGTCGTGACGCACGTCAGCAGCCATGGTGTAGGTTACAGGACCGATGCCGCCATCTTTGATGGCAGTGTTGCGCCAAGCGTTGTGAGTGAATTGAGAGTCGATCGATACACTGATCACCTCAACACCCAGCTCGCGGAATTTGTCCATGCGGTGATCCAGAGCGATCAGCTCTGAAGGGCAGACAAAGGTGAAATCCAGCGGGTAGAAGAACAGAACCGCGTATTTGCCTTTAGCCGCTTCGCTAAGCGTGAACTCATCAACGATCTCGCCGTTGCCAAGTACTGCCGCACATGTGAAGTCAGGAGCTGGTTTACCTACGAGTACACCCATGATGTTTACCTCCGGTTGTTTTCATTAGACAGTGCAATCACGCACTCTTAAAAAGGAGTAGGCCGGCAATCATACACGCCGTCACAAACCAATCCCATTGAAAATTCTAATCGCCCCCATAGCCTGCAACTATGGCAACACCAACAAAAAATACCGAACACCCAAAAAGACAATTGACAAGCATTCTCATTTTCATTAACTTTAGAATCCTGAACACAACGACACCACACAGGTTCCAGCAACATGTACGTTTGTCTCTGCAAAGGCATTACCGATACACAAATTCGAGAAGCGATGGACAATGGCACCAGCAGCTTCCGTGAATTGCGCCGTGAACTTGACCTCGCCAGCCAGTGCGGGAAGTGCGGCTCCCTGGCTCGCAGTGTCTTTGACGCCCATCTCAGCAACTATGATGAATCCCTCTGTTACGCCGTTGCCTAAGGCGAAAAGTAATTGAGAACGATTGGCTTTACCCTTCTAATATACCATTTAAAATCAACAACTTAGCTTGACTCACCCCCATAGCGCGTCCACACTATTGGCTATTCAAACGCCACGTTAATTAAGGACACAGCAATGAAAGGTGACGCTCAGGTTATCGCCCATCTCAATAAGGCACTTGGCAACGAACTGGTCGCCATCAACCAGTATTTTCTGCATGCGCGCATGTACGAGGACTGGGGCCTGAAAGAGCTCGGCGAGCACGAATACCATGAATCCATCGACGAAATGAAACACGCTGACAAGCTGATCAAGCGTATTTTATTTTTGGAAGGCATTCCCAACCTGCAAGACCTTGGCAAACTGATGATCGGCGAAAATACCAAGGAAATGCTCGAGTGCGACCTCAGCCTGGAGCTGAAAGCCGTACCGGACCTGAAAGAAGGCATTAAGTACTGCGAATCAGTTGGAGACTTCGGTAGCCGGGAGCTGCTTGAGGAAATCCTGGAGTCTGAGGAAGAGCATATCGACTGGCTGGAAACTCAACTGGGCCTTATCGAGAAAGTAGGCATCCAAAACTACCAGCAATCCGTTATGGGCGGCCTTGGCGACTCATAAGCCGCTAATACACACCGCAAAGAAAGAAGGGCCCGCTCCTTATAGGAGTGGGCTTTTTTACACACTAGTTCTTCGGTTTCACTGGCGACACATGCATGCCGATCTCAGCGGTGAAGACGACAGTACCGTCTTCTTCCTTTACCTCGACCTGCACCGGTACTTCGCCTTTTTCACCCACCTCTATCTCGCGCATGCTCGCATAGCCGCGCAATACCCCTTTAGCGGGTTTTAAGTAACGCACCGTCATTCCAGCGGGGATCCAACGCATGCCCTTAGGCATCGAGACCTCTGCGGTGATGCCACCAACGACCTCAGCCAGGTTACAAAGCGCGATCGCGTGAACCGTACCAATATGATTGTGAATAGAGCGACGCTCACGAATACGCACAACGCCATAGCCAACGCCCAGCTCTTCAAAACGCGGAGAGATCGTAGAGAAGTAAGGCGCTTTCAGGCATATCGCCTTAGAGAAGGCCAGCTTGCCACCGGGATACGCTGACAACTTACGCCACATTTTCAATACAGAGTTCATAATACTGCCTCCAGAACAAGGCCATCAGACTAGCACCGCGGCTATTGCAAACCATTGACTTAAGCGCCTATCCGCTTTGTATTTAAAGCCAAGATTTTTCTGACGCGAACCTACAAACTCCCGCGATGAAGCCAACGCAATATCGCAGATGAAGCCGCCTTCTCTCAAATGCAACGCACAAATAAAAATGCCGCGACAAAGACCCCCTTGTCGCGGCAACTTATCCACACTCTTTGAGCGATCAGAAGTTTACACGGATACCCGCATAAGCGGTGCGCGGTAGATTGACTCTAGCGCCAGCAGGACTGCGCGCAACAATAGCTTGCTCGTCGAGCAAGTTGTCGATCCGAGTGTAAACCTCGACACCCTGCGCGATGGGCATACTGGCAGCCAAATCAACCGTTACATAGTCCTCAGTGCTGCGATATCGCTGATCGACATTCCGATTACATTGATTATCGACACACATCTCATCAACGTAGCTAGCTGATAAGTAAGCCTTCTTACCATCCTCGGCCTCGACGCCCACGCTGATGTTCAATACATTTTCAGGGAGGTAAGGAAGGTTGTCCCCCTTCAGAACACTGCCTGTATCAGAATCCTGGGTAACTTCTGCATCAGTATAGGTATATGCCATTGTAAGAGGCACCTGAATGCCTCGCACCTGCGCAAGCACACTGCGCAAACTGACCTCTAAGCCCTGAATTTCTGACTCACCAAAACTCTCGGTCCCTGAATTCGCGCCATTGCTGCATGGGTTAGCAACCGAGCAATTATTAACGGTATTTTCATAGTCGCTGAAAAATGCAATCACGTCTGCAGAAAAGCGGTCTGCGCGGTAGCGAGCGCCAAACTCGTAGTTCACACTTTCCTCTGCGCCAGTGCCTCGGCTTGCACCACCTCCTGGAGGGGCAAAGCCTTCGTGAACACCCGCCAAAATCTGCCAGTTGTCAGACAAGCTATAGGTAACACCCAAGCCCGCCATTATCTCATCGACAGAATTGTCGCGTCGGCTAGCAACCGTTGTGCGCTGGAGATCCCCGTAACGCGTTTGTTTGGTGTCGATATCCTCACGTCTAATTGACGCTGTCACATCAAAATCACCGATTGTAATGCGATCAACAAACCAGAGAGAAAGAGTTTCCGCCTCCCCTACTCGGTTATTGCTAGAGCTAGGCTGAATAATGGAGTCAAACTGCAAGCTACCATTGACCTGATTGAAGACCGTCGTCGGTTGGAAGCGGTCGACTTCGTCCTCATGACGACGAATACCCAGTACCCAGTCATGGCTAACACCCATTGCCTCAGATTGACCGGTCAGCTCGATCTGAACACCCCGCCCAAAGTACTCCCGTGCATTGTCTTTTACGCGCACATCCGCGACGTCCAGGCTACCTTCTAAAATGCCAATGGCTGCAGCATCACCCGCATTTGCCTTGCTTATCAGCGCCGATATGCTGTCACCCCCGACGCGATCTAATTTGAACCAGCTTCGCTCAAAATTGTTGCGGTATACAATACTGTTGAATGCGACAGACTCGCTCAACGCAATGTTGTAGTTAATAGATATACCCGATTGACGGGTATTCATTTGATCCTGCTCGGTCAGTCCATAGCGACGGAAAGGGTCGCGTTTAAACTGTTGGTCGGTCACCCCTAAATATGTCGCGTTCGACTGCTCTTCCGTATAGTTCAGCTTTAGGTCGAGCTGCTGCGGGTGCTCGGCCCCTTCAGCACTGCGCCAACGAAGTTTGGCAACATAATCTTCTTTATCGTAGCCAGTGTCGCGATTGGAACGATCGATGTCTTTGAAACCGAGCGTTTCTTCTTGATAGCTTTCAAGGAGGAAGCCCCACTGACCTTGCGTTGCCCCGTAATGGACGTGGGACTTCTGTGCACTGTTTTCGCCAATTTCAACGTTAACAAAGCCTTCAGCCTCTTCAGGAATCGGTGTTGAAATTAGATTGATCGCCCCTCCTACAGTGAAAGGACCGTACCTGAGCAGTTCAGGGCCCTTGAGAACCTCAATAGCCGACATTCTGCCACTGGTAGGGAAGTAATAGGCTTCGGGAGCCGCATAGGGAGCGGGAGCGATCAAAACACCGTCTTCCATGAGGGTGACTTTTCCACTGCGACCGCTACCTGAGCCGCGAATACCGATGTTGGCGCGCAGACCGTAACCATCTTCTTCCTGGAAATAGACACCTGGAACCTGTTTCACCATGCGGTGTATATCTGAGTACTCAAACTTTTCTAGCTCTAGCTCATCCACCACATATGCCGAGCCCGCTACTTTTTCGACGCGCTCACCGATAATAGAGACGTGCTCTATTTTAAGATTTTCGCGAGCCTCACTTTGATCATTAATGGAGCCCCTAGTATCAATAACCTCACCAACTGCCATCATCGGCACGGTCGTTATTGCTATTGCTAGCGCCGTTTTTTTCATTGAGTTGTATCTCCAATCTCGATAGGCAATGCTGCCCGCCCCTCTTTGTGGGCCTAGCAGGTTCTAATTCGAGGTGGATAATAGCAAGCAATAACCCAAATAAAAAGCATTCTCATTACCAATTTCATAAACACCACTCCTCTCCCCGTTATCCCCGATGTCTGGGCACAAAAAACCCGGCGCTAGGGCCGGGTTTTCAAGAGGCATACTTGCAAGCCAAAAGGAGTTAACCTTCCGCGGCCTCGCCAGCCGAGGTTTCTTTCAGCAGGGTTTGCAGCTCACCGCTCTCATACATTTCGCAAATAATGTCGCAGCCGCCAATCAGCTCGCCCTTAACCCACAGCTGGGGGAAGGTCGGCCAGTTAGCATACTCAGGCAGTTTTGCGCGAATATCGGGGTTAGACAAAATATCCACAAAGGCGAATCGCTCGCCACAACCCATCAGTGCCTGAGAGGCGCGTGCAGAGAAGCCACACTGAGGCTGATTGGGTGAACCCTTCATATAGATAATGATGGGGTTGTTTTCGATTTGCTGTTTAATTGCGTCGATCGTATCCATTGAGTACCTGCCGTATCGGCGTCCGGCAAACCGATGAGTAAAAGCCCGGACCATTTCAGAGCGCTATTCTAACAATTCCCGGCGCGAAAAGTCATGCCTGCCCCCAGCCACCCCCGCCGGGCGTGGCAATGCGCAATCGGTCACCGGGCTTTGCCAGCGCACTCACTTTCGCGGGCAAGCGCTCGCCATTCAGGCTGTTTTCCCCGCAGCGACCCGCGTCACCCCCTTGCAAGCCCCAGGGCGCGATATAGCGGCGCTCGGTAAGCAAGGTAAAGCGCGCGGTTGCCAGGAATTCAAACTCGCGCACCAGGCCGTCGCCACCGCAATGCCGCCCGCCGCCACCGCTGCCGCGGCGCACGCTGTATTGGCGAATGCGCAACGGATAGTGCATTTCCAGGCTCTCCACCGGAGTGTTAAGCGTATTGGTCATATGGCACTGCACACCACTCAGCCCAGCGCCCCCGGCATGACCACCGCTGCCACCCGCCAGGGTTTCATAGTAGTGCCAGGGCTCACCCTCTAACGAGCCCATCGCCACATTGTTCATGCTGCCGTGCGCCGCTGCAGGAATACGCTCCGGCAGAGCCTGCGCGAGCGCGCCCAATACCGCGTCGCAGGCGCGCATAGAGGTTTCGACATTGCCCGCCGCCACGGCCGCCGGCCGCCGTGCATTCAGCAGGCACCCTTCGGGAACACGAAGACGAATGGGGCGGAACAAGCCCGCGCATACCGGCGCCTCATTGGGCATCAGACATCGAAACGCGTAATACACCGCCGCCGCAGCCACCGACCGCGGACAGTTAATATTGCCCGGCACCTGTTCAGCGGTGCCGGTGAAGTCCACCGTCGCCTGACCGCCACCCAGGGACAACAACACCGCAATCGGTAGGTTTTTCTGACCAAAACCATCATCGTCCATAAGGTCTTGAAAACGGTACTCCCCAGCCGGTAATTCGTTTAAGCGGGAGGTAGCCAACTGCTCGGCATACGCCTGCAACTGGGCGACCGCCGCAGGAAACGGCAGCGGCAACGCCTCGACAACCTCGGCTAAGCGCGTCAGGCCACAGCGGTTCGCGCTAAGCTGGGCGACAAAGTCGCCGTGCTCACCCTCGTCAAACCATTCGTCCAACAGGTGTCGCTGAACAACACCATTGCGCTGCAATAGTGTGGGCGGGATCACAACGCCCTCTTCGTCCAGACTTTTTGACAAGGGCATCGAGCCCGGCGTTGAGCCGCCAATATCCGCGTGGTGGGCACGGTTCACAACAAATGCCAGCAACTCGCCGTGCAAAAAATACGGCGCAATGACCGTGACATCGGGTAGGTGGGTACCGCCAAGAAACGGGTCATTCAGCACCAACATATCGCCTTCTGACCAATCGCAGGCGCCGACAATATCGGCCATCGCATAGGCCATACTGCCGAGGTGAACGGGAATATGCGCAGCTTGTGCACACAGCGCGCCGCCGGCATCAAAGATGGCACAGGAAAAATCGAGCCGGTCTTTAATATTGGGTGAAAAAGCCGCCCGCTGCAGTACCGCCCCCATTTCCTCGCATACCGCTTCCAGGCGGCTTACGAAGAGCCCGAGTTTCACTGGGTCGAGCTGGGCGGTGTGAGTCATACCATCATCCTGTTAGGGCTAGCAAAACACTATTATCCCCAAAGCCACCAACATTCGCCAAACGCACCTCAAACAAAAACGGCCCCGAAGGGCCGTTAAGTCGATTATGCGTCAGTCCATGACTACCTAGAAGTTGTAACGCGCGCTAAAGCCAATGGTACGTGGCTGGTTGACGTGGTGACCCACGCGGGCATTGCCGCCGCGCTCGGTATCCAAGGACAGCTCAGCACGCTCATTGGTTGCATTGCGCACAAACAATGCCGTATCCCATTGATCGTTTCTCGCGCCCAGGCGCAAGTTGACGATCTGGTAGCCACCCTGCTCGCGATCATACTCGTAGGTAGGCTGGGTCAAAGGACCACCCACATTGGCGTACAGGCTGGCAACACCGCGCCCGCCGTTTTCCTGATCCGCAAGCTGGGTGTAGCGCGAGCCGACGTTTTGATAGGTGGTGTTGAAATAGCCTTCCCAGGTTTCGAATACCGGGAAGTAATAGGTGGCCGTCGCGGCAAGCTCAAAGCCCGGCGCCGTTGGCAACTCATTACCTTCGCGAATGCCGCCGACAATGCTCGTCACATTGGCGTTGTCGGTAGAGGTAACATCCGAATCGATCTCGGCGCGCACGTAGCTAGCCGACAGACCAAACTCGAAATTGCTCATCGGGCGCACGAAGAACTCAACTTCCACCCCGGTACTGTGGGCCTCAGGCACGTTGTAAACGATCCGAGAGGAACAGGTACCCGCGTTTACGGTCGCCTGCAGATCTTTAATGTCGCTGTAGAATGCCGAGACATTAAAGGTACCCGCACCGCCGAACAAGCGCATTTTACTGCCCACTTCATAGTTCGTCAGTGTTTCATCTTCAAAGTCATCGCGACCGCCAAAGGTGGCTTTATCGGCAGGCGAACACAGAGGTTCATTCAGCGGGTCGTTAATGCCCCCCAAACGGAAGCCCTTCGACACCTGCGCATTGAGCATCACATCGTCATTCATGTCGTAGCGCAGCATCACCCGCGGCGACACACCGTCCGACGACACATCGCTCTTCTGTCCGAGCACGCTGGCGTTGTAGATACCATCAAAGTTCAGCGTACGCTTTTCTTCGTAGTCGAAGAAACGGGCGCCAACCACGATCATGGTTTTCTCGTTCAGGTCATAAGACACCTCGCCGAACACCGCGTACTGCTCCAGCTCGTAGGGAATGTCTGAGTAGAACAGTTCATCAACCGCATTCGCGCCCAGGGTCTCGCCGGGGTCGGTGGAATCGGGCGCCGTAGTGCGCGCACTGGCGTCGTAACCGGCCACTTGCAGTGACTGGCCATAACGCCGTTCGATATCGCTATAGAAGATACCGGCCACCCATTGCACGGGGCCATTCAGGCCACTCAAGCGCAGCTCCTGGGTCAGCACCTCGGCTTCCGTTTCGTCATACAGCGGTGCATCGAGGGTATAAACTGCCTCGCTTTCACCAAAGGAGCCGCCGGTGATACTACCGTTCAGCGCCGTGGCGTCGCGCAGCACCAACACATCGCGATCGGTATACGAGGACACCGACGTCAGCGTCATATCTTCAGTCAGATCAATGGTGGCGGTCAGATCAACCAGCAAGAAGTCATCCTCAAAGCTCTCTTCAAGCTGAGTAAACTGCTCGTAGTCGCCCAAACTTACCGGCGGGCGGCTGGTGGTGTAGGGGTTGGCCAACATGTTGTAGTCGTCTTCGCGATTGAAGCCGTCCATGTCGATACTCTGGAAAATAACCCGGGGCGTGATAACAACGCTGTCAGATGGCTGAAAGCGCAGTGCGATGCGGCCACCGCTGCGGGTGCCTTCGTTAACATCGTCCTTGGTACTTCCGTCAGGCTGCAAGGCATCGATGTAACCCGCGTATTGCTGAGCGTAACCCACAGCGCGGAGCGCCAAGGTGTCGCTAAGCGGAATATTGATATGCCCCTTAATATTGCCGCCTTCACTGCCTTCATCGACGGTTTCACCGCCCACTTGCACAGAGCCGCTCAGCTCGTCACTGTTGGGCGCATTACTGATATAACGCACCGTCCCCGACAGCGAGCCGGAGCCGAACAGTGTGCCCTGCGGCCCGCGCAGTACTTCCACACGATTGATGTCGTAGAAATCCAAGTCGGGCGTGAACAGCGACATCGAGATCACTGACTCGTCAAAGTAGACCCCAACCTGCTCTTTAACGCCGGGCTGGTCGCGAACAATTTGCCCGGCAGAGATACCGCGAATCGAGACCTGGCTCTGACCCGGCCCCAGGTTCTGGATCGAAATACCGGCCACGTTTGTCGCCATCGACTCCAGATCCGACGCCCCACTCTGCTTTAATTTTCCCTCTGTCATCGCCGCAATAGAAAACGGCACATCCTGCAAGGTTTCCGACTGCTTCCGCGCGGTTACCAGCACCTCTTCCAGAACATTGCCGTTGTCCTGGGCCGAAACGGCCACTGGCAACGCCAACATGGCAAGGGCAAGCTTTGATCGTTTGAACATACGCTTGTGTGTCATCTGTAGAAGTCTCCCCGACTACAATTATTATTGGCACCAAAAACACTGGCGCAGCATTTTGAGTCAATCTACTTATAGCAAACATCTCGGAGATTGCCGTATTGCACTTTTACGGCCTCCATGTTTTCAGGTAAAACATTAACAATAAATTTCCCCCCATCCAAGCCGCACCCGCTTCGCCCAAAACCACGGCTGACCAATCGCCCAGCGCCATTGACAAATTACCGCGGGCTATGGAATTTACAAAAGCTTCCTTATATGATTACTCCCTTAATTCTCGGGCAGCAGGCGCTGCCCTTTTGCGTTTTGGGGTTCGCTCAAATACCCCGCTAGAGGAGATACGCTGCAATGACATTGCCCGCACTGATGAATACTTACGGCCGCCTGCCTGTCAGCTTTGTGCGCGGTGAAGGTGTTCGCCTGTTCGATGAGCAGGGCAAGGGCTATATCGATGGCATCAGCGGCATTGGTGTCAATGCACTCGGCCATGCCCACCCCGGCGTTACACAAGCCATTACCGAACAAGCGGGCAAGCTGCTGCACACCTCCAACTTATACAATGTGCAGCGCCAACAGCAGCTGGCCGAATCTCTGCGCGATGCCAGCGGCATGGACAACGTATTTTTTGCCAACTCCGGGGCAGAAGCCAACGAAGCGGCCATTAAACTGGCGCGTATGCACGGCCACCAGCGCGGTATCGACATCCCCCATGTTGTGGTCATGGAGCAGGCCTTCCACGGCCGGACTCTGGCCACGCTTACCGCCTCCGGCAACCGCAAAATCCAGGCGGGCTTCGAGCCGCTGGTGCGCGGCTTTATCCGCGCGCCCTTCGGCGATATCGCGGCATTGGAAAGCATTGCCAACAACAATGACAGCGTAGCCGCCGTGTTATTGGAGCCGATCCAGGGTGAAGGCGGCCTGCACGTATTACCGGAAGGCTTCCTGAAACAACTGCGCGAGCTATGCGACCACAACAACTGGTTGTTAATGCTCGACGAAGTACAAACAGGCAATGGCCGGACCGGCAAATATTTCGCCTACCAACACGACGGCGTACTGCCCGATGTACTGGTTACGGCTAAAGGCCTGGGCAACGGCCTGCCTATTGGCGCCTGTTTGGCACACGGTAAAGCCGCGTCGCTGTTTCACCCCGGCAACCACGGCTCTACCTTCGGCGGCAACCCACTGGCCTGCGCGGCGGGACAAGTGGTCGTCGAGACCCTCAATACCGAGGAAATGCGCAACCACGTCAGCGACATCGGCGACTACTTACAGGCCGGTCTGCACGAGCGTTTAGCCGATGCCCAGCACGTTGTAGAGGTGCGCGGCCGCGGCCTGATGGTGGGCGTTGAATTAAACAGCCCCTGCGCCGGCCTTGTTAAACAAGCGCTCGACCAGGGCTTATTGATTAACGTTACTGCGGAACGGGTCGTGCGCCTGCTTCCCCCTCTTATTATTAGCCGGCAGGAAGTCGACGCGCTGCTCGACATCCTCTGTCCACTGATCCTTCAGTGGCCCGCCCAGTCCGATGCCGCGTAAGGCAGCAATCGATGCAGCAAAGGTAGCCACTTATGGCCTTGAGACACTTTTTAACCCTTAACGACCTCAGCCCCGCGGAACTCGACCACGTCATTGCGCGGGCAATTGAGCTGAAAGCCGAGCACCGCGAGCGCCGCCAGGGCGTTCAATTTCCCAACTACGTGCTGGGCATGATCTTTGAAAAAGCGTCTACCCGCACGCGCATTTCTTTCGAGGCGGGCATCGCCCAATTTGGCGGCCACGCCATCTTCCTGTCACCGCGCGATACGCAATTGGGACGCGGCGAGCCGACTGAAGACAGCGCGCGCGTGATCTCGTCAATGTGCGACATCGTGATGATCCGCACCTTCGAACACAGCATTATTGAAAAATTTGCCGAGTACTCGTCAGTGCCGGTCATCAATGCCCTGACTGACGACTACCACCCCTGCCAGCTCCTCGCCGACATTCAAACCTTTGTCGAGCACCGCGGCAGCATTAAAGGCAAACAAGTCACCTGGGTTGGCGATGGCAACAATATGTGCCAGTCCTATATCAATGCCGCAATCCAGTTCGACTTCAAATTGAAGATCGCCTGTCCCGAGGGCTTTGACCCGCGCGCAGACCTGGTCGAGGCCGCTGGCGGCCGCGTGGAAATTATCCGCGACCCCGCCGAAGCGGCAAAAGGCTCCGACCTGCTGGTTACCGATGTCTGGGCATCCATGGGCCAGGAAGAAGAAAAGGCCGAGCGCCGCCGCAAACTGGCGGGATACCAGATCAATGCCGAACTGATGTCCCACGCCAACCCTGACGCGCTGTATATGCACTGCCTCCCCGCCAAGCGCGGAGAGGAAATTAGTGCCGAGCTGATGGACAGCCCCGATACCGTGATCTGGGACGAGGCAGAAAACCGCCTGCACGCCCAGAAAGCACTGATGGAATTTTTGCTCACCCAGTAGATTGTTGCTTGCGGCGAGGCGTATCGACCCGCCGCATAGCAAGCGAAGGAGCAGCCTTGCTAAAAATTCAGGACATTCACTGCCGCTACGACACCACCCCCGTCGTCAATGGCGTCAGCTTTCACGTCCACAACGGTGATATATGCAGTCTGCTAGGGCCTAGCGGCTGTGGCAAAACCACTATCCTACGCGCGATTGCCGGCTTCCAGCCGCTTCACAAGGGGCAGATCCTGCTCAACGAGCAAACCCTCAGCCAACCCGGTATGCAGCTGCCACCCGAGCAGCGCCACATCGGCATGGTGTTTCAGGACTACGCCCTGTTCCCCCATTTGAATGTTATCGACAACATTCGTTTTGGCTTAAAAAAACTGCCGCATAAAGAGCAACAGCAGCGCGTCCGCCGACTGCTTTCCCTCGTTCGCCTGGACGGCGTGGAAAAACGCTACCCACACGAGTTATCCGGTGGTCAGCAACAGCGCATTGCACTGGCCCGCGCGCTGGCCCCCAACCCTCAGCTGTTGTTGATGGATGAGCCCTTTTCCAACCTCGACGCCGAACTGCGCAAAAAACTCAGCCTGGAAGTCCGGGACATTTTAAAAGAGCTTGGCATTAGCGCCATTCTGGTCACCCACGACCAACACGAAGCCTTCGCGTTTAGCGATCAGGTCGGTCTGCTGTACGGCGGCCATCTGCAGCAGTGGGATACGCCCTTTAATCTCTATCACGAGCCGACCAATCGCATCGTTGCCGACTTTATCGGTGAAGGCTGCTTCCTGCCCGGGCTGATCGGCACCGAGTCCAACACGGTGAATACCGAGCTCGGCGCGCTCATTGGCAACCGCGCCTACCCCTGGCCTAGCGGCACCCCGGTGGATGTGTTGCTGCGCCCCGACGATATCGTGTTGAGTGACTTCGGCGGCTTACGGGCAACGGTAGAGCGCAAAGTCTTTTCAGGCAGCGCCACGGTCTACACCCTGCGCCTGCCCACCGGCAGCGTGGTAGAAGCCTTACTGCCCAGCCACCGCGACTTCCAACTCGGCGAAACGGTACAGATCAGCACCGAGCTGGAACACCTCATCGCCTTCGCTCAGGAAGGTGCAAATTTTGAGCACGCACCCCGGCCTCATAGCGGCGCTGCATAAAAAATTTTTTGTTATAAACATTCCGTCTAGCGGCTGTGTCCGCAGCAATTTTAGTGGCCACTCGGCGCTAAAGCCCGCCCCGCGGGCACTTGCGAGCAAGGCAAATTTCACCCCCTGCTTACCCACACTTTATCCACAGCTCATTCACATCATATGGTGCTTGCACCCACCCGAAAACCGCATTATCTTGTATCCCGATTTCCAAAAAACCCCATATATGGGTGGCGGCGTCAACATTCACCTAGCATTGAATAACGCCTGAGATCAAGCTGTAGACAAAAAAACCTCGCCCGAATACGGGCAAATAAGCCAAGCAGCGCCCCGCAAACATCCGTTTTTTTGCGGCATTAACACCAACAACACGCGATCAGCATAGCAAGGGCCCTAAATACCATGCAGACCACCCAAGATAGCAGCACCAGCAACGCGCCGGTTCCTCCTACCGCCCCCAAGCAAGACGAGCTCAGTGCCACCGCACCCGGGCAAATCCGCGTTATCAAACGCAATGGGTCAGTGGTGAGCTACACCGATGACAAAATCAGTGTCGCCATCACCAAAGCGTTTCTGGCTGTAGAGGGTGGCAATGCCGCGGCCTCGACCCGTATTCATGAAACCGTAGCCAAGCTGACGGATCAGGTTTCCGCCACCTTCAAGCGCCGCATGCCCACGGGTGGAACCATCCACATTGAAGAAATTCAAGATCAGGTCGAGCTGGCTCTGATGCGCAGCGGCGAGCACAAAATTGCTCGCGCCTACGTACTGTACCGCGCGGCCCGCGCCGAAGAGCGCGCCCAACAAAGCCCGGAAGTGGCCGAGAAAACCCACCCCAGCATTCGCGTTAAACACGCTGACGGCAGCGAAGTACCGCTGGACCTGGGCCGCTTGGAATTTATTGTGAATGAAGCCTGTGAAGGCCTCGAAGACGTCTCTGCCAATGCAGTACTCGACGAAGCACTGAAGAGCCTGTTTGACGGCGTGTCCGAGAAAGAGATCAACACCTCGCTGGTCATCGCCGCCCGCGCCATGGTGGAAAAAGAGCACAACTACAGCCTGGTTACTGCCCGCCTGCTACTGGACAAACTCCGCGCCGAAGCGCTGAGCTTCCTCGGTGTGGCAGACAGCGCCACCCAGCACGACATGGCTGTTTACTACCCCAAAGCCCTGCCGGTTTACATTGAAAAAGGTGTCGAGCTGGAACTGCTGTCGCCCGAGCTGCGCGACTACGACATGGCCGCTCTGGGTGCTGCCATCAAACCTGAGCGCGACCACCAGTTCCAATACCTCGGTTTGCAAACCCTCTACGACCGCTACTTTATTCACAGCAATGAAGTGCGTATCGAGCTGCCGCAAATTTTCTTCATGCGCGTTGCCATGGGCCTGGCCATGCGCGAAGAGAATAAAACCGCGCGCGCGATCGAATTCTATGACCTGCTGAGCTCCTTCGACTACATGAGCTCCACCCCCACGCTGTTTAACGCCGGTACACTGCGTCCCCAGCTCTCCAGCTGCTACCTGACCACCGTACCCGACGACCTGCACGGCATTTACGGCGCTATTCAAGACAACGCCATGCTGTCTAAATTCGCCGGCGGCCTGGGTAACGACTGGACGCCGGTACGCGGCCTGGGCGCTTACATTAAAGGCACCAACGGCAAGTCACAGGGCGTTGTTCCCTTCCTGAAAGTGGTTAACGACACCGCCGTTGCGGTTAACCAGGGCGGCAAGCGCAAAGGCGCCGTCTGCGCCTACCTGGAAACCTGGCACATGGATATCGAGGAATTCCTCGAGCTGCGCAAAAACACCGGTGACGATCGCCGCCGTACCCACGACATGAACACCGCCAACTGGATTCCCGACCTGTTCATGAAGCGCGTATTCGAAGACGGCGAATGGACACTGTTCTCACCGAACAATGTGCCCGATCTGCACGACCTCTACGGCAAGGCCTTCGAGGAGCGCTTCGAACAGTACGAAGAAATGACCCGCACCGGCGAGCTCAAGCTCTATAAGCGCGTTAAAGCGGCTGACCTGTGGCGCAAGATCCTGTCTATGCTGTTTGAAACAGGCCACCCCTGGATCACCTTCAAAGACCCCTGCAACCTGCGCAGCCCGCAGCAACACGCCGGTGTGGTGCACTCGTCTAACCTATGTACAGAGATCACGCTCAACACCAACAAAGACGAAATTGCCGTATGTAACCTCGGCTCGGTCAACCTTGCCCAACACATCATCGACGGCGAGCTGAACCTGGCCAAGCTGGAAAAAACCATCAAAACCGCTGTGCGCATGCTCGATAACGTTATCGACATCAACTACTACAGCGTGCCGCAGGCTGAAAACTCAAACCTGAAGCACCGCCCTGTGGGCCTGGGTTTGATGGGCTTCCAGGACGCGCTGTACAAACAGCACATTGCCTACTCGTCAGACGCGGCAGTGGAATTCGCCGACCGCTCAATGGAAGCGATCAGCTACTACGCCATCAAAGCCTCTAGCGACCTGGCCGTTGAGCGCGGCAGCTACCAGAGCTACGAAGGCTCACTGTGGAGCCGCGGCATTCTGCCCATCGACTCGCTGAAGCTGCTGGTGGAAGAGCGCGGCAGCGACTACATCGAAGTCGACCAAAGCCAGACTCTGGACTGGGACGGCCTGCGCGAAGTCGTTAAGCAACAAGGCATGCGTAACTCCAACGTGATGGCCATTGCCCCAACTGCCACCATTGCTAACATCACCGGTGTGTCGCAGTCGATCGAGCCGACCTACCAGAACCTCTACGTGAAATCGAACCTCTCGGGCGAATTCACCGTGGTGAACCCGCACCTGGTTAAAGACCTGAAAGCGCGCGGCCTGTGGGACGCCGTTATGGTTAACGACCTCAAGTACTACGAGGGCTCACTGCAGAAGATCGACCGCGTACCCGACGACCTGAAGGCCATGTACGCCACCGCCTTTGAGGTTGAGCCACGCTGGTTGGTGGACTCGGCAAGCCGCCGCCAGAAATGGCTGGACCAGGCCCAGTCACTCAACCTGTACATAGCCGGTGCATCGGGCAAAAAGCTCGACATCACCTACCGCATGGCGTGGTTCCGTGGCCTCAAAACCACCTACTACCTCCGTGCATTGGCGGCCAGCTCTACCGAGAAATCCACGGTAAACCAAGGCTCCATGAACAAGGTGTCGGCAAGCGCCGCCGCACCATCGGCGCCACAGGCTGCACCGGTACCACAAGCCTGCTCGCTGGATGATCCAGATTGCGAAGCTTGTCAGTAATAGAACTAGCAGCACCCGGGGCGCCACGGCGCCCCACCCAAATAGCAGCGAACGAACACACACTTAATACCGAGGTAACTCACTAATGCTTAGCTGGGACGATTTCGATAAAGACGACGCACAAGAAGCGGCTAAACCTCAAACCAAAGAAGCACCACAACAGGCCGCCGCCCCACAGGCCCCGGCACCTGAAGCGCCCAAGCCTGCCGTAGCCAGCCAAGCGGCTCCCGAGCAGCCCGCTGCACCGGCCGCCAGCGCACAAGCGGTAATGGAAAAAGCCAGCGCCTCACTCGACAACCTCGATGTTGCCGCCGGCCTGGAAGACCTGGAAATGGGCGCTGCCCGCCTGCGCGTTGAAGACAAGCGCATTATCAACTGCCACCTGGACCTCAACCAACTGGTGCCCTTCAAATACGACTGGGCATGGCAGAAATACCTGGACGGCTGCGCCAACCACTGGATGCCGCAAGAAGTTAACATGACCGCCGACATCGCCTGCTGGAAAAACCCAGAAGGCCTGACCGACGACGAGCGCCGCATTGTTATGCGCTCGCTGGGCTACTTCTCTACCGCCGACTCACTGGTTGCCAACAATCTGGTACTGGCCGTTTACCGCCACATCACCAACCCTGAGTGCCGCCAATACCTGCTGCGCCAGGCTTTTGAAGAAGCCATCCACACCCACGCCTACCAATACTGTGTAGAGTCACTGGGCATGGACGAAGGCGAAGTCTTCAACATGTACCGCGAGCTGCCCTCCATCGCCAAGAAAGCGGCCTGGAGCCTCAAGCACACCCAGGCACTGGGCGACCCCAACTTTAAAACCGGCACCCCGGAAGACGACCAGGAACTGCTGCGCAACCTGATTGGTTTCTACGCCGTTACCGAAGGCATCTTCTTCTACTGTGGCTTCACCCAGATTCTGTCTATGGGCCGCCGCAACAAAATGACCGGCGTAGCCGAACAGTTCCAGTACATCCTGCGCGACGAGTCCATGCACCTGAACTTCGGCATCGACATGATCAACCAGATCAAACTGGAAAACCCACACCTGTGGAGCGAGCAATTCCAGGCTGAAGTCACCCAAATGATCGTGGAAGGCATGCAGCTGGAAATCGAATACGCCAAAGACTCCATGCCCCGCGGGGTACTCGGCATGAACTCAGCCATGATGGAAGAATACCTGCAATTCATCGCCAACCGCCGCCTGTCGCAGCTTGGCCTGAAAGAGCAGTTCCCCAATGCACAAAACCCCTTCCCGTGGATGAGCGAAATCATGGACCTGCGCAAAGAGAAAAACTTCTTTGAAACACGCGTGATTGAGTATCAAACAGGTGGGGCGTTGAGCTGGTAAGGCTAACACTGTAAACACCCAAAGGCCCTCATCTGAGGGCCTTTTTTATTGCCCCCTAACAACAGCACCCAACCCACCTCTGCCAAAAAGCACAGCCATTAAGCCCCTACTTAAAACCGACTGGGCGGAAAAAGCTTGCGGGATTCGAGCAACGAATTTATGGTAAAACCTAACGCAGTTAAGGACGTACTGCCCTACTACCCAAGGAACGGTGTGCAATTCCAATTACCTTCTTGCCACTTCCCCTGTAGATACGGCGCGACCCATTTAACAGGCTTAACTGCACAATAAATGCCCCTTT
>Ga0105235_100295_pt1 | contig 18786 bp, 10 predicted proteins | sample Virmet3819_2500_FD_90059 | JGI IMG/M metagenome (GOLD analysis project Ga0105235, IMG submission 90059) | Marine viral communities from the Southern Atlantic ocean transect to study dissolved organic matter and carbon cycling - metaG 3819_2500 | ecosystem: Environmental > Aquatic > Marine >... | reverse complement strand
TCGTTAGTTTTTTCATTGAAATCTTTAGGTAGAAAAATCTTTTTGATATCTTTAGGATAGATAAATTCCATTGTTTCTTTTTTAGAATTAATGCAATCCTCTCTAAAAGCGGGTAAGGGTTTGTAAAATGGATGTTTGTCTTTATAGTAGTAAGCCATTAAAGGAGGTAAAATAAACCAAGATGTGTTTTTAATATCGTTTATATTTTCGCAAGAAGAATTTACTTGGAAACTCTCAGTTTTATCTAAATGTATTAATTTATGATAGGGACAAGCTTTAGTTTTTAAGCCACTTTTTTGTATATATTTTTCATCTACATTATTACAATTTACAGACGCTCTATAACCACTAGTTAAGCATATCTTTACCTTTTCCATTTCATCAAAAGGTTTTTGAAACCATTGACTATTAGGTAATAAATCAAACACATCAAAAAGTATTGGTGCAGCTGTTTGTACACCAACTAAGCCAGGTCTTCCTTCTCCATCTGCATTACCAACCCAAACACCAACTACATAATCTTTTGTAGTACCTATAGCCCATGCGTCTCTAAAACCATAGCTAGTTCCTGTTTTCCAAGCAATTTGTTTAGAATTATCAAAAAATTCCCAATTATCATCGCCTTCAGGTCTATTTACTTCTTTTAAACTTTCATAAGTTAGGTAGATTGAAGCGGCATCAAAAAGAGTTTTTTCATTCGATTTTTTACCGAAGTCAATTTCTTCATTTTCAAAAAAAGTTGGTTCGCAAAACTCATTACTAAAATATTCGCTTGAAGTTTCGTTAAAATGATTAATGGTTGAAGAAAACGCCGCATAACTTTTACATAAATCCCAAAGGTTACTTTCTGCTCCACCAAGAACCAAAGATAATCCGTAGTGATTGGCATTAAACCTGATATCTTTAAGGTTAAGATTTTTTAAATAATAATGAAATCTGTCCAAGCCAAAATCTTGTAACATTCTAACAGCAGGAACGTTTAAAGATCTTGATAAAGCTTGTTTTGCTGGTACAGCACCATCAAACTCTTTATTGAAATTCTCTGGTGAATAATCGCCAAATTGTGTTGGTACATCTGCAACTAAAGTATTTGGTAAAATATCACCAGCGTCCAGCATTGCAGCATATAAAAAAGGTTTTAAAATACTACCAGTGCTACGAGGTTTGTTTATAATATCTACACTGTTTTGATGATTTTTATCCGTTGGAGCATTACCTACATAGGTTAAAACTTTTCTAGTTTTTACATCCAAAATAAGGACTGAAATATTATAAATTTCGTTTTGTTTTAATGTGTTATAATGGTTAAAAACAATAGAGTTAGTTTGCTGTTGAAGTCTCTTGTTAACACTAGTTTTAATGCGTTGTCCTTTATCGGTTTTTGCAATAGTTTGCAGTAAATGTGGCGCAATTTGTGGTAAAGGATAGGGTTTTTTTGGTAATCCTTCGGAGATTGATAGTCTGTAAGTTAGGCTATCAATAGTTTGATTATCTAAAAGCTTTTTTAGTAATCTATTACGTTTCTTTAATAGTTGTAATTGGTTTTTACCAGGATATATCAAACTTGGTGCATTTGGTAAGACTGCTAATGTTGCACTTTCTGCCCAAGATAAATCTTCAGAATTTCTATTAAAATATCGCCACGAAGCTGCATCTAAACCAACAACATTTCCGCCAAAAGGCGCATGACTGGCGTATAGTGCTAAAATTTCATCTTTTTTATGCCTAAATTCTAGCCGCGTTGCTAAGATAATTTCTTTAAATTTTTCCCAATAAGTACGCTGTTTTCCTTTTCGCGATAAGCGTATAACTTGTTGTGTAATGGTACTTCCGCCTCGTTTAATTTCACCAGAATTTATATTTTCTTTTAAAGCTTTAAAAATTGAAATTGGATTAAAACCAGGATGATTGTAAAAGTATTCATCTTCAAAAGCTATGATACAAGTTTTAAATTTTTCAGGAACCGAATCATTTTCAGGAAAGCGCCACTGCCCATCGTCTGCAATTATAGCGCCTAATAACTCATTTTTATTACTTGTAATAACCGTTGCAGTTGGGTCTTTAAAAAGGTGTTTGGGTAAACAAAAATAGTAAGCCACAATTAGTAAAAACAATATAATTGTTTTCTTTTTATTGTTTTTAAAGTAGGCTAACAGTCTTTGCATTAAAAAGTTATAGTTTATAACAAAGTTTTAAAAAGTGAATTTAAGCATTTAACATTAAAAATGACTAATTAATATTTATCTTTAAAACGTGAAATACGATAAGTTACTTCTTAAAATAATTATAATTTTTATTGTTCTATTTTCTTTTGAAGATGGATATGCTCAGTTAGGTTTTTGTAACGGAAATTCTGGAGATCCAATCTTCACAGAAACCTTTGGGACAGGCACAACACAAACACCTTTACCAGCAGGTACAACAACTTACACCTTTTCTTCTGCAACACCAAATGATGGGTTTTATACAGTTTCAAGTTCAACTGCATTTTTTGATTGGCACGATGTACCAGATCATACAGAAGGTGATACTAATGGAAAATGCTTAATTGTAAATGCAGATTTTACTGCTGGCGAATTTTACAGAACAACGATTACAGGACTTTGCGAGAATACATCTTATGAGTTTTCGGCATTTTTAATAAACCTTTCAAGAAGTACGGGTTGTGGAGGAAATAATATTCCAATAAACGTAAGGTTTGAAATTTGGGATGATACCGATACTACTCTTCTTGCAAGTGGTGAGACAGGAGAAATTGATGCACAAGCCACACCAAATTGGGAGCAGTACGGATTAGTTTTTCAAACATTACCAGCACAAACCGAAGTGATTTTAAAAATGAGAAATAATGGCGCAGGTGGTTGTGGTAACGATCTTGCAATTGATGATATAGTTTTTAAATCATGTGGTGATAATGTAACTATAGAAGATACAAGTAATGAAAGTGATATTTTTATTTGCGAAACACAAGCACCTTACAATTTAAACTTACAAGCTAATCCTGATGGAACAATATTTAATACCTATGCTTACCAGTGGGAAACCTCTACAGATGGTATAAATTGGACAGAAATTGCTGCAGAAACCAATCAAAATTTAAACATAAATGTTAACACAACATCCTTATACCGTGTTAAAGTAGCCGAAGATGCTATAAACCTAGCTAATGCTTTGTGTAATGTGATTTCGGATGAGTTTTCTATCACGATAATTTCCACACCAATAGCGCCAGTTAGTAACGGAGATGTTACTATTTGTGAAAACGAAAATGAACCTTTAGAAGTTACTGTACCAACAGATGTAACAGTAAATTGGTACGATACTGTTTCTGGAGGAAATTTGCTTGAAGAAAATAATACCAGCTTTTTGCCCGAAAATGAAGGTGTTTATTATGCTGAAGCCATTTCAATTAATGGAAATTGTATTTCAAATAGCAGAACAGCAGTAACACTTACTTTTTCCCAATCGCCACAAGTTTTTGATGAAGCAGTCTTTTTCTGTCAAGATGAAAGTGTTGAAATAAGTGCAAACATCAATAACATGAGTTACCTTTGGAATACAGGTGAAACAACCGAAAGTATTACGGTTTCATCCGAAGGTGTTTATACAGTAGATGTTATAAATCTTGATGGTTGTACTGTGACAAAAACAATTGAAGTTACACAGTTAGATGCGCCGATAATTGCTGAAGTTTTTACTGAAAACAATAACTTGATAATTGCTACAGAAAATGAAGGTGATTTCTCTTATTCTGTCGACGGAATTAATTATCAAAACACGCCAGTTTTTGAAAACCTTGAAGGAGGAAGATATACCGTTTACGTTAGAGAAAATAGTGATTGCGGCATAGATACTCAAACTTTTATTCATTTTATAGTACCAAAATTTTTCACGCCAAATAATGATACTTACCATGATACTTGGCGATTAAAAGGCATAGAATTTTATGCGTCTTCTGAAGTGCAAATTTTTGACCGTTACGGTAAATTACTTTTTTATAGAAAGAACAAACCAATCTCTTGGGATGGAATGTTAAGAAAGCAGCCATTACCAACTTCAGATTATTGGTACGTTATTACTATTAATGGACAACGTCGTGTTGGGCATTTTACATTGAAACGATAAAATAATTTAATCTAAACTATCTAAAAAGGCTTTTAGTTCGTCAATTTTTTGAGAACCGATTAAAAACTTTTTTCCGTTTTTAAGCTCTAAAGCTAAACCCATTTTTCCTTTAATGTTGTAAACGGTTCCGTAATTGGTCCACAATCTAATTCCCCAACCGCCAACAAAACCATAATTTACAATTTGAGCTTTTTCAACTTCAGACCATTTTACAGCTCTTTTGGTTAACGGGAAGAAGTGGATTTTAATGTCTTGCTGCGTGATTTCGGTTCGTAATTGTATCATCCAGAAAAAAGCAATTAAAGCAAAAACAAAAACAGAAAATACAATAAGTCCTTCATCAGACATAGGCTTATCTCCCATAGGCTCTCCTAAATAAAGTTGTTTGTAAATACCAATAACAGGTAAAACACCAATACTTAGTAAGATTAGCCAAAGCCACCATTGTGTAAATTTTTGTTTTTCTGTGAATTGTTTTTTCATAGTTTAATAAGATTCGTGAGTTTGAGTGAATTTTTACGATTAGAAAGAGTGAAAATTTGTATCGAAAACAAGAATTTAAATTTAGTTCTCCATAGTTCTATTAAGCTTGTCGAAATACAATTTTTCGTTTTACTTCGACTACGCTCAGCAACCACTCAAAATTACTCGAACTGACGCTTATTTGTTACTTCTCAACCTCAATCCATTGTCCTTTATTTCTAACAAAAAACTCGTTGTCATACATGGCTTCTGCTTGGATTCCTGGTAAATAATAAGACCCTAAATAAGACGCATTAAGCATAACGTTAAAAGTTTTGGTTTCTTTTTGTTTTAAATCAAAATAGAAATTTACACGATCGTCTCTAATATCTGTAAATCGGGCTTGACTTGTTGTATTATCTCCAAAATCTGTAAAACGTGTGTTTACAATTTCCCAACCTGAAGGGAAAATTTGAGTTAAAGCCACATCATTAACGCTATAGTTTTTAGTATTAGTAATTTGTACTGTTGCAACAAAATCTTCACCTTGTTTAAGTGTTGAGATGTCTATTTTGTCACCTTTTAAGTTTTTAAAGACGACGTTTGCAGTTAATCCTCTTTGCTCTGTTAACTCTTCGCCTAAAGGTAATTTACCAGAAGTTAATACGCGCACATAAACTAAATTATCATAGTTGTTTTTAATAGTAATTTGGTTAGCTCCTTCTTTAATTTTTAAATCACGTTGTGCTAAAGCATTACTACTATTTATGGTTTCAGATTTACCATTAATGCTGTAATTAATTTTTATGCCTTTTCCTCCATTAGCAATAACCATTTTGCCCATTGCAAGTAAGCAGTATGCTGTGGTTTGAGTGCTCATCCAACGTTGGCTAGATAATTCGTTAGCAATAGTTTCAGCTAAATCTTTAAGACGTTTGTCTTTGGTAATAACCATAGTTTCTAGCGCCATAGCACGATTTCGGTCAACAGAACCATAAGTGTAATAGTTACGTTTTACAGGTTGAAACTCGATATTTGCAGTTTTAGCAACTGCGTTACTAGCTTCGGTTTGACCTGCTAAAGCATAAGCTGCTGCAAGACGCCATTTGGCTTCGTTAGATAATTCTGAAAATTCGCGCAAGCGGTTCATTGCTGCTAAATCAGGACTATCAGCCAATGCTAATGTGTACAGTCTGTAAGCTTGTGCTAAATCTGAATTGTAATTACTGTAACTAGGTCTCCAGTTTTGCGCTGCTTCTTTTTGATATTTTATCCAATTGCTTTTAAAAGTTAATGGTAATACAAAACCTTTCTTTTCGGCTTCAATCATAAAATGTCCAGCGTAACTTGTTCCCCAATCGTTAGCATTATTTTCTCCAATCCAATAACTCATACCACCATTTGGTCTTTGGAAATGACCAAGACGTTTAATTCCGTTATTAATATTATCCTGAATTTTTAGTTGTTGATCTTGAGGTAAATCAAAAATATCTGTCAAAAATAATTGAGGGAACACGCTAGATGTTGTTTGCTCTACGCAACCATGAGGATATCTAATTAAATATTCTAAACGACGCGTAAAATCCATTGGCGGTAATGTTGAAAACTCTACCGTTGCGTTGTTTGTACCTGTAACACCAAAGGTTGAAAAATCTATGGTTTTACTGTTGTTAGCTGTTAAAGATTCGTTGTAACTTTTAGTAGATATAGGATTAACATTTTCTACATCAATTTCAACTTTGTAAGTTGAAGTTTCGCCATTTCCAGATGCTACAACTTCAATTGTATTGATACCTTTTGCTTTGCTAACGTCCAGTTCAAAATATTCCATTTTTTCATCTGGTTTAGCAAAACTTAAAGATTTTGAAGACTCGCCAACTACTGAAATTCCGTTGCTTAATTTTAATTTAAGTGATACGTTTTTCACCTTAGGTTCCATAGCAAAAACCGTTACCGGAAGTGTTACTTTTTCGCCAGGACTTAATTTGCGTGGTAACGAAGCTAACACCATTAAAGGTTGCTTAACTTGTACCGATTTTTCGGCATTACCGTAAGCTTCATTTTCTACATGACTAGCCACAACCATAGTTCTTACAGCACCAATATAATTTGGCATTTTTATGGTGTGAGATTTGCGGTCTCCAGCTTCTAATTTAAACGGACCTAAAAAGGTAACCACAGGTTTAAAACGGTTGGCTTTTTTGTTTTTTCCTGCTGCTGCATTGCCATCTCCACCAATTGCAAACACTTGATCAATACTACCGCTGTAAGCGCCAATAACATCATCAAACATATCCCAAGTTTTTACGCCTAAAGCCTCACGAGCATAAAATGCATCCCAAGCATTTGGAGTTTTAAATCGGGTTAAATCAAGCAAACCTTCTTCTACAACAGCAAGTGTATACGTCATTGGTTTGTTGTTTTTTTCTGAAACAAAGACCGTGTAATCTTCTTTTGGTTTTAAGACACTTGCCATTTTAATTTCTGGATGTAAAATGGTGTTAGGATCTTCTACCATTATTGGGATTACACCATACAAACGCAACGGTAAATCGTTAGCAGTAGAGGCATGCGGTTGCATTAACGATATGTTTACAAATACGTTTGGCGCCATTTGTTTGGTAATAGGAATATCTACTGTTGTTTCCCCAGTTTCCGTTTTAACCCATCTATGTTCTATAACTTCAGAACCATTTTCTATACTAATTAACGCGCGACCAGAAGTACCAGACGGGAATGTTATTTTTGCAGTTTCTCCAACATTGTAATTGTCTTTATCTGCGGAAAACACCAACATACTTGCTGCTTCTTTGTCGTTTGATGGTTGACGTTTCCACCAATTTTTATAGAAATATGCGGTTTGACCTGTAGAATGTCCAGAAACAGGATCTTTGATTGTAATGTAATAACGACCACCTTCTTCATCAGGGACATTGATATTAAAAGATGTTTTTCCTTTAGAATTTGTGTTTAATTTGCTTTCTAAAAATGGCTTGTAAAACGAACTTGAGGTGTATTTTGATAGATTATCTTCTGAAGAATTCCACCACCAACGCCATTCAATTTTATAAACTTTTACTTCTAAACCATTACGTTGTATAGCATTACCTTGATCATCTACAACGACTAAATCGAAGTTGTTATTAGCATCCGTTTCATAAGAACCGTAACGTTTTGGTTCTGGTGATTTTAAACCAACAAACGAGTTGTAAGGAGCGTAAGGCATAGTGAATGCATCCATAGAGAAATCGCCACCATTTTCAAAAGCTCTGACTAAAAATTGTGCGTTTAACATACCTGGTGCGCCTTTACCAATAGATAAGTTTTTGGTAATATTGGCTAAACCATCTGTATCTAAATTACCTTCAAAAATGGTTGTTTCTTCAGTATTGAAAGATTTTGCAGGATCTCTAAATTTGTAATCTGGATAGTTTTTAAATCCTGAATAGGAATTAGAAAACTTTGCTTTTACTTCTGCTTTTAAATTTTTTGCTGGTGCGCCATGTAGCCAATTAACGGCTAATTTTCCTTTTAAATTAGAATTGCTTTTTAGGATTTCGTCATTAAAATCTATCTTAATTTTTAGACGGTTTGGTTTAACGGTTTCAACTTTTAACCCTTTATAAAAATTAGCACCACCAACGGTTACTTTTGCATTCCAATTACCAGTTTTGTCTTCGGTAGCTGTTGGAACGGTAAAGGTGTAAACATTGTTTAATCCGTTGCTTTTTACTTCTTTAAAGGCTAATTTTCCGTTAGGATCTGTAATTTCAAGTTTTACTGGATGACCTTTAGGTAGTTTATTTGCCGCATCATTAAGCATAAATGATAAATGAATCGTATCTCCAGGTCGCCAAACACCACGTTCTCCATAGATGTAACCTTTTAAACCACGTTGTAGCGTAGTACCAGAAACATCAAATTTACTTAAGGATAAAGAGTTACCGTCGTTAAGTTTTACATAAGTAGTATTGTAACCTTTAGTTACGGTTGCAAAAGCAGCGTGCTTATTAGCACTTATAGTTGCAAAACCATTACTGTTAGTGGTTGAACTAACTATTTTTTGTTGCTGAAAATTGTATAATGCTATAGTTGCTCCTGCTTCTGGATTAGTATTTAAAATATTACTTACTGCAAATAAATAGTTGTTATTAGCTCCTTTTTTAACAATAGTACCAAGGTTAGAGCTAATTAAATTTTGAGCAATAACACGGTTAGAGTTGTAGTACGATTCGTGGCAAGGATTGTTGCGTTCTCTCCAGTTGTAGTTATCGTTGCGATAGCTATAGGTTAGATTATCCCAATATTCTTCTTCTTTAAGGTCTTCGTCTTCGGTGTTGGTTTGGTTATAATTATCGTTGTAATAATCGTCATAATAGTAATCGTCTTCGTAGTAATAATCATCATCCTCGTCATCATTACTACTAGAAGCTGTGGTATTACAGTCGTAAAGTGAATAGGCTTTTTTAAAGTCAATTTCAACTCTATAAATAGCGCCAGGATCTGCTTTTATGTATTTTGAAAGATCTACGCTGTAGGTTTTCCATTTTCCGTCGTTATCTAAAGGGTTTTCAATTAGGTTAATGGTATGTTTTGCAATGCGTCTTCCTACGCGTCTAATAGCTCTACTATTGTTGCTATATAGTTCATTATCTTGAAGAAATTGAAGTACGTTATCTTCAAAAATTTTGATGACTCTAAGGTCTACAGCTTTTAAATTTACTGCTTTAAAATTGAATTTTAATTCTTTAGAATTTGGTAAAAACACACCGCTATTTACCAGTTTTACTTGTGGTTTTATATCTTCAAAAGCAATAGTTTGACTGTAAGGTGTTTTTAATTTGTATCCATATGTGTTTTTTATACCTTGAAATACATCAATTTTTAAATTACCTGACATTTTGGATTGCGGATACACTTTAAGTACATTACCATCTACAATAAATTTTGGGTTTTTAGCATTTTGAATAGTTACTAAACCATCAAAATTTTGCTGTTTTTTTATTGGGTCTGAAAAATTAATAGATAAAAATTGCTCTGGTAATTGAAACACTTCTACACCAACAATTTTAAAGTTGTTAATACCAGGAATGGTTACTTTGTTTTCTCCAGAATTGTCTGCATTTATTGGCTTTCCGTTCCATTTTACTAAAATATCTGCATCATCAATTTTTCTTGTAATACTATCTATTTTAAATTCAAAATATTTTGAAGGTTGCAGTTTTTCATCCCAAACAATATTTAATTTTTTTCCATCTTGACTGGCTTCAACCAGTAGCTTTGCTTTATCAATAGTAGTGATATCTGCTAATTTTAACGCGCCATTTAAATACTGTAATTCTTTGGTGTAAGATTGTAGGTTGTTGGTTTCAATAATAAAATTTGGTGTAATAGTTTTAAAGCTAAAATCGTAAGTGTCAAAACCATCTGGTAAATCGTTATAAAGATCTTTTAGTTTTACAGAAACGGTATATTCTGTGTCTGGCGATAAGTTTTCGTCAGGAATAAAAGTAAACGCGTGGTCATTTACAACTTTAAGTTGTCCTTCTACAAAAGGTTTAATTTTAAAAAGACTTTTGTCTAATTCTTTATCAGCTTCCCAACCGGCTACAGTTTTTGCAAGACTAACATTAATATGATCTGCAACAGATACTCTACCAGCAGTTGTGTAACTAATATAGTCTCTATATTTAAAAAGATTGTCTGTTTTAGGTGTTTTTTCTTTACATGAAAATGTTATGAAAAAAACTAATAAAATGGTGTAGAAAGATTTTAACTGCATTGATTAATAGGTTTGTAGATGAATGTTTATCAAGAGAAATAGTGTTAAATAAATTACGTTAACATTTTATGATTTAGTTTGTATGAGATGTTAAAAAAAAGATAAATTATTGATTGTAGATACCAACATAAACTTCTCCTTTGTCATTAACAGAAGCTCTATACATGCCAGCAGTGTTAAAGTCCATAACAATGTTTCCGTATTTATCAATAGCAATAATACCACCGTTTCCACCAAGATCAGGTACCTTTTTCTGAATTACTTCTTTTGCAGCATCTTTTAGGCTTAAACCTTTATATTCTACTAATGCAGATATATCATGAGCAACTGTTGCACGAATAAAAAACTCTCCCCATCCAGTTCCAGAAACAGCGCAAGTAGTATTGTTTGCATAAGTACCAGCTCCAATTATTGGTACATCACCAACCCGACCAAATCTTTTATTAGTCATTCCTCCAGTAGATGTGCCAGCAGCTAAATTTCCGTTTTTATCAAGAGCTACACAACCAACGGTTCCAAATTTTGAATTTTTTATTTCAGCGTCATAAAAAGCTATTTGCTTTTCTTTATTAGTTTCTTTCTCTTTAATTCTTTTTAAACTTTTAAGTCGTTTTTCTGTTTTAAAGTAATTAGGGTCTACAATTTCAAGTTGTTGTTCTTTTGCATACTTTTCTGCACCTTGACCTGTCATCATTACATGTGGAGAAACATCCATGATTTGTCTAGCTAAATTAATAGGATTTTTAACGTTTGTAATAGCAGCACATGCACCAGCATTTAAGGTTTTTCCATCCATAATTGAAGCATCAAGCTCAATAGTTTCTTCATTTGTAAAAACAGCACCTTTACCTGCGTTAAATAAAGGAGAATCCTCTAATATATTTATTGTTTTTTGTACAGCATCAAGACTGCTGCCTCCTTCTTTTAAAATGTTGTAACCAACCATTACGGCTTCTTCTAATTTTGCTTTGTAGGCTGCTTCATTCTGTTTAGTCATATTCTTTTTTAAAATAGTGCCTGCACCACCATGAATAACTATTGCAAACTCATTTACTTGAGTATTGGTAGTTTTGCTAACTATGTCTGATTGTACATTTTTTGATTTTTCTATAGAATTGCAGCTTAGGTTTAATAGAAATAAAAGTGATAGAATAGATTTTAGTAAAGTCTTCATTGGATAAAAATTATAGCATTAAAATTAGCAATTTTTAAACGGTTTTTATGCTAAATAACCAATGAAATATTAGTATATTCGCTAAAAATTAAATAATTCGTAAAAAAGAAACATTTATGGAAGCAATTGCTACCGATTTCGGAATAAAAGAAGCTTTAAAACAATTAGGTATTAAAGACGTTAATGATGGTACTTCTACAGGCTCTGATAGCTTTGGAAGTGGTGAGTTAATTTCATCTTACTCTCCAACAGATGGACAGTTAATTGGTAAAGTTTCTACTACAACAAGAGAAGACTACGATAAAGTTATAAAAACAGCTCAAGATGCCTTTTTAGAGTTTAGAGCAATGCCAGCACCGCAAAGAGGTGAAATAGTAAGACAGTTTGGTAATCGTTTAAGAGAATTAAAAGAACCATTAGGTAAGCTAGTATCTTACGAAATGGGTAAATCTTTACAAGAAGGTTACGGAGAAGTACAAGAAATGATAGATATCTGCGATTTTGCAGTAGGTTTATCAAGACAATTAAACGGGCAAACCATTCCATCGGAAAGACCAGGACACGTTATGAGAGAGCAGTGGCACTCTTTAGGTATTGTCGGTATTATTTCAGCATTTAACTTTCCAGTTGCAGTTTGGTCTTGGAACACAGCTTTAGCATGGGTTTGTGGTGATGTTTGTGTTTGGAAAGCTTCAGAAAAAGCACCACTTTGTGCAGTAGCTTGTCAAAATATTATTGCTGAGGTATTAAAAGAAAACAACTTACCAGAAGGTATTTCTTGTATTATAAACGGAGATTACAAAGTAGGAGAATTTATGACAACAGATCATAGAATTCCGTTAATCTCTGCAACAGGATCTACACGTATGGGACGTATTGTTGGTAAAACAGTAGCCGAGCGTTTTGGTAAATCTTTATTAGAATTAGGAGGAAACAACGCTATAATTATTACACCTACTGCAGATTTAAAAGTAGTTGTGCCTGGTGCAGTATTTGGTGCTGTTGGTACTTGCGGACAACGTTGTACAAGTACACGTCGTTTAATTATACACGAGTCTGTTTACGATAAAGTAAGAGACGCTATAGTTGGTGCCTACAAGCAATTAACTATAGGTAATCCATTAGACGAGAAAAACCACATTGGACCATTAATCGATAAAGACTCTGTAAACACGTATTTATCTGCTATAGAAAAAGCTAAAGCTGAAGGTGGAAATGTACTAGTTGAAGGTGGTGTTTTAGAAGGAGAAGGTTACGAGTCTGGTTGTTATGTAAAACCAGCGATTATTGAAGCTGAAAATGATTTTGAAATTGTACAAACCGAAACTTTTGCACCAATTTTATATTTAATGAAATATTCTGGCGATGTAGAAAATGCAATCGAAATGCAAAACGGAGTTGCGCAAGGATTATCTTCTGCAATTATGACTAACGAAATGAAAGAAGCAGAAAAATTCTTATCCTTTGCAGGAAGTGACTGCGGTATTGCCAACGTAAACATTGGTACTTCTGGTGCTGAAATTGGAGGTGCTTTTGGAGGCGAAAAAGAAACTGGTGGCGGACGTGAGTCTGGATCTGATGCTTGGAAGGTTTACATGCGTAGACAAACCAACACGGTAAACTACTCAGACCAATTACCTTTAGCGCAAGGTATTAAGTTTGACTTATAATATTATTTCGCTTTCGCGGAAGTTAAGCCACATCTTAAAAAGATGTGGCTTTTTTATTTTCATAAAATTTAACCTAAAATTTTAGTTTTTTGTCGATTATTTGTGTTTAATACAAATAATTAATAATCAAACAGTTAAAAAATCACGATTTTTTAATAACTTAATACTCATAATATTAAAAACTAACCATTATGAGTAAAAAATCTAGATACCTTCTTGGTGTTTTACTTACCATCATAATCGGTACAGTCTTGTACTGGTTTTTTTGTTGTCAATATTGTACAGGTAATATTGAGAATAAAGAAAAAGATGTGTCCGTAGCACCAAAAGTAACTATCAAACCAATTACACTTAATGATCCAGATGGAGATTTTAATTTAGAAATTAAAGACAATTTTAGTTTCAAATTTTCAGATTACCATTTTATTGAGCCAATTTCACCTGAATTAAATCAAGGTTTAGATCAAATAGCAACTTATTTAAATAATCATCCTGAAAAATCACTTGATGTTAAAGGTTTTTACAAGTCTGTAGAGATTAATAACTCGGCATTTCCTACCATTGGGTTAGCACGTGCTAACGTGATAAAAAATCTTATGGCTTCAAAAGGTGTAAATTTTAAAAATACAAATACATATGGTGTTTTAGATAACGATTTAAATCGAGAAAATGATACTATAAATGGAGGTATAAGCTTTAAAATCTCCGCATTTAAAGAAAGAAATTCTGATCAAGATGAAGCTTTAAAAGATTTAGCTAAAAGTATTAAAGCTAATCCGTTAATACTTCATTTTGAAACAGCTCAAACTAATATTGTTCTAACTAAAGAACAACGACAAAAAGTGGCAGATATGGTTGATTATGTATATAAAGTAGATGGTGCAAGTATTACGGTAACCGGACATACAGATAATCAAGGTAGCAGAGATACTAATATAAAAGTTGGACAAGAAAGAGCAGATTTTGCTAAAAACTATTTAATAGATAACGGTATTTCTTCAAGTAAAATATCAAGTACTTCTTTAGGTCCAGATCAGCCTATTGCAGATAATACTACCGAAGAAGGTAGAGCAGAAAACAGACGAGTTGTAATAACCATTAACTAAAAAAAATAAAACCATGAGAATATTATTAATTAGCATACCGTGTTGGTTAATTCCTACTTTGGTAGGATTAATTTGCGCAATTTTAGGATACTTTTTAGGTAAACTACTAAACAGAAGTAATGATAATAATGAAAATATTGATATTTATAAAAATCGAATTTCTAAATTAGAAACAGATTTAGCAGCTTGTATGTCAAGTAAAGAAGTATCTCATTCTTCTGGATTAGCAAATACTATTACTCCCAAAGCATCAGGTATTGAAGCTGTTGTTTTTAATCCAGATGCAGCTAAAGCAGCTTTAGGGAAAAAAATAAAAGAAAACGATTTAACTGTTGTTGAAGGTATTGGACCAAAAATAAAAGAATTGTTCCATAGCCATAACGTTACAACTTGGGCAGATTTAGCTAATTGTACTGTAGAAAAATGTCAAGAGGTATTAAAATCTGGTGGTAAACGTTTTGAAATACATAAACCAGGTACTTGGCCAAAACAAGCAGAAATGGCTGCTAAAGGCGAATGGCAAAAACTTAAAGATTGGCAAGATCAATTAGATGGCGGTAAATAATTTACTAACCAACAAAAAACCACTGTCGTCATTTGATAGTGGTTTTTTTAATTTAAATCTTTTTCAATGCCGAAACTTTATCGGGAGAAAAAGATTATAGAAAGTTGATTAATAGCTCTGTAAATATATCACAGAACATTAAACTTACTGTTAACTAATTTATAACTGGTCGTTAATTTTGTATAAATGGTAGTTTAATACTTGATTAACTGTATTTAACCTTTCTTAAAATTCTAATAGCATCTTTATATTTTTGATACACTTTGGGATGCTTTTTTAAATATGGTTTTGCTTCATGAAGCTTATCTATTGCTTCATGAAATAAATTTAAATAACATATAAGATACGTTTCTGGTAGGTTGTTTAGATTTCGTAATTCTACTTTATTTAAAGAAATTCCTTTTTTAAGTTTTTCTAAAACAGAATTATTAGTATTGTAAATGTGATGTAATACTTTTTTGTCATACTGTGGCGGATTGAAAACCAAGGTAGAATCTATATTATAATTTGCATTATCATTAAAACTAATAACAGTTTCTTCTAAAGGGTAGTATTTATAATGATCTTGAATGCCTAGCTTTACATAATCTAAAATTGAAAATGAATCTTCGTTATATTGTATAGCAACTTCATCTAACGTAGAGTAAAACAATCGTACTTGCTCGTTAACCAGTTCTATATCAACTCTAGAGTAAAATGTTTCGTCTTTAACGGTCTTTTTAATACCTGACCAACACACAATAAAATATTCTTTAAAGACAATATATTTTGGATTGTAATCTTGTCTTTTTTGCATAAAATCTATAACTCCATCTAAAATATGCTGAATATTATTTTGTGCATGTTTCTCGATAGAAGCTACAATTTCTGAATTAACATCTTTAATCTCTATGTCAAAAACCTTAGGCATACTAATGCTACCTTCTCTAAAAAACACAGAGCCACCATAGTATTTCCAGATGTTTTTTCTTAAAGATGTAATACCTGTACTTGGTCTAATAGTTACTAGACCAACTACTTTGTGATCTGGTAAATGCGGAAATGGAATATTTTCATATTGTACAATTGGCGGATTGGTTAAATAGGCATTTATTAAATTCTGAATTTTAGAATCGTCAAAAAAATCTACGCCTACTATTTTGTTGTCTTCGTCTTCTACGCCAATAACGATGTAAGAATTATTTTTTGGGTTAGAGTTTGAAAGTGCGCAGACGTGCTTTAAAAATTTAGCTTTTCCTTCCTTTTGACCAATATCAATTTTTCGCTTTTTGTCATAAAAACTGTTCTCATCGTTATGAGCTAGTAAGTTTTTAATTAAAAGACGTTTATTGATCATTTGTCTGACATTCCTGCGCATGCAGGAATCTTTTTAAAAGGTTATTCCTTTTTCACAATAGTACTACTAGCCTGTGCGGTACAAAACATTAATACGTCTGCAAGGTTAACATGTGCTGGACGCGATACTGCAAAATAAATAACTTCGGCAACATCATCTGCTTGTAACGCTTTGTAACCGGTATAAACGGTATCTGCTTTGGCATCTCCTTTAAAGCGTACTTTAGAGAATTCAGTTTCTACTAATCCAGGATTTATAGCTGTAACTTTAATCCCGAAAGGGTTTAGATCAATACGCATACCTTCGGTAATGGCAACAACTGCGTGTTTACTTCCGCAGTAAACATTTCCGTTAGGATATACTTCTTTTCCTGCAGAAGAGCCAATGTTAATAATGTGTCCGCTTTTACGCTTGGTCATATTAGGGATTATGGCTTTGCTAACGTAAAGTAAGCCTTTAACGTTAATGTCCATCATTTTATCCCAATCGTCTAAATTTCCGCTTTGGATAGGATCTAATCCGTGTGCATTTCCTGCATTATTAATTAAAATGTCTATGGTTTTAAATTCGTCTGGTAAAGAATTTATAGCATTAAACACAGCATTCTTATCACTAACGTCAAAATTAAGTGTATGTACGTTAGTTTGTTTTGATAATGCTTTTTTTATAGTGTCTAAGCGCTCTTGGCGTCTTCCACAAAGTATAAGATTGATACCATGTTTGGCAAATTCGTGTGCTGTTGCTCTTCCTATGCCGCTTGTCGCTCCTGTTATTAACGCAGTTTTAACCATTATGCTAAATTAAAGTTAAAGAATAATCCATATTACAATTGATGACGTAACACCTTTAAATAAAACCTCAAGATATGAAGACTTTAAAAATTTTTAAACTAATTTCAATTACTTTTTTATCAATTTTCTTAGCTAGTTGTAGTGACGACGATTCAGATTCGCCTGCAACAGAGCAAACATCAAAAATTTCGATTAAAATGGTAGATGCGCCAGGAGATTTTGAACACGTTTATGTAGATGTGCAAGATGTCATGGTAAAGGTAAATGGAGATGTTAATAGTGACGCTGGTTGGGTAAGTTTAGGAGCCGAAAATACAGGTGTAGTAGACTTATTAGAATTAACAGGAGGCGTTAGCTTAGAACTAGCAAATGATTATGAAGTGCCATCAGGAACTTTAAATCAAATTAGATTGATTTTAGGTGAAAACAATACTGTTGTTATTGATGGTACAACTTACGATTTGAATACGCCAAGCGCACAACAATCGGGATTAAAAATTAATGTAAATACAACTTTAGAGCCTAATTATAATTACACTTTTGTTTTAGACTTTGACGCAAATCAATCTATTGTATTTGCACCAGATGTGAGTAATATTAACTTAAAGCCTGTAATTAATGCAAGTATTGAAGCTGAAACAGGAGTTATTTCTGGTTTAGTAACAGATTTTGACACTTTAGGTTCTCAAGTAATGATTGAAGCTACTAACGGTGTAGATACTTTTACAACATACGCTAACGAAACAGGAAATTTTGTACTTGCAGCATTGCCAGAAGGTAATTATACTGTAACACTTTCAGTAGAAACTTCTTTAGGGTTAGCAGATATAGTATTTACAGACGTAACTGTAGAAGCAGGACAAACAGTAACTTTAGATTCAATTTTGTTTGAATAATCAAGGTACTTTATGACCTTGACAAGCTACTAATATTAAGAACCAATCTTCCAGTTCTAAATTAATTTTAGTAGCAGCATAAGCATCTTTTAAACGTTGTTTTGTTGTAGTGCCAACTACAGGAATAATGTTTGAAGGATGTTTTAGTATCCAAGCTAATAATAATTGATCTTCGGTAGCATTATACTTATCTAATAAAGTACCTAATTGCTTATGGATACGTCTTGTTTGTTCAGTATCTTCTTTAAACACATAACCTAACGGTGACCAAGACATTGGTTGTATATTGTTTAGCATCATGTGGTCTAAAGTACCATCATGCATTGCTGTATGTTGCGTTAAAGAAAACTCTATTTGGTTAGCCTCAACACCAACGTATTTATTTAATAAATCGGTTTGACTAGGTGTAAAATTAGAAACACCAAAAGACTTTATTTTTCCTTCTTTTTTTAATGTTGAAACTGCTTCAGCAACAACTTCTGGTTGTAATAATGGACTTGGTCTATGCAATAATAACAGATCTAAATAATCTGTTTTTAGATGTTTCAAACTGTTTTCGGCAGACCAAATAATGTATTCTTTACTATAGTTGTAGTGCTTTACTTTAAGGTTTGGACGTGCATTTCCGATATATTCAATACCACATTTGCTAATTAACTGTATTTGGTTTCGGTCAATACCACTTTCCGCGAAAGCGTTACCAAAATCAGCTTCCGTACTGTAGTCTCCATATATATCAGCGTGATCAAATGTATGTATGTTATTTTCTAAACAAAGATGCATCAAATCTATCATTTCTTGTTTAGACAGTTGTTTTCCCCATTGTCCCCATGTCATTGTGCCTGCTGTAATTTTAGAAAAATTCATACTATATACTTT
>Ga0105235_100292_pt1 | contig 18863 bp, 19 predicted proteins | sample Virmet3819_2500_FD_90059 | JGI IMG/M metagenome (GOLD analysis project Ga0105235, IMG submission 90059) | Marine viral communities from the Southern Atlantic ocean transect to study dissolved organic matter and carbon cycling - metaG 3819_2500 | ecosystem: Environmental > Aquatic > Marine >... | reverse complement strand
TAATTTGCCACACTTATAAGTAGTAACCCACCTCCGCAGCCATTTATTGGTGTGGTCTACAGAGGATTATGTCTTTTTAGAGGGGAAAATCCCTAGAACCCCTCTATAGACCCTAATTACTTATCAGTTTTCTCAATACCTAACATCCAAACACTCGATTTTATCGATTCTGCTTTAAGTATTAACATTGCTGCTGGAATTTGTTCATTATTTTTTAACATTTGGGTTTTCCAGATATGAAGCTAGCATCATTAACGCAGCAGCATCCTGACGGCAAACTGGTTATTGTATCTCGTGATCATAACCGATTTGTTGATGTCAGTAGTATTGCGCCAACGTTACAGTACGCACTAGAAAACTGGGCGACATGCTCAGAGGCGTTAAAGGCTAAGTACCAGCAATTAAACGCAGGTGAACTAAGCAACAGTTTACCGCTTAATGAGGCACAGTTCAGTGCGCCTCTTCCTCGCGCGTGGCAATGGCTAGATGGCTCCCTATTTTTAAATCATGGCCATTTAATGCAGAAGGCGTTCCACTTAGAGCCCATTGCAGATGCTGATCTTTATCCTTTGGTTTATCAGGGCGCTGGCGACAGCTTTCTTGGGCCAACTGACGACATTGTGGTCGCTGATTTAAAGCATGGCATCGACTTTGAGGGAGAGTTTGGTGTGATTGTTGACCACGTCCCTATGGGCAGTTCTGCCGAATTCGCGTTATCTCAGATACGTCTAGTAGTGATGTTAAACGATATTAGCTACCGCGCCCTTGGGCCTCGAGAGATGAAAACCGGCTTTGGCTTTGTTCAGGCCAAAGGAAGCACGGCATTTGCCCCTTTTGCGCTCACGCCTGATGAGCTTGGTGTGCATTGGCAAGATGGTCGCGTGTGCTTACCGCTTCAGGTAAAACGAAATAGTGAAATTTTTGGCGAGCCGCTTGGTCAAGAGATGCACTTTGGGTTTCATGAGCTCATTGCTCACGTAGCGCAAACCCGAACCATTAAGGCAGGTACGGTTTTTGGTTCGGGCACGGTTTCTAATGCAGATCCGTCAAAAGGGCAGGCGTGTATTTCTGAGCTGCGCGCCAAAGAGATGATAGAAACAGGTAATCCGCAAACGCCGTTTATGCAGCAAGACGAAGTGGTCACTATGAATGCCTTTGATAGTGAAGGCAATAGTATTTTCGGAGCGATCTCGCAACGGGTTACCTTAAACAATGGCAGTATAAAACTATGATTTTTAATCCGCGAAATTTCGATATTGTCGACTTGTCGGTCACGTTGGATAACAACCCGTATACCGATCCACCCCCACTGTTACCCAAAATTGAATATACGGACCATCAAGAAGGCTGGCCGGAAATGGGAGCAATGTTCCCGGGCTTACAAAAAGATCAGCTTCCTGGCGACGAAGCATGGGCGGCAGAGCGGTTAGACATCACTACTCATAGCGGTACACACATGGATGCGCCCTGGCACTATGCGTCGACCACCGACGGTGGCAAGCCCGCTTATGGCATCGACGAATTGCCCCTTGAATGGTGTTTTCAACCCGGTGTTAAGCTTGATTTTAGAGACTTTCCAGATGGCTATGTTATTACCGCAGAAGACGTGGAAAAAGAACTAGCGCGCATAAATCACACGCTAGAGCCTCTAGATATTGTGGTTGTGAATACACGTGCTGGTGCGCTTTTTGGTCAACCAGGCTATCTCGAAGCCGGCGTAGGCATAGGAAGAGAGGCAACCCTGTATTTACTGGAAAAAGGCGTGAAGGTAGTGGGTACCGACGCTTGGAGTTGGGACGCGCCTTTTAAATACACCCGTGAACGATTTGCTGAATCTGGCGATCCTTCCATTATTTGGGAAGGCCATAAAGCTGGAAGAGACATTGGCTACGGGCAAATGGAGAAGCTCAGTAACTTGGAAGCGCTGCCTGCAAACGGATTTTTAATTTCATGTTTCCCTTACAAAATAAAGCGCGCTTCCGCAGGCTTCGTTCGCGCAGTGGCGCTACTGCCAAAATAAAACTGTATTGACGTTTCACGTTAATACTCACTCTGATTTTAAGAGGTAAAAAATATGTTTAAGTACTTCCCAACTAATTATGTTTGGAATCTATCTGTCGATTTAGCCATTGAAATGGGCGCGCGAATTGGCGAGATAGAAGAAATGTGTGCGCCGTTAAAAGAAGCCGCAAAACAACCAGACAAAGAAGGCGTTCAGGCGTTCAGAGACACTTGGGCCAAAATGGCAGACAAACTTTGTGTGCTTGCAGAAGAAGATGAACAAGCAGGACGTTTGTTATCAGCCGGTGAAAAGTATAACCGCGCTGCTTCTTACCTAATAACGTGTGAACGCTTGCAAGCCCACAAGGCACCGGGCCGTTTAGAGCTATACAAACGCGAACTCGACTTGTTCCAAAAAGCGATTACGTTAGGAAAAGAAAACTGCGAAAGAGTAGAGATCCCTTACGAGGGTAAACACCTTAGCGCGCTTTATGTAAAAGCAGAAAATGTGGATGGCCCAGCGCCCATTCTTATTCAAGTAAACGGCTTGGATTCAACCAAAGAAATGAAATACCGCGTTGGTCTGCCAGCATGGCTTGCCAAACGTGGTGTTTCGTCCTTGGTGGTGGATCAGCCTGGCACTGGTGAAGCACTTCGATTGCAAGGTCTGCATGCACGTTATGACAGCGAACATTGGGCGAGCCCTATTGTTGATTATTTAGAATCTCGTGACGATGTAGATAGCAAGCGCATTGGCATGGAAGGCGTATCGTTAGGCGGCTACTTCTGCCCCAGAGCGGTGGCGAACGAACCTCGTCTTGCGTTAGGTGTCTGCTGGGGTGCCAACCACGATTGGCGCGATGTACAAAAACGTCGCTTAGAAAAAGAAGGTGACTTCCCTGTACCGCATTATTGGGCACATGTTCAGTGGGTTTGGGGGGCGAAAGACATGGACGAGTTTATGGAAATCGCTGAAAAGGTTCACCTTGATGGTCAGGTAGAGAAAATAAAAGTGCCTTTCCTCGTGACTCACGGCTCTAAAGATTCTCAAATTCCTCTTAAGTGGGCTGAACGCACATACGAGCAGTTAGTGAATAGCCCTAAACGAGAACTTAAAGTGTTTACCGAGCGCGAGGGCGGTGTGCAGCACTCAAGCTTCGACAATAGCATTAATGCAGGTCAATACATTGCTGATTGGGTTGCTGAAACCTTCAACGCACGCACTGCATAAACGGAGAATACAATGAATATAATTGGACCAGACAAATTAATATTTGGTGTTGATGACGTTGCTGCTTGTCGTCAGTTTGCACTTGATTATGGTTTAAAAGAGCAGGGCGAGCATTGCTTTGTGGCCCTTGACGGAACGGGTATTGAAGTTCGCAGTAAAGACGATGAGGCGTTACCTGCGCCATTGCCATCGGGCTCTATGCTAAGAAAAACGGTTTACGGTGTTGCTGACCAAGCTACGCTTGACAAAATTAAAGCTGAGCTTGAAACCGATCGTGAAGTAAAAGTACTTGAAGACGGTAGCCTTGAACTGCTTGATGATTTGGGCTTTGTTTTAGGCTTTCAGATAACCGTCCGCCAACCTGTCGATTTAGCGGCTGAGCGTGTTAACTCTGTAGTTGAATGTAACCGTGGCATAAACCACGTCGGTGTTTCTAAAGATCACAAACCTAGCATCCAAACGCTGTCGCACGTGGTTTACTTTTTACCAGACCCAGTGAAAGCAGAAGCATTTTATGAAAAGCGTTTAGGCTTTGTAACAACCGACCGCTTTACTGGTGTAGGTCCATTCATGCGTCCTGCGGGCACACAAGACCATCACACGTTATTCTTTATCGGCACGCCGCCGCATATGCAGGGCTGTGAACACTTTACGTTCCACCTTTCGGGCCCAACGGATGTGATGCAAGCCGGTACCAATATGGTGAACAAAGGCTACCAAAGCTTTTGGGGACCAGGTAGGCATATTTTTGGCTCGAACTGGTTTTGGTATTTCAAAAGTCCATTTGGTTGCAACATGGAATTTGATGCGGATATGGATCAGCACGATGACAGCTGGACTGGCCGTGAAGCAATGATGGGGCCTGATAACTCTCAGGCATTCTTGCTGCAATATCGCGAGAAATGGGCGCCAGCAGGCGGACCGCCACCGAAAGCGTAATATGACCAAAATACATTTAGGCGCTGTCAGCGACTTTGATGAAAATAAGGCCAAAGGCTTCGATTTGAATAATACCGGAGCCGACACTTTCTTTGTGGTGCGAAAAGGCAACGAGATGTTTGCTTATCTCGATAAATGCCCGCACTACAACGATGTGTCATTGCCTTGGAAGCGCCATATGTATTTAGACAATCAATCCGAACACATCGTCTGTGCAGCCCACGGTGCGCTATTTGAAATAGAAGACGGTTATTGTTTTCAAGGCCCTTGTTTAGGGCAAACGTTACGAAAAGTGCCAATAGAGGTGTCATCAGACAACGATATTTGGATACGTCTAGCGACTATTGAGGAATTCAACTTATGAGCCTAAATAACATTCTAATAATTGGCGGCGGTTTCTCTGGTATGACAGCAGCCATCCAGTTAAGTAAGCTAAACTATGACATAGACTTAGTGGAAATTGACCCGAATTGGCGAACAGACGGTGCCGGGATTAGCATAGGTGGCGCTACATTAAGGGCGTTCCAAAGTATCGGTATTCTTGATGAATTTCTAGAAAAGGGTAATGCACATAATGGTTTAGATGTTCATGCGCCACACGGGCTGCATCTTGCGCACGTTCCAACGCCGCCCATGAGCGATACTATTCCAGGTTCTGCTGCGATTATGCGCCCAGAGCTTGCAAAAATTTTGGCAAAGAAAGCCCGTGAATCAAACGTAAATATTCGTCTTGGTTGTACGTTTTCAGATATTGTTCATAAAGAAGACGCAGTAGAGATTACCTTTACCGACGGCACTACGAAAACCTACGACTTAGTTATTGGCGCAGATGGGGTAAATTCTCACGTGCGTAAAACAGTGTTTCCTGAAGCGGCTTCGCCTAAATATGTCGGGCAGGGCGTATGGCGCGCGGTGTTACCTCGTTTGCCTGAAATTAACAACACACACATGTGGGTAGGTCCACGTTTGAAAGTGGGCGTAAACCCGATGTCTAAAGACGATATGTATCTGTTTTTGACCGAGGATAAAGCGGTAAAACAGCGCGAAGATAAAAGCCAATATGTGACGCGTTTAAAAGATCTTATGCTCAACTTTAGCGCGCCGGCGGTGCAACAATTAGCAGAGATGCTAAACGAAGATTCGCTCATCGACTTTAGAGCGCTCGACAACCTGCTTGTTCCTTTGCCTTGGTATAAAAATCGCGTTGTGATGATTGGTGATACTGTTCATGCTACTACACCGCATTTGGCATCCGGTGCGTGTATTGGTATCGAAGACGCTATTGTTCTAGCGGAAGAGCTTGGGCAAAACGACGACGTTAATGCTGCCTTAGAGGCCTACCAAAATCGTCGCTGGGAACGTTGTAAGATGGTGGTAGAAAACTCGGGGCGTTTAGCACAAATTGAAATAGAGGGTGGCGATAAAGAAGAGCACACTAATATTATGCGCGAAAGCATGATGGCATTGGCTAAACCTATCTAGCTTATTAGCCAAATCTGTTCCCTACTGTTTAAAGCGTTCGTGGTACTCACCTACCACGAACGTTTTTTTATGTACTGACAATCAAAAATATCAGGCGGTGATACTACAAATGTATTTCCAGTATATCCCTATTTTATCTTCACTCTACCTCTACCTCTACCTTTACCTCTATAGCGTCTTGAAACCTATCTAGCTATCTAAACTAGCCTCCGCTACCTCAACTTTCCCCGAACGCCTGACGCAAGCTCATGTCGCCTAGCGCTAGCTGTGGCGCGCTTCAAACATAAGACTAAACATAAGGCCAAGCCCAAGCCCAAGCCCAAGCCTTAACCTAAGGCGTGTTTGCAGAGATGCCATAACAAGAGGTAATCAGAACGTTCACCCATGTTCGTCAACAGGGTCAAAAGGGTCAACAAGTGTCGCCGTAAAGGGCATTAGAGCGTTTTAAAGCAAAGGTAAGAGGAAGAGAATATCGAAACAGACAACAAAAAAGGAGGAAAGGTTTCCCTATTCCTCCCATTGTGAGGGAAAACTATATTTAGTTAATCGCTTACTAAGCTGCTAGCACCTTTTATTTTAGCTAACGCGAACACCAGCCCAGTAGCACAGAAGCCGGCCATAAGCAGTAACACGGTCTCTAAACCGCCCAAGTTCGCCTGCAACGCTGCAATGGCAATAGGGGCAGAGAACTGACCCAAGAAGAATGCACCAGTCCAGAGACCAGTGCCTCGTCCGCGTACGTTTTCAGGCAATTCTTTCAACACCCAATTGAGCATGGTGGGTAAGAGCAAACCAGAGCCGAAACAGGTGATAATAGCGCCAGCGCTTGTGACCAATAAACTGATTGATAGCGATGCCAACAAATAGCCAACAGCAGCCAAACCTAAACCGAGTGAAATGAGCTTAGGTGCTGACGCCCCTTTAAAGCGACGAAATGACATTGAACCGGCTGCGACGCCAACATTTACTGCAGCGCCTATACCACCAATAATTGCGGGAGAAACCGCGCTGGTCAGGGCAAGTATTTCACCAAGCTTTACAATAACGGTATAAAAAACGATGCCTACAAAAAGCGTAATTAAGAGCAGAGGTAATATGCGCGCCCAAGGTAGTGGTAATGCGTTGTTTCCCTCTTGTGCCCGTTGAGGCGGTTCAAATAGTAGGATGGCAGAAAAAAGCGCGATAGGTAATGCTACTAAATATAATAAAAATGGGCCGCGTGAACCTAAGAATTCACCAAGTAAGCCACCAACGGCAATTAAAGCAATGGCACTTAAACTCACAGTCGCGATTTGTATGGACACCCAACGCTGTCTTTGTCTACCTGTAAAGTAATCAGCAATAAGCGCCGTGGCTACGGTCATTATGGCCGCTTCAGCAATACCCAATACAACTCTTGCCGCAATGATTTGAACCAAGCTTTGCAAGAAAAACGGTACCACTCCGATAATTGCATAAATTATAAGCGATGAAATTAAAACTGGCTTCCTACCGAATTTATCCGATATCCAGCCTGCAAAAGGGGAGAATATAGCCACGCATAGCGCGGGGATCGTCATCGCAATAGGCACAAGGAATTGTGAGCCTTTCACTTCACTAAACTCTTCTAAGAGTAGAGGCAGTACCGGTACTAAGGAGATAATAGCCATCGCTGGCATGATTGACGCTAATATCAAGATAATACCGTGTTTGGTCGACGCCAAACTGTTATGTGCCTCGTTTATAGGCGAATTAATAACGCTAGTATTCATTGTGTAGATTTCCACGTGGCGGTGCAGACAGTCACAACCTTAAGAGCGAAGTAGGCAAAGCCAAAGCATTAGTAATGCGCCTCACGTCCTAAAGTTTAATTGCCGCTGTTAACACCTTTGATAACATTCGTTAAAGATAATCTAACAAGGGTGCTATGGGCGAAAGTGGATTTATCTGATTTAAAGTATTTACAAAATCGATAGCTGACCTTTGACGAGCTTCTAAAAGCTGGTCTAGCACACTAGCGTTAAAAAAGATCCGTCGTTTTCCACCTTTTGTCTGCGGAGGTGAAGGAAGAAATAATTTTTGCTGTGTTTGCTAGAAGGTTGTCAAAGTGGTGTAAAAATAATGTATCTTATTTTTTAATGTAAAGTATCAGAAAAATCGAATTGTTCGATAGTTAATCTGGTAATAGTCTAGTTAACAATATTTAAACATTAGTGCCTTTTAGCCGCGAATATCCGTGTTTTTCTTAATGATTTATAAACGGAACTTGCTTCGAAGCTAGGTTTCCATTGCAGACAGCATTTATCGTAGACGGTGAACACAAGGCAAATTACAGGAGCAGTAACATATGATGAAACGTAACTTTAAGTCTATGGCTTTGGTCGTTCTTTCAAGTCTTTTCATATCGACACAAGGTTGTGCTGACGAGTTAAAAAACGAATGGATCACCCTTGGAACCATGGCTGGTCCTATTCCCAACGCTGTTAACTCACAACCCGCTAATGCCATGATTGTTAATGGTAATACCTATGTTGTTGATGCTGGCGACGGTACAGCCGGGCAACTCGCCAAAGCTGGTCTAAGCCTAAAAGGGGTAAAAGCGGTTTTCATAAGCCACTTGCATTTTGATCACACAGGCGGTCTTCCTGCAATACTAGGACTGCGTTGGCAAACCAATACGTTCAGCGATTTAACTGTTTATGGTCCACCTGGAACGAAAGCCACTGTGGAAGGTATCTTTCAATTCATGCGTATAGGTACCGAAGGTGGTTATGGTGTTCCCGGTCAGGTAGGCAAACCAGCAAGTACTAATGTTAATGTGGTGGAGTTGGGCGATGGCGACACAGTAACACTTGAAGATTTCTCCGTCACCGCCATACGAAACACGCATTATAGCTGGCCAGAAAATAGCGAAGAGTGGAAGAAGTACATCGCACTTTCTTACAAGTTTGATGTTGACGGAACCTCAGTCGTTTATACCGGCGATACAGGTGAAAGTAAGGCGCTTATAACATTGGCAAAGAATGCAGATTTGTTGGTCAGTGAAATGATGGATATCGACCACACCATTGATCTCGTGGTTAAAGCTAACCCCAATATGCCTGAAAAAGTAGCCTTGGGTATGCGTAAACACTTATCTAATCATCATGTTACTCCGCTACAAGTGGGCGAAATGGCAACGCAAGCCAATGTAAAAAGTTGGTGGTCACGCACATGTCTCCTGCGCTACTTAAGCCAGAGCACTATGAGCGCTATACTAAGGAAGTGGCAGAGCATTACAGCGGCGACATCACGCTGGCAAAAGATTTAGACAGATTCCCAATCGGCAAATAATCTAGGTTTACTCAAGTATTAACTATGCCGCCCGTGTCTTAGCAAAGTAACGAGGGCGGCTTTTTCATATCAGAAAGTCTTTTCCAAATACGCTTAAAAACGCACTTCTTACCCATCTCAGATAATGGTTATCTATCGAGAAAGGTTCTTTGGCTTAAATAATAATCCTTCACTTTCGAGTATCTTGCTGGCTTCGTTGTCTCTTGCAATTGCGCGTTTGACAGCAGGGCGCTGCTCCATTCTTATAGCGTGGTTACTGTAATTAGGAAATTTTTCGACGTGATAACCAGCCCCCTGAACGCGCCAGAAACACCAGTATAAATACGCATCCATAGCCGACCATTCATCGCCATACCACCATTGTTGCTCATCTAGTCGCTTATCTATAAGACCAAAAAATTCGTCCATTGCGCCTACTGCAATATCTTGAACCGCTATAGCATTGTCTTCACCAGCAAAAAAGCTGGGCATTCTGATACGGGTCACTAACGGGTGCAGCGTAGATGAACAAAAGCACAGATCGGCAAGCTGTTTCGCATGTTCCATGGCATCTTTTGCTTCGGGAAGTAGCCGGCCATGCACTTGATTCAAAAATGAAATGATAGCCACATTTTCACTGAGTGCTTGATCTCCGTAAATAAGTGCAGGCACTTTGCCCGTTGGATTTTTTTGTTTAAAAGCAGGTGATTTGTGTTCGCCCCTCATAAAGCGAACTACTTCAGTTTTAAAGTCGAGCCCTAACTCTTCCAGCACAATGCTGGTTACTTTGGCACAACTTCCAGGCGACATATAAAGAACGATGTTTGTCATTTTATTTTTCCGTTAAATACATATTTATCTCGCAGATTCGAGACATGAAAAAAAAGCATAACTAAATCATTCTTGTGTCACTAGTCGATGATTTTCATGGTAGCTATCCGCTAAGCTGATAAATGATGATCTATGCGGACTGGTATTAACGGTGGCTAACGGCGTAGATGAGGTCCTTAACGGCGAATAATCTAAGTTTTAAAGTGTTAAAGTTTTAAAGCGTGCCACTAGGTTATCGATGGGAAAGAATGACGTGTTTTCTTACATCAAGAAATCTTTTTCAATGATTCTTAAAAGCGCTTTTTGTACCTGGGTAGGTTGCCAGTTTTTTCGCACCGTTAAGCCGATTTCACGTCTACTTTCGTGAATAGTAACAGGGCATACGGCAAGTAAATCACCTGCCACCTCTATCTCAACTTGTTTTGCAGGAAGCAGAGACGCACGCTCACTGTTTAATAAAATTCCTCTAATGGCGGCTAATGCACTGCACTCGATAATATCTTTAGGTGCATCGAGGCCACGGCTAAGAAAAATGTCATCAAATACTTGCCTTGAGGGCACGCCCTTACTGGGTACTACCCACTTTAACTGCTGTAGGGTTTCATTGGATAGGTGCTGTACATTGGCTAATGGATGATTGGCCTTTACGACAAGACTTAACGGGTCGTCGAACAACTTATGCTGAATAATATCACTGTGAGGGACAGGATGCCTGAGTGCCCCAACAATGACATCTAAATGGCCGTTCAATAAACTGTTGAGCTGCTCGTCGTAAGGCCCATCAACAATAGTGGCCCGTGCCATGGGGTAAAGTGCCAATAGTTTAAGCACGGACTTTGGCACAATGGCAGCCGTTGATAGGGGTAAACTGCCTATTTTTATTGTGCCATCCATACGACCATCGGCTTCCGCCAATTCTTCTAGGCCTTGCTGAATTTCAGCGATAAATAAGTTAGCGAAACGCCTTAGTTGACGCGCTCTCCATGTGGGCTCCACACCAGCAGGCGAGCGATGAAATAAGGGTTGTTCACACAGGTTTTCTAAATTTTTAATAGATTTGTGCAGTGTGGGCTGACTCAACCCCAATCGGGCGGCGGCAACGGTGTAGCTATGTGTTTCTGCCACCTTTACAAAAGCATTCAATTGCCTACTTGTAATAGATCTCACAAGAGATTGCCGCTTTCGTTTGTCTGTTGAATAAAGGGTAGATGCGAACTCGTACAAGTAGTCAAACGCTCTATTAGCCCGTGTTAGAAAGCGTGCGCCAACAGGGGTAGCAAACATGCCGACACTCGAGCGATTGAATAACTGCTGACCTAATTCATTTTCGAGTTTATTAATGCCCTGTGTCAACGCAGACTGGGACAAATGCATCTGGTCAGCCGCTGCTGTTAAGGTTCCCAATTCATTAATTTCAATGGCGCTCAGAAGATGTCGTAAATTCAGCTGCATAATTAACGTTTTTGCTATTTTGTTTTTTCATTATAGAAAAAACTAATGGCCTGTGTCACTTTTCTAAACGGTTTATTTTAATCATTTGTTGCACACTGAATCACAGGTTAATTGTGAGGAACGACTATGCCAATTTGTGTGACAGATATTCCAAGACCATCGCAAGAGATAGTGAAGCAGTACCAAGGCGCTGAAGTGGCCACTGTCCATGAGGCGCAGGGCAGAAAAGGGCTGTTAGCCGACTATATGCGCCCTATTTATCGACCTGCAAAAATTGCGGGCCCTGCGGTTACTTGCGAAGTAGCACCAGGCGACAACTGGATGATCCATGTCGCGGTAGAGCAATGTCAGCCGGGTGATATTTTGGTAGTTAAACCAACAAGCCCCTGTATTGACGGTTATTTTGGCGATTTATTGGCTACCTCATTGAAAGCTCGAGGTGTATTAGGGTTAATTATCGATGGCGGTGTTAGAGATATTGCCACCCTCACAGAAATGCAGTTCCCGGTATGGTCGAAAGCTATATTCGCCCAAGGTACGGTTAAAGAGACCATTGCTAATGTGAATGTACCCGTGACCTGTGCGGGAGCCTACATATGCCCAGGCGACCTCGTTGTTGCCGATGATGATGGCGTTGTGGTGGTCGCGCGCAAAGAAACCGACACGGTTTTAGAAAAAATGAATGCCAGAATAGCTAACGAAGACGCTAAACGCGTGCGTTTTGAAAACGGTGAGCTTGGTCTTGATGTTTATAACTTTCGCGAACGACTCGCTGCAAAAGGGCTTCGCTACGTAAAATATGACGAGCAAGCATAAATGTTGACATCAGTTCCATGCTATCTAATGCGAGGCGGCACGTCGAAAGGCCTATTCTTTTTAAAAGAAGACTTGCCAGAAGATAGTGCAGCTAGAGATGCGCTGCTACTTAAACTAATGGGCTCGCCCGATGAACGTCAAATTGACGGGTTAGGCGGTGCACACCCCCTTACCAGTAAAGTAGCAATTGTGAGTCGTTCGACCCGAGAGAATACCGATGTCGACTACCTGTTTTTACAAGTTACCGTTGATAAAGCGCAAGTTAGTGATGCGCAAAATTGCGGTAACGTTCTTGCCGGTGTGGGTCCCTTTGCCATCGAAAAAGGTTTAGTAGACGTTGACCCGTCACAGAATCATAAAGACGTTCGCATTCACATGGTTAATACCGGTTCCGACGCAGTATCTAGAGTGCAATTGTCAAATGGCAAGGTGAACTATCAGGGCGAGGCAGCTATTGATGGCGTGCCTTTAACCAGCGCCCCTGTGCTTATTAACTTTCTTGATATTGCAGGTTCGAGCTGTGGCGCACTATTTCCCACTGGAAACGCTGTTGACACTATCTTAGAAACAGAAGTGACCTGCATTGATAACGGCATGCCCGTTGTTTTGCTAAATGCTCAAGACTTTGGCCTTACCGGCAAAGAATCGCCGAGTGAGCTAGAGGGCAATACAGCACTTTGCGAGCGCATTGAATCGATTAGGCTGCAAGCGGGGCAGTTGATGAATTTAGGTGATGTTGCGAAAAAAACCGTCCCTAAGATGAGCCTTGTTTCTAAGCCTAGCGCGGGCGGTTTAATAAACACACGAACCTTCATTCCCCATCGAGTACACGACGCCATTGGTGTATTGGGCTCGGTGAGCGTAGCAACGGCATGTGTGTTACAGGGTACGGTGGCAAGCAAGCTTCTTCAGCAGTCGTTTAATGACGGCAGTATTGTTGTTGACGTTGAGCACCCTACGGGGCAATTCAGCGTTGAAATGGACATTTCCAATAGTGCGAGTTTGTCAGGATTTGTTGTACACCGAGCGGCGTTATTACGAACAGCTCGTTTGTTAATGCGCGGTGAAGCGTTCGCTGACTGCGGGTAAGCGCAGACTAAATTAAACAGGAATTTTTTATGATTATTGATTGCCACGGGCACTACACCACAGCCCCAGAGCCGCTTCAGCTGTTTAGAGAGGCGCAAATTGAAGCTTATAAAGCGGGTAAGATTCTTCCGGAAGTCCCTTTTATTAGCGACGACCAAATTCGAGAGAGTATTGAAAAGAATCAGTTGAAACTGTTAGAGGCGAGAGGCCTTGATATGACCATTTTCTCTCCTCGCGCTTCGGCGATGGCCCATCACATTGGTGATGAAGGGGTATCTAAACAGTGGACCCGCGCCTGCAACGATCTAATTCATCGCGTTGTCGATTTGTACCCGCAAAAATTTATCGGCGTTTGTCAGCTTCCTCAGTCGGTAGGCGTGCCTATTGAAAACTCAATTGAAGAGCTTGAGCGGTGTGTTAAAGAGTTAGGGTTTGTAGGTTGTAACTTAAATCCAGACCCTTCCGGTGGCCATTGGAACTCTGCCCCTTTAACGGATAAAAGTTGGTATCCTTTCTACGAGAAAATGGTTGAGCTGGATGTGCCGGCGATGATCCACGTTTCGGGCTCATGCAACCCTAATTTTCACGCAACCGGTGCGCACTACATGAATGCCGACACCACTGCATTTATGCAGTTCTTGCAAGGTAACTTATTTAAAGACTTCCCAGAGTTGCGTTTTATTATCCCTCATGGTGGTGGTGCCGTGCCTTATCACTGGGGTCGCTATCGTGGTTTAGCTGATATGCTAAAACAGCCGCCGTTGAATGAACACGTTATGAAGAATGTTTATTTCGACACCTGTGTGTATCATCAACCCGGTATCGATTTGTTGTTCGATGTTATTGATATAAAAAATATACTGTTTGGCTCGGAAATGATTGGTGCTGTGCGCGGCATTGACCCCCAAACTGGCCATTATTTTGACGATACCAAACGCTACGTGGACGCCCTGGATTTATCAGAAGCTGACAAAAGAAAAGTGTACAGCGAAAACGCACGTCGTGTTTACCCTGGTTTAGACGCACGCTTAAAGAGTTTAGGATTATGAGTCAATTTACAAAAGACCCCGACTGGCTAGATTGGCACCCTGCGCCGCGCAAGCCATCGTTTGTTGTGCCTGATGGTGCGGTAGATGCGCACTGCCATGTTTTTGGGCCAGGCGACCAGTTTCCCTTTGCCCCCCAGCGTAAATACACGCCGTGCGATGCATCGAAAGATCAGCTTTGGGCACTACGCGACCACTTAGGTTTCAGTCGCAATGTTATTGTGCAAGCTACGTGTCATGGGGCTGATAACCGCGCACTGGTAGATGCGCTTAACTCATCTAACGATATGGCGAGAGGTGTAGCCACCATAACGCAGGATATTAGTGACGAGGAGTTAACCGAACTGCACAATGCTGGTGTACGTGGCGTGAGGTTTAATTTTGTAAAACGCTTGGTTGATGCACTACCGTTCGACTCCCTTCAAACGATTGCGCATCGCATTAAAGACCTCGGTTGGCACATTGTTATCTATTTTGAAGCGCAAGATTTACCTGAGCTGTATGACTTTTTCACCAGCCTGCCAACAACGGTTGTTGTTGATCATATGGGCCGACCGGATGTCAGTAAACCAGTAGATGGCGAAGACTTTGGTTTGTTCTTAAAGCTGTTGACAGAAAATGAAAATTTTTGGTCGAAGGTAAGTTGCCCCGAACGTTTGTCATTGATTGGGCCGTCGCAAGACTACAGCGACGTTATTCCTTTTGCGCGCAAAGTGGTAGAAAGCTTCCCGGATAGAGTGCTTTGGGGCACCGACTGGCCGCACCCCAATATGAAAGGGCATATGCCTGATGATGGGCAGCTGGTGGACATTATTCCACATATTGCAGTAACCGAAGAACTGCAGCACAAGCTGTTGGTGGCGAACCCAATGCGCTTATATTGGAGCGATTAAGGAAATACTATGTCTTTAGATAAACCCTACAAAAATATACCCGGCACGACTATTTTTGATGCTGATATGGCGAGCAAGGGCTTCCATTTGAATCAATTCTGTATGTCGTTAATGAAAGCGCCTAACCGCGAAAAGTTTAAAGCGGACGAGAGAGCGTACCTTGATGAATGGCCAATGACTGAAGAGCAAAAACAGGCGGTACTGGCAAGGGATTACAACGCGATGATGAAAACTGGCGGCAATATTTATTTTCTCGCCAAAATCTTTTCCAGCGACGGGCTAAGCTTTCAGTTTGCCGCCGCCACCATGACCGGCATGAGCCAACAAGATTACGCACAAATGATGTTAGATGGTGGGCGTAATGTTAATAGCCCACTAAATATGGAGGGCTCTGAAAATGGCCAAGATTAGTGCAGGAATAGCAACCTCTCATGTGCCCGCAATTGGGGCTGCAATAGACAACAAAAAAACGACCGACGCATACTGGCAGCCGGTTTTTGAAGGCTACGAGTATGTTAAACAATGGGTTAAAGAGCAAAAGCCCGACGTAGTGGTATTGGTTTATAACGATCACGCCAGTGCTTTTGATGCTAACTTTGTGCCTACCTTTGCCATTGCTACAGGTGCAGAATTTAAGCCTGCAGACGAGGGCTGGGGCCCTCGACCTGTGCCTAATGTTCAAGGGCACCCCGCTTTGGCTTCGCACATTGCCCACTCGGTTATTCAAGACGATTTTGACCTTACGGTTGTCAACACTATGGACGTTGATCACGGGCTTACCGTGCCGCTCTCGTTGGTGTTCGGCGAGCCTGAAAATTGGCCGTGTAAAGTGATTCCAATTGCTGTGAACGTGGTTTTGTATCCGGTTCCATCTGGTAATCGCTGCTATCAGCTCGGTAAAGCGATACGCAAAGCCGTCGAAAGTTTTGACGAAGATTTAAACGTTCAGATTTGGGGCACAGGTGGCATGAGCCATCAGCTACAAGGTCCGCGAGCTGGGTTAATCAACAAAGAATTTGATAATGCTTTTTTAGATAAAATTATTGATGACGCCGATGAGTTAGCCAAGCTTGAGCATATTAAGTATGTCGAACAAGCGGGGTCTGAAGGCATTGAACTAGTGATGTGGCTAGTGATGAGAGGGGCTTTGAATAAAAACGTAGAGCTGAAAAAGCGTTTTTATCATGTTCCTGCGTCTAACACGGCGGTAGGTCATCTTGTTTTAGAAAATGTTGAAGAAGAGGGATAAGTATGAAAGTTATCGTAGCTGGCCCTGGTGCCTTTGGTATTAAGCACTTAGATGGCATAAAGAATATCGATGATGTAGAAGTTGTAGGACTGGTTGGGCGTAGACTTGAAAACACCCAAGCTGTAGCCAATGAGTACGGTATTCCTAATGTGTTCACTAGTTTAGAGGAAGCCCTTAAACTAGAGGCCGACGCCGTTATTTTGTGTACACCTACGCAACAACACGCTGAGCAATCTATTCAGTGTATGAAAGCGGGTAAGCACGTGCAGGTAGAAATTCCGTTAAGTGATAGTTGGAAAGATGCACAAGCCGTACTGGATGTGCAAAAAGAGACCGGACTTACCTGTATGGTGGGTCATACTCGTCGCTTCAATCCTTCACACCAGTGGATTAATAAGCGCATTAATAAGGGCGAATTGAACATTCAACAAATGGACGTTCAAACCTATTTCTTCCGTCGCAAAAACATCAACGCGAAGGGTGAAGCTCGCTCATGGACCGATCATTTGTTATGGCACCATGCGGCGCACACAGTCGATTTGTTTGCATATCAAGCCGGTAGCAAAATAGTGAAAGCAAACGCTATTCAAGGGCCAATTCACCCGGAGTTGGGTATTGCGCTTGATATGTCAATTCAGCTTCAGGCTGAAAACGGTGCCATTTGTACACTGTCTCTGTCATTTAACAACGACGGCCCGTTAGGTACCTTCTTCCGCTATATTTGTGACAATGGCACTTATATAGCACGCTATGATGATTTGGTTAACGGTAAAGAAGAGCCCATTGATGTGTCGAACGTAGACGTATCGATGAACGGTATTGAGCTACAAGACCGAGAGTTTTTCGCTTCTATTAAAGAGGGTAGAGAGCCTAACTCAAGCGTCGCTCAGGTGCTAAATTGCTACCAAGTGCTGCATCAATTAGAGCAGCAACTCGCAAGCTAAGGCTTGCTTGCACGCTTCTTTGAGCGACATAGCATTTAACACAAGTAATACGAAGGTAGAGGAGTAAACATGGAACATCGTAATATTGCGGGCAATGTTGTACCCGCCATTGGCCTAGGTTGTATGAATTTAAGTCATGCCTACGGTACTCCTCCTTCAGAAGCCGAGTCTATTGCGCTATTACATAGCGCTTTAGACTTGGGCGTTACTCACCTTGATACCGCAGCACTATACGGGTTTGGAAAAAATGAGCAGTTGCTAGGAAAAGCGCTCAAAGGTAAGCGTCAAAATGTGTTTTTAGCCAGTAAATGCGGCATGACAGGCGTGGATGGTAAACGTGTTATTGACGGCAGACCTGAAACGCTAAGAGCGACCATTGAGCAGTCGCTGCGTCATCTACAGACCGATGTGCTAGACCTTTATTATCTGCATCGCTGGGACCGTTCGGTGCCTATTGAAGAGAGCGTTGGAGCGCTTTCGCGTATGGTAGAAGAGGGTAAAATAAAGGCAATTGGTTTGTCTGAGGTTTCTGCCACCACTATTCAAAAAGCTCATGAGGTTCACGCTATTGCGGCTGTTCAATCTGAATATTCCCTGTGGAGCAGAAATGTTGAAATTGCGGTGTTAGACAAATGCCGTGAGCTTGATATTGCGCTGGTTGCCTTTTCACCGCTCGCGCGCGGTTTTCTATCAGGAGACATTGCCGATAGTGGTGCATTTGCCGATGGCGATATTCGAAAGGGGATGCCGCGTTTTCAAGCCGAGCATTTGCCCACTAATTATCAATTACTGAGTGTGCTAGACGAGATTGCCTGTGAGCTACAGTGCACAAAAGCGCAAGTCGCGCTTGCATGGGTACTTCAGCAACATGAGTGTATCCATGCTATTCCTGGCACGACAAACCTTAGCCATTTAAAGGATGACGTGGCTGCGCAAAATATAAGGCTTAGCGTTGGTCAACTGCAAATGTTAGCCGATAGTTTCGCGCCGCAAAAAATCAGCGGGCCTCGATATCCGCAGGCGACACAGCTAGAAATTGATACTGAAGAGTTTTAGGTGCTAAGGCGCAGACGTGCTTAGCACATAAATCCGCTATCTTTGCGCTATAACCACCCCTTTTGTTTTGCAATGCGGGCTGCGTCTACGCGATTCGTTGCGTCTAGTTTTGAGATAGCTTCTGACAGGTAGTTTCTTACTGTCTGTCTATCAACCTTTAGATGCTATGTTTTTCCAAATAGTTACCAACTTAACAGTAATTAACGGAAACAGAGCCAGTAAAATATAAATATAATAATATGAGGAAATGAGAATGTTAAAACAGTCAACTAGCAAGCTATTATTGATATCGTCGCTATGCGCATTTACCAATGCTGCCTTAGCGGGATATGAGATCAAGATAACGGATCAAGATACTATTACTTTCGGAGGGTATATCAAAGTCAATGCACGGTATGTTGATGGCGATGTAGCCTACAAAGATTTTTGGACTGGTACAGGGACAGCATTAGCCAAAAGTAATTCACAATTTAGAATTAATGCAAATGAAACGCGGTTTAATACCAAATACGTCCATGGCGATGTCATGGGTTACATTGAACT
>Ga0105235_100288_pt1 | contig 19005 bp, 16 predicted proteins | sample Virmet3819_2500_FD_90059 | JGI IMG/M metagenome (GOLD analysis project Ga0105235, IMG submission 90059) | Marine viral communities from the Southern Atlantic ocean transect to study dissolved organic matter and carbon cycling - metaG 3819_2500 | ecosystem: Environmental > Aquatic > Marine >... | reverse complement strand
ATTGGCGGCGCGGCGCATACTGCTGCCGCTGCCTGCCACTCGCGCGTATCGCTTTTCACTATTACCGCGCTGCCCGTCTGCTCGACGCTGCACACAGGAGCATTGAGGAAAATCTGCACTCCGCGCTGCTGCAGGTGCTTAGCATAGGCCTCGGCCAAGGGTTGCACGCCTCTCTGCAGACGGTCTTGCTGCGCACCACCCTCGGATTCCACCAAGGAGAAAAAGCCCCCACCACTGCGAAAATAGAACAGCGCATGCAGCAGGCTGATATCGTCCGGGTGAGCCGCGAAGATACTTTCGACAGCAATACGAAAAACACTGAAGGCATCGGGGTGACGCACATGTTTGCGCATCCACTCCCCCAAACTTTGGCTATCCAGCTCCTGCGCCCTCGGCGACAACCAGGGGCTATTTCTGTCGACCCTTCGCATCAGGCGCAGCAAGCGTAAGTAGGCATAGCCTAAGCTAGAGAGTGCGCGCAGTGGCAAGTTAAGGGGAATGCTGCCGCGATATGCCCCGAGCCGCCCGGAAAACAAGGTGCGATGCTTGCCGGCGGTATACATCGGCCAGGTGCTATGGCCCAAGCGCTTTGCCAGCGCATACATTTCGTCTTGCCCGGGCCCCAGCCATTGACCGCCATAATCCAGCCAAATGCCATTTTCCTGTTGCTGGGTACGCGCTCGTCCACCCACGCGGTCACGCGCTTCCACAATGATTACCGCCAGACCCGCTGAATTGAGTGCATCAGCGGCTGCCAGCCCGGAAAAACCCGCTCCGATGACAATGACATTGTTTGCGTCCGTAGCGATCATCAGCGCACTCCTTCAAGCTGAGCATCAGCCTCGATGCTATAACGGCTATACTGCGATGCAATGTCGTTAACAGCCCCCTCGATGGCGGCCATGCAGACCTCGGTAGCTTCCATAAACGGCATATGACCAACATTTTGGAACACCACCGTTTTGACCCGTTTAATCGCTCCCGCCAACAACAGGGGTTGCTCGGCTGGAACAACAGGGTCGTGAGTGCCGGCAAGCAGATGGCACGGTATGGAAATGTCATTCAGCTGTTCAGCAATCTCCAGACGGTTGATACCTCGGAATAAATAAAACAGTGCCGAGGAGTCTTGGCTGCGAACATTAGCCCGAATATTGTCGATCATCTTCTGACTCAATGGGCTTGCCAGGTATGCCTGACGGTCGTAGGCCAGCAAACTGGCAAACAAGCGCTGAACGAATGCGCTCTTTTTGGCCAACCAGATATTGAACGCAAACAGGCTTCTCGCCCAGCTTCCCGCAGCCGCCAGCTTAACGAGCAAACCTTCCACTCCGCCCCAGTTCCCGCTGTGAAAGCCAGCAATACTTACAATACCAATCACATTCGGCGCACGACGGGTCGCCAGATTTAACGCGCAGAAACCGCCAGTGGAATGCCCGATAACAATTACCTTTCGGCTACCTAGCAATGCGGTAATTGCACCGTGGGTAATGTCGTAAAACCACTGCTCATCCAGGTTTTCAGAAGCAAAGTTTTCCGAAACGGTAGAGGGGTGATGGGCGGGCAAACTTAAGGCATACCACGTGCGCTGTTCACGGAAGCTGGCCGGCACACAGTCTCGCCAAAAATTGACTGAGGCCAGCACTCCATGAATAAAGATAATCGCCGGCTGATCATCGCTCGCCAAGTGTTCATTGACCGCTAAATAAGCGAAGCGATGGCCATGCGACTCAACGAAACCCTCTCTGACCTTCATGCCAGCCCCCTATCAGCCGCTGATTATTCTAAAAGACCCAGTCTACTCTGTGAGTTGGCAGAGGTATTGAACGAAACAGCTATACCAAGGTTGATTGCGCCATCGCGCGCATTGCATCGGAATAGGTGAAGCCAAAAGACGCTGAAAACGCACGGCTCATATGAGCCAGGTCACTAAAACCGGCCTGCATTGCCGCCTCCATCGGCGGCTGGCCCGCCAACACCGCATCCACCGCCAGCCTCAACTTGAGCCATTTTTTGTAGCTCCGCAGTGGCACACCAGAACACTCAACAAACCAATGCGAAAAACGACTAGGAGATAAACCCGCCACCGCCGCCAGGGCATCTCGACTAATATCCCGCCCCAACGCCAGCTGCTGGCTGATTTCCCCGGCGACTAAAGCAAATCGCGGATCCATCGTTTGACGTGGCCTGAGCAAGTTCCCCGACTCTACGAGCGCCCGTAAATCCGTCTCTCGGTCAATGCCCGATAACCACTCAGGTAAGGTATCCAATGGCAACGTCGCCCAGCCATCAACCAGCTTAAAATCGAGGCTATCGGTAAGTGGCGCTGCCAATGGATCAAGATAGATCGAACAGACAAAGCCCGACTCAAGGCGATGCTCAGTCTTTGAGGGGAAATACACCGCCCCGGCACTGCGCCGACCCGCGCGTGTTTCAAAAATGAGTTCAGAATCCAGCGCTATGGTTAACTGCGATGCCCAGTGGCTATGCAAACGATTATCGCCGACGCGACCTCGGTAAATTGCCACCCCTTGGGACACAACAATATCGCCACCCCAGTCTCTACTCGTCAACTAGTCTGCCTCGACAGTATTTTTGTATTGAAGGGCATATTAACGGCATTTCCACAGAAAAATAGGCCAGGAGGCAAACAACGAGAAGAGAGATGACCTAGGGATACGACGTGTTGTTTTAGAAACGGTCTCCGTTGACGATTCAAGCGCGCGTCAAGGCACGGTTGAGGCCAGAAAATCATGCGTAATCAGCGAATATACACTAAGCGCTTGAGAGGTATTGGTGCCGGAGCCGAACCCGCTTAGATCAGCTAACTATATGTATTCAAATAACTATTGAATAAGCATGCGACAAAGGTGCCCCCAAACATACCCCCATACTTGCGTGTCTAACCGTTAAGAGAGGTATTTTTTTGCAATACCCGATAAAGAAGCAGACACCATTCCACTGAAGAGCACCGCCTCTACTTTATCGAGTTGGTTACTATCTAGGAAGTGCCAGCAAGGGGGAGTTAGCAGGTGATAAAACCAAGTCAATCCAGTTGCACCAAGCGCAACCACGCCGGCCCAAAAGATAAAGATCACCGCGCTAATAAGGTGATCTTGAAATCGCTCGGTACGTTCAAAGTTCTTTCGTGCTTTGACCTTGTCCAACTCGTCAGCGGCGAAAGCTTCAGCTTCCTTTGCCGCAATTACATCGGCGGCTACCGCGCCAGCTGTAAGCCGTGGGTCTTGTACTCTTACCTTCATCCTAGCTAGCTTCTGCTACGTCCGTTTCTGAAGCCAATGACCGGAAATGGTTCTCTATGAGGTCATTAGAGATAGTTGCAGAGCGGCCATTAGAACGCCATACAATGTCCCACGGGGTATTAGGCTGATGTGTCAGCGCAGACAAGACTAAACCATCATACTTTCCGTACACATCGTATACTTCCTTGATAAGGCTTTCGTCGTCAGGAGACATTTGGAGTACCCCGGGCAACACTGGGATACTTGTAACAGGTTGGCTTTTAAAAGCTCTGACTGCCTGATATAGCTCGGGAATGACCGGACCATACTGCCATGCCTCAATCGCTTCATCTAGTAACGGCCTGCCGTTGATAGCTAGCATCCACCCATGAGACAGGTAGGTTAACTTTATAAGCTGCATAGGAGTCAGCGTCTGCTGATCATTCCGCGCAAACTCCAAAAGTTTATTAGCTACGATGAGAGATGAATAAGTTGCCATACTACCTTGCTAATCCGATTACTGGTTAAAAATCCAGTCCTAGAAACTGCATTGTATAGGGTTATATATGGGTGTATCCATGGGTTTTACAAGAAAACAGGGTAACGTACTGATATTATTTGATTTTTATTTTCCTGCCCTCTGGCGAATAATACCATCAATCACTTTCGAACCGTATTTACCCCTCAACCGCGATACAAATAAAGGGTCGACATTTTTAGCATGTCCTAACTGCCCCTGAAGCTGTCCTTTCTGCTCCTCGGAGAGCTTCCCTTTAATATAGTGATCCACCATTGATCGGATCAGCCGCTTTTTCTCCCGCCCTAGCGAAAGCCTCCCATCGTTCGAAATAACAACACCAGTAATACGACGAGAATGTTTCTTAGACAGGAAAATAGTCTTTTGGTTATTGATCCGTAAATTCAGGTCAGGTGTCTGCCTAATAACATCGCGCAATATCGTTTCAATTCCTCGAATCTGATCTTTGTTATTCGACGAAAAAGTAATGTCGTCGGCATAGCGGGTATATGTAACACCTAGATGACGACAAACCTCACCCAATATACTGTCAAACCTATAAAGCATCACATTCGACAAGATTGGGGATGTGGGTGCACCAATGCTTAAATGAAGACTTTTTGTTTGCCTGTTCCTGATGCAACACACCCGCACGATAAGGTTCAGGTCGTCCTCATCAAAATCAGGAAACTGAGCTTTTAGAAATGAAGCTAGCATTTCACCTTTGATTGAGGTGAAAAATCCAAGAAAGTCAAACTTTGCTAGATAGCTGTTATCTTTATGTCGGTCGGCATTGTCAACGATACTCGCACCTTGTTTATAGGCTGTTGCAGCTTCATGCACTGGGAGAGTGTTAAATAAATTGCTGATTAGCCAATACTGAACAGCCTTTGTTTCGCGTGCCGGTTGGGCTATTGTTCGGTACCCGCCCCGCTTCTTCTTAACACTGTAAGTTTTGTACGCATGCGGTGCCCTAGCGATTATTCGGTCAATCCACAGTGAGTTAAGCTCTAACTCCTCTGCAATTCGCTGCTTTAAGCTCATACATTTCCTCCCGACACATCCGGAAGAGTCTTCAGCAAGCCCACACGATGCCGCTCATTGCTACCAGCGGACCGATAATATTCCCTGCAATCCATCATGATTCTCAAATCATCCAGCGGCTTGGCTCCAGCCATACCGGATAAGCTCATGTGGTGATATGAGTTTTTACCCTTAATATAGAAATCGACGCCGCTATATTTCCGCTTCTCAATAAGCCTAAATTTTTCCATTAGAAATAATTTTGCACTCAATTCCGCTCGAGAGAATTCAAACCCCAAAGTGGACAGGTATTCCTCCAGCTCACCCAATTTAACCGCTGCAAACAGACTCGTTATGCGATAGATAGCAGTAATCAGATGAGTTTCATCTTTCAGCCTAAACAGGTGACGTTTCGGAAGACGCTTCAGCTCCTCGTCTATATCGGCTATCACGTCCTCCAGAATATTTTCGGTTATAGATGATGGTGAACGATCCCGCCAAGGGTAGGCCTTGACTGCTGGAAGACGAGTTGAAAGTCGTTCCATCAATCTGAAAATGCCGTAATTAATGAAAGAAGGCGTTTCAGCATGCTCTTCCGTTGCAAATATCAGCATCTTCTGGGCAATAGGGTGATTGGCAAAATAAGCTAGCTCAGCGATTGAGCCGGGACTTTCAGAAACCACTACAACTAGTGAGCAAATTGCAGACAAATCAGATTCAAACTGAACAAGGTCCTTATAGACACCATCATGCAGCCAGTCGCCGATTTTTTCTGGGTGGTATAACTCGAAATGCGGCAATTTACGGATAATCGCATCTCGCATTGACTTAACAGGGGGCTTAGGCACGCCCGCAGATACCGGCTCTTCCGCTACCGCACCGCCAAACAAAAGGACGATAGGGTTTTCCGTATCATATTCAACATGGCATTTAGCACAGTCTATGCTGGATATTATTTTCGGCCGAGGATCACTCATTAATTTCTTATGATTAGTAGGTTCTTACCTGAACCGGCCGCAGATATGCTTCTGTGGATCGGAGGGAGTGCCCGCACCGTAGAGCCACAGAAGCATATCTGCGGAACTAAGAGGGCACAATGTAACAAAGTCTAGCGAAACGCCCGACTAAGCTAATCATTAGCTTTAAACGCGTAAGAACGTCTGAAGTATTCTACTGGAGAGAATTATTGTCAAGCCACCCCCCGCAGCAGGAGCAACACCCACCCTCTGATGACCAGTGACATTAATTGCACAGCGATGAATCAACCCAAGAGCCACTTTTGCAATTAATTGCAAAGGCTAGCTCAAACAGGGAAAGCTAGTCTCGTAGCTTTTCCTGAATTTGCTGCACAACGCCCTTGCCTTGGTCATCATCCAGCGCAAACAGGAACAGGCACTGTCCACCGCTGGACTTCTCCCACTGCTCACCGACTTGGCGCTTCTCCCGGGCATCGTCGGCGGTCGCTAGGTGCTCGCCCTTGTATTCCACCGCCAGCACCCGCCCGTCTTCCAGCTCCGCCACGAAGTCAGGGTAAAAGTAGCCTGTTGAAATCGGCAACCAGAATGACAGCCGCTCTTGCTTCTCTATATTCCGCACCCAGTGCTTAACCTTGGGATGGGCATCCAACGCCCGGGCACAGATAAACTCCTCAGCGTCCTGCCCGCTCCCCTTCTTCTCCCGTAGGTCGTGGATAATCGGGTAGTAGTGCTTGCGGAATTCGTAGCTGCCTTGGTACACGTTCCGGGCTGGGTATTGTCCAGGCTGATACTGGAAGCTGAAGTTCAACACCTTGTCAGCAGGCGGGGCCGTCATCTCGAATAGCGCACCCTGAAAGCCCTGCTTCATCGCCAGCTCACGCAAGCGGACAATCTCGTCGCTGATCGCTCTGGCCAGTACGTGCTTGGCTCTCACCAGTTGCGTGAGGGTGAAACCTTTGTCCGCTATCAGGTATCGCACCATCTTAACCAGATAGCCCTGCAACTGACGCTGCATCACGTAAGGCTTGCGGGTCTCACGATCCAGCCAGCGCACTAGGTCCAGCTCGCTGACATTGCTGGCAATTTCATTCAGCTTGAGCTGCTGACTATCGGTCCAGCCGTATTTTACCTGCTCGCCCTTCACGTCTATTTCAAAGGAGTTGACGGATTCGTGAATGGCGAAGCCTTCCAGTTGCACGGTCTGACTCAACAGGTCCCACTCACCCAACTGACTTAGCGTCTCACGCTCAACCAATTCCAGATAGCCGTCCAGCTCCAGACAGAGCTGGGGCACTGGGGCAAAACTCACCCCCAAGCGCTCCGGCGCAACTAATGCACGGCGCGTTGCCCGGTAATCATTAAACTGGGCCACCACTTCCGCCCGCTTTCTCGGCGGGGCAGCCTGAGTCACAAAGGCTTCGGCCTGCTCCAGCTCCTCAGTCGTCACCGTGCCGCTTATCAGTACAGTTGCCCCCGCTGAGGTTTCCCGCACGTCCAGCTTTGACTTGATGTCTTCCGGCCAATGTTGAGTATCAGGAAGCGCGGGCAATTGGATATGACCATCAGGGGCAGCATAACGAACTGAAGCCGCACCACCTTCGCCACCAACAAGCTCCACCTCTTGCTGTTGAGGCTGAACCAGCACACCTACCGCTTCGTAACGCTCGAACCCCATGTTTTGCACCATGCGGTCTTTTAAGGTCGAAGCGGCCTCGGCAAAGTTCGATGCCACGATATGGGCGTAGGCTTTGTTCAGTGACTCCTGTTTGCGCGCTGTAGCGTAGGGCATACGCAATACCCGCCCCAACAACTGCTCCACGTCTTTCGCGGAATTAACCGATTGCAGCGACGCCAACACATAGGCAAAGGGGCAATCCCAACCTTCTTTTAATGCTTCAACCGTAATAACAAATCGCACCGGGCAAGCCGGGTCAAACAGGTCGACCCCATCCAGCTCTTTCTGGTTGCCCGTGGCAACCTTGATTCGCTCTTCGGGAATGTTCAGCTCTTCCAGCAGATGCTGCTTTACCACCTCAACTGTCGCCGTGCCGTTTTTCGGTTCAGCCTGGATCAGTAGAATGGGCCGTACATAGTCCGGCTCACCTAGCGCCTCTTCTTCCAGCCGTTTACGGGTCAAGTGTGCATCGTGCAGACAGCTCTGCCAACCGTCGGGGTGCTCTACCAACACAATCGGCAGCTTGATCATGTCTTCCGCTTTCAGCTCACTGGCAGCGACGTGATACAGCACGTTATTAGTCGGGACGGGGGTGGCTGTCAGTTCAATCACACAGCCGGGGTTCATTCGACCCAAGGAATTGAAAAAGCGATGCGTCCGGTTGTTATGCGCCTCATCCACGATAACCACCGGGCGCTGCTGGTGCAGCCAGTTGGCCACGGAATACTTCACCCGGCCAATGTCTGAGTCCGTGAGGTAAGGCTGGTGTTCAAGGTCTTCCTCGGTCACCTTTTCCAGCCCTTCAGTCTGGCTTGGCGGCAAGCCATCAAAGTGCGGGGCCAACTCCTCATAAAATGAATACACATTACGGGTAGCGGTATTGGTGACATTAAAAGACTGAATCGTTGCCACCACTATAATGCAGGTGTGGCCTACATCTTGCGGACCAATCGTCTGCAAGCTCTCAAGGTCACAGGCCTGCTCACGCTCGCCGTAATACTGGGCCAGTGCCTGCCGGTATGGGTGGCGGGCATTACTTAGCGCCTCCATTGTCTGGGTGCGTATGGCATCAGAAGGCGTCAGCCACAGCGCAACCGGTGCATCCGTGCCCAATACAGTTTGCCCAGCCAGTGCCACCGCATGAGATGCCAGCAAGGTTTTACCACCCCCGGTAGGTACACGAAGGCAGACCGTCGGCGTTCCGGCGAAAGTCTCTTGATAGGCTTCTGCCCGGTCCTGCCCTGCCAGCACAGCGCTAAAGGCTTCAGCAATCGACTTACTCTGACACTGTTGCAGAAATTCGCGGAGCGTCGCCAGTGCATCGTCCTGATACTTTTTCAGTTTCAACATGGCTTCAGCGCACCTTAATGTCGTAGGGGATTTGCTGGAAGGTCACGTTCTCAGCCGCAAGACTGGCGTCTCCCAATCGGGTCGTTTCACCGTAGACCACTTTCGGCCCATCGTGGGAGTATTCATCCTTCAGCATTTGCAGTATCGCCCGGGTCAGCACGTTACCACCGCTAGGTCGCCGGTCTCCCAGAATGCCGTTAAACAGCAGGTAATAGGCTGTGCCGTCATGCACACCCAACATGGGCTTGTCGAAAACTTCAGCCGCTGGAGTGGCTGTCTCAAAATGCCAGATGAATGACGCCAAGGTATTAAACCGAACCTCGGGGTTAATCCTGCCCTCCTCGTCAAAGGCCGTTTGCCCCAGCGTGCAAAAACGGAATCCACCCCCGCCTTGCCACTCAACTGACTCACTGATTCCGCCCTGCTCGCCGTCGATGACTTTCTGTAGGCGCGGTACACAGTGGGTCTTAGCGTGCTCGCCCATTTCAATGCCGATATAGCGGCGGCCCATCTTGTGAGCCACAGCAGCGGTGGTGCCAGACCCAAGAAACGAGTCAAGCACAATGTCACCCGGCTGAGTCGCCACATGCAGACATCGCTGCAACAACCGTTCTGGCTTTGGCGTCATAAAATTATCCCGCCCGAACAGTGCCACCACTTCCTTTTTCGCCTCTTGAGTGTGCCCCACCTCTTCATATGACCAGAAAGTCTGGGGCACAACGCCTTGCTTTACCTCGCTGAGGAACCGTTTAATTGCAGGTACATTATTACCGTCTTTACCCCACCATATCCGGTCGTCGTCATCTAGCTCTTTCAATTTTTCCTTTGAGACCCGCCAGTACATGCCGTTTGGGGGACCATCTATAACCCTTCCCGAAGGGCACGTAATTGGGTAGGTACCAGCGCCGTAAAAATTCCTGGCTGATAAGTCCCCCGGCTTCCATCTTCCGCGCGGATCATCATCAAGATTTTTATATGCCTTGTTTTGTTTCTCAGATCGGGGCATTGGGTTAGGCACCCACCTATCAGCAGATTTTGCGTATACAAGTACGTTGTCGTGATCCACTGAAAAATGGCGTGCTGTAGATTTTGGTGAATAGTTTTTACGCCAGATGACGCTGGATATGTAATTGTTCCGCCCAAAAACCTCATCCATCAGGACCTTGCAGTAATGGGCTTCGTTGTCATCTAGCGTCACCCAGATACTGCCGTCCTCGCTCAGCAGCTCCCGCAACATCACCAACCGAGGATACATCATGCTCAACCACTGGCTGTGTTCCAGCCGGTCGTCGTAGTGCTCGAAGGCACTCATCGTGTTATATGGCGGGTCGATGAATATGCACTTGATTCGGCCCGCGTAGACCGGCATCAGCGCCTTGAGCGCCAGCAGGTTGTCACCCTGAATAATCAGGTTGTCGGTGTGCTCACCGCTTGCCTCACCGTAGCAGGCCTCCTGCTGTAGCAGGTGAACCGGGATATTGTGCGTCGTTTCCTTGGCTTGGTTCTTATTTATCCAGTCGATAAACGGCATGTGCTGGAGCAGTCCTGTTGTCTGTTTTTTCGGCAGTCCGGCACTGACCTCGCCACTCCTTGAGCGGGGCTGGTGTCGTAGCAGTTCGGGGGCCTGAATCTACCACACAGCGCGATGCGCGAGAACCTAGTGCAATTAATTGCAACAGATTCGCTCCAATTTCACCAACCAGGTTCACACATGCTTTTAGCCCGACGTTCACGCTCCTGATCTTCGTCCAACTCAGTTTCCAAACCAAGGTGGCGGAAGGCATAACGCTGAGGGTCGAACTCTCTGTAGCCCGTTGCCTTTAGCACGCGGTCTATGGCCTTCAGCGCCACATTGGGGTCCTCGTCGTCTATCAACCGCTCCATCGCAGGGTCATAAAGCCGGAGAGGGTCACCCGTATCTCATCGACGTAGTAGCGGGCCTCGTCCTCCTTGAGGTCAGGTCCTCAATGAAACGATCATCCGACTTCCAGTTGTAGATGGTCGTCTCAGACACACCCAGCGCCTTAGCCACTAGGCTGACCGTCGCACCACGTACCAGCAGGATCACAGCGTGCTTCTGCTTTTCCTTTGCCGCTCTGGCCGCCTTCCTCGCTTCGGGACCAGTCGCATCTGGGTACACCCCCATCGCAAAGGTCTTTTCCTTGCCGTTGAACCGGTATTTTCGCCGCCAGTACTTCTGACCTTTAGGGGTTACGAGCAAATACAGCCCCTCTCCATCACTAAGCTTGTAGGGCTTTTCTTTCGGTTTGGCGTTACGGATTTGCAGGTCTGTCAGGGACATAGTGGGGGTACTTTTTTGGCGGCCTTAGAGAGAGACCCCCAAATACCCCCCAAATACCCCCAGTTTTCAATAGGACGACTGGGACTATTTCAGAACACAGACCATCACAATAGACTGTATTTTAAGGGTTTTTATATCCACCTCAGAACGAGATGGATGCTTTCAGACTAAGTTTTGGTGCCCGGAGCCGGAATCGAACCGGCACGACCGTGAGGTCGAGAGATTTTAAGTCTCTTGTGTCTACCAATTTCACCATCCGGGCAAAAGGCCGACGAAGCTATTGCAGCCGTCGCGGTTTTTGTAGAGGCCGCAGATTCTACTGCCTACCCCCCTCAAAAACAATGCCTTAGCGCTGTTCTACACTTGAATCAGCGCTTTTTTTTGACGTCGGATGTGCAACGCCAGCAACAACAGCAGTAAGCCTGCCGCGCTGCTCAGCGGATAACGAATAGAAAGTACCATTGGGTACAGGCCAGCACGAACCACCGATTTTGCCCATTCTCGCTCGGCAATGGCGTTGGCGAGTGTTGGCGAGTGCTGGTAGTAAAAGGCGACAAATTGTCTGCCAAGACCAAACTGCAACAGCACGCGGTCTCTGAAGTCCCGCAGCAGCTCAACATCTTCGGCAATAAAGCTACCGTAGGCAGCCGTGGCGATAAAACACCCACCACCGCCTCCGCCGGAGCTGCCACCGACACTACCTCCGCTGCCGCCACCGGTATTGCCGCCGTCATTATCTTGCGGCGGAGTGTCGTCGGTATTGTCATCGTCGCCAACACGCTGCGCTAGAAGGTCCGCCGCTGCTCTGGCGTTTAGTAAGCCCGGGCCGGTTACATCGTCGTTGCCCGATGCGGCGCGAAATCCGGTGACATCAATGGCGCTATCGCGCGCGGCACTGATTAATTGCGCGGGCGTTGCGGCCGGAAACGCTTCCAACATCAGCGCAAAAACCGCAGCAACATTGGGGGCCGCGGCTGAGGTGCCAAAGAAATTGGGAAAGCCGTCGGGCTCGCCATCTTCGGGGGCTGCACTGCTGGAGGGCGAGCCCAGGAAGGTTGTGTTATTGCCATCGACGCCGGCGAAGGCAGGCGGGTTGCGATTGCTGGCTTGGTAGTTACCCTGGGAATCGAATTGGATGGTTTGGCTGCCACCGCGAGAGGTGAATGGCTCGGGATCGATATCCGGTGTGGTGTAACGGCTGGGTGCAAACTCTGGTGATTCCCACCACGGCACGGCCGCCACGGCGGCTATGCCCGCGGTAAGCGCGTGCCCCCAGGTACTGGGGCCGTTGTAGTCGTACTCAACAGAGTCAGGCGATGTACCGGTAAATAGCAGCCGGAATTCCAAGGGCACCCCACTCTGTTGCGGGATATCTCCCTGGCTGCCGGCATAGTGCTCAACGGCCAGGTAAAATGTCTGGGCAGTGCTGCCGGTTTCAAGCAATAAAAACTCGACGGCGTCGCCACGCGGGTTATTGGTGGTGCCCTGTGTATTGGCGCCGCGCGCATAGAAGCTTGCGTTAGTGGTGGTGAGAGCACTGATATCGGCGCGGGTTGTCGCGTAGAGGTCTAAGTCAACTTGCGCGCCATTGCTTGGGTTTACGCTGGCACTGGGTTGATTCCAGTTAAGCAATACAAACGTGGACGCGCGGGCTGGCAGGGTGACCGCCATAAAGCGGTCAGTGCCGCTCTGCGACCAATTGTGAAGATCGCTGCCCGTCGGCGCGTTGCGATTGCCGGCCTCTTCATCAACCAAGCGGTTGCTGTCGCGATAGACAAAGCGATGCCCTTGGTCGCCGTCATTACCGACCGCACTGACATAGGGAATGCCTTTGGCGACACAATTACTGGCCGCAATCGCCGGTAAATCGTCCTGATAACTGGATTCGGTTAGAAATAGAATATCGTCGACGACAATGCTGGCGCCGCCATTGCAAAGGTTACTGATTGCATCGGCGAATTCGCGACGATTGCCCCCCGCGGTGTGGAATAGAATATCGGCGCCGGGAGCGATGTCGTACACCAGCTCGGCCATAGCGGCGCCTTCATCCGTACCGTCGAAATTCCCACTTTCGTCTCGGCTGCCATCGGCGAGGATGCGCACGGATTGCGGCAAATCGCCACTGTCTTGCGGCCGACTGCCCATTAACGTGCCCGCTTGCCCCACTGCTGGCGTGGTATTGGCGTCACGGACATTACTGGTGTGCGAGAAACTGTCTGAGATAATACCAATCGCTTGACCGCTGCCATCAACGGTATAGCTCGCCGCCAGTTGCTCGCTACGCAGCGCAACGCCTGCTCGGCTTCGGGCTTCACCACGGCGAAGAATGGCCGGCGGGGCAAAACTTGCTTCACTCAGCCACGGCTGCTGACTAAGCTGATCGAGCACATCCAGGTTGGAAATACTGATGCGCGCCCAGCGCCTATCGTTGCTCAGATAGCGCAGATCAACGCCCGCCAGGCTGTTTATTTCGCGGCGCAAAGCCTCGTCCGTGACATTCTCCGGGTTGATGCGCAACGTGATGAATAAGCGCGCTTGCTCCATGCTACTGCGCATCAAGCGCGTTAGCCCGGCGCTGTCTTGTTGGCCGACACCTGCGCGCATATCCCGCAAATGGCTGCCCAATCGCTCGCTAATGCCAGTGTCTGCCCCCTGACTCAATGTTACTGAGCTCATGCCCAGGCTCAGTATTCCCGCGATCGCACATCCGATTTTTGCTGGGGCTAAGGTCATATCAGGATCTCATTTATAAATTGAGGATTGCATTGGCGCGAGAGATACCGCCGTTATTGCATCGATTTGTTGCAGTTGATGTAGCTTCTCTTCGCTGTTCAGGCGCAGTGTAATCTGCAGAAAGGTCGCATTCGTCTTATCCACAGCGTAGCCGTGGAGTTTTAAGCGCTCAAGTACGTTGGCCAGACTTCCCGCGCGGTAATGCAGCAGAAAACGCTGTTCTGAATTAAACAAAACCTCCGCCCTGCCCCGTTCTATATATTCTCGTAATCGCGGCCCATAAAACCTGTCCGCTCGCCATTGTGCGTCGCCCGCTGGGAGCTTCTGTTCCGGGCTTTCGGAGCACGCTAATAACAACGCGCTGGATAGCGTAATCGCGCAAAGCAGCCAATGTATTACGCGCAGCTTCCCCAACACCGATCCCTCACACTGGGTATGACACAAACACAAGGAAAAGGATAAAGCGAAGACGGTCGAGGAACTGTAAGGGATTCACGCAGTGTTCAGCGCCTCAGCGCTATGTCTGCGGGGCCGACATAAGCCCGCACGACTACTGCACACTTTTCTGCAGATATATGGTTTAACACTAGTTAAGTTAGAGGTTTTCGCGTCATTTCGCAGCAAAATACCCGCAGCAATACCATTAGAAAAGGAGACACACTGCACGTTTTTCTGTAACAATAGGGAAAAATACGTATCTGGATTTGTTCCTACGCCAGACCAGAGACATAATAAAACCGTTAGAGCACAGAGGCGGATAAACCATGCGATTTTCAGACCTGAATTGCTTTGTGGACCTAAGCTGTTTTAAACAAACATGCTTTTATGACCTACGACTGGAGGAAGTCGCTCTCAAGGATGTGGCGGAAGCCCTTAACCGCATTGAGTTAATGGACGGTGCAAGCGCTCGGCACGACGCCTTTCACCGTTTACAAATCTCCGCCGAGCAAGCTGAGCAAAACGGCTGGATTGCAACCGCTAACAGCTTGCTGCCAGACCCATTAAGCAATGTGTCAGAAACGGGTTATATGATCTCGCGCTTTGAACGAGGTGAACGCGCCGCCATCTTGTTTGCCTTGAGCGAAAATCTGTCACTACTCGAAGCCATTACCATGAAACGCAGTGACTTGCGCGGCGTAAAGCTAAGCCCCGCGGCCGCACAGATCACCAGCCGCCTGACACCGCATTTACACTGTGACTGGCTGTTCTGGCGTGACAGCGACGGCATTGCGGTGCCACTGAGCAACCTACCCGGCCGCTGGCGCCAAAAAATGCCAATGAGCTGGGAGCACTTTAGCCAGGCGCACCGGGGTCACTACGACAACACCCGCCATGTTGGCATCGCCTAACTGCAGATAAAAACGGAAAAACACATTACAAAGCGGCTGATTATTCAGCCGTTTTTTTTATGTCTGGGAATTACGTCTGGAGAAAAATGGAGGCGCGGGTCGGAATCGAACCGGCGTACACGGAGTTGCAGTCCGCTGCATAACCACTCTGCCACCGCGCCTTTAATACTCGAACCGATGAGTTGCAAGTATTGGAGCGGGAAACCGGGTTCGAACCGGCGACCTCAACCTTGGCAAGGTTGCGCTCTACCAACTGAGCTATTCCCGCAATTTGAGATACCAGACAAGGCCCTAAAGGGCGGCAACTCAAGAAGGCGCCTATTCTAGCTTCTCGCCGCTTGCTGTCAAGGAAAGTTGCTGATTTATCGCAGTTTTATCTGTTTTCTTCCACTTTGCCGCGCAAATCCGGCCACGCTGCATGAAGATAGATCAACATCGACCACAGGGTTAATACCGCCGCAACATACAAGCACAGCATATTTGCCTGGTACCACAAACTGCCCTCCACTGGCGGCATCATCAGCAGGCCGATAATGGCGACGATTTGCGCCGTCGTTTTAACTTTACCTAAGTAAGAAACGGCCACACTGGTGCGCTTGCCCAATTCCGCCATCCACTCTCGCAGAGCCGAAATTACAATTTCCCGACCAATGATTACGATGGCAGGCACAGTAAACCAGAGGGTGTTGTAGCGCTCTATCAACAGCGCCAGGGCAACGGCGACCATAAGCTTGTCAGCCACAGGGTCCAGAAACGCGCCCAGCGGCGTGGACTGCTCAAGCTTGCGGGCAAGGTAGCCGTCGAGCCAGTCAGTCATGCCGGCTATTGCGAATACCGCGGCCGTTGCAATGTAACTACCGGGAAAGTCCAGATAGAACAGGATTACAAACACGGGAATCAATGCAATCCGGAATAGCGTCAAGGCGTTGGGTATATTCATGGGGCTCTCATTTCTTTGAATTGGCGCTATTTTAGGCTTTTTCTAGGCGCTACGCAGTCCTTCATAGATATCACGGGCAATTTTTTCGCTAATACCCGACACGCGACACAGGTCGGCGATACTCGCCTGACGCACCCCTTGTAAGCCGCCAAAATGGCGCAGTAGCTCTCTGCGACGCTTGGCGCCCACGCCGGGAATCGCCTCCAACCCCGACTGTCGGCGCGCCTTGTCGCGACGGGCTTTGTGCCCACCAATCGCAAAGCGGTGCGATTCATCGCGGATATGCTGAATAAGATGCAGCGCTGGGCTGTTGTCTGGCAGGCTGAGTTCGCGTCCATTATCGCCGCGAATCAGTACTTCTAATCCCGCGCGGCGATCGGAGCCCTTGGCAACCCCCACGGTCAGCAGATCGCGAATGCCGAGCTCATGTAAAACCTTAAGCGCCTGGTTCAACTGCCCTTTGCCGCCATCGATGAACAGGATGTCAGGCTTGGGAACTTCGCCGCTGGCAATACGCTTGTAGCGGCGACTCAGCGCCTGGTTCATGGCCGCGTAATCATCCCCCCCGGTAATACCCTCGATATTCATCCGGCGGTAGTCCGACTTCAGTGGCCCGTTGTCGTCAAACACCACGCAGGAGGCCACCGTTGCCTCGCCGCTGCTGTGGCTAATATCAAAACACTCCAGTCGCGATGGCGGCGCGTCCAAATCCAGCAGCTCCTGCAAGGCTCGATAACGGCCAGCCATACTCTCCGTTGCCGCCAGGCGATTTTGCAGGTTCTGCTCGGCGGCGGTAATTGCCAGCTGTAACCATTTGGCACGCTGGCTACGCACCCGGTGCGCGATGGAAACACTGCGCCCGGCTTGTTCACTTAAACTGCTGGCCAGTAAAGCAGCATCGCCGAGTTCGACATTGAGTACCAGCTCCTTCGGCAAGTCCATCGCGCCGCTACCCGTCAGGTAGTGCTGAGCGATAAAGGCTTCGACGTGATCGTGCACGCCCTCTTCCAATGCACTTTTGGGAAAATAACTGCGGCTGCCAAGCACCCGTCCACCGCGCACCGACAATAGCTGTATGCAACACAGTCCGGCGTTGATAACGCCGGCAACGATATCCAGGTCGCCGGTTTCTCCCTCAATACATTGGCTGGCTTGAACTTGCTGCAGGTAGCCAATGCGATCGCGCAGCTCCGCCGCTTTTTCAAACTCCAGAGCCTCGGCACTGCGCTCCATTTCATCGGCCAGTGAGGCTTGTAAATCGGCACTTTTCCCGCTGAGGAACATTTCTGTATAGGCGACATCGCGTCGATACTCGTCATCGGAAATTTTTCCGACGCAGGGCGCGGTGCAGCGACCAATTTGATATTGCAAACATGGCCGGCTGCGATTGCGATAGTAGCTGTCCTCACACTGGCGGACCTTAAAGACTTTTTGCAGCCAGCTCAGGCTCTCGCGCACCGCGCCGGCACTGGGGTAAGGGCCAAAATACGTGCCCTTGGCGCGTTTGCTGCCGCGGTGCAGGCTCAAGCGCGGATGACGATGATCGCTGCTCAGGTAGATATAGGGGTAGGATTTATCGTCACGCAGTAGGATGTTATAGGGCGGTCGGTACTGCTTGATTAAGTTTTGCTCCAACAGCAGAGCTTCTCGCTCTGTGCTGGTAACCGTCACTTCAATTTGATGAATGCGCGCCACCAACGCCATCGTTTTATTGGTCAGCCCCGCGCTGCGGAAGTAGCTACTCAGTCGGTTTCGCAGGTTCTTGGCCTTGCCGACATAGAGAATATCGGCCGCTTCGCTGAGCATGACATAGACACCCGCTTTTTGGGTGACCGTCTTTAAAAAACGCTGGTGGTCAAAACTCTGCGAAGACGCCATATTGTCCTATCAACTACTGCTCGGAGCCTCAATGAGGCCGTGGCGAATGGCCAGCAGCGTCAGTGCCACGTCGCCATTGACATCGAGCTTCTCAAAGATGCGATAGCGGTAGCTGTTCACGGTTTTCGCCTGAATATGCAGGGTATCGGCAATATCCTGCACGCGTAAGCCATTGCCTATCATGATACTGATCTGAATTTCTCGTTCAGACAGGCTGTCAAAGGGCGAAGCCGATTGCTCGTCATAGCCCCTGAGCGCCAGGGCCTGGGCAATACTGGGGCTTAAATAGCGCTTGCCGCTGGCCACCTGACGCACGGCAGTCAGTACCTCTTGCCCGCTGTCGTCGCCGCCCTTCGTCAGGTAGGCCCAGGCGCCGGCTTTCAATAAGCGGCTGGGCATCGGCTCCTGTTCGCAGGCGCTAACCGCAATAATCCGGGTATCCGGCGCAACCTGCTGAAGTTTTCGGGTGGCTTCAAGGCCGCCCATACCCGGCATTCGTATATCCATCAGTACAATATCAGGCCGAAGTTCGCGGCAGCGTTGAATGGCCTCTTCGCCATTTGCCGCCTCCGCAATGACACTGATATCGTCTGCGTCGTCTAGCATCCTTGCTATGCCCGTCCGCACCATGGCGTGGTCATCTGCAACCAGCACTGTGATCATAGTGTTACTCCCTGTGTAAGACGCAAACGATACCATTTAGGGATATATTCAGGCTACAGGGAGCTCAGCGAATCAGCTGACGAAACGTGATATTTATGCGTGGACCACGTTTTGCACGCTTGGGGAGGCTATGCTGCCAGTGGGATTGGGTCGGCGGCAGCATCAGCAGCAGCGACCCGTGCTCCAGGGCGATGCTCACAGGCGGATGGCCCGCGGCACACCCCTTGGGCGAGGGCCGAAGCCGAAAATCCCGGCACTCCCCCACACTGATTGAGGCGATGGCCGGCGATGGCCCCAGCTCGCGCTCATTATCACTGTGCCAGCCCATGCAGTCCTTGCCGTCACGGTAGTAATTTAAT